>Ga0315277_10003687_pt1 | contig 20728 bp, 30 predicted proteins | sample YL17G05_15_MG_FD_203695 | JGI IMG/M metagenome (GOLD analysis project Ga0315277, IMG submission 203695) | Sediment microbial communities from Yellowstone Lake, YNP, Wyoming, USA - YL17G05_15 | ecosystem: Environmental > Aquatic > Freshwater > Lake > Sediment | place: USA: Wyoming | collected... | reverse complement strand
TAAAGAAACCATGAAAAAAACCATCATAGCTGTCGTCATAGCTCTGCTCTTTATCATTAATATCGTTGCTGCAGCCTTAATTTTTATTGATATTCAGGTAATGACATTTCCTCAAACAACAATTCGCGTAGATGTCATTGAAATAAATTCTGATGAAATAATAATACACCATGATATTCAGCTATATAATCTGAATTCTTTCGAAGTGATTCTTCAAAACTTCCAAATTGTCGCCACAACCACTATGGGTCAGGAAGTCGCAAATATTACTATTGATGGTGGATCGATACCCGGTAAGTCTAATCGAAGTTTTGCTGCAAACGACCGTATCATCTTAAAAGGCAATCTCTCAGATTTACTCACCAGTAAAATAACAGGAATTGTCGGTGTTAACCTTCTTGGAATCATTAAAAAAACAATTCCACTTGAGGTCACGGTTCTGACGTCACTTAATGATGTAATCTCAAAAATAGCGATACCAACCATTACAGTCCGGACAGAATTTGGTACTATTACTCAACAAGCAATCGACCTGAGCGCAGAAATTAAAATAATAAATCCCAATACGGTCGATCTGTTCATCAGCGATATCTCTCTCAATGTCACAACAGAAACTGAAAAACCTATAGGAAATTTCACAATTTCTGGTTCTTTAATCCCAGCAGGGCAATCCCTCGCTTTACAGGGATCTGGTACGATTCTCCTTGAAGCATTAAACGCAAAAACACTCCATATGGTTCTAGCGGCCGAAGCGGGAGTGACCATCGCTGGCATCAATAAAACTCTCCCAGTGTTAGCCACCGTCGACATTGCGATTCCTGATTTCAAACAATTTATACCCTCTGAACCACCGTTGGAACTCTCAATAAATATCGACTTACAAAAAGCGAAAGGAGGGTTAAAGGGAAACATGACTCTTGAAGTCATTAACCCGACAAAAATACCGCTAGTCCTACGTAATCTTGTCGTCGATTACTATCGGGTGGTGAAAAATCAAAAAACTTTAATGGCTATCGGTACACTTGAGTCTGGGGAACTAGTCCCAGAAAATACAACATATTTCTATGGGGATCTCTTCCTTTCGTACGCCGAGCTTTTCAATTATTCATCAGGAGGTTTTTTTCCAGATATGGTGTTCGCTCAGCTAAGAGCCGATGTCTCTCTAAAAAACGTGAACATGTCAATCCCTATCGCTATTGGTTCATATATTGATCTCCACCTCTTCCGCCCAACAGAGTAAATTTTTTTTTATAAAAAACAATAAAGGTATACGCTTAAATCTAACTTGATTGTCGGAACAAAAAAATGATATGTATTACTATTTTATTTGGTTAAAACAGAGGTAAAAACTGTTATTTAGAATTTAGACGTGATGGCGTAGTTTTACTGCTTCTCCCTGTCTTGATTCAACCATCTCTTTTCCGTTCATCAGTGCAACACCAACGCCACAGAGCCTCGTATCTTTCCTAATAATAACTTCATCACCGATGCGTATCGATTCATCAGCATTTTTTATTCCTGGAGCGAATACCGATCCTTTCAATGTGAAATCATCAAAGATCTCTACCCAGTAGTGCTCTGCATCAACGAGTCGTTTACCCCCCTCAATGGTTAATGAAATCAGTCCTCGTTCTTCTGTAACCATCCCTAGTTGTATATTTTTTTGCATAATTTTTTGATAGGGATATTTTCCTCTGATAGTACAATCTTTCAGAAGCTGTTCTGCAAGAGGTTTGCTCATTTGATAATACGCCAGTGCTTTGATGTTTTCATATGCTCGTTGTGACGGTTCTCTATGCTTGTGTCTCTGTGTTGTTTTTAAAAGCACGTTAGATAATTCATCAAGCGATTCAGCTGAAGTAGGTGTATCTATACATGTTGAAATAGGGTTTTTTAACACATCAGCTACGAATTCTTGCATCGGTTCTGGAATATGCATAATGATGGTGTCGTAGGTGTTCTTCTGTAGATATTGCTGGAGGAGGGTTCGAATCATTTTCTTTTCATCTTCATCCCAGTAACCTGTGACTGCGGTATTATAGGTAGAAGCAGGATATGTTAATTCTAGCTCTCTCGGAACAAGCCCAAGTGGTGATGTCAAGATCACTTCATGAACAACGAATGAATTGTCCAAATTCAAGATGCGTTCTCTGAAAAGTTTATGCGATTTTGAAAACGAGTAAGGTTTTTTTGCTGAACACGGAAGAAGAAGCAGAATTCGAGCACTTGGTGGTTTTTCGTATCTCTGGATAACCCGCTCCTGGAAACGTCGGATCTCTGGTCGAACCATTGAATCCTTGGTAGTCGCAATTAATAGTTGTTTCCGCATTAAGGGTGTACGTTCTTCTAAAAATCGATAATGATTGAGATCAAGGATTCTCAGCATAGACGTTAAGTGTGGGCTGGTTCTTACGCGTGTCTCAACAAGTTCTCGTAACGAACCAGCTGCGATTGCATTTCGGACCTGTTTTATCTCACAAAGAAGCGCAGAATAGTTATGCTCTAATATCTCTTCATATTTCATCCTGGAGGCGTCCTTGATTTTAATACAAGAAGAGCAGTTGCAGGGAAGTTCGGGTAATTGGTTTTTTCTACTAGAGCCGGTTGGGAATAACAAGGTCTCGTTTCGCGCTGCCATAATCGTAGAAAAAGAATCCAAAAAATCTACACCCAGATATGTGAGAAGGGCGATACTAGAAGGGTCACCGACACAGGGAAGATAGATCAATTTTTGATATCCTATTTTCTCTCGTAATTCTGTTATGAAATCAACAAAGTATGATTGTTGGGAAAACAATTGAGTCGCGTTTGCGACGATATATAGGGTTGCATTATTGTTTTTTATTGTATAGGGTATAAGTTCTTTTTTTGCAGGGATAACAATACATTCTGTATTTTTATTATTTGTATTCACACTAAGGTGTAACTCTTTAGTGGCATCCTTGGGATATATCAGGTAATTATTCAGTAATCCTTTGTTTTTCTTCTTCGTATCTGCTGTTGAAACGATACTCTCACCAATTCGTATGGTGGGTATCTTAGTTTTTCTAGTCCTGTTGGTAAGGATGATATCGGAAAATTCTGATACCTTACATCGTGATGAGTCAATGAAGAAAATGTTTGGAGTAACAACATTCTTGGTATCTATGCTGAGCTGTCCGATGCGGGCAGGTCCGTCTCTGTTATTTACTCGAAAATTCATCGGTTAATGATACTGCTTCCTGTTTAAGAACGTTTAGATGTCATGCTAATGGCGGAAGTATCGTTGTCCAGAGAAAATCATGGGAATGCCATGTTCGTTTGCCGCTTGAATGACTTCTTCGTCATGGATTGAGCCCCCTGGTTGAATGATTGCTTTTACCCCAGCTTTTACAGCGACATCAACAGCGTCTCTGAATGGGAAGAACGCGTCGCTTGCCATGATTGACCCTTTGATGTGGTCTTTTCCTTTATTGGTCGCAATCCAGGTTGCATCAACACGCGAAGTTTGCCCACCACCAATACCAACAGTTCGTGTCCCTTTGACAAAAACAACAGAATTAGATTTCACATGTTTAACGCATTTCACTGCAAAGTCCATAGAGATACGATCTTCTTTTGTCGGCTTGATTTTCGTAACAATCTTCCAAGTTTTTTGGTCAGCAAACCAGACATCTCTTTCCTGCACCAGAAATCCCCCGACGACACTTCGTAGATCTAAGCCGTTTCTCTTCGATTTCTTTTCTAAACCCTTTAGTTCAAGTAACCGGAGATTTTTCTTTTCACTAAAAATCACTCGAGCATCTTTATTAAAACCAGGCGCAATAATTACTTCAAGGAAATATTTGGATAATTCCTGTGCGACATCTTTTTGTAGTTTTTTATTAAACGCAACAATACCACCAAAAGGCGAATAAATATCAGTTGCGTACGCGTCAATCCACGTCTGAAGTAACGTCGATGCACTCGCAATCCCACAGGGGGTCGCATGTTTGATGATCACACAAGATGGGTCGTTAAATTCTTTGATGCATTCAATCGCACAGTTCGCATCAAGGATGTTGTTAAACGATAGTTCTTTTCCTTGGAGTTGTTTTGCGTTGGAGACACAAGGTTCTTGTGTGAGCGGAAGCGCTTTGTAAAATGCACCTTTCTGATGCGGGTTTTCACCATATCGCATTTCTTGTATCTTCCGCATGGAAACGGTATAATTCTGCGGTAAGATTTCATCGTTCCATCTATTTCTTAGATATTGCGCGATGATTGAATCGTATTGAGCGGTATGAGCATAGGCTTCAATCGCAAGTTTCTCACGTTGTTTTAGTGTTATTTCTTTTTTTGATTTCAGAAGGGTAATGATTTCCGAGTATTGTTTTGGAGACGTTACAACGACAACATCTTTGTAGTTTTTTGCTGCTGCCCTAATCAGCGTTGGTCCACCGATATCAATGTTTTCGATGACTTCTTCGATGTTCCCGTCTGGTTTTTGTATGGTTTTTTCAAAAGGATAGAGGTTACAGACAACATAATCAATCAAGTTGATCTGAAGTTCTTTAAGTGTCTTCAGGTGTTTTTTATCATCGCGTCGAGCAAGAATACCTGCATGGATGATCGGATGAAGTGTTTTTACTCTTCCATCAAGCATCTCAGGGAACCCAGTGACTTGTGATACATTTTTAAAAGGGATGCCAGCTTTTGATAAAACAGCGGCGGTGCCTCCTGTTGAAAGAATTGTTATACCTATTTTAGATAACTCTTTTGAAAAAACAGCAACGCCTTCTTTATCGTAAACACTAACCAGAGCGTATCGGTGTTCCATTACTGTTACCCAGGAGGTATTTGTACGAGGCTCATAAACATTTGGGTTTAATGGCCTGTTTTTCTTTTTTAACAGCCTCCAAAAGACTAATTTCTCCTTTTAACACCTGACGTGCTGTATCCTCCGATATTGTAAATCTTCCTTCACTAAGCTGTCGACTACGTTTTTGGACGTTTTTAATCGCCCTTCTTGAGGTTTCTATTGGAAGTATCGTTTGAACCCTCCCCCCAGAGATTAATGCAATAGCTGCCGCTGCTTCACCATCTCGGACGCATCGACGTTTCTGTTGCGACGGTGTTGTTCGTGTCTCATTAACGATTTCAATCGGTATCTTTAAGGAGATAAGTGAGTTGATGATTCGATTTCTCGTTATCATAGAACCATGTCCGATACGAATACAGGGGTCTTTCGATGGATATACATTTAACAAGCGTTTTATCTCAGAAGCCACGTTTTCAGGACCTTCCACCTGCATTTTCTGAAGTAAGATATCATCACCAACAATCGCGATTCCAGGTCGTTCCCCCGGATCAATACCAAAAAAAAATTTAGAATAAAGCTCTTTACCGGTCAGCTTCCGCAATGCAAGATCAATTGCATAATCTATCGTATCTTGAGAATCCACGGCAACTGTCTTGCTTAAAGGAATTTCTTCTAGTTCTTTTTGTGAGGTGAGGATTACACCAATTCTTCTGGGTATATTATCTAATACTGAGAGTGAGACATAAGCAACTTTACGTTTTTTTAAACCTTTTACAATATCATGATACAAAGAGAAATCCTTGGTGTATACACCTAGTGTTTTCATCTAGTGAAAACATCAGATATGATGAATATATACGTTTCCACGCCTACATTATACAAAAAATTTGGTGAGTAGATTCCCACCGATAAACATACCACTCAAGAACAGCACAGAAATAGAGAATAAAACAAACCAGACCATGCCATTCCACTCTACTATCTTCTTGCCGTCAAGAGGACCAAATGGTAATAAATTAAAGGTTGCAAGTAAAAGGTTAACGAGGCAGATAAACCCAATGAGCGTCCCCCAAAATTCCATATTAAAAAAAATAAAATGATATAAAACATAGGTGACCATTGCTATAATAATATTTGATGAAGGTCCTGCTGCTGCTATTCTCCCTGTTTCAAATAATCTTGCACCTCCACGAAACATTACTGCCCCGGGGATAGCAAACACCAACCCTGTGGAAAATGCAAGAACCACAGAGAAAAGTAACCCACGTGGATACATACGAAACTCGGACCAAAGACCATATTTTTGTGCCATAAATTTGTGTGATAGTTCATGAATAAAAAATGCAGCAACAATACCAAGAAAAGCGATTGGCATAAAAAAAAAGTAAGATGCTAAACTGATGTCTGATCCTAAAAGAAAAAATAAAAGATTATTTTTCGAGAATGTAAAAGTAAATGTGATCGTTAGCATCCCAATTGCTATAATAAGATGACCCAATTCAATTCTGCTGAACGACCCTGGTTTTCCTATATTCAGATTTCCTTCAGGGATGTACATATACTCCCGTGGTGAAAGATCATGAAATGAAGTGTAGAATTTCTGTTTCTCCGGCATACCATCCTCGAATTGTCTGGTACGAGAAATAGCTGTTTAGGATAAAAACATTTAGCCAAGACCAAGACTGAGAATCCAAGGTAGCGCGATGATGGTACCAATAATGCTGCCTAGATTTGCCAAGGCGACAACCATCAGAAGACGAATGACTTTGTTTTTAAAAAAATCGCGCATGCTTTCAAGTTTGCCTAAATCCTGGAAATCTTTTACAACAGGTTTTCGTAGTTTTGCTTCGACAAGACCGGCGAACCATCCTGGTGCAAAAAACGGTTCTAATGACGTAAACGGGGCAGCCACAAACGCAGTTAATATAGATAATGGATGCCCTCGTGCAATTGCAGCGCCAACTGCAGACAAAATGCCGTGAACAAGGAACCATACAAGGAAAATATCTTTGATTTTATTCCATGGGTCAATTCCAGTAGAATAGATGATCCAACCAATAATCGAGAAAAAAATCACTGGTATAGCAACCTCAATAACCTTAACAAGATTGATACGTTTTTTTGGAACAATGTCTAATTCCTGGAGATTAACATTTAAATCTTGTGTCTGAAGATGTTTTTTAATACCATTAATGTGTCCAGCACCAACGACTGCGACAATCTTTCCCTTTTTACTCTCCTGAAAGATCTTCTGTGCAATATATTGATCTCGCTCAGAAATCAATACCATAGCGGCACTGGGTGCAATTTTACTGAACTCCTCCATCATCTGAGATATAACATCTTGTTTCATCAATTCTTTAAGGTCAAGATCTTCGAGCTCTTCTTCATCATACCCAAGCATTGCTTTGAGAAATTCCCAAATCACCCTGAATTTTTCACGAACCCCCATCTTCTGCCAGGCTCGTTTAAGAGTCACAGTAATATCTCGGTCAACCAAGGCGACTTTGATATTATGTTTCTCTGCCTCTTGCATGGCAGCAATCATTTCAGAGCCTGGCTCGACACCATATTCCTCTCCAAGCCGTCGTTGAATCGAAGAGAGAAACGTTTGTGCAAGCATAAAATATGCATTATTGGATTTTATAAGAGCAACAACCGGCGTATTTTCCCATTTATCTTTTTTGGTAATCGTGTCGTAACGTCGTTGACAGAGTTCTACCGCTACAATATCAGGTTTATACGTTTCAATGGCTTGACGTACTTCGTTAACACTATCTTCAGAAATATGGGCGGTACCGATAAGGATGATATTGTCGTTGATTTTTTCTTCCAAAGGTATCTCCCTTGTGCAGTACGAATCGGCAAAAACTTCAAAAACTATCTAAATTTCCGCTTCGAAATCTTCAACGGTTGCCGTGAATTCTTCATCAGATTTTATTTTACCCTGCTCCAAAAGGATAGCTCTAGCTAATAACCAATAAACTAGGGCAAGAGCGCGTCGTCCTTTATTGTTTGTAGGAATTACATAATCAATATATTTCGTTTCATTGTTCGTATCACAGAGCGCAAGTACTGGGATACCAGTATTTTTTGCCTCATGCAACGCTTGTATGTCCGCAAGGGGATCAGTGAGTAAAATGATTTCTGGTTCGAGAAATGTTTTTGCATTTGGATTCGTTAACGTTCCTGGTTGGAATCGTCCATCAAGTACTTGGATTCCAGTAGTTTCCCCAAGCTTCCTCACCGGTTTTTGCCCGTATTGTCGCACAGAAACTGCGAGTATTTTTGGTGGATCATATTTCGCGAGAAACTTTGCTGCAGCCTTTATTCTCTCATTGGTTTTTTTCACATCGATGATGTATAATCCATCGTTTCGTACCTTATAGATGAACTCTTTAATGTCAGCAGTTTTCTGCCTGGTCCCAATATGTACTCCTGAAGTCATGTATGTTTCTTCAGATACCATCATCGTTGGTTCTGTTGCTACAGCTTGTTTTTCTTCAACCATAGTCGTTCCTCAGATTTATGCTTTTATTTCCTTTCGTTTAACAGTAATTGGGATTGCGTCCTCTTCATACTCAAGCATCGCGATTTCGACTGGATCAATCATGTTTTTCGGTATCTCTGCTAAAATCGATGGTGCACCCATTGAAAGTTGTAAGGCTCGTGCGCCAATGATGCGAGCTTTTTCAAAGCGAGTATACTTCATAGTCTTCTCCTAAGCATAAGGACAGGTAGAAGCCCAAATAACAGAAACCTTTAAAAATATTGCTCTCAAATAGACCTGTTTTTTTAAAGATAACAGTAATTTTGTAAGACCCCGGTTATTTTATTTTAGCTCATCGATGAATTCAGCGAGATCAGTTGCGGTTGTTCGCGTGAGTAATTCATCGTCTAATGCAAGCTGCATATCAACAATGATATCACGGAGAAGCCGGTCAATACGGTTATTTTCAAATTCTTTAACCCCATCAATATCCGAATAAATCTTCCCCATATAGTTTCCTTCATTTCGATGTATTTCTATATTGTAGAGAACTTCCTCCATTTTCTTGCACCCTCTTTCTCTTTATTCACCCAATAAAATACAATCACTATAATAAACTTTTGAAAAAAATAGCTTTCTTTATATCATTCTTTCAATAAGTTTATTGATTTCGTCTTTTCGATACCCTAAAGATCCTTTATTCACAAATGATCTTTTGATGGTTCGGTGACCTTTCTTGGGTGGATTGAGCCGGAAGACAGGTTTTATTGCAGGTATTTCTTTGTATTTTACTTTGTTTTCTAGGATTGCTTCTGAGAGTTTTTCGATACTATGATAGGGTGTTGTAGTTTTGAGATATTCTTCTGTTAAGGATTTGTCCCCAATGAGTTTTCCTCTGGCGGTAATTAGTTTTACTAGTGTCTCTTTGTTAATTTCACCCCAAGTGGTATAGTCTTTTACTATCTGAAGCATCCCTTTATAAACCACATTTTCTTCAAGGAGCACGCAGTGATTCGCACGACTTAATCGCAGTAATTGCATTGTTCTCTTGATATCCGGCTTTATATTTACGGTGCCTCTTACTCTGATAACTGCGTAGACCATAGAGTTATCCCTCCGTTTTAACTGGTGTGGGTTGTTCTTCTTTTGGTGGTGTCTCAATGCTTCCTTGTATAATACCAAGTTTATTCATTGAACCCGGGGTAATCCTCATCTCTGCATTTTTTTTCAGGGCGTCATAGACTCCCTTTGCGTAGTTGACGACCGTCTTTGTTTTTCCTTCGGTGAACGCCCAGCAGTCATTAACTCCTGCGAGGTGGAGGATTTTTCTTGCAACCTCACCAGTTGCAAGCCCGATTCCACGAGGCGCTGGTTTAAAGGTGACTTCAACAGAACCACTTTTTCCTGTCACCAGGAAAGGAATCGTATGCGGTGTTCGGCATCCGCATTCCCAGGATCCGCACCCGCGTCGTATTTGAATCATATTCATTTTTGCATTTTCAATTGCTCGTTTAATACTTAAACCGACTTCTTTTCCTTTTGCCTGACCTAAACCGACAAAACCGTCTTTATTTCCCACGGCAACGGTGATAACGAATTTGACTCGTCTTCCTGAGTCTGTCATTCGTTGTACCATTTTAACATCGATAACCTCATCCTCGACACTTGGTAGTAAAATATCAACGATTTCTGGCTCTCGCAGTGGTAACCCCGATTTCAAAGCGTCGTTCATTGTGACAATCTCCCCGTTTTTTACCATTTTTCCAAGTCTGGTCTTCGGTGCCCATATAACTGGGGCAGCATCCTGATCAAATTGTCTGCGTCGTCCTCTTGATGCGCTTCCGCGTTCTCGTCCAGTCATACTTATTCCTTGCCTCCAATAATCTTTGTTCTTATCTTATCGACGAACGGTTTGATGTCTTTATTTAGATGTGTTCCGTTTATCCGATCTTCTTTTGGGAGTATCTCCGCATCATGAGGGCATTCAACCCCTGCATCTAAGATTCCTTTCAATGTTGCAAATACGATACTCCCCGTAGTCGGATGGTATAACCCGATGTCCAAAACGCCTTGTTTGATTCCTTTATCTTTTGCTCGTTTTCCTGCCAGTAAACCCGTGAGATATGCAGCAGGTGTGGTTGCAACTGAATACTTCCAGCCAAATTCTTTGGTTAGCTCATTAGAGATTGCTGACACAAGTATCTTATCGCCCTGAGGGTTGTATTCTACGAACTGAACGCGAGTTGCTTTCAGTGATTTTCTGACGACAATCCTCGGTTTCCTGCTTCGAAGCAGTTTGAGTCTCAAGCGGTAATCTGTTTTTCGTTCGCGGTATCTCCGTGGTTTCACATGATATCGTGGTCCTTTTTTCATTGTTTTTCCTCCTTGATGATATTGTCAGCAAGAAGATGCGATTTCAGATGTTGTTTACTCCTAAAGACACCACCTTTTGCCTTCCGATAGTATATACGGTAGGTATGTGCATCGATTTTTGTTTCCTCCCGCAGTTGTTTCAAATAAGTCCTGATCGGGCGAATGGTTCGAATCCATCGTTCCTTTTTTGGGAGGCGTGCGCGTTTTGGTCCCTTTCTTGATCCTTGACCAGTTCGTCGTCCTTTCTGTTTCTGATGGAGTATATGTTTGTGTCGTCCACTGGAATTCCCTTGTTTTTGTATACTTTTTATTGCGCCACCGTTCACTAAAATAGAAATGTCGTTCCTAGTTACCGCTTTTGCTATCTCTTCAAGTCTATCTGGGTCCATCCAGACTCTTGTTCCACCGCATTTCATGATTGATGCTGCCATTCTTCGTTGATTTCGTAGATCAGTCATGGTCACTCCTTCATGTTTAAAACTCTTATATCTAATTCACTAGCTCGTTTCACAATCCCTAGACGTTTTTTTGTTCCAACGGTGCCACCAATGCGTACCGCCTGTTTCTTTGGGTCTATCGTCTCAAGTTCTTTAACCGTATGAATTATCATTTCTTTAAAACCAGACGCATGTAATCCACGAACCATCTTTGGTCCACGGAAACCGACGCGCACTTTACTTGGTCGATACTTCAAGTTAATGCGTAGTTTTGAAGTATATCCTGTAGGGCGTCGCCAGTTCTTCGGAATACGTTTGTATCGGAATCCTTCGTCTCTTAGGAAATGCGGGGTTCGCTTTTTGATTTGTCGTCTAATTATTAATTGCTCTTTTTCTTTTTCGTTTAACTGTGGTTTAATCTTTGGTTTGTAGGCTCCTTTTTTTTCTTCAACAATTTCAACATCATCTGTTTTCTTCGCTTTTTGTTCTTCTTGATCTTTTTTTTCTGGTATTTTTTTCACTGGTTTTTCTTTTTTCTCATTGATTTGACTAAGGATTTCTTTAGCATTTTTCTCTGTTATCCCTTTGAGTTTTGTAAGGTCTTTTATCTTAGCTTTTTTCAATTTTTCTAACGAATCAAATCCATTCTCATAGAGAAGCTTTGCTTTTACTTTACCAACGCCCTTCAACGCTTCGAACTCTTTTAGAACAGTCTCTTTTGTCATAGTTTACCCTCTCTTGACAATATAGATACCATCTTGAAACACCCGGATATCTCTGTTTTTCACCTTGGTTGCCCGTTCGATATTCGCCGCGGTTTGCCCTACCTTCTCCTTGTCGATGCTGGTCAGTATGAGGTTTTCTCCTTTAACCTCAATTTTAACATTTTCAAGAATATCTGCTCTTCGTGCGAATCGCTCTCCAAGGAAGTTTTGGATTACTAGTTGGTTTCCTTCGACACTGTTCTTTATTGGGAAATGTGAGAACACTGTTTTCATCGTACATTCGTATCCTTGTGTAACACCCTTGATCATGTTTCTGATATGAGCTTTGAAAGTCCCAATCAATGCTTTTTCTTTTCGACGAGGTGACTGTGAACACGAGATCTGTATAATGTTACCATTGACCGCAAGATTTATCTTAGGATGTGCTAGAAGCTTTGACAAAGCTCCTTTTTGACCTTTTATGTGAATTGTTTTTCCCTCAACAGTAACTTGTACACCGTCAGGGATTTTGATTTGTTCTTTTATCTCAGTTGTCTTTACCATATGAATCTCACTCTTTAGTAAACATACGCAAGGAGTTTTCCTCCGATACCTTTCTTTCGTGCTTCGTCATGAGCAATAATGCCCTCTGTAGTTGTAAGGATTAGTAACCCGAAATCACGTGCAGGGAGATATCGTGCCTCCCATTTATCCATCTCTTGGATTTTGATGGGATAGCGTGGTTTTATAACACCGCAGTTATTGATACTTCCCAGGAGTTCTACTTGATAGATGCCTGCTTTTCCGTCCTCGACATACTCGAAGTTACCGAGGTATCCTTTCTCTTTTAAGAGATTTAGGACTCCGCCAATAAGTTTTGATGAGGGTCGGATAATACATTTATGAATTCCTCGCATCTCTGCGTTTCTGATGATTGATAATGCGTCTGCCAATGGATCATTTAACATAATCTTCAACAACCTCTAATCATATTTTTTAAAACCTAGCTCTTCTGCTTTATCCCGAAAACATTGTCTGCAGAGATGAAGCCCATAGCGTCGTATGATTCCGCGTTTTCTCCCGCATTGTTCGCACCCTATTTTCCTGCCATACATTTTCTTTCGCTCTTTAATTCTCATTCTACGACCTCTACGTTAAATACTTCAGTAATAAATTGTATAGTTGCGTCTTTGGTGAGTTGATGCCGTTGCGGGATTTTCCGTTGGTCAATTCGGCGATGTTTAATCCGGAATCCTGGATTTTCTACGGTGACACAGATATCCATACCAAAGATTCCAATATTTGGATCGTACTTCTGTCCCTCAAAAAGAGTATGATCCGGTACTCCAAATGAGAAATTCCCTTGATTGTCAAATGAGTATTCTGAGATCTTATTCTCTCGGATTTTTAACGCACTTATTAAAAACTTTTCTGCAGCTTTTTTTCGTAACGTGACTTTACAGCCTATTGGCATGAATTTCCGCAGACCCCAATCTTTATTTGTTGTTTTTGAAAGGGTTTGAATTGGCTTTTGTTTGGTGACACCCTGTAAAACCGATTCTGCTTTCTTCAGTTTTTCACCTGCTTCGCCAACACCTATATTAATGGTTACTTTTGCGACGTGTGGCTTCATCGATTTTTTTTCTTCTTTTTTCTTTGTCGCAGGTTTTTTCTGACGCGTTGTTGTTTTATGAGTTTTTGGTGAAGCTGCTTTCTTTGTGCTCATAGCATTTTCACCTCAGGAAGTTCTATAGCAGGTTTGGTTTTTCCGATAGGAAACACATGCTCCGCGATGGTAGAAAATTCTTTTTCTCCCTTCATTTTTGCAAGATTGGGTTTTGACGAAGCAACAATCTGAATTTCGTCGATACTCGCAATCTCTCCAATGTGCGTTCCACCAATAATCATCGACACGGTTCCTTTGTCAAATCTATACACCTCATCGATTTTGTTTTCTTTGAAAGAAATTTTTAGGACATCTCCGGTTTTGTATTCGTCTTTTTCTACGAGTTTGTTTTTGCCGTCGTGGAGGTTGAGTTGAACTTTCTTTCCTTTCACTATTGTTTTGTTTTGTATACGACAGAGTTTCCATTCTGCATCGTTTTCTGAGATTGGTACGAGAGTGAGTTTCCCGTTTCGATCAAAGAGGATTCGAATATTCATATGCATTTTTGGAATGGAGATGACATCCATGAGTCCACACGGGAATTTGAAGTTCTTTCGTTTTATTCCATCAACGAGGATATCTCTATTGGACACGATTTTTCGTGCTTCCTTATAAGTATCACATAAATGAAGGTAATCTCGTACAATTAGCCCAAGGGGAATAGCTAGCTCTAACGGATGCGGGCCTGGTGCAGCACGAATCGTTAGTTTTCGCTCTTTTCGATGGATTCGTAAAACTCGTGGTGCTGCTAATCTTTTCATGTGTTTGCTCATACTTCACCTTCTTCTCTTTTTGTTTTTGTGGATTTTGTAGTAGGTTTTTTTGTCGTTGATTTCTTTTTCGGTGGTTTAGCGCTCTTTTTTTCGACTTTTTTTTCTGGTATTTCTTCTGTAACAACTTTTTCTACGACTTCTTCAGGTATCTCACTAGTTACCTCTTCTTTGATAGGTTCCTCTGTCTCTTCTTTTTGTTTTTCTTCTGCTTTCGCTGCTTCCTCTTTTGCGTTCTGTTCAGCTTCATGTATCTTGAGTTGTTCTGCTGCTTCTCTTTCGATTTCTTTCTTCGTTGTCTCTGAGAGACCACTCGCTAGCTTTCGCCGTCGCCATTTATCAGTTATATTTAATTTGGTGATAAGTAAAGTACTTGCACGGATTGGTTTGGCTATCTTTGTTCCTTTCGCAGTGGTGATAGTGACTCCTTCAATTTCCACGGTCTGATCTCGTACGTTGACTTTTGAGATTTTATCCTCATGCCCCCGGTAGTTTCCCCGCATGACTTTAACTGTGTCTCCTTTTACAACTGGTAAACTGCGTCGGTCATATTTTAACAGAAGGTTCTCTGCGAGATGCGAAGAAATCCATTTTCTCTTTTTATGAAGAGGTGCATTATAGAGTATATATCGTTGTTTTCTACGTTTTATTGATGTCATATCACTCACTTCAGAGAATTGTTGCTGCTATTGCAGCTATTTTTGGCCATCGTTCTGCGGCTTCTATTGCGACAGGGCCTTTAATCATTGTTCCTTTTGTTTCTCCAGTATCTGTCATTAATACTGCAGCGTTATCCTCAAATTGAACCATGAGACCATCGGGACGTCGGAAAGGGCGTCTCTGACGTACAATCACTGCTTTTAAGATCTGCCTTCTCATCTCCGTCGCTCCTTTTTTAACACTTACTATTACCAAATCACCAACACCCGCAGTTGGGGTTCGACGATGAACACCATGAATCTTCACTGTCATGATGATTTGAACAACCTTTGCACCAGTGTTATCAATGCAAGTTAAACGGGCTCCTACCGGCAACCCTCGCATCATTCTACCAGCTATTCCTTTCATGTTTATTCACCAAATTTACACTTTTTCAATAGTTACAAATGAAACAGTTTTACTTAATGGTCGGCATTCCGCGATTCGGACTGTATCGCCCACTGCGAGATTCATACAAGATGGACAGTGAGCATGATATGTTGATGTGCGTTTTTCGTATCGCTCGTATTTTTTCACAAAGTGCATAAATTCTCGTTTAATAGAGACCGTGTTTTGCCTCTTTGTTGAAACTACCGTTCCCATGATTACTTGTCCTCTTACAGGCAACGTCCCATGAAACGGGCAATCTTGATCGGTACAGCTATCGCTGGGTGGTTTGACATTCAACCCTATATTTCTTGCTTGCTTTTTTTCTGCCAATGTCTTCACCTTGTTTTTTTTATTCTTTCTTCAGGTCGATGGGCCAATCGTGTTCCTTTCACGATGGTTTTTTTACCATTATATTCAAAAGCAAACGTTGCTGTTTGCTTTGCTATTCGTTTTTGTTTTTTTTCTGTTTCGATGAGGAACGTGTGTTTTGTCTCATCGATGATTAGTCCTGATCGGTTTATCCAGGACGGATCGGTGCACTCGATGATACTGACCATTCTGCCAATGAGTTCGTCACTGGTGATCGGTTCGCGTTCCATAGGTTCTGTCCGTAACGCACTATGGGAGTTAGATGGTTTGTTTAGATCACGTTAACCGTGAATCCGAGTTTCTCCAATGCGTCCTTTACTTTTGTTCGGTGATCTCCTTGTAATTCGATTCTGCCTTCCTTAATAGTTCCGCCACAGGCGCAGATCGACTTAAGATTGCTGACTAGCGCGTTCATGTCGAGATCATGGGGGTTTAGGCCATCAACGACTGTCATCGTTTTTCCGTATCGTCGCTTGTCGACGGCTATAGTGATGTTTTGTTGTTCTCGTGCTATTTCTTCACAGACACAGATTTCTTTTGGAAGGCCGCACGTTGGGCATATATCACTCATTTATGTTCTCCTTCCTCCTTCATAATTGTAAGAATCCTGGCAATGGATTGTCGTATCTGTCTGATTTTTCCAGGGGATGGTGACGATCCGCCCATTGCTGAGATTCCGCGTTCATGCATAAGTTCTTCTTTCAATTCTTTTAGTTTTTCTCGTCTTTCTTCAGAAGTCATCTGTCTGAGTTCTTTAGCTTTAAGAGCCATTTTCAGTACCCTCTTTTAGTAATTTCCTAATGTTTTTCACTATCAATTCAGCGGTTTTTTTACCGATACCATCGATTGCTATGAGATCATCGAGGTTCATATTGTATAATTCTTCAAGTGAGGTGATATTTGCCCTCTCTAGTTTTTTCAAAATGGATGGGCCAATTCCTGGAATCTCTGTGATAAGTTTTATATCGGTTTTTTTCTCAAGTTTTTGTTCTTGTGGTTTTTCTTCGATTTTTATTTCTGGTTTTACTTCCTCTTTTGCTGCAAGTTTATACGTAATTTCATCGGGCAGTTTCGCGTCTTTTCTCATGATTCTTACTTTTACTCCAAGAACTCCTGGTTTGAGTTTCGCGGTTGCTAAGCCGATATCCATGACTTCTTTTGCGGTTTCACCACAATATTTAACATGTCCTTCAGTGAACTTTTCTGTACGGTGTCGTTCTCCAGTTAGTTTCCCTGCAAGAATGACTTGACAGCCTTTTGCACCAGATTGCATTATCCGTCGTACGGTAGAGTGACCAGCTCGTCTGAAATGCCATCCTCTCTCTAATGCTTCAGCTAGTTTCTCTGCCATGATTTGAGCGTTTAATGATGCACTTGACCCTGCTTCTTGTATTTCAATTTGCGGATTATCCACATTAAATTTTGTACGAATCGTATCTGTAAGTTCCTTTATTTTTGCACCGCTCTTCCCAATTACCATACCTGGTCGCTCAACAAGGATGTTTACTCTAGTTCCAATCGGGGTCCGTTGGATGTTCATGCCGCCAAAACCTGAGCCCTCGATCTCTCTAACAAGAAACTTTTTAATTAACGATCTCTTAGCATTCTCTCTAATAAACTTACGTTCATTTGCCATTAATCTACCTCTTCGAGAATTATTTCGACATCGGTCGTAGTTTCATTCTTATCAGTTGCTCTACCATGCGCTCGTGGCATCATCCCTTTGATGATTCTTCCTTGATATGCAGAGATATGTGTAATTTTCATTTTATCAACGTCAAAACCTTTGTATTCCGCATTATTCTCTGCATTCTTGACTATCTTTAACATGTATCGTGATGCTTTCTCTGGAAAACTCCCTGGGCCGATGCCTTTTTGATGCAGTCGTTTCTTCTTATGATAAATTGCAGGGAGTGCCCGTTTCATAGCAATGACGTCTTCAAGGTATTTCTTTGCCGCTTCAACAGACATTCCTCTTAATGCATGGGCAATGTTCATGCAATCTTTCTGAGAACAATGCAGCTCATATCCATAAGCTCGTGCGCTTTTTTCCAGGTCTTTTTCAGCTGAATATTTCGGCATGGTTCATCACTTTAATGGCATAAATTTGGAACCTCTGGTGGCTCCAACACCAGGTCCAGTGTGTTTTACTTTTTTGCGAGTTAGCGCAAATTCACCGAGGTAATGCCCGATCATCTGTGGCTGAATATTCACTCGTTCAAACTCCTTCCCATTATATATCAAAATATTATGGCCAACAAAATGCGGTAAGACAATCATATTTCTGCAATGTGTTTTGATCAAGTCCCCTTGTTTTACGTTTTTAATGTCGTTCATTAATTTATTCTCATCCTTGGATAATCCTCGTTTCAATGTTCTCCGAGAACGTGAGGTAAGAAGTGGAAGTAATTCTTCGACAGAAAGTTTTTGAAGATCCTCCAAGGTTCTTCCTTGATATAGAAATTCCTTTTTTCGTACCTCTACTTTTTTCCGTTCTCTTTTTCGTCTGCTTTTTGCTGATGATCCAAATTTAGTTTGTGCCATGGTCGTTACCTTCTTCCAGTTCTCCGGGCAGCAATATTTCCAACTTTTCTACCAGGGGGTGCACCACGTGATACACAACTTGGTTTTCCAACATGCTGATGGCTTCCACCACCATGAGGATGATCGACTGGATTCATTGCAATTCCTCTTACAACCGGGTAATTTCGACCTTTACCGCGTTGTGCATGCCATTTCTTTCCTGCTTTCATGAATGGTTTCTCTTGCCGTCCACCACCAGCAGCGACTCCAACAGTTGCTCTGCATAAAGAATCTAATGTTTTGAATTTACCAGAAGGAAGTTTAATGATTGTTTTTTTCGCGTCATGAGAGATCACATACGCACCGGTTCCGCCAGCGCGTACCATTTTACCCCCATCTCCTGGTTTGATTTCAATGTTATAAATCGGATACCCATCTGGGATATTCCCAATTGGCATGATGTTCCCAAGCTCACAGTCAGCTTTACTTCCCGTAAACCTTACTTCACGACCGACTGAGGATCCTTCAGTTGCTATCATTAGCACTTTTTTATTGTTCTCCATGCGTACCTCAGCTACAGGAGCGCTTCGACCCGGATCATGAATGAGTCCTTCAACAACACCCTTCGTGTTTCTATCATTACCATACTGTATATTCCCTCGGTATTTATGTGACGGAACAGTATATCGACCCCGTGTCCGTCCACGGCGTTGCTGGATAAGATTCTTTCCCATAGTTCACCCCTTTAGAAGACTCCTATACGCATACCGAGATCCTCTGCCTTATATTCAGGCATAAAGACGACGGTCGCATGTTTTCCTTTCTGTGTTATCCGTGTGTTTATTGATTTTACTTTCACAGCGAACATTTGTTCAATTGCTTTTTTTATTAAAGATTTGTTCGCAGTTCTTTTCACCACAAACTCTAAAGCATTATTTTTCTCCATATGACTCATTGATTTTTCTGTCACAAATGGATATAAAACAATTTCATATGGATCAGTCACCATTATTTAACCTCCCCAAGCTGTGTTAACGCAGATTTTGTAAAGATCGTAAGTCTACCAGCAATCCCACCAGGCGCGAGGTGTTCAATATTGAGTTGATGTGGTTTTGTGATATCAACACCACTGAGATTATTAGAACTTTTTTCTACTATGCCCTTTGAGGAAACAATAAGTAATGATTTTGGTATGCGATATCTCCGTCCTCGCATTTTTCCTTTACCTGCACGTACATGTTTTCCATTAGCTGATCGTAGTACATCGGAGTATATGCCTATTTTCTGAAGGACTTCAATGACTTCCTTAGTTTTTTTGATCTTTTCAAAATCATCATCAATAACAATAGGTAAAGTGATTTTTTCATCGAAACGGTGGCCTCTTTTTATGACAACCTCTTTATCAGCTGTTGCTGCTAGGGCAGAATTTCGTGCAATCTGATTTTCTTTCTTGTTCATCTTTTCTTTCCAGTTTCGCTCAACCTTGGGCGGATGTGCACGTCTACCGCCCACGACACAGGGAGCTAATGCTGCTGCTTGACCTTGGGTTAACCGTGGGACACGCGACATTCCTCTGCCTTTTCCGACGGATGCAACCGCATGTCGTGTTCCAGCTAGAGGATCAGATCCATAGGGTTGCCGTTGGTTTGAACGAATAACCTCAAATGATTTTTTAATGATGTCAGGACGATATGGTGTTTCAAAGATTTTTGGTAAATCGATTTTTTCTTTCACTGTGCCGTCCATCCCGTAGATATTTACCTTCATCATGATTACGCCCCTTGTTTACTTGAAGTTGAAATGTAAGTGATTTCAGGTTTCTGGATTTTCACACCACGTTGATATCGAACTGCGTCTCGCATACCAATTAATCGTTTAGTCGGTCCTGGGATGGAACCATGAACCAAGATGTAAGAGTTTCTTATCACGCCATAGTTCGGAAACCCCCCTGCAGGAGTGATTTCCTCTCCGTTTTCTCCGACTTTCAGAACACGCTTATTATATTCGGTCCGCTGATGGTACCCCATTTGTCCAGCTTGTGGGACGGTTGCTTGCACCCAGCTTGGATGCCAGGAACCAGCTGTTCCGATCATTCTACGGTGTTTAGAGTTTTTATGCGATAAGAGTTTAACGTGATGCCTTTTAATGGTGCCTTGCCATCCTTTTCCTTTTGTGATAGCAATGGTATCAAGCATATCTCCTTCCTTAATGACGTCAGAAATCTTCAGTTCTTTTCCAAGGATTTCCTTTGCGTATTTAATTTGATCTTCAATACTGCCGCCACCTATCTTTACTTCGCTTATCTCTGGTGCTTTCTTCGGGGTGCTTGTAACAAGTTTCGGTTGTGTATAGACGATTACTCGGATTTCCTCGGCATCTTTAGTGATGTCCCAGTTTTTCTCTTTCGGGTTTTTCACTAGGGGAATACTGCGTGCCAATTCAGGATCAAGTTTCTCTGCCCAGATTTCACCATTGCATTGTAATCCATAAGCGGTTCGTTGGTACGCTCGGACTGCTGCGATTTTTA
>Ga0315277_10003686_pt1 | contig 20731 bp, 24 predicted proteins | sample YL17G05_15_MG_FD_203695 | JGI IMG/M metagenome (GOLD analysis project Ga0315277, IMG submission 203695) | Sediment microbial communities from Yellowstone Lake, YNP, Wyoming, USA - YL17G05_15 | ecosystem: Environmental > Aquatic > Freshwater > Lake > Sediment | place: USA: Wyoming | collected... | reverse complement strand
AAAAGATCTGGACTTTTGGATGGACGGCTTGGAGCTGGCGTTTTTAGAGTTTTCCGGCGTAAAAACTTTTGCCAGTAATGTGTATGTCTGCGGTAGCGGCTTGGAACGCACGGATTTCTGGGAGATGTTGGAATGGCGTGAATGGGAGGAAAAAATTCCTTTTAAAACTAAACCGACTTTTACTAAGTTGGATACAGGCTTTGTAGATTTACCCCAAGAGTATAAGGGCGATTTGTTAATGTGCGGGCTCTTAAGTATATGCAAAGAGTTAGTTTAGAAATATACACTTCGGCGCTGGAAGCCGTAAAAATAATCTCTGACGTAGTCGATCACAAAGTGGAACTTTCCGTTCCCGCCGGGTCGGTCTTGTTTGATAATATTTTGAACCTCAAGATTGTTTTGGAGCAGGCAAAAAAAGCGGGTAAGGAGGTGGACTTTGTTACGGAGGACGAGTTTGGCAAGAATCTGATTGACATCTTAAAAGGCGAAAAAGACGAAGTAGTGGTTGGGGAGTCGGTAGTCCAAAGTACTTCCGGACACCTGCCGATCGGAGTAAAATTACCGTCGATAAAATTCCCCGCGGTTAGTCTTCCCAGTTTAAAAAGGCTGGGTTTAGTTATTCCGCTTGCGGTTTTGCTGGCGGGAGTTGCAGCGTTTTTGTACTTAAGTAGTCAGCATAAAGCAGAGGTAACTCTGTACTTTTCCCCGCAAATTTTAACGAAGAGCGTTGGTGTTAAAGTGGGCAACGGCTTGAAAACGGATTTGGACAAAAAAGTTTTGTCGGGATTAAAGCTTACTGACTCTGCCGATTATTCCTTAACCGCTCCTGCTACCGGAAGCGAGTTGGAGGGGGATAAAGCCAAAGGCAGCGTGGTTTTTTACAACAAGACCGTAGATGAAATAGCAGTTAAAAAGGGTGCGGAGGTAACTTACGAGGACAGCAAAAAAGTAAAGTACGTTTTTGTTACGGGGTCCGACGTATCGGTTCCTATCCGTACTGAGTCTGGGTCACCTCTCGATATCACTATGACGCCAGGCAAAAGCGACTCGGTTAAAGTGACGGCGGAGGATATAGGTTCTGCATACAACATAAAAAAGGATAAGGAATTAAGCGTAAAAGGTTATAAATCCAGTGAACTTACGGCGTCAAGCGCGGAAGATTTTAAAGGCGGTTCCAGCGAGGAGGTTAAGGTTGTTACCCAGGCGGATTTGACCAAATTGGGGCAGGATCTTACTACTTATATCTCAAAATCGCCCGCGGACGCGCTAAAAAGCCGGGCTCCGGCAGGGTATACTTTAATAGACAAGTCCGAAAAAGTAGTCAATACTAATGTGATATTAAATAATAAAGCGGGCGACAAAAAAGACGAAATCAGCGGTAGCGTTACGGCGCAGGTGGAGGGCTTATCGTATTCGCGAGACGAGCTGGCCGACTTTATGGGTAAGGTCAGTCAAAGTGTGGTTCCGCAAGGTTTTGAATTTCAGTCCTACACTAAAGATTTGCAGGTAGATGTTTTGGGAAACACGGAAAAAACTGTTCTTTCCCCAACAGAGGCGGACTTGCAGGTGACTTTTAAATTTTATATAGCACCTAAAATCGACAAGCACGTGGTTTTTGAAAAAATTGCCGGCTTGAGTGCAACGGACGCGATTTCTGAACTTAAAAAAATAAGCGGCGTAACAAAGACGGAGCTTAATTTAAAGCCCAACTTTTTCTTATTTAGAAAAGTTCCATCTAGAGAAAGCGCTGTAGATATACAAATAAAAATTGAGGAGTAAAAATGATGCAAGACACGGAAAGTAAATATAATGACAAATTTGTAGTGGGGGTTGACTTTGGGGATGTAACCACCGGTGTAGCGCTTGGTAAAAACGGAGTAGTTACACCGGTAAGATCGGTGGCGTCCAAAGATAAAATGTTTGCCGTTCAGCAAATTTGCAAACTTGTTAAGGAAAACAAAGCCTCCGCTGTGGTTGTTGGACTACCCTTAAGTATCGATGGGAAAGAGACCGGGCAGTCGATGGAGGTTAGAAGGTTTGCAAAGATTCTAAAGATCCATTCAGGTACCCCAGTTATTTTTGTTGACGAATCTGGAAGCACTAATGAGGCGGAGGAAGAGGCAATCGATGCAGGTTTACCACAAAAATCAAGGAGAAAGGTCGACAGCATAAGCGCTGCACTCATCTTAAAACGCTTTTTTGCTGACGAGGGATTTTAACCATTATCCCGAGGTTGAATTATAAGACACCCACGATTTTTTCCAAATCTTTCCTCAACTTCGGCAAATCCTTTTTTATGATGTCCCAAGCAAGGTCGTAGTCCACCATAAAATAGTCGTGAACCACTTTGTTTCTTGTGTCGATCATGTCTCGCCAGGGGATCTCAGGATGTTCTGTTTGATAATTCTTCTCAACCCTATTTGCAGCCTCACCCACGACTTCCAGTTCCCTAACTACCGCGCTTCTTGTCATTAAGCGGTCTTCAGATAGAAAACCTTCCAAATCTAAACCTTCCACAAAACCTTCAATCTTGCATATCGAATCCCTTATGTGTTTAAGGTAAAGCGAGTTATCTTTTTGCATAAATAGTCTGTAAGTCTTTCAGTATATAGTCTTTAATGTACGGATGCAGACTTTTTTTTGTTACAAGGTCAACATTTTTCATAAGCAATTCCGCTAATTTACGTTGTAGCCTTACATGGTCGAACATGCTTACCCTTTGAGAATATTCCACCAATAAGTCCACATCACTTTGGGGGTTTTCTTCGCCTCTGGAGTAAGAACCAAAAAGTCCTAAATAACTCACATCGTTTTCTTGACACATTTGCGCTATTTTTTCTTTATATGGTTGTAGTATCATAAAACTATTATAGCAATTTTTTGCGTTCTCTTTGCCATAAGCCCCCTTCTTTGATAATCTTAAAGCATGCCACTTGTAATGACAATTTTTCTTGCCGTATATCTGGTAATTGGTTTTATTTACGCTCTATGGATCTTCTTTTTTGGCTATGACCGCTGGTACCTGTTTCCCATAAACTGGCTCCTAGGTCCGCCCGTTATTGTTATGGTGACCTATTTTGTTGTTACAGGTAAGAAAAACCCGCTTGGGAGATACTGATGCTTAAAGAATTTTTCGACAAGAAGAAACTGGTAACTTTTGACCTGGATGGGACTACAGTTAAGTCGGAGAAAATGTGGGACTTAGCCTTTAGGACTGTGGCCAGTGTTGTAAACATTGAGCCTGCAACCACAGGAATTTGCGGGAATACGGTGTACGACAGGTGGAAGCATATCCTTGAGGGTACCAACCTAAAGCTTACACAGCCTATTAGCGACCTTGTTGCTATGACCCACACCGAATTTGTAAAAAACCTGGATAAACTGGAGCTGACCGAAGGTTTTTGGCCGTTTATAGCCGAGCTTAAATTACTAAAAAAGCTAAATTTGGCGTTAGTTACAAACACATCCCGCGTGGTAACAGACAAGGCTATCACCCACCTTGAATTACAAGAGGTGTTTGACTTTGTGATCTGCGGTGACGAGGTAAAAAACCCCAAACCCGATCCAGAAATTTACAAGGGAACCTTGGCTCATTTTAAATTGCAACCAAAAGAAGCACTAGCTTTTGAGGATTCCTTAATAGGATGTACTTCTGCAGCTAAAGCGGGAATAAAAATAATTTGCGTTTGGGACGAAGAGACTCCTAAAAGAAAGTTTCCGGATGAAGTTCTAGAATTTACACACGATTTCACCCCTTTTCCGGGGGAAATGGACACCACGTATTTTGATGATATACAGCAGATGGCTAAGGAGCAGGTGGAGTTACAAAAACTTAAGACTTAGCGGGTTCGGCAGAAGAAAAAGAAAACACTACTTCATCCACCACACTAAAAAATTTAGTGCCTTTTGCCCACTTTACAATCTTCCAAAGCTGGGCGCGCTCGCCCTCAAATTCCATCTCCAGACACCCCGGTCGGTGCTTAATAAGTTTGTGGGTCTTTAACCCCATATGGGTTGCTTTAATTAAAGCGTGTAATTTGTAGGTCAAATGTCGCAAATTGCCTTTTACCACCACATTAACCTTTTGATTCTTATTCTGTTTCATCTTTTAGTTTGCCACCCTCCCTTTTTTGAGGAACCCACCACTTTAACAAATAGCTGCAAGTTTGTCAAATTTGGGTGTGGGCTGATATGATTGGCTAATGCTATGTGTGGATAGGGCGGATATAAAGACGGGGACAAGGGTCTTGGTTAGGTGCGACCTGGATGTGCCAATTAAAGATGGGAAAGTTATTGAGTTCTTTAGGCTTAATGCCGGTTTAAAAACTTTAACCTATATTATTGACCGGGGGGGAATTCCGGTAATTGCGGGTCATGTTGACCGACCGGGGGGAAAGCCGGTTTTAGAACTTTCAACGGCGGTATTAAAAAGTTACTTTGACAACAATTTGAAGGGTCGCTATGAACTTTTAGAGAACCTACGATTTGATCCTGGTGAGGAAAAAAATGACCCGACTTTTGTAAACTTGCTTGCCCAAAAAGGCCAAATTTATGTGAATGAAAGTTTTGCTACCTGTCACAGAGAGGCAGCTTCGATAACAGGTATCGCGTCAGCACTACCTTCATATGCGGGGTTTCAGTTGGTTAAGGAGGTAGAGACGCTCAATAAAACAGTAATGACTCCGGCAAGACCGCTTTTGGCAATTATCGGCGGAGCAAAAATAGAATCGAAGAAGCCCGTTTTACACAAATTTGCCCAAATAGCGGATGGGGTTTTAGTAGGTGGAAAATTAGCATTGGAGGAGTCGATCCTGATGGATAAAGTTTGTTGTCCAGTCGATTATATTGATAACAAAGATATTGGACCAAAGACTTTGGGGATATGGGAGAAAATGATTTTGGGTGCAAAAACTATTGTTTGGGCGGGTCCCGTGGGGCTTTTTGAGGACGACAAATACAGTGTGGGAACAAGACGTGTGGGGGAGCTCGTTGCCAGCGCGGCTGCGAAAGGTTGTTTTGCCGTGGCGGGAGGCGGAGATACTGTTACAGCCTTAAATAAATTTGGACTTCTTAATAAATTTAGTTTTGTTTCCACCGGAGGAGGTGCTATGCTAGACCTTCTCGTTTATGGAACCCTGCCCGGAATAGATGCGTTATGTCTAAAAAGTTAAAAGTTATAAATCAGGGCAAATGTGTGGGTTGCGAGATGTGCGTACTGGAGTCTCAACAGCAGTTAAAAACTGCGGGTCTTGAAGGGTCGTATATAAGAATTTTAAGAGACTTAAACGACGGAACCAAGTTTGTTGTAAACGTAGATCCAAGGGTTGAGGAACTCAATATTAAAAGAGTCGTAAAATCCTGTCCCAAAGAGGTTTTTTTGGAAGTGGAGGAGGATGGAGCCTAAGAAGACGCTTTTTGTAAATTTGTCGCAAAAAACGGCGGAAACTCAACTTTTACCGGAGCTCACGCCTTACGTAGGCGGTGTAACCCTGGGAGTTAAACTGTATTCTTTATATAAGGACTTTGATCCTGTGGTGGCATGTGTTGGCCCATTAAATGGTTTTTTCCCCTTTGCGTCAAAAACCTGCTTTGTAGTGCAGAATGACGGAATTATGGAGGATTTATACGTGGGGGGCGGGTTAAGTTTTAGGTTAAAATTTTCCGGGTTTGAAGCCTTAGTTTTGGCTGGAAGTTCTAACGAAAATGTGATTTTGGACATTACAAACGACGAAGTTAAATTTTTAGACACCCAAACAAACTTTGATTCTTTAGGTTTGCCGGGAAAAAGAAGCGTTTTGCAAACGGTAAGGGACACCCTTCTCTTAGACGGTTATTTTGGCTTTGACACAGAAATCTTGGAAAGGAAGCTTGTAACCAAGAAGGTTTTGGGCTTCTCTGTAACAGGGACTAAAAGAGTGCCAATTTTGGAAAGTGCAAAACACGCGACTCTCTTTAATGAAATTTTGGGACAGAAAGAACTGGCAAGCGTGCAGTCGAGTAATTGCCCGTCCTGTTCAGGATGCCCGTTGGGTTGCGATAAGAGTAAAACCGGAGAAATGGGCGGAAACATTTTAGTACATAGCTTGGTGGCTTGCGGTTACGCGGAAAGAATTTATAGTAATTTGGGAATAGTGTTTGCTTGTTTGGACTGTTTGGGGTACAAATATACCCACGAACAGCTGGAGGCCTTGCCTGATTTATTTACCAAAACGCTTAAGGAAATTTCATGAGATATGTAATTGCTAATTGGAAACAAAATAAAACTTTAGACGAGGCCATTTTGTGGTGTGAGGATTTTGTGCAACTGGTGGGAAACATCAACCTAAAAAGTGTTACACCGATAATTTGTCCCCCTGTGCCGTTTTTGGAGAAAATGCGTTCCGCTATGATGGCAGAACTTGGGGTGCAGGACGTATCGCCGTTTGCGGACGGGGCACACACAGGGTTTGTTGGCGTTAACCAGATCAAAAATTTTTGTAACTACGCCATTGTCGGACATAGTGAAAGGCAAGAACCACGCGATTTGGTTATGCAAAAGGCTCGGCAATGTTTAGAGGTCGGTATTGTACCTGTGGTTTGTTTTAAACGGCCCGACGAGTATGAAATTATCAATGGGGCAATTTACGCTCTAGAAGATCCGGATAATATTTCTGTGGGTGGGGTTTATCGAGCCAAAAGCACGCAAGAGGTTGAAGACTTGATTGACGCAGCGAAAAAGTTTTTTGGGTTGGGATCCAATATAATCTATGGAGGTTCCGTTAATGGGGAAAATGCCCAAGATTTGGCGTCGATCAAAAATCTGGATGGCGTTTTAGTGGGAAATGCCAGCTTGAATCCTGCGGATTTTGCTGATATTGTGGAAAAATTCTCATTATGAATTATGTGGATTTAAAATCCGGCGGTAACAAGTCGGCTAAGAAAACAAGTGGCGGTAAAAGGGGATTTTTCTCCTATTTACCGGCAATTATCTCTGTGGGAGTTATTGTTCTTGTGGCAACAAATGCCGCAAGAATTAAAACCGCCTTAGCAGGAATGCTCGATCCCATAAACATTGTTAGTACGGTAGGTGGGTCTAAAGGTGAAAAACTTAAGGAGACAGATGGTCGTACTAACATTTTAATTTTAGGTACGGATCAAAGATCTTTTGGTGATCAAGCGGGTTCTGTGCTTACCGATACGATATTGTTAATTTCTATTGGAAAATCGACCAAAGATGCGGTGATAATTTCCTTGCCAAGAGATTTGTGGGTGGAAAGCAGCCAAGGCGGACGCTACAAAATAAATGAACTTTATGGATCTTACAGGGGAAAAGACGGCACGGGTTCCGCGGAGGTACTAAAGGCGGTGCAGGATGTTTTGGGAGTTCCCGTGCATTATTACGGCGTGGTGAATTTTGCGATGTTTGAAGAGATTATAAATACTTTGGGTGGTATTGATGTGAATGTTGAAACCTCCTTTGAAGACTATGAATATCCTATCGAGGGAAAAGAAATAGATAGCTGTGGACGATCGGAACAAGACGCAAAAGATATGGAGAGTAAAGGATATTCGTATGTCGCTATATTTCCATGTCGATACGTGCATCTAACCTTTATAAAAGGTTTAACTAAAATGGATGGGGAAACAGCTCTCAAATACTCAAGGTCTAGGCATGGCGACAACGGGGAAGGTACGGATTTTGCCAGGGCAAAAAGGCAGCAAAATATAATACTGGCGGTAAAGCAAAAAGTTCTTTCTGCCCAAACGCTTTTGGATTTTTCAAAAATTAAGTCACTTTACGCGCTTTATTCTAAAAATGTAGATACAAATTTAGATTTGTCAAGTTTGCAGGTTTTTTATACTCTTGCCCAATCTGCAGGCTTTAATAATACCAGGACTTTGGTTTTGGATGACAGAAGTGAAAGCGAAAACGGTGGTTTGTTATACGCTCCCACAGACACAACTTTATATAGCGGAAAGTACGTTTTAATTCCCAAAGCCGGGGATTATTCACAAATTCACGCGTACATTCAAAAGTATCTTTTTAACTGATGTTAACTCTGATTTACGGAACAAAACAGGTTGCTATAAGGGATCTTATTCTAAAGTCGGCAAAAGATTTACAGGCCTCCACAATAAAAGAATACAATTTGGATGACGATGCAGTAAGTAATATTGAGGCAACTCTGCAGGCCGATATATTCGGAGAAGCCGCCCTTAATGTGGTGGACGTTTCCAAGATTCTAAAAGCCCAACTGGAAAAACTTTTTGACTTATTGAAGCGCTATCCAACCGCTCGTGTAATTTTGGTAAGTAGCAAGGATCTGGAAGCTACAAACCCCCTGGTTAAAGTGGTCAAAGCCTTTAAAGGACGAGTAATTCCGGCGACTCTGGCCCGTCCTAAGGAAGTTTTTAGATATCTAGACGACCTTTTTAATAAGCGGGAGAGCGCCTGTTATAGAAGTTTGCAAAAATTATTGGAGGCAGACAACGATCCTGTATATATTCTTGTGATGCTGCAATATCAGCTTAAAAACATCGCCTTAGCAAAATTTGGGTTAAGTAAAAGGCTTCCCCCCTTTCAGGTTACAACGGTGCAGCAACAAGCCAAGAACTTTACGGAAAAGCAGATTTTAGATTTATACGAGCTCCTATACAGTTACGATGTGGCTTTAAAAACAGGGAAAGTAGTTCCGGAAACGGTAGCTTTGTTGGTGACACAAAGGGTTCTTGCGATGTAGAATAAATGAGAGTGTGCGGTGGGGAGAGGTTTTGAAGGACTTCTGAGCCTCGCCCTGAAAGAGTGGGTGATGGGTTTTGGCGAGGCGAAGCAGAGCGAGCCGGATCATGCTGATCGAGATATTGTCGTATACGCTTGGGCGAGCGCTCCTGAAAAAATCTTCCCACCGCAACAAAAGTATCTGCCTATGGTTTATAAAGTACCTTACAAATACATAAAAGACGAGTCGTTTGACCCCATTTATAAGACGTATAATAGGCATTTTGTTTTGGGTCCGCGCCTTCTACCGTCAGCTCTAATTTTTGTTGGACTGGGGTTGTTTGTATGGCAAGTAGTGCTGCCTTTTGTCTATATTAAAAACAATAATGCGGACGCCAAAGCAGTAAAAGGGAGCGTTTTAGGACTCGCTTCCGGTTTTAGTGACTTTAATTTCGACGAGTTACAAGGCTATGGGCCGGCAAAGGATACTGTGTCTAGTGACCGACAAGAAAAAAACCGCGACGCAAATATCCCGCAGTATTTTTATCTCACTATCAAAAAATTAAGAATTGAAAAAGCTTTGGTAGAAACTAACGCGGACCATCTAAATCCCGACGAAGCCTTAGGTCACTACCCTAATTCCGCCCTTCCTGGGGAGCCTGGAAACACTTTTATTTTTGGTCATTCCGTTTTGCCTATGTTTTACAACCCTAAAAACTACAAAACCATTTTCTCCACCATTGACAGGCTGGAGGCGGGCGACGAAATCATTGTCGAATACAACAATTTAAAATATAAGTATCTTGTGGAAAGTCGACAAATTAAAAAGCCTGTTGATGTAGATCCGTTGGCGGAATTTAAACCCAAATACCTAAATGAACCCACCATCACCTTAATGACCTGTTATCCTGCGGGGAGTAAAGTTATGCGCCTTTTGGTTCGGGGTGTCCTGTCGGGATGATGAATCAGTCTAACTCTCGAATGATGCGTTTTTCAAATTTGGCCAAAGCGGTATTTCTAGGTTGGGTTAGAAGAAGGTAAATTCCCATAAACATAATAAGGGATGACAGCACAAACGCCCCAAAAATGGTGTCTGATCCTGTGGCAGGAACCGTTGATTCGGGAGCACTCGTGTCAGAACCCCCCAGAACCATTTTTGGTTGGGCATCCACCTTTTGCGTGGAAAGTTCCTTAAACACGGACTTTTGTGTAGAGTCGCCCTTTACCTCCGCGATGACGGAATCAGCAGGTTTTTCATTGTCAACCAAAAAATTTTGCGCTACCATCTGCGAATCCGCTTCTTTCTCTGTTTTTAAATTAGTGGAGCTTGAAGCGTCGGTAATAAGATAATAAAAAATCCCAAAAAGTAACACAGAAACAAAGGCTATTACCGCAACACTTTTAACGTTTGATTCTCCGGCAGTATTCATAGGCAGGATATTTACTATAGTTTACACACTCTATTTTTGAATTGCAAGTTTTTTGGCAAAAAGTTCTTTTGCAAAATGGGATTTAAGTCGCGCGGCTTTGTTTTTGTGAATTACTTTATTATTTGCGGCTTTGTCTAAAACACTCTGCAAATTTACCAGCGATTCCTTTTCTCCCTCAACAAAAGATTTTTGGGCCGCCTTAATCCTTTTTTTCCAAAAAAGATTATATAGTTTCTTTTTTTCCGACCCTCTATGTGCTTTTTTTGCACTTTCAATTTTTGCCATAGGTAATTTTGCTAGCGTATGATAACATAATGCCCGGTATGGTCAAGCCCAAGCTGTTTTCCAGCACCCAAAATACGGTTCTCTCGGCAGCGTTTATTTTGGCTTTGGCTTACGGGGTGTCTGCTATTTTGGGTTTGGTTCGTTCTCGTTTGATGGCCGCTTTTTTTGGCGACTCCTTGGAGCTTTCCATTTTTTATATTGCCGACAGAATTCCCGCACTCATCTATTCCGTTTTGGCTGTGGGCGCGCTAGCAACCGTTTTTATTCCGGTGTTTGCGGGAGAGTTGGAAAAGGGTAAAGAGAAAGCTTTTAAGACCGCTTCCAACGCTATAACGCTTTGTATGCTGGCATTTTTAACCCTGTCTCTTGTTGTCATTGTTTTTGCACCTCAAACTATCAACCTGATTTCGGTGGGGAGACTCACCCCCGGTCAAGTTATCCTGGGTGCCCACCTTATGCAAATCATGCTTATCAGCCAAATGCTTTTGGTTTTAAGTAGTTTTTTTGGTTGTATTTTGCAGTCGTTTAAATATTTTTTAATCCCCGCTCTGGCTCCTGTTTTATATAATTTTGGACTTATTTTTGGAATTTTTTTTCTTGTGGGCAACTACGGAATCTTCGCACCCGCTATCGGAGGAATCTTAGGTGCGCTTTTGCATTTTGCCATTCAAGCCATTTTTATTAGAAACACAGGATTTTCCTACCGGTTTCAATGCAATTTAATGGACACAGCCTCTTTAAAAATGCTAAAACTTCTACCCCCAAGGATCTTGAGTCTGACCGCCTCTCAAATTTCTATCACCATAAACAATGCTTTAGCGATTATGGTGTCCACCGGTTCGGTGATTTATATTAAATTTGCGGACCAGCTTCAGTCTTTTCCTGTTAATTTTTTTGGCGCATCTATCGCTTTAGCAGCCCTTCCTTCCTTAAGTATGAAGTCAGGTTACAGAGATTTAGAGTCGTTCAAAAAAACCTTTTTTAACTCTTTTTTTCAAATGATGTTTTTGGCCACTCCAGCAAGCGTAATTTTTATAATTTTGCGTGTTCCCGTAACGCGTTTGGTTTACGGGGCCAGCGCTTTTCCCTGGGATGCCACATTGCAGACAGCCTTAATCTTGGGAATTTTTAGCGTTTCCATTTTTTCTCAAAGCGCGGTTCTTCTTTTAAATAGAGCTTTTTACGCGTTTAAGGACACCGTTACTCCGCTTGCGGTTAGTCTCACGTCGATTTGTGTGACCACAGCACTTTCTTTTACCGCTGTTAAGTTTTTAGGACTTGGAGCTTGGGCCATTGCTGCCGCTATCACCTTGGGTAGCTTTATGGACTTTTTCTTTCTCCTTATGCTTATTCAAAAGAGAATTGGGTCACTAAGCGCGGCAGAATTTTTTGTTCCCTTTGCAAAAGTTGCTCTTTCCGCCCTAGCCATGGGAATTTCCATTTATGTGCCACTTAAACTTTTGGACATTAGGGTTTTTGACACCACTAAAACTTTGGAATTAGTTATCCTTACCGCGGTGGTCATTACTTCCGGTATGATTTCCTACCTTTTCTTTACCAAGATTTTTAGGGTTAAAGAGATCGACTTGTTTTACAGATTATTGGCCAAGCTACAACTTAAGAAAGCCCTCTCTCCAGAGACTCCTATTATTTCGGTATTAGAAGAAGATGATATTATTATCTAGGTATGTTACTGGTGTTTTTGGCTTGTTTAGTGGTTAGTCTTATATCTTTAATAGCCGTTTTAATGGTAATAAGGCTTAAGTTGCTGAACGAGTCCAAGCTTTATTACCTTACAAGTTTTGCGGCTGGGGTTATGATAGCCACAACTTTTTTGGATCTTTTGCCGGAAAGCGCAAAGGTTTTAGAATCGGGCGTTTTTTACCCCGCGATGCTTGGTCTCATCGCCTTTTTTATAGTCGACAGATTTACAATTTTGCATTCTCATTCCCATGGGCATCATCAAGATGTTAAGCAGAATCTTGGTCGGAAGGTTTTAATCGGCGATACCATCCACAACTTTTTGGATGGAGTAGTTATTGCCGCATCATTTTTGGTTAATATTCCGGTAGGACTCTCCGTAACCTTGGCAATTTGCGCCCACGAAATTCCCCAAGAAATGGCGGACTTTGGCTTGCTTATAAAAAGCGGAATGGGGGCAAAAAAAGCCGTTTTTCTCAATTTTATTTCCGCGCTTTTTGCCGTTTTGGGAGGTTTTTTAGGTTTTGTGGGACTTGGGAAACGCGCCCACGAGGTTGCTGTTTTAACGGCTCTCGCGGGTGGAATGTTTTTGTATATTGCCTGTGTGGATTTAATTCCGTCTTTGCGTGATGGTGAACAATCGTCAACGCGAGCTAAAACCATCTCTACAACCCTCTTTGTTTTGGGTTTGCTAATTATTCCGGCGCTTTATTTTTGTTTTTAGTAAATCTTCTTAGGATGACAGCGGAGGAATCGTTGGTGTTAAAGTGGATAAAATTTTTTGAAACAACCTCCGTGGTTTTTTTATTTTTCATGTAATGTATCTGGATTTTCATGGCTATTAATTCAAGAAGATCGACGATGTGGGATAACAGGGGCGAATCCCACAGCGATTCGGGGAAGTCGCGAGCAGCGGGGCGGGGACCCGCGACGAGAGTGCTGTGGGATTCGCCACGATCATAGCAAGTGAAGTTGGGAAGGTAGTTTTTTACCCAGTCGTTCTGCTTTAAAAAGTCAAAATAACAATTGTGGCGAAAGAAAATTGGGTAGAGCAGAGAAACCTCATTGGCGATGTAGAGGTTTTGCTTATTACTGTCCCAAGTTAAATTGTCGGTGGTGGTTAAAATGTTGGGGCAGATGGTTCCGGTGGGTTTCTTGGCATTCCAGTAGACTCCAAGAATTTTCAGAGTCAATACTAAAAACAACCGGGTTAACCAAAGTCGTTTAGGTTTTGTAACAACTAATAGATCAATATCGCTCTGCTCCCCCGCGTTAAACGCAGCTACCGATCCTGTTACCGCCGCCATTTCTATCCACGGTATTTGTTTTAGATGTTTGGCGATGTGCTTAGCCTGCGCTATTAATTTTTCCGCGCGCTTTTTTCTTCCCTCCACTTTCTCATAATCAATCTTTGAAATGGAGTACCAACCGTCTTTTTGAAGAATTTTTTTATCTCTTACGAGATCGTCCAAAGTTCTTTTAAAGTCTTGCGCTTCCACCGATTTGTTTGAAATAAGGTAATTCCAAATTTGCTGGCACGACATGGGGCAGTCGAAAATTTGCCTATATCTTAAAGTGTCCAAAAGTGTTTGGGCAGAAAAAGCTTTCTGTACCGGGTTAATAAATCGACTTTTGGTCTTTTTAAACTTTTTTGGCGGGTTTTTACGCATGGGACTGCTCATCTAAAACCTTATTGACGATGGCGTCGGCCAGTTTATTTTGTTCTCTTGGTACGGCAAAGTAGGAAACCTCGCCGATTTTTTGCTCCAGCCCTTTTACCTTTTGGTAAAGCGGAAGAAGTTTGGCGTTTTTAACACGGTACGTTCCTTTTAGTTGCTTTATAACCAATTCGCTATCCATTAAGACTTCCGCGCTGTCTGCTCCCATTTCCAGGGCGGTTTTGAGTCCTAAAATAAGCCCCCGATACTCCGCCTCGTTGTTGGTGCAAACCCCTAAAAACCTGCCCTTTTGCGCTACTACACTTCCGTTCCTGTCCTTTAGAATCGCGCCGCAGGCCCCCGGCCCGGGGTTTCCGCGTGAGCCCCCGTCGGTATTAATGGTCACGCTCCTCCTCGAGATAACGCATCATTATTATAATTGACGACGCAATAACCAGAGAAAAGGCAAAACCGGCACCAAAAATAGTTGTCCACTCTGGATAGGTTTTCACTATTATCGGCGAGTTGGGGGCCTTGGCAACTTCCAATAACGGATCGGCAGAGACTTTAAGTTTGTTGTGAGTTTGAATGGCCGAGTCGGCTACCTTTTCCCAAAGATCCGCCGCATCTTGGGGAGTTTGACCCTTTACGTTTAGAACAATCGTTTGGGGACCGTCTTTTTTAGCCTTTACCAGCCGCTCCAGTTTTTTAAGGTCGGCGCTGCTATCCGCGGACTTTAAATTATTTGGACTTTGTAGGATGGATAAAAAGGTGGCGGTATAAGACACGGCGCTTTGCTGGGCGTAATAACCTTCGTAAGTAAAAACTTCTTTAGATGGTTCATCGGCTCTTCGGGCAACGACCAGAAGTCCTTTTGCCGTGTACTGATTTGGCAAAAGAAGGGATACGCCCACCGCCAAAAGCCCCAAAATCATTGATATTGTAACTAGTCGTGTTGCTATTTTAAGTCGCACTGGATTATTATATACTAAAGCAAAGGTCTGCCCATGATAAGCGCAAAAACAATTAAAAAGACCGCCTTGGCTCCCACAGTACTGATAACCCACGGGGGCGGTTTTTTGGCGGGGTATCTGGCAGAAACCCTTTTAGTAAAAAATTGTCGGGTAATAGTGCTTTCTAACCTTAAGGCACACGCGGATGCTAAACTGCACGGGCTTTTAAAAAGTCCAAAATTTGCCCTCTTTGATTGCGATATCAATCAGGAGTTGCCCGATTCCATTGAGAGTGTGGATTACATCTTCCATTTGGAAAATTACGACACGTTTGTTAACGCTGGAGATGTTTTTGGGTTAGAAAGTCTACTTTCGGCGGGTGTGGGAACAAAAAATCTTTTGGACTTGGCAAAACGCTCGCAGGCAAAATTCGCGTTGGTGTGTTCCTTAGTGTCAACCAGGCCTAAAAATGATAATACGCTAAACGCTGACGAGGCGCAAAAATATTCTAAAACTCTGGTTAGCGAGTACAAAAATCGTTGGGGTTTGGATGCACGGTTGGTGAATTTGGGTCAGGTTTACGGGCCGGGAATGGATCTTTTGCAAAGCGGCGAACTGGGAAATTTGATAAAAAGTGTGGTGGACTCAAGACAGTTGCAAATTGCGGGCGACGGGGTGAAAAAAGAATTTTATTTGTATATAAGCGATGCGGTAAACGGGTTGATCAAAAGCCTTTTTTCTCAAAGCGACGAGCAGGTTTTTACACTAGCACAAACAAAGCCTAATACTGTCCTGGAAGTAGCTTATGTTTTAAAGTCGTTGGCGGACGGTAAAGCGGATTTGCAGTTTGTAGACGGTGGGGGCGACTTTTTGGAGCCTGTTATGGAGTCGCCGATTTATCCGTCCACCTGGTTGCCAAAAATAGAGCTAAAAGACGGACTTGCCAAAACTTTAAAATCCTTTGGTTACAAACCAAACATCAAATCTTTTAAGGCGGGAGTTTTAATTGACCAAAAAGTCGCCCAAAAAACTGCCGACACCGTTCTCACGCCAAAAGAGGATTTGCAGACAATCAGCGCTCCCAAGAGAGAGGAGCCCAAAATTAGTCCCATCAAACTCTTTTTTTGCCGGGCTGAGAAGAATTTGCGGCAGGTAAAACTAAAGGTGGACAAGACTTTAAAAATTTCGTTGCTGGGCGTGGGTGGAATAGCCGTTTTAGTGGCGATTTTGTTGGGTGTTCCTCTTTTGCAGTCGTATACGCACGCTAGATCGGCGCTTAACGATTTGGAGAAGTACCAGATTTCAATCTCTAAACTTGATTCGGTAGAGTCCCAAAAATTAAGTGAAAACGCTTATAATCATTTGGCTAAGTTAGAGAAATCGCTGGGAAAAACGGCGCCTTTATTTAAGATAGCGGGCAAGGAAAATACTTACCAATCTTTATTGTCATTTGTAGAGTCGTCCAAAAACTTTTCTTCTGCCTTGCATAGCCTTTCTTTAGGAGCGGAACCTTTTTCCAACTTATGGGATGGAATGAAACCCGCTGGTGAAGCTAATTTTAACGTCCAAAGTTTTAAGGAGTCGGCCCAACATTTTGCAGATGCCAAGAAATCTTTGGAGTTTGCTAAAGCCAGTTTAATTGGGGTTAAAAGAGAGTATTTGCCAAAAAGTATTAGAGGCGACTTTGACAAGTACGGCGCGATGCTTGCCAAAATGAACGAAAACAGCGACTTTATAACCCAACTTGCCTTAGAATTTCCGCAAATTATTGGTTTAGAAGGTGATAAGCGGTATTTGCTGCTTTTCCAGAACAATAACGAGCTTAGACCCACGGGCGGGTTTTTGGGTTCTTATGCGGTGGTGGAGTTAAAAAACGGCAAGATTGACAAAATTGATATTGACGATGTCTACAATCCGGACGGTCAGTTAAAATTAAGCAAGGCAAATGAGAGCATTAAATCGCCGGAGGCTTTAAAACAGGCTTTGGGTGAGGAGACGCTTTACATTAGAAACGCCAATTGGGATCCAGGTTTTCCGGCAAGTTCTCAAGTTGTAAATAGTTTATTTAAGTTGGTGGACGGAGAAGGTTTTGATGGGGTTTTTGCCGTGGATCTGTATTTTGCGCGGGATCTGCTTTCTGTGATTGGGCCTCTGTATCTAACCGCGTACGACGAGGAAATTAGGGTTGATAACATGTACGAGCGAGCCCAGTTTCACAGCGACTTTGGTTTTAAGGAGGGTGTAAGTTCCAAAAAAGCTTTTATGACGGTTTTGGGCGGAAAGATTCTGGAAAGCGTTTTCTCCTTGCCTCAAGGTAAAATTCCCACACTGCTTACGGTTTTGTATTCCTCTTTGGAGCAAAAACATATTTTAATTGACCTTTTTGGGACACACCTTTCCAAGTATTTGGCAGAAAGAGGTTGGGACGGCTCACTCTTAGATGCGTCGGCCGACAGCGACTACTTATATGTAGTTAACGCTAATACGGGCGGTACTAAATCTAATTACTACGTTAAGAACGGCATGAATTATGCGGTGTCGAGCAAAACTTCCGATGGTGTATTGCGAGGCGAGCTGGAGCTTACTTATGAAAATACTCAAAAGGATGCTTCATGGCCGGGTGGTCCTTACAAAGATTATGTAAGGGTTTTGGTGCAGGACGGCTCTAAATTAACAGGTGCGTTTTTAATGGGCGGTCAGGAAGCTGCGTCACTTGAAAAGCCCAGCGATGTTATGGGTGCTGCAAACGGGGCAAACATTTTTGATAAAGTCGTAATTGCCAAAGTAGGTAAATACACCTCTTTTGAATATCCGATTGTGGTAAACCCGCAAGAAAAAGTGAGCTTAATTTTTAATTATGACTTATCGCCAAGCCTGTCCGCTAAAAAAGACAGCAATAAATATTCTTTAATTTGGCAAAAACAGCCCGGCACGCAAAATGACTCTATAAGATTTATGTTTGCGGCGCCCTTTGGAACAAAAATTAGCCTGCCTGGGCAGGTAAGTCAACCCATCCCAAGTGGCGTAGTTACGGACAATGTTTACGAATACAAAAGTGTATTAAATAGTGACCTGCGCGTGGGTATTTTATACAAATAGCAATTTGAATACAAATAGCCGATAGTTGACATTAATTTCGAATTCATATACATTACATATATACTGCCCAAGCAAGAGTTTGGGCGATTTTTTTGTTAGCAGGTTTAATTTTAATGATCTGTTTAGGAAACCAAAAAGTAAATTGAATATTTAAAAGTCACGAAAAGGTCGTGGCTTTTTTGTTTTTTGGTTTCTAGCTATTGAGTACAAAGTTAAATTTTTAAAGGAGGTGAAAAGAATATGAGAAAAGTATTAGCAAGTGTATTAGTAATTTCGGTGGTTGCTACAGTAGGATATCTTGGAACCAAAGCATACTTTTCCGATGTTGAAGAAAGTAAAGGAAATGTATTATCAGCAGGAACCATTGATATCTCTGTTGACGGACAGAATCCTTGGACAAACAAATACGACGGGGAACTTAAGGACATGAAACCAACCGACCCAGTTCTAACTGGAAAGGTGTGGGTAAAATGGCCAGCAGGTTGATTGGGATACCGTCTGGATGGATACAATGTTTGTGAGGGAATATTCTTACAAAGTTAAAAACACGGGAACTAACCCATTAGTTCTTTGGAAGAAGATTGCTGTCACTAACGAAGCTACTGGAGACAAATCTGAGCCCGAATGTACTGAGCAGGGGGGTAGTTGGAATAATGTCGACAAGACCTGCACAGGAGGTAGCGACGACAACAACATCTCTAAGGCTATTCACTACGCTATGACATTAGGCGATGGACCAGGTAAAAAATTCGTCATCAACCCACAGTGGGATGTTATGGTTAAGGATGTGGATGGCGTATGGGTTTCTCTTGGCTGGATACTAGCAGGCGAGGAAAAAACTGTTACACAGTACTACTATCTAGATGCCGACACAGGCAACTGGGCGCAAGGTGACGAAATGACATTTGATATTACCTTGTACGCCGAGCAGTATCTGGCTCCCGGACCGGCTTATGCAGTAAACGATCCGGCCAATCAAGGTAATGGGCTTGTTCTTGAGAACAAGGATCTAGCTGACGAATGGAAACCTCTGGTTGTTGATGGTACATGGGGTCTCTTAACTTGGGATGCAGGCGGAAACTATAAATTTAGAGGTTGGGGTCTTGATGCCTCAAAATCTTATAGGGTAGTTTACTACAGTGGTTCAGAGAATAACTTCGCTGTATCGGGTACTCCCGCTGCCGACGGCACATTAACTCTAATCGGTACTTACGCTGGTTTGAATGCCAACACCGACGCAAAGTATTGGTTGAGGGTTGCTGTTGCAGATCCTTGGAACTACAATGCTCAAACATTGTGGGAAGCCAATCTTGTTAACTAATTCATTTAGTTAACGGTTTTTAGGGGACTGAATACGTACGATTCAGTCTCCAATAAAGCTTTATGAAGGAGCTGATTAAGAAAATAAAAAACAAAAGCGCTGGAATTCAGAGCTTTCTCAAAAAGGCTCTATTGAAGGTTGATTTTGAAAAACTTAAAAGAGTCTGGAAAGTAATTTACTGGAGTGTAATCTTAGTTGTTTTAGTAATTACTGCAAGTACCGCTTTTTCCGTTTACGAAACTCCGGGGGGTTACCGAATGTTTGTTGTTTTATCTGGCTCTATGGAGCCTGAAATCAAGATAGGCTCGGTTGTTCTGGTTTCAAAGCAGAATAGCTACAACGTTAATGATGTTATTACCTTTACGAGAAGTCCATCGGAAGGTCTAAAAAATATTAAATCCACAACAACACACAGAATAGTTGAGCTACTTGAGATTGAAGGTGGAACGAGGTATCGAACAAAGGGTGATGCAAACGAAGACCCGGACTTGGAACTTGTACCAAAAAATCAAGTTCTTGGCAAAGCGGTCTTTCAGATTCCGTTTTTAGGAAAGGCACTTGCTTTCACAAAAACCCAACTTGGGTTTACACTTTTAATTGTTATTCCAGGTACAATTCTTATATATAACGAAATCCTTAATATAAAAAATGAAGTTGCAAAATCGTTTGTAAAAAGGAAGCCAAAAACAAGAGGCAAAAAGGTTGAGGTATCAAATGAGAAGTAAAAGCTTAATAAAATTATTTATGTTTGTGTTGCTAATATCTCTTATGGGGCAAAGCATCGAGTACACATATGCGCGTGTTGTTCCTCCTAAGCATTACTTTTTAGACGAAGAGATCTCAAGCGGAAACCCGCTTAGCGCCACTACTTTAGATATGGATTTGTCGTCAGAAAATGACCACTTTAGTGATGGTTATGATTCTATGCACCGTGGTGAGGACGTAGAAAGAGACTTTAAAGTTGAAAACACAGGAGAGTCGGCTTTTAAATATAGCTTTGACTACGAATATTTAAGCGGAGACGCTGTATTATGCAACGCTCTTGACTTGGAAGTTAGTTTAATAAATTCAGGTGGGGATAAAGAGAGTAAGTATTCGGGACTTTTAATAGACTTTACCAATCACGATATGGGAGAAATTTTAGGTCCTGGAGAAGATAAGAACTATATTTTTGAAGTTTCAGTTCCGGTAGATTCGCCCTACGGCATCTCAAGTAAAACCTGCGGATTTAAGATTTTTGCTATCGCCTGGCAGGACAACTTACCCGATACCTCGTGGGGTTTTTCTGATGAGGAAAGCCTTTCAGGCGCAGTTATAACAGCAAACTGGCCGCCTACAGCTCCGGTGGGTTTAACAATTATTAACGCTGATGGAAAAGATATTGGTTGCGATGGTTTGACTAATGATGCGGGTCTAAAATTTGACTGGGACAGTAACTCCGAATTTGATATTGATAAATATCAGGTAGAGATTGACGGGCAGGCAAGTCTTTTGGACGCTTCGGATTCTAATATTGATGTCAATCTGGGTGATGGGGACAAAGATTATAAATACCATGTTAAGGCAGTAGATGCTGGCGGTGTTGA
>Ga0315277_10003685_pt1 | contig 20733 bp, 15 predicted proteins | sample YL17G05_15_MG_FD_203695 | JGI IMG/M metagenome (GOLD analysis project Ga0315277, IMG submission 203695) | Sediment microbial communities from Yellowstone Lake, YNP, Wyoming, USA - YL17G05_15 | ecosystem: Environmental > Aquatic > Freshwater > Lake > Sediment | place: USA: Wyoming | collected... | reverse complement strand
CGCCGGCCGCCGACCGCCCGATGAAGGCTCAGGCGACGCTCGGCATGGCCAACTCGGTTTTCGCCCAGGAGCGCTTCGAGCGAGCCGAGGGGATTTACCGGCAGATATTGAAATCGTATGTCGGCCTCGTCCCCCAGGATGAAGTCACGTATCGCCTCGCCCTCGCCGTCGCGCGCCAGGGGAGGTGGAACGAGTCCAAGCAGCTCTTGGAGCAGGTTATCGGTTCCTTCCCCAACGGCGATTACGCCAAGGTCGCCCGGGCCAAGCTCGCAGCCGTCAACGACCGCTACTTCACCGTCCAGGTCGGCGCGTTCACCAACAAGGCCATGGCCGACAAGGCCGTCGCGGAGCTCAAGGCCAAGGGTCTTGCTGCGGCCGCGCTTCCCATTGATATCGACGGCACGCCGGGCTTCTCGGTCCGCTCCGGCCAGTTTACCACCTGGGCCGCAGCCACGGAACATGCGGATAAGCTGAAAGCCGCCGGTTTCCAGGTGTACAAGCTTCCGTAACCCGTCGCCGTTTGGCAGCGCGCCTCGGACGCGCCTGGGTGCCATGACCGCCAAGTCCATCCTTCTCTGGCAGGTGAGCCGGGCCGAATGGCCCTACTGGGTCCTCGTCACGGTCGTCGTGCTGCTTACGGTTTTCGTCGACATCGGCCCGCGCCCCTCGTCCCCCGGGGTCTTCGTAAAGGAGTTGGGGGCTGACACCTACCTCCTGACGCCGGAGGCGGGCCTGGCCGCGAACCCTGCGGCCCGCGACGCCGCTCTCTTCAAAGCGGCCAAGGATCTCGAAGGCCGCCTCGGCTTCGCCTTCATCCAGCCCGTCTACGCGAACGGCCGCCTCGAAGCCGTCATCGTCACCCGCGCCGCATCCGCCGAGACCCCGCCCGCAAAGGCGCAGTAGGGGCCGCCCACCGCGCTTCGGCCCGTCGCGCTTCTGTTGCGGGAACCGCCGCGCCGGGTTACACTCTTATCTTTCGCGGCACGCGTCTTGCGGCGCTTACTCGTCTGCGCCGGCACTTTGGAGCGCCGATAATGGGGATTCTCCTCTACATTCTCGAGGCTTTCCTCGCCGTCTTCATCGTTCTTACGCCCTTCGTAGGCGTCTCGTGCTTCGTCGCCCTCTCGGACGGCCTGCCGGGGCAGCCCGAGAGGAACCGCGCCGCCCTCAGGACCTCCGCGGCCGTCGCGGTCATAATGCTCCTCTTTCTCTTCGGCGGCAATTACCTCTTCCGTCTTTTCGGCATAACGTTGCCCGCCTTCCAAATCGCCGGCGGCGTCGTCATCTTCGCCAACGGACTCGCCATGGTGAGGGCGCACACCGCCGCCAAGTTCACCGACGAAGAGGCCCGCGAGGGCGCCGGCAAGGAAGACTTCACCGTCGTGCCGCTCGCGGTCCCCATGCTCTGCGGCCCCGCGACCATATCAACCGTCATCCTCTACGCCGCCGAGGCCCGCGACGGCGTCCGCGTAGCGGGGCTTGTCGTTGCGGTCGTCGCCGCTTCGGCGTCCATCTACGTCCTGCTTCGCCTGTCGGCGCAGATAAGCCGCATGCTCGGCATTGCCGGCATGAACGTCCTCACGCGCATCATGGGCCTGATGCTTGCGTCTCTGGCAGTCCAGATCATGCTGAAAGGCATAGCCGCCTCTTACGAACTCATAAGGTCCACACCGGCCTGAAGGAGAACCCGCCATGGCCAGGTCGCCCAAGCCCCCGAAAAAGCCCGGCGAAACCATCGTCCCCGAGATCTACGCGCACCGCATCGTGCGCACGCTTCACCTGCGAATCGACGACCAGCCGGGGCGCCTGGGCGCCGTCGCGTCGGCCGTCGGCAAGGCCGGCGGCCTCATCGGCGACGTTACCCGCGATTGGGTCGATACCGCTCACGTCTACCGCCGCATAACCGTCTACGTCCAGGACGAACGCCACCTCGAGAAGGTTCTTTCCGACATCCGCGCCGTCGGCGGCGTCGACGTCCTTGAAGTCGTCGACGACGTCCTGCGCATACATGAAGGCGGCAAGATCGAAATCTCTTCCCGGCTCCATCTCTCGAGCATGGAGGACCTGCAGAAGGTCTACACCCCGGGCGTCGCCTCCGTCTCGAAGAAAATCCAGGCCGACCCCTCCCTCGCTCGCAAGTATACATGGGTCGCCAACACCGCCGCCATCGTCACCAACGGCACCGCCATCCTCGGCCTCGGCGACATCGGGCCTCTCGCGGGCCTGCCCGTCATGGAGGGCAAGTCACTCATCCTCAAGGAACTCGCCGGCGTCAACTGCGTTCCCATCCTCGTCGAAGCCAGGGACGCCGCCACGATCATTTCCACCGTCGAGCGCATTTACAAAGGCTTCGGCGCAATAATGCTCGAGGACATCGCCGCGCCGACCTGCTTTGAAGTCGAGGACGAACTCGACCGCCGCCTGCCGGTCCCCGTCTTTCACGACGACCAGCACGGGACCGCCATCGTCGTCCTCGCGGGCCTCATCAACGCCCTGAAGCGCGTCGGCAAGTCCGCCGCCGGCGTCTCCGTCGTCGTCAACGGCGCCGGCGCCGCGGGCACCGCCATCGCCAAGATGCTCGTACACTACGGCGTCGGCGACGTCGTGGTGCTCGACACCCACGGCGCCATCTACCCCGGGCGCCGCGAGAATAACCCGCCCAAGGAGCAGCTCGCGAAGCTCACCAACCGCTCGAGGATCCGCGGCGGCCTGGACGAGCTGATCCCGGGCCGCGACGTATTCGTCGGCGTCTCGAAACCGGGCGTCCTTTCGAAGACTTCCGCCGCGAAGATGAAGGAACGCTCCGTCATCTTCGCGCTGGCAAACCCCGAGCCCGAGATCACCATCACCGACGCCCTCGAGGCCGGCGCCGCCGTCGCAACCGACGGGCGCACCATGAACAACGCCCTGGCTTTCCCCGGCATCATGCGCGGCACCCTCGATTCCGGCGCGCCCAAGATCACCCCTAAGATGAAACTCGCCGCCGCCCACGCCATCGCCGAGTCGGCCGAAGCGCCTGCGCTCCTTCCGAATCTCCTCGACCCCGCCGTCCACGCGCGCGTTGCCGCAGCCGTCGCGAAGGCCGCGGCCTCGGGCGGATAGCACGACCGCTGCGGCCGCGCCTCCGGCTCTTTTTCCATTCCCTTAAACGTACATTCCTGTAACATTGCCGTAACAAGGCCCGTCGACAATTACGCCTATGCCGCAGAACCTGACAAGGCCGCGCGCGGAACTCACCGGCCTCCTTATCGTTGCGGGGCTCGTCATCGCGCCCACGGTCATCCTTTCGCTCGTGACGATAACGAGCCTCAAGAAGGCGCAGGCCGCGTTCGAAATCCAGATCCGCGACGCCTACGCCCGCAGCGCCCGCACCGTCATTTCGCAAAGCATGGCCGCCGTCGGCGCCCGCCTCGACGATGCCCTCGCTCGCACGCGAGCCTACGGCGAAGCCCCCGGGCCCCAGGCCCGCCTCGCGCTCGCGCGCGGCGTCCCCGGCCTCGAAGCCGTCGTCTTTCTCGATTCCCGCTGGCGCGTCCTTAACCCCAGGCGCGCTGCGGAAGCGCCCCCCGTCGCCCCCGCAGAACTCGCCCGGGCCCTCGAAGATGCCGCCGCGGCCGAACTCCGCGACGCCTCGGCCGCAGTGCCGCTCTATGAGAAACTCATCGGCTCGCCCGGCCTTTCCGACCATCTGGGCGCCCGCGCGTATAGCGGCCTCGCGCGCTCTCTTGCCAACGCCGGCCGAACCGCCGACGCCGTGTCCGCATATGGGAAACTCGCGGCCATGCCTTACGACCGCGGGGAACTCTCGTTGCCGCTGGTGGCACGCTTTCGCCTCTGGCAACTCCAACCTGGCGACGATTCGCTTTCGGCGCTTCTTGACGACTGCCTTGCCGCTTCGCTCGACGCGCCGCCGGAGCAGATTCGCTTTTACATCGAATCAGTCCGGGGGAGCCTTAGTGCGAACACTTCCCCAATCGCCGCCCAAGTCCCGGCCGTCCTCGATGCGCGCGCCGGTGACGAACGGCTGGTTCCGGCCGCGCGTTACCTTGTCCCCGCGACGGTCCTTTCATCGAGCGCCGAAGGCGCGCCGCCCGCATGGAAGTCAGTCAAGGTCGGCGACAGGCGGCTCCTTTTCACGGCCTTCGTCCTGCCCCGGAAGGACGGGCTTCGCGGCGCCGCCGCGCTTTTCGCCGACCCCGCGGCGCTGACCGACGGTATCATCGCCCCGTTCCTCAACGCGCAGCCTGCCCGTGAATCGGTGGCCTTCGCCCTCTCCGTCGCGGACGCCCCCGCATTCGCGCCGGCGGGCTTTGAGAAGATCATCCTCGAGGAGCCTTTCCCCGCGCCGCTTGAGTTTCTCACCCTGGCCGCGTATTCGAAGGGCGGCGCCATCGAGGAACTCGCCAGAGACCGCATCACGCTCATATCCTGGGCCTTCGCCCTCACTTCACTGGTGTTTCTCATGGGCGTCGTGTCCGTCCTCGTGTGGGCGCGCCGGCGCGCAAGCCTCGCCCGCCTCCAGACTGACTTTGTCGCAAACGTCACCCACGAGTTGAAAACGCCGCTGACGGCCATCCGGAGCCTCGCTGAAACCGTCGAACTCAACCGCCTCACCGCGCCCGAGCGCCGCGACGAATTTCTTTCGGCGATCGTCCTGGAGACCGAGCGTCTCTCGCGCCTCATCAATAACGTCCTCGACTTCTCCCGCTTCGAGAGAGGAACGCTGCGCCTGCGCCTCGAGAAGTCGGATATCTCCGCGCTCGTGGCTGAGGTCGTAAGTTCTTTCAAGGCCGCGTTGCCGCAGGAAGAATCCGACGCCGTCCGCATGTCGCTGCCCGCCGACCCCGTCTGGGCGATTGTGGACGCCGACGCGGTCACGCGCGCCATCTGGAACATCCTCGACAATGCCTGGAAGTACTCGGAACCCCCGCGCGACATCCACATCTCACTTGCCGCCGGGAAGGGCAGGGCAGTTATCGCCGTTGCGGATAACGGCATCGGCCTCAAACCCGCCGACGTCCGCCGCGTGTTCAGGAAGTTCTACCGCGTCGATTCAAGCCTCTCGGCGGAAACTCAAGGAGCGGGTCTCGGCCTCTCGCTTGTCAAAGCATACGTAGAGTCGCACCGCGGCTCCGTCGACGTCAAGTCCGCGCCCGGCAAAGGCTCGACCTTCTCCATCGTACTCCCGCTCGACACGGAGGCGCCGCAATGACTACCGGCGAAACAATCCTCGTCGTCGAGGACGACCGCTCGACGCGCATGGCCGTCGTTGAGAATCTCCGGTACGAAGGTTACCAGGTCCTCATCGCCGGCGACGGCGAAACCGGTCTCGAGACCGCCCTCAGCAAACGCCCCGACCTCATCGTCCTCGACATCATGCTCCCGAAAATGAACGGCTACGAGGTCTGCGAGACGCTCCGAAAACACGGCTTTACCACGCCCATCCTCATGCTTTCCGCCAAGGGGCAGGAGTACGACCGCGTCCTCGGCCTCGAAATCGGCGCCGACGACTATATCCCCAAGCCTTTCAGCGTCCGCGAACTCGTGGCCCGCGTGAAGGCGTCGCTGCGCCGTGAAAAGCGCCTCCGCCAGGAGTCCGAGCCGCTCGAATTCGGCGACTGCCGCCTGGATTTCGAGAAGCGCACGCTCGCCCGCGCCGGGAAAGACGTCCCTCTCACGAAGACCGAGTTCGAGCTGTTGAAGTATCTCGTTACGCACCCCGGCCGCGTCTTCGGCCGCCAGGCTCTCCTCAATGCCGTGTGGGGCTTCGACTACTACGGCACCGACCGCACCGTCGACAGGTTCGTCACGGTCTTGAGAAAGAAAATCGAGAAGGATCCCTCGCGTCCCCGCCACATCCTCACGGCTCACGGCGCGGGATACCGCTTTGAAAGGTAATAAACCAGTAACGCCGGCGTCACGCTTTCGTATTTGCCGCGCCGTATCAATAAGGCGTAGGGCGCGGATCGGTCGCGCCGGTTGTGTCCCATGATTAAGGGGGATATGAAATGAGAACCGCGCTTCTCGCCGTGATGCTTCTCTTGACGCCGTTCTTCGCGGCCGCCGCACTGGGCTTCGGCGGCTCCGTCTTCCCACCTCCCGAAGAGCGGGCGACGCCCGCTCACCCCAGCCCATCCCCTGAAAATGCCGTAGACTTGGAGACGCTCTACCAGCAGGCCCTTCACAAGGAAGAGGGCAACGGCGATCTCGCCGCCGCCGCAGACCTCTACAAGAGGGTCGTCGCCGAGGACGAGAAATCCCACGCGCTTGCCGCCAAAGCCCAACTCCACCTCGCCCGCATCCTCGAACGCCAGGGCAAGAAGGACGATGCCGTTGCCGCTTACAGGCTTCTTGTTGACCGCTTCCCGGCTTCCGACGAGGCGGCGGCCGCGCGGGATCGGCTTAAAGCGCTCGGCGCCGCTCAAGGCGCGCCCGCTGAACGCGACGAGGACTTACGAATCAAACTCCAGAAACGCATCAGCCTGGACATGACCGAAGTGCCTCTCGACTCGCTGGTCGGTTTCCTGCGAGCCGCCTCCGAGGTCAACATGGTCGTCGACGCCACGAGTATTCCCTGGGAAATGCGCCCTCTCGACGACCGTCCGAAGGGCACGCTGTCCGTGAATGACGTTACCATCGAGCAGGCTCTGAACCTCATTGCCAAGTCCTTCGGCCTCGACTGGACTATCTACAGCGGCGCCGTCTTCATCTCCGAACCCGGCGAAATCGAGAAGATCAAAAAGGAGACTGCGGCAAAAGCGCTTTACGACAAAGAAATCGCGCTCCTCGACCAGAATATCACGCTTCTCAATCAGAAACTCGAGTGGGTGCGGCAGCGCTACGAAAAGGGCGCGGCCAGCGTGGTGGAGGTCGACGAGGCGCAGCAGAAGGTCATCGGGGCGCAGTTGGAGAAGATCCGCGCCGAGATGTCGAGGCTCTCCGGCCAGCCGAGCGCCGCGGTTGCCCCGTCGGGCGGCTACTATTACATTCAAGACTTCCTCAACGCCGTTCGCGGGGGCAAGATCAGCCTGGACGAAGCAGCCAGGGGCATCGCCGATGCGATTAACAAGGGCGAACTGTCGCGCACTGCAGCCCAGGCCTACGACGAAGCCATGAGGTCTTTCAAGGCGAAATTTGATGAGTTGTTGCGCAAGTCGATGGAAACCGGAAAAAGGCTCTCCGATAGCGACCTCGTCAAGCGCACCCTTGAGGAACTCGGCTATTCCGATGTGGCCATTCCTGCTGCGCCGGGCGGCGGCGGTGGCGGCACGGAATGGTCCGGCCGGCGCGACGTGCTCTATGTCGAAGGCATGAAGAACTTCGCCGGCCCGCAGGCCCTGGACCTCGATTCCGGCAAAACCACCCCGCTCCCCGCAGGCGTGCCGGTCGCGCAATTCCTGAAAGACAATCCCAACTTCGCCCTTGCCGCCACTGCCCAGCGTTTCGGCGTCCTGCCTCTCGCCGGCGAGACCAACCGCGTCGCTCAAGCGTTCGCACAGGAGGGCGCAGGTTTACTGGTTAACACAAGCGTGCGTGTTGCCTTCCTGCCCGAAGTGGCGACGCCGCAGACAGTCCCGCACGACCTCGAATTCGCCCAGCCGCTGTCACTCCCCGACTTTCAGACTTGGGTCGTTTATAGTAAGGAACACCCCGGCATGCCCTTTCTGCTTTCCGGCCCGCAGTCGCTCTGCAACGTCGTAATTGACTATCGCCATCCATTCGTCGTCGACACGGACGGCGGGACCTACTTCGTCAAGGTCCTCGAGCGCAGCGAGAGTTCCATCACTCTCGGATGGACGACGATACGCAGCAAACGCCCGCCGACCGCCGCCAGTGGAAAGCGCGCACGCAGTTCTATGGCTCCTGAAGTCGGTGGTACGGTTGTAGATTTCCGGCTCTACGCTCCCGGTATTCCCAACTTCGTGGGCCCTCAGGTCCTCGACATCGATTCGGGCCAGACGAAACCTCTCGCGAAGGGTTCCACGCCCGAAGACTTCCTCGCCGCTAACTCGGACTTCGACCTCGCATGGCTCGGCGAAGACAGCATTCTCGTCGCCAACAAGGGGACGAAGGCCGTCTTCGTGCCTCCTATCACGACGCCTGAAACCGTGCCCCAGGACATCGAGTACCCCGAGCCCGCCAGTGCCCGCGAATTCCCCAAGGAAAACGGCCACCCGGTGTTCACCTACTCCGACCAGGAAGGCCGCCGTCACCACAAATACGGCATATACACTGACGACCGCGGTTTTCTCTACATCGTACCTGGGACTGGGGCAAGCCCCTTTGCCCTGCGTACCCCAAAGGGCGAGTACGTCATCTTCGCGCGCGGAGGTGGTCAAGGAGAGATAACACTCTCCGGCTGGAAGGTCCGCGACTTGGCTGCGCCTGCGCCTGAGGCCCCACAGGCTAAGAAGCCTGCCCCTGCCGGACAGGCCGAATCCGCTGAGAAGGAAGCCGCCGATAGAAAGTGAAGACGCCGACCACGCTTCCTCCCCGAACCCAAGGGGCGCGGCAGAAGGCCGCGCCCCTTGGGTTTTCCAAAGTCTCCTGCAACCGCCGTCCTTCTCTAAACCGCCTCGGCGGCCGCAGTCGATATCGCCATGAACTTTTCCGCCAAAGCGTCCGACTCCTCTTTCGTCGGCGCCTCGGAAATGACTCTCACCGCCGGCTCCGTGTTGGACGGCCGCACGTGCACCCACCTGTCCGGCCAGTCAAGCCTCACGCCATCGAGTTCGTTCACGCTCGCGCCGCCCGCCGCCTCCTTCGCCGCCGCAAGTACCTTCGACACCTTATCTCTCGCGCACGTGAATTTCCGCTTCGTCATCGCGTACGCGGGTATCTCCGCCGCCACGGCGCTTATGGGTTTGCCCCTGGCCGCCATGAGTTCGAGCACCATCGCCATTCCCGCAAGGCTGTCGCGCGTGTAGCACGTCCGAGGGTCGATGACGCCGCCGTTGCCCTCGCCGCCGAGGACGCAGTTATTCGCCTTCATCGCCGCCGCAACGTTCGCCTCGCCGACCTTCGTCCTCACCACCTTCGAGCCGAATCGCGCCGCCACGTCGTCCACCATCCTTGAGGTCGAAAGGTTCGCCGCCACCGTCCCCGGCCGCGCCGCCAGTACCTGCATCGCCGCGAGGGCCAGAGTGTATTCCTCGCCGAGGTACCGCCCCTCTTCGTCGATAATCGCAAGCCTGTCAGCGTCCGCGTCCTGAGCGAACCCCACGTCCACCTTGCCCTCGGCCACCGTCTGGCAGAGGTCCTCCAGGTGTTCGAACGTCGGCTCCGGGTTATGCGGGAAAAGGCCGTTGGGCGTACAGTGAACCTTCGTTACCTCGCACCCGAGCGCCTCGAGCAGCTTCGGCGTTATCACCGACCCCGCGCCGTTGCAGCTGTCGAGAGCCACGCGAAACTTCTTCGGCCGGACGAGTTTGACGTTCACCTTCTCGAGTATCTTGCCGATGTGCACGTCGAGCGCATCGCGATTCTCCTCCACCTCCTTCAGGCCGGACCAGTCGACCGACGCGAACTCCCCCTTGTAGTAAATGTCGAGGAGCTTCTTGCCGTTGTCCTCCGAAAGGCATATCCCGTCTGCGCCCATGAACTTGAGCGCGTTCCATTCAATCGGGTTGTGCGAGCCGGATATTACGACGCCGCCGTCGGCGCCGAGTTGGGTTATCATCACCGACGCCGTCGGCGTGGGGCACACGTGTATGTCGACGATGGAGCACCCCGCCGAGAGTAACCCCGCAAGCATGCTGTGCTTAATCATGTCGCCGGAAGTGCGCGTGTCGCGCGCCACGACCACCCGCCCTCCATGAAGGTACGTCCCGAACGCCAGCGCGAACCGCGTCAGGAGTTCCGGCGTGAGCGACTTCCCGACGATCCCCCTTATTCCCGAAACGCCTATCATCAATGAGTCCATCTACGGTCTCCGCGAAGCCATGTTTCTCCCGAACCGCGTCCGCCCGATTATGCCTATCCGCTGCGTCCCTTCAATCTCCTTTATCGGCGTGCCGCCTTCTGCCGCTCCTTTCCTCCGCTTTCCTGTGCGCAATGGACATCATCCTCTCGAATGCCCCCGTCGCCATGCCGCGTTCTATCGCACTTTTGAGTTTTTCGAAGACCTCCGCGTCCTTCGCCTTCACGGCAATTTCGATTTCGTCCGTCTCGAAGTTCTCCGAATGCCGTATCTCCGCGCCCGCCGGTAGCGAGATTTCCCGGACGATCTCCCTGAAGGCGTCTTCCATCTCGGCGAGGACCGGCCTCATCCTGCGGAAAAGGATCTCCTTCACGCGCGCTTTCTTCCGCCGAACCGCGCCCGCCTCGTCTGCGTTTCCCGCCGGCGCCTCTTTCCCCGCGATGCCGAGCGCCTCGGAGAAAACCTCCCTTGCCGTCCGCCCCTCGCGCGCCGCGATATCGAGCGCCGCCTCCACCACCACCCGCGTGTCGCCCGCCGAAAGCCGCAGGGCCTTGACGCCCTCGGCGAAAAACCACTCCTTCTCATCCGCCTGCAGGAGAAGCAACGCTTCGGCATGCTCTCTCGAAATCTCTCCCTCTGTAAGCGCTGCGAGTATCACCCTCGGCAGCCGTCCGATTGCGAGAAACTCTCGAACCACCTTCCACGACGCCGGCAGGCCCAAGAGCGGCAGTACCTCCCGGGCCAGTCTCTCTTCGCCGAGCCCAGCCGTTTCCGCGCCCCTGACAATTGCGATTGCCCTGTCGGCGTCCGAAAGAGTGGAGCCCGGGGCGTTGGCCGCCACGGCGATCAGATACGCCTCTTTGGCTGACAGCGCGCCTTCGCCGTAAATCAGGGCGGCGAGTTCCGCGATGCCCGCCTCGCGGGCCGCGGCCGCCCGCGCAAATCCCGAAATGACCCTGTATCCGCCTTTCCACTCCTCGACTACGATTGGCTCGACAACGCCGCTTTGCCTGACCGACGCGATCAGCTTCCTATCCCCGACGCGGAAGCGGACGAGATAGTCATCCCAGCCGTTGTCCTCAAACCGGATGCGCCCGACTGCCACCCGCCCCAACTTCTGACGACTTACTTGCTCGTCCATCTGAGCCCCGCAGCAAACTCTTCACACATGCTTACCGCCCCGCCTTTTTCTGCCGACGACGTAGATGCGCCTTGACCCCCGCCGGTATTCACCTCCGTCCAGGTCCCCGTACATGGCCTCCACTTCGAGCCCCGCGCGGCGAAAGAGGGACGCAAATTGCCCAGCCGTGTAAAGCCGCATGGAAGAGTGGCTCACTGCGCGCCGCCCCTCGCACGACAACGCCCACGTCGTCTTGGCGCGCTCGGTCTCAGCATCCCAGGCATTCTTCACTGCCAGATGGCCGTCTTCTTTGCGTTGGAGCCAGTGCCGCAGAATGAATTCACGATTCGGCTGGTCGATAAGCACCCTGCCTCCCGGCTCGACCGCCCGCGCAAACCGCCGCAGGAGATCAAGATTCTCCGGGTCCGAGAAGTAGCCGAAACTGCCCCACCAGTTGTAAACCCCGTCGAATCCGCCCTCGAAATCAAGTTGGCGCAAATCACACACGAGGAATGTCCCCTTAAGCCCGCTTCTCGCGAAGCGCCTCCGCGCCCTTCTGATGAACCGCCCCGTAATGTCCACGCCCGTTACGCGGCAGCCCGCCCTTGCAAGATGTATCGCTATGCGCCCCGCGCCGCAAGGTGCATCCAGAACGCGCGCCCCGCGCCGCAGCTCGAGCACCTTCCTCACAAACTCCGCTTCCCTCTCGGCCCCCTCGTCGCCCTTAAGCCACAATCTCTCATCAAAGGTCTCGAACCACTCCTTCGCGTGCTTCATCCCTTCCTCCCCGGCCTCTGAAATACACGAGTTCCACAAACCCAGGCAATGTAGGGCGGGCCCGCCATAGGCGGGTAAACTTCAGCCCGCGCGGACCTGGCCCTCCCCGTCCTTACTTACGCCCCTTGTCGTACACGAGATTCGCGAAGTTCTCATAGTCGTGTAGGGCGGGCTTCAGCCCGCGCGGACCTGGCCCTCCCCGTCCTTACTTACGCCCCTTGTCGTACACGAGATTCACGAAGTTCTCATAGTAATACAAGAGCCTCTCCCGCGAAATCGACGGCTGCTGGAGAGCCCATGCCCCATCGTAATAACTCTCCGGCAGCCCCTCGCCCAGCCACCCTTTCTCCCGCGCCAATTCCCGAAGGCGCGTCCCCGGAAACGGCGAGAATATCGACACGACGACCCAGTCCGGCCTTATCCGCCGGTTGAGTTCGACCGTTTTGGCTATCGTTTCCTCCGTCTCGTACGGTATCCCTATCATGTTGAACGCGACCGTCCTCAAGCCCCGCCGCTTCAGAATCGCAAACGCCTCCTCGATTTCCCCCGACGATATGTCCCTTCCCAAGACCTCTCGCCTCAGGCGATCGTCCGCCGACTCTATCCCAAGATGCACCCGGAAGCACCCCGCCTCCTTGAGGACCGTGGCGTCCTCCTCGTCAAACGTACCGGCGCGCTCGTTACACCAGAACGGCACCTTTACCCGCGCCCGGTATTCCCCTGCAAAGCGCCTGAGCCACGTCTTGTCGAGCCCGAATACGTCGTCGTGAAACCCCACCATCTTCACGCCCGCGTACCGCCCGAGCACCTGCTCGATCTCGTCGACGACGTTGCCCGGCTCGCGGTACCTCACCCGCCGCCAGTCGCCGCGCGTGAGTTCGCTCATCGCGGGATTCACGCAGTAGGAGCATGAGAAGGGGCACCCGCGCGACGCCATGAACTCCGCGCCGACGTTGTTTCTGTTTCTGTCGAGCAGCGCCTGGTAGCCGTAGATTTCCCTGTCCGGGTGGGGCAGGGCGGTGATATCAACAAGCGGCGACTCCTCGTTTCGTACGACCTCGCCGGCCCTCGCCGCCCTAACCCCCGCCCTGGCGATGCGCGGCGGGCCAATCCCCGGCAGCGCCTGTGGCCGCGTCCAGGAGCCCCTCGTCTCCTCCCAACCCCCGAACTCAAGCCCTTTAAGCATCTCGACGAACGCATGCTCGCCCTCGCCGCGGCAAGCCGCCCAGATCCCGCTTGTCGATATGACCTCCTCCGTCGCCACTGTTGCGTGAACGCCGCCGGCGATTACCGGCATCTCCGGAAAAGCGCGCGAGACTTCCCCCGCCGCCCACGCGCCAAGCCCCCACTGCGCGGACGTCGCGGTTATCGCCGCCACGTCCGCCCGAAAATCTTTCGCCGCCGCGAGCACCGCCTCATCCGGCCGCGAAAACGTTACGAGCCTCGGCTTGTGACCTTTGCGCCTGGCGACGGCTGACAGGTACCCTATGCCGTGGTTGTAACCCGTGTACACCTTCCGGGTCTCTTCGGGCACTGGGTTAAGAAAAAGGATTCTCACTGGGCCTTCCCCGCGCCTTCTCTGCCCCAAACATCCGCACGAGACGCTTGCGCGCGTCCCGCCATACCATATAATATGCCGGCGCGGCGTAACTTCAAACTCTCAAGGCGCTCGCGCCTCCGGAGTTTGTGGAAACGCCCGTTGCCGCGGAACACCATGCCGCGTGCGGCCCCCGCCGCCGCGGTTCGAGCATAAGGCACACAGGTCAGCCGATCCGCTCGAATTGCCTGTCCCGCGTCGTTTCCCGAGCATTCGCCGTTACAACCGCGTGGGAAGCGTGTTTAACGCGTGAGGCGTATTTAGCGAAGCGCGGTGGAAATTTTGCACAAACGGACCGGCCGATTGCGTCTATATATCGTGGAGTCGCGCGGCGCGCTTGCAGGGGTCTGGGAAACTTTTTACGAGACGTGCCGCGGCGTCTGGAAACCCGCGTAGCAGCCCCGAGATCGTCTCTTAGCACTGGAAATCGAGATGTCACCTTTGAGCTTTCTGACGCGCGTTTTCAGGCCTTTGTCAGGCGTACAATCCGGCACTCGGCCGTCTTTCCGGCGGCGCACCCGGCTGTTTTTTCTCGTCGCCGCGGGTGCTCTTGCAGTGTTTTTCCTCGGGCTCGTGGGCCAGGGCTATCTGGGTGCCGGCGTACGCCAGAAAAACGTCCTCCTCATCGTGGTCGATGCCCTGCGCGCCGACAGGCTCGGCTGCTACGGCTATACCCGCGTTGTCAACGGCCAGAAGGTAAGCCTCACCCCGAATATCGACCGTCTTGCCGAGAAGGGCGCCCTTTTCGAAAACTGCGTCTCCCAATCGAACTGGACTCCCACGTCCATGGCGTCCATGCTCTACTCCGTAAATCCGACCGTGCGCTCCCTTTCCCACAGTTACGAGTACCTCGGCGAAGCCGGCATGTACCACTGTCTCTTCGCCGACGTCCAGAAATGCTACCTCGAGAACGACTATGACAGGGTCGCCGTGCAGTCGAACCCCCACCTTCTGGGCGGCACTTTTACCTCCATGTTCGATCACATAGTGAACGTCGTCCCTCACCCATTCAGGGAGTCCGACTATCAGCTGTTCGGCAAGGAGGTCATGCACGGCGACGCCGCGGCCGTGAACCTTCACGCGTACAGCGCAGTGAAATCGGCCGCGAGGAACAACCGGAGTTTCATCCTCTACCTTCACTACATGGACGTCCACGAGCCTTACCCCTGGCGCGACGAGTATCGCTCGCTTTTCCCCGACGGCGCCAAGGGAACGGAGGACTTCGGCAACCTGCGGCTCGAAGTGGGCAAGAAGTACTATGAATTCGGCGCCACCGGCAAGTACTCGGGCGAGTACGCCGAGCGCCTCCAGCGCCTCGTGGACGACTACGACGCGTCTCTCATGTATCTTGATAGGCGCGTCGGCGAGCTGCTGAATTTCCTCGCCGACCGCAAGCTCTTCGGGAACACGCTGATTATCTTCGCGGCCGACCACGGCCAGGAATTCGGCGAGCACGGCAACATCGGCCACTGCACCGACTTCCACCACGAGCAGGCGCGCGTCCCCCTTATCTGCGTCGGCGGGGCGATGCCGGCCGGCGCGCGCGTGAAGAGCTTCGTCCGCAATATCGACATCATCCCCACGATCGAGGGCTACATGGAGTTCTACCCGAAGTGCGACGGCGAAAACCTGCTCCCCGCCGTGGAACTGGCCGCCAAGGGGACCGTCGCGCCGAACCGGGAGGTCTTCGCCTGTTCCGACTACCCGAGTAACCTTACCCCGTCGCTGATGATGAAGATGCTCATCTCTCCGGAACTCACCAAGTACATCCTCACGCTGGACGACAAGGGTAAGGTCGTGAGGGAAGAGTTGTATGACCTCGTCGCCGACCCCGACGAAAGGCGCGACCTCTCCGCCGCGCGGCCGCGGGTCCTCGATGCCGCGCGCGCGCGCCTCGATGAACTGCACTTGCGGCCGGCCACCGGCCAGACGCGCACCTCGCGCGCGCGAGTCCCCACGCCGATCATCAGGGAGCGCCTGCGCTCCATCGGCTATCTGCAGTAGCGCCCCTTTCCGCGCTTGCGCGCATGTGCTTGAGATGTGTTTCGGCATGCCCTGCCTTCGCCGAGGGCGAACGGCGGCGGACGACGTCCGGACGTGTTGCGAGTAGTCTGCGGCCGGCTTTGCCGTGCCCCGGCGGCGAAGGCCTTTCGTTGGCGTGTCGCTGTGAAAGTCATGCCTGGCTGAAGAGCGGCGCCTTTTCGTGGACGTGCCCCACGCGGAAGCCTGCCTTCCTGAGGTAGTAGGCGAACTCCTCCGGCCCGTGGACGGCGTACGTTTTTTCGGGCGAGACGGCCCGAACGTACGCGAGGAGCCCTTCGAAATCCGCATGGTCGGAAAGGGGGATCCTCGCGTCGGCGCGCTGCGCCCGGTAGCCGAAGTCCCCCGCCGCCCAGCCCGTGACGGCGGCCGTGACGATGCGCCGGCCTTTGAGGAATGCGCCCGCGCGCATGAGGGACGGCGTCACGACCGCCTCGCCCTTTGCCGCCGGCGAGTCGAGCAGCCGGCAGTTCGGGAAATCTACCCCGAAGCGCTCGTAAACCTCCGCCATGGCGCGCGTTTCCCTCTCCGCCGCGACGGGGATGCCCGCCGCGCCAAGGAGCCGCATGACCTCCTGCCCCTTGCCTAACGCATAGCAGAAAAAGACCGGCGTCCGACCGTGTCGGACGGCGTCCGCCGCGAAGCCGCAGAGGTTGTCCACTACGGCCGGCCGCGCCGGAAACCTGTGCTCCGGCAGCCCATACGTGCATTCCATTATGAGGGTATCGGCGCGGGGAATCTCGATCGTCTCCGCGGCCACGGTCGTCTCCGGGCAGAAGTCGCCGCTGTAGAGCAGGCGTCGGCCCCTGCGTTCGACGAGTATCTGGGCGCTGCCGAGGATGTGCCCGGCGGGGTAAAGGGTGATCTTCGCGTCGCCGATGGCGGTGGGCTCGTAGAACGCAAGCGGCAGTTCGTCGCTTTGGGGCTTTCGGCGCGTCCTCGTCCCCGGTTTTCTCGAAAACGCGCGTCTTGCCTTGCCGAGCGCGATCGTCGCCGGCGTGGCGAGGACCCTTTCGTGGCGGCAGACGTGGTCGCCGTGGGCGTGGCTTACGAAGGAGAAGGGCTTTACCCTGCGCGCGTCGAGCCACAAGCCGATGCTCTGAACCAAAATGTCGCCGTCGTATTGGAACAAGTCTGCGCCTTGGATTTTGCCGGATGCCGCGTGTTCTTCCGACGCGTTTCAAGCGAGTAAATAGTGCGCATCGCCGCGCAGTTTGTCAATTACGAAGTCGGCCGTCTCGCGCGCCTTCAACAGGCGAATCTCGGCGTTTCCTATGCGCCTCTTCCGCATGATCCCCAGACGCACCAGCTCGGCCTCGGGCTTGGTGAAATCCGTCGGTTCGTCCGGCCACCGGTGAAGATAGCAGTCGCGCTCGACCTTGTGCCCCTCGGCGTCGGTCATTACAACGTGCGTCGGCCGCTGTTGAAGGTGGTAGGGGACCGCCGCGACCTCTTCGCAGTAGTGAAGAAATGTGCAGCACCTCAGGTCCGCGCCGAGAAGCAGGACCTTCCCTCGCGGGTCGCCGGCAAGCCTGCCGAGCGGACTCCGGGGGCCGCACGGAGTGAGCGAGTCCTCGTGACCGGTCGTGTATTCGACGGCGCGCGCCCCTATTGCCGTCCAGCTGTGCGTCGGATGGAGGCTCCGGATCGCCCCCGGGCGTTTCCGGAAGACCTCCGGCGTCCGACCGGTGACCGACGGCGTCGTCCTGACGTCGAAGACGGGAGGGACCTCCGGCGACCACCTGCGGTCGAAGGTCAGGGTCGGCGCGAGGGCGGTGCCTCCGGGGCCGATAGCTTCGAGTATCGCGTCAATGACGGCGTCCGCGCCTCCCTCGACGTATCCGAAGGCCGACAGCGACGTGTGAAAGGCCACGACGTCGCCTGGCGATAGGCCGAGGGAAGAGAAGTTTTTTTCCAAATCGCTTTTGGTGACGACGGGCGTCTTCGCGGCGGAATTCGACATGAGACGTCTTTGGTCTATTGTTTCCAGAAACTCTCGATGTCCACCCGCGACGGGAGGCTGGACTGCGCGCCCACTTTCGCGCACGCAAGCGCCGCTGCGGCGTTGGCGAAACTCAAGCTCTCGCTGAAGTACATCTTCTCCGAAAGTGCCGTCACGAGCGCGCCGCAGAATGCGTCGCCCGCGCCGACGGTGTCGACGACCTGCACCTTGCGCGCCGGCGCGTACATCGCCGCCTCCGCCAGTCCGAGCGCCCCTTTCGCGCCGAGCGTCACGACGACGCGCCTCGCGCCCATCGATTGGAGGGCCTTGGCCGCCCGTTCCGCGTCCGCATCGGTCTCGACGCCGATCCCCGTGAGGACCGCCGCCTCGTACTCGTTCACGATAAGCGTATCCACCTTGGCGACAAGGTCCCGCGATACCGCCTCGCGCGGCGCCGGCGCCGCGTTGAGCATGACCGGCGTCCGGTCGTCGTACGCCATCCTGATCGTGAACTCGACCGTCTCAGGCGGGATTTCCAGCTGCAGTAGGACGAAGTCGGCCTCGCGCGCGCGCGGCCGGGACTTTTTCACTTGGTCAGGGGCGAGGTACGAGTTAGCGCCCGGGGCCACGGCTATGAGGTTTTCCCCCGCGCCGTCGACCATTATCATGGCGACCCCTGTCGGGTGCGCCCGGTCCTGCGACACGAAGTCGATCGCGACTCGCTCTTTCTCGAAGGTATTGACCATGTTCCTGCCGAAGAGATCGTCGCCGAGGTTAGCGACGAGGTACACTTGGCTGCCCGCGCGGGCCGCCGCCACGGCCTGGTTTGCGCCCTTGCCGCCCGGCTTCATCTGAAACTCGTTTCCCAGAACCGTTTCGCCCTTGCCGGGCAGCCGGTCGAGAAGGATGTACATGTCCATGTTCGAACTGCCTACGACGACTATCTTTCCCCTTGGCATCTGCATTTCCTTTCGACGCGCCGCCGACGACTGAGCCCCCGACAAGAAGGCGTTGCGGGAAGATTCTACTGTGCCTCGGCGGTCACTGCAATGAACGATAACCGCGCCGCAGCCCCATCCGCTTTTCGCGCAAGCGAGCGGAACTGTTGCCCACCAGGGGTCCTGCGTGCCGGCGCATCAAGAGCCTCAGGCTCTATTGCCCAGGCCTTGAGATTCGAGACACAAACGCCATAATCGCTCGTTCCGGGAATCGGCATTTCGCGCGTTTGCCGCCGGAAATCACCAGTCGCATGGTGCAATTCGCGCAAAGGACCTTTTCGCCAACGCCGGACGTTTACCGATGCCGCTCGTAGCAGCCGAGAACGTCACCCAACTCTTCGGCGCCCAGGAAGTCCTGAAGGGCGTCTCGTTCCAGATTAACGAATCAGACCGCATCGGACTTGTCGGCCCGAACGGCGAAGGCAAGACCACGCTCCTGCGCATCATCGGCGGTTACCTCGAACCGACGCTCGGCGATATCCGCCGCAGGAGGGGCACGAGGATCGGCTACCTCCCCCAGGACCCGGCGCCGCTGGAGGGGACGACCATCCACCAGGCAATGCTCGACAGCTTCTCGGACGTAAGGCAGATGGAGGACGAGCTTCACGACCTCGCGGCGCGTATGGGTCAAGGGGAAAATCCGGGCCTTCTCAAGCGTTATGGAGAGCTCCAGACGAGTTTCGAGGCGCTGGGCGGCTACAACTATCATATGCGGATCGAACAGGTACTCACCGGCCTCGCGTTCGAGCGCGACGCGTGGGACAGGCCGCTTGCGACCTTGAGCGGCGGGCAGCGCACGAAGGCGTTCCTTGCGACGCTTCTGGCGCGCGAGCCGGAGCTCCTCCTGCTCGACGAGCCGACGAATCACCTCGACCTCGACAGCGTCGAATGGCTTGAAGGGTGGCTCGGCTCCGTGCGCGCAGCGATAGTCGTCGTGTCGCACGACAGGTATTTTCTCGACCACGTCACGAGGATCACATGGGAGGTTTCCTTCGGCGGGCTCGAGGACTATAAGGGCGCGTACACGGAATACACCAGACAGCGCGCCGAGCGCCACAAGGAGCGCATGCGCGTCTGGGAGGCGCAGCAGCAGTACATAACCGAAACCGAGGAATTCATCCGCCGCTACATCGCGGGCCAGAGGTCGAAAGAGGCCAAGGGCCGCCGCACGCGCCTCGAGAGGTTCATGCGCGACGAGGCCGTTGAGCGCCCGATTGACCATGGCACGATCAAGTTGACATTGAAGGCCGGGCGCCGCGCGGGGGACATCGTCCTCCGGGCGGAAGGTCTTTCCGCGGGCTACGACCCTCTCAAGCCGCTCGTCGAAGTCGAGGCCCTCGACGTGGAACGCGGCTGGCGCGTTGCGGTCGTCGGCGCCAACGGCGTCGGCAAGACGACGCTAATAAGGACGCTCCTGGGCGAACTTCGGCCGCTTGACGGACTCGTGCGCCTCGGCGCGGGCGTTATCGTCGGCTACCTCTCCCAGACGCACGCCGAGCTCGATCCGGAGATGACCGCGCTCGACTCGCTCCTTACGGTCGGCAAGGGGCTCTCGGCCGAACGGGCGCGCACGCTCTTAGGCAGCCTCCTCTTGAGCGGCGACGCTGTTTACAAGAAGGTGGGCGACCTGTCCGGCGGAGAAAGGAGCCGCGTAGTTCTCGCGCGCCTCGTCGTTCAGGGCGCAAACGTCCTCTTTCTCGACGAGCCCACAAATCACCTGGACATTCCCTCGACGGAAGTCATCCAGGACATGCTCAAGCGCTTCGACGGCACGGTCATCTTCGTGACGCACGACCGCTACCTTATCGAAGCCGTGGCGACACATATCTGGGCTGTCGAGGACGGCTCGGTAAGGGTCATCCTCGGCGGCTGGGAAGACTACCTAAAGTGGCGCGGGGATACGACAGCCCGCGGCCGGAACGTGGGAATCGCGCGCGGATCCCTGGACATAAAGCGCCGCGAGGCCAAGGAGGCGCGTAAGGCCGAGCGCGCGGTGGCCCGCAGGCGCGCGAACGAACTCCAGCGGCTGAGGCGCCGCCACGCCCAACTCGAAAAGGAGATCGAAGACGCCGAGCGGGACCTCGCCCGGTTGAACGATGCTATCTCCACCGTAGGCGAAGCCGGCGACGTCGACCGCGTCTACGAGCTCGGCCGCAAGCACCGCGAAAAGGACGATCAACTCCAGCGCCTCTACGCCTCGTGGCAGGAGGTGAGCCAGCAGTTGGAGGGCCTGGGCCGGGCCTCTCACGGCGAGAAATGAAAGCCGGTCCGCGTCAGCGCCATTGCGGGCCGGCTCACTTCACGATCTCTTTGTCTGCAGCCTTTCTTTTGTTATCGCGC
>Ga0315277_10003684_pt1 | contig 20739 bp, 21 predicted proteins | sample YL17G05_15_MG_FD_203695 | JGI IMG/M metagenome (GOLD analysis project Ga0315277, IMG submission 203695) | Sediment microbial communities from Yellowstone Lake, YNP, Wyoming, USA - YL17G05_15 | ecosystem: Environmental > Aquatic > Freshwater > Lake > Sediment | place: USA: Wyoming | collected... | reverse complement strand
AAAATCAAAAAAAAATAGGTAAATACATTGGCAAGAACAGATATTTCAGGCTGCTTTTATGACTGAAAACAGCAAAGCCAAATACAAGAGGGTTATTCAAAGCCCTCTATATTAATTATTGATATATATTCTTTACAACAAAAAGGTTTAAAAATTCAATATAATGAGTTTAATGATTGTTTATAAAAATACGTAGTTTTTTATATATAAAAAATAGAAAGAAGCATCCTTTATATCCGGTTAGTTTTTTTTATAATTCATTGTTATATCATAAAAAAATGACATTATATCAATAGAAATAAAGAATTAATAGAACCTAAGAGGAGGGGGAGTATTAATAGTCCGTGAGTCAACTTGAATTTTTTTCTCTGTAATCCCTTTTCCTAATCGTCTGAATAAAAAAAATATAAACTCGATATATATGGAATCTTTGTTCTGTAACTCACTTTCTTCATCATTTAGTATAAAACCAATATATGTCCGATGTATGTGCTCAGAATATTTAACATAGAGCGCTAATATATGTCCAACATATATCATTAGATATCAAAAATAAATCAATATATGTCATCAATTATTTTCTAAGATTTCTCTCATTATATAATGTTCTTATTTTCTTTAATAAATATTCTTTATATAGTTTGTTTCGGTCAAATATTGACATGGTTTTTAATAATTATTTTTATATGAAGGATTAACGATCTTGTTGAAGATGGTGGAGGTTCAAATCTCGTCCCCTGCACTTAAAAACATGATGTTCTAAGGTATATTTTTATAGCAGAACAGTGCTATATAATTGTACAAAGGGGGAAAGTCATGGATAAATATCTATGGTTAACGAAATGTGTTGCTGTTGGCATCATTCTTTTGTTCACAGGGACAGGTATCATACCCACCATCGCACAAAATGGAGAGAAACCATCGTTGCCGCCATCTCCGGGATGGACGAGAACCTTCGGAGGAGAATATTCTGATTATGGTTATTCGGTTCAGCAGACCATAGATGGTGGGTATATCGTCGCAGGAAAAACAGAGATAGAAAGGTTAGGGGAGGTTAGTCCTGATGTGTGGTTGATTAAAATCGATGGCAATGGTACGAAGTTGTGGGATAAGACCTTCGGGGGAACAAATCTGGAATCGGGTAAGTCGGTTCAGCAGACTGCTGATGGCGGGTACATCATCACAGGATTCAAATTGTATCGTATTGAAGGTGATTGTGATGTGTGGTTGATTAAGACGGATGGTAATGGCGATATGGTATGGGATAAAACCTTCTGGACAACAGATTGGAGTTTTGGTCTTTCTGTACAACAGACTACAGATGGTGGGTACATCATCGCAGGAGAAACAGCGTACAATGCTGAAAAAGGCGCTGGTGATGTGTGGTTAATAAAAACCGATGATAATGGAAATACGGTGTGGGATAAAACCTTCGGAGGTACAAAACAGGATTTGGGTTATTCGGTTCAGCAGACTGCTGACGGTGGATACATCATTGTAGGAATTACAGCGTACGACTATTATGCTTGGACTGGTGATGTGTGGTTGATTAAGACCGATGGCAATGGAAATAGGGTGTGGGATAAGACCTTCGGAGGGATACAGTATGACGAGGGCAGGTCAGTTCAGCAGACCTCTGATGGCGGGTACATCATCACAGGAGTAACATTTTCAAAGGGTAAGGGTGAAAATGATGTTTGGTTGATTAAAACCGATGGGAATGGCGAAAAGGAATGGGATAAGACCTTCGGAGGAAGTTCATATGACTATGGTTATTCGGTTCAACAGACCTCTGATGGAGGGTTCATCATCACAGGAGAAACAATGTCAAAGGGTAAGGGTGAATTTGATGTTTGGTTGATTAAAACCGATGGGAATGGCGAAAAGGAATGGGATAACACCTTCGGAGGAACAGAGTATGAATATGGTTATTCTGTTCAGCAGACGACCGATGGTGGATACATCATCACGGGAGTAACAACCTCATTTGGTCATGATAATTATCTATATGATATGTGGTTGATTAAGACCGATAATCAAGGGAAATCGAAAACGAAATTATTGGATAACTCATGGTTTGAACAGTTGTTCCAGCGATTCCCCAATATGTTTCCACTATTACGACACCTATTAGAGTACTAAAAATCCCTGTCTTTTTCTTCTCGTTATTCCCTAATATCTCAAAGAAAAAGAGATTTGAACTTGAGGGTTAAGTCTCTTCCCCTGCACTTACAACCTATCTCATGTTTTTGTGTTCACTGAATGATAATAAAGAATAAAATGTTATAAATTATTCATTTGGAGGATAGTTATGAAAGCTATTATTAAACAAGTCGAAGGATGTTCGTTTATTGGTAAAGCAGATAGCAATCATTGGATTAGTGTTGACACGCCGAAAGAATGTTTTGGTTCTGATGCTGCGTCTCATCCCATGGAGTTAGTATTGATTGCTCTTGGAAGTTGTTCTGGATGTGATGTCGTCTCGATTTTAAAGAAAAAACAAGTGCAATTAAAAGGATTTGAAATCCTCATTGATGCTGAGCGATCAGAGGCGTATCCAAAGGTGTTTACACAGATACATATGGAGTATGTGTTTTACGGTGAAAAGATAAATCCAGTGCATGTTGAGAGGGCTATTGGTTTATCTGCTGAAAAATATTGTCCAGTATCTGCAATGCTGAAAGCATCGGTACAAATAACGTCGTCATATAAAATATTGAATAAAAAAATGTAATTATCATTAGAATTATATTGTAAGGTGGACCAAGGGTGGAATAAATATATATATAGTAATAATTGATTTTATATTGTAGTTTTAAAGGAGAAAAAAATGAAAAAACAAATATTGGTTTTCTTTGTCACCTGTTTGTTTATAATACCGCTTATCGGGACTTATGTAGTAAGAGCTGATGAACCGACTCCGCCAAATCAACCACCAAACGGTCCTGGTGGCTCAGATTATTCACATGATGGTGTGAAAGAATCTAGATATAAATGGGGTGCGCATCAGTATTGGATTTTTGAGCCTGATTCCCCAAAACCAGAATCTGCTCCTCTTATTGTTTTTAACCATGGATGGAGTGCGTTTGACCCGATTTCCTATATAGGATGGATTAATCATATTGTTAAGAAAGGAAATATTGTTGTATATCCACGGTATCAGCTAGGACTCTCCATTGGTTACAAGCTGTTTACTTCGAATGTTATACAAGCAGTAAAAGATGCAATACAGGAGTTGGAACATGGCAATCACGTCCGCCCTCAGCTTGATAAGTTTGCAATTGTCGGTCATTCACTTGGTGGGGGTATTACTGCGTATATGGCTGCGGAGGCTTCTGATGCTGGACTTCCTATACCGAAAGCAATTATGCCGGTTCAGCCAGCTATTCCTTTTGGGCCTTCGGTAGATTTAAACAAAATCCAAAGTGAAACTTTGATGGTTGTTGTCGTTGGGGAAAATGATATTGTTGTTGGAGATGAATCAGGAAAAACTATTTTTTATGATTCAAATCAGATACCACTTTCACAAAAAGATTTTGTTATTCAGATCACCGATACCTATGGTACCCCAGACCTAGTTGCTGATCATCTTGCGCCTCTCTGTCATCCATTTTTTGATACGATTGATGCCATGGATTATTACTCAACTTGGAAGCTTTTTGATGCTCTAACAGAGTATGCATTCTATGGGGTTAACAGAGAGTATTGTCTTGGTAACACTTCACAGCAACGGTATATGGGGCTATGGAGTGATGGAACAGCTGTTAAAGAATTAGTTGTTACTGACTCACCATAAAGTTTGAGAATCATTTTTCAATAATTTCGACTGCGACTTCGTTTCTTCGTAAAAAACCAGGGGTAAACGGGCTGTTATATCTCATCAAGATCGGTTCACCTTTTATTTGCATAGAATGATTCTTCAAAGTTGTTATTAGTTTTTGTATGTTTTTTTGTACTCTCGTTTCGTTCGTACGGCCACTAAATTGAAGAACTGCCATTGTTTTGTCTTTTTGTGTTTCTATTTTTACCACAGGATTGGTTGGTATCGGGACGGTCTCCTTATTATATGATGATGGAAGAGCAAAAGCCATGTAGTTTTTTCCTGTGATGACTGGGGCAGTCATGGTAATTTTTTCAGAAGTTATCACGGGGGCAGTCATTGCTATTTTTCTGCGTGTTTTGTTTTCACCAGAGATATATTGAAAAAGTAGTCCAAATCCAGAGTCGTTACTATTGTCTTCTACGACAGCAAATATCGCTTCTGGATACTGACGAATCTCAACATCTTCAATTTTCTTCATTACATTATAGGGAATTTCTTGTGTCATAACACTCATTGAATAGCATTCAGATATATATGATTGTAGTTTGTTATTGAATGAGATGAGGGTTGATGGTTGCATCTAATGAAACAGGGATTGATTGATTTACCCCTGCGATAGAAAAATTCCCTTGAAGTCTTATGACAAACAAATCAGGTAAAATTTTTTGGGTTCCCGCTGTAAGTAATTTCAGATACGGAATAAGGATCTGTGTTTCAAGATAATCCTGTTTTTTTGACTCTAAAGTAGAAGGTCCCATAGGCTGTTGAGCAATCATCTTTTGATTTTCACCGGTTAATCCATAAATGCTACAGAGCATATCATTTGCTTCTAGAGGGATATTACTTGGATTATAGAGTGTTAATCCTATAGTTGTGAGAAATCCATTTGCTCGTATTTTTGCATCAAGAGAAATAGTAATTCCAAGAGATTCATTACCAAAAAGTAATTGTTTAATATCAGGAATGGGGAGTTGAGCTATGGCTGAAAGAGGAATGGCTTTATTGAAGCCCATAAGATGGACCCCAGCATTTCCTGTTACCATTAGAGTCAATATCTCCGCATTTAATGCTTTGAATAAGAGTGTGCCATTCAGGTAGAACTGTGATATTCCATTTGAAGTGATTATGCCTTGTAACTGGGAAAATTCTCCAACCATATCTCCGTTTTCAGTTTCGATTCGAGCGGTAAAATTATCGAGTGACATTTCAAACGAGTTAGGATTCTCGATATTTACTTTTCCCTGGAAAAGCACACCAGTTTCGGATATTTCGGTTACTTCGGCGAGGATACTTAGGGTTGGGGATGAAATATTATTAAAGAGATCTTGAAATGAAGCGGTAATATTGATGTGAAACGGTATGGTTTTTTCAAAGATTCCAGCGAAATTCACCCCAAATATTCCTTGTACAGAACTATAAATCTTTGAGGAAAGCTCTCCAGCAAACGATAGAGAATCATTTGAAGTAAATATTCTTTGTTGTTGTGCCGCAATCTTACCACCAACGAATTGTAGATGGAGAATAATATTTCCATCAGGTGTTTTTCCAGTGATATTGAGGTTTTTTATAAGGAGATCATACCTATTATCATTCAGAATGGAAATTCTTGCCGTAAATATCATTTCATCAGCGGTTATCTGCGATAGGTTGAAATCGACGTCAATCTTTGGTTCTCGGATATCCTGTATAAAAAATACAAGAACACCGCCAATGAATGCATTAAGAATGATAAGAATAACAAGCAGAAGAACACCTATTCGGATTTTTCTTTCCATATAGCTACCTACATTATAGAGTAAAGCGAAGAAACCATGAATATATTATATAGCACTATATATAATATTTATGACTCTGTTTTTCTCTCCAGAGCAAGCAAAAACAATTTAATATAGTGTTAATTGTTGCAGGTTACGATTCTCTATGCCAGAGCAAATGCTTTTTATCCTTTATTTGGGCATCATGATACTTACGTTTTTTTTCATGGAAGGGGTCGCATGGTTCCTTCATAAATATGTGATGCATGGTTTTGGATGGTTCCTTCATGAAGACCATCATCGATATACGAAGAAGCGTTTCCAAAAAAATGATATCTTTGGAGTGTTCTTTGCGGTAATCTCGTTCATTCTAATTTTTTTTGGCTTCTTCGGTGGTTTTGACATTAGATTATTTATTGGAATTGGGGTCGCTATGTATGGAATTGGATATTTCCTTGTCCATGACATCTTTTTCCATCGTCGGATAAAAATTAAGTACCACCCAAAAAGCAATTACATCAAACGGGTGTTACATGCCCATGCGATTCATCATCAGAAGAGCAAAGCGCATGAAGGAGTGTGCTTTGGATTTCTCTATGCAAGTAAAAAGTATGCCATTGCTACAGAACGTCCTGTCTCAATATAACTTTTTTTGTATTGTTTAGATGGTTATTGACCGCGTGAGTTTTCCAAATAAACTACAATATGCAGTCACCGTGAGTTGATCACCCGTAGTCGCAGTAACATTGTAATTATAAGTGTAGAAGAAAAACTTCGGTTGATTTTGGTATAATTGTGAAACAGCTGGATTTCCGTTCTTTAATACATCGACTTTATACACATAATGTACTGTTTTAGCAGGTGAGAAATGTAGAATTGTGACCTTTAATGTTTGAGTCTGAGGTTCGTACACAAGTTTCATGTATCGTGGACTTGTTGCAGCAGCCTGCATGCTCATCGCGGTAAAACAAAGAATGAGCACCATACCTATTATGAGATATTTTCTTGATTTCATGTTATCACCTTTTATTATTGCATAACGATATGCCACACCTCACCAGAGGGTAGGAGGGAACCGGTAGCCCATGAGGCGAGCATATACAATTCTCCAGATTCATCTTCTCCAAATCCTAGGATGAACCGATTTAAAGGGTTCTGATTTTTGAGATTAAACTCATGCCGATGCCATACCCCTGAAGTGTTTTCTGTAAGGTAATAGAGCTTACCACCTGGTTTTAGAAAGCCTGTGCTCCAGTCACCAAACACATAGCTGCCGACCGCCATAGGGGATTCTGAGCCATGATACACATACCCTCCGATGATAGAATGACCTACATCATGACTATATTCAAAAATAGGGTACTCAAGACTGTCCAAGCTAATGTTCAAAGTCGTCGCTAAGGTAAAATCGTATGGATGGTTTCCTTCCATGATTCTCCAACCATAGTTACCCCCGTTTATGACTAGGTCGAGTTCCTCCCATAAATCCTGTCCTACATCAGCAACAAAAAGCCTTTCTGTTGTAACATCAAAAGAGAAGCGGAACGGGTTACGGAACCCATACGCGTAGATTTCATCACGTCCCTCTTGACCAACAAATGGATTATCTGATGGGATCCCATAAGGAGTTCCATTGTTAACGTCGATACGAAGGATTTTACCAAGCAACACACTTTTATTTTGTCCATTTCCTATAGTGCCATGTTGATCCCCTGCACCGCCACCATCACCAACGCCAATGTACAAGTATCCATCTGATCCGAACGCAAGTTGACCCCCTTTATGATTCATCTCTGGTTCACCAATACGTAAAAGAATTTTTTCAGATGAAGTATCTGCTATATCTTGGTTCTCAGTTGATACCTTGTATTCAGCAAGGACGCTATCACAATTAAGATTGGGATCAGAAGAAGGAGTGCTATAATACACGAAAAATCGACCATTGTTTTTATAGTCCGGGTGAAACACTAATCCTAAAAGTCCACGTTCATCATATACCTTGCTGAGTTTTACCATTTTTGTTGTTAAATCCAAGAACGGAGTTTTTAGAAGAGTTCCGTTTTCGAAAATAAATATTTTTCCCGTCTGCTCCTCGATAAAAAGCCGATGAGATTGATCACCTGCATTTGTCAGTACCGTAGGTGATTTCAACCCACGGACGATCTTGTTTAATGTTGCAGTAAGCGCTCCTGGATCACCAGGGAGAATGCGGACGAAAAGACCTGTGATACGGGCACTATTTGTTTTTGTCGCAGCATCACCCTCTAATGCTTGGACCGATACATTTATAGATGGTTTTCCAAACCCAAGTACGAAAGGAATTTGGATGGTTACTGCAGTATCCGCTCGAAGTAACGGTATTGTACCAAGTGTCTTTTTCCCAAGCAGTACAAAACCGCCATCAAGGATTATCTGCCATGCAATATTGGTAAGATTCGCATTCCCTTGGTTTCGAATCACAGCATTAATACCAAAACCACCAGTGATAACCTCAACTTGAATACGTGAATTCGACCATGATGTCATCTCCTTTCCTGGGAATAATATGACCCCGGTGGCATATATACTTGAGATGAAAAGTAATAAACTGCATAATAATACAATACTTTTTTTTCGAATATTAAAACCTCCTTATTTTGTTAAATATAAAGAGAAGAATATCATATAAAGATTGTGATTGACTAAATAAATAAAAATATTGAAATTTTTCATCCAAAATCTCAACCTTTAAATACCACAAAACTTTGGTATAACAATACTTTGGGGAAGTAAAATAGTGAAAATAATCTATCTTTGGCAGATCATAAAATTAATGCGAATGCCAATTGTTCTTGCGGTAATCCCAATGTTTCTTGTGGGGACCTTATTCGCACTGTTATGTGGAGCGCCATTTATTCTCTTAAATTTTTTATGGGGGTTTTCTATCCTTTTCATCATCGAAATCGCAGCAGCTTTTGCGAATGATTATTATGATTATGAGACTGATAAATATAATAAACAATTTGGTTTCTCAGGAGGAAGTGGCGTTCTGCTCCTGTACCCCGAATTACGTCTCTTTGCGAAATGGACATCAATTTTTCTAATGATTGTTGCTGTCCTTCTTACCGTTCTTTTGACTTGGTTTTTGACTTTTCCCCTTTGGATTATTGGGTATATTCTTATCGCTGTATTTTTTTGTTGGTTTTATACCGCCCCTCCTCTAAGACTCGTGTATCGAGGTTTTGGGGAGCTCCCACACTTCCTCGCAGCTATCATGTTCCCGGGATGGGGCTATCTCCTCATGACAAAAACCATCGACCTGAACCTTCTTATTTTTGCAATCCCTTTTGGGTTTCTTGGTTTAACCGTTATATTAAATTTTGAGATCCCCGACAGAGAAGCAGATATCCATGGAGGAAAACAGAATTTTATTGTTCGCTTCGGCAGGGCTCAATCATTTCTTTTAATCAACTGTCTGTATTTACTTGCTGCTTGCCTTTTTGTTGTCTATGCCCTGACAAACGTCCTCTTACTTTCCATAAATCTTTGGATACCGACTCTGTTTTTCTTCATCCCGGTTCTCGTAAGCTTTCCAGCGGCTCTGAAAATTAATTCTACCAAGGAAACCGCGACTCCGTATGCAATCAGAAACGCGATCGCTGGTTTTATTGCGGTTCTCCTTACCACCCTTTATTGTTTGATCATTATTCTAACTTGAAAAGAACATAGGTTTTATTAAAAAGGAACATGTTGACATCAATGAGGTAGATAATGCAATTAAACTATTTGCTGATCGATGCTTTAATTATTCTTTTTCCCTTTCTGTTGTCCTTTAAATGGAAATTTGCGTATTATCGTTACTATAAAGCATTGTTTCCTTCGATAGCTATTGTTGGATTAGGGTACATCATCTGGGATGCGATTGTCACCGCACGAGGAGACTGGTGGTTCAATTACAAGTATCTTTCAGGTATCTCCATCATAGGATTACCCATTGAGGAGATCCTCTTCTTCATCGTCGTGCCCTATTCCTGCATTTTCATCTACGAGAATCTACAGTATTTCATTCCTGATAATAAAATACGTTTCAATCGTATTTTTTACCTTGTCCTGATACTCGTTCTTTTTCTCGCTGGCCTTTTCTTTTATCATCAGGATTACACCATCCTTGCTCTGATGTCTTGTGCTTTCTTCTTCCTTGTTGCAGTCTGGCGTTCCCCTGATATTCTACAATCCCGCAACTACTGGTTGTACATCGGGATCGCCATGATACCGTTCATCATCTTTAATTACCTGCTTACCTCCACCCCCATCGTCTTATACAATCCGGTGGCCATCTGGGGTGGTGACGGACTATGGAACGGACGATTCCTTACCATACCACTGGAAGACTTCTTCTATAATTTCTCTATGCTGTCATTTTATCTGCTCGTCTACCAGTTTTTCAGTAAACGATGGATACAACCAATAAAGTCACAAAAGAAACCAAAGGAACATTGATGCTCGAACCGCTGGTGTGAACGAGATGGATCTTTTTGGAGTGATAGTAGGTGGTTCCTCAAATCCCCTACTCTTTGGGGTATTCTTTTTTCTCTATGTTGTTCTTAACACTCTTGCCCTCCCTCTACCCGTGGAACTCGGATTATTCAACCCGTCTATCCATCCACTACTCTTAATAGCCATCCTTGCTCTGGGGAGAGGAGTTGGTGCGTTTTTAATTTTTGAAATAGGAGGCTTTATCAGAAACAAAACCAGCACCTTGGGTTTTCAAATATTGTGGTTACGAAAAATCATCACTGCCCTTGAACAATTTATTCAACGTTATGGGTACTTTGCGCTGTTTCTCCTCATGAGCATTCCTCTCATGCTTGATTCGGTGGTTCTCTACCTGTTTTCCCTTCTTAATAAACGAAAGGATAGACAGGCTGCTCTTGCCAGACGATGGTTCATTGCAATCACTATTGCAGCAAGCATTCTACGTGGGATCATCATCCTTTTTATCGCTGAGTTTGTAAAAATCATTCTGATATCTTAATAATAAAATCCGTATCTCTGACGAAATAAAAAAGGAAAAATGTGTTAGTATGGTATATCGTTCTCCCTGGATCGTCCAGTTAAAAAGGTTCCGACCAATCCAAAAAATCAGTTCACCACTTGACCCAGATACCGTGATTATTGGAGGTGGTATTGCTGGTGTCATGACCGCGTATTTCATCCTTCAACAGACAAAACACACCGTCTTCCTGCTCGAGGCTGATCGAATCGCCCACGGGGCAACCGGTCATAACGCAGGACAGCTGGTCAGTTACTTTGAACGACCCTTGCATGATATCGCCAAAGACTATGGGAACAAATTCACCATTGAGGCATATGAAGATCTCTTAAAAACCTGGGGTCTCTTAGAAGACCTTACTATCAAGGCAGCACTCAGGACACCGGTAACATCTTTTAAGGGTTACACCGGGTATTCCACACTCCCACAGATTCTCAATCAATTAGAAACCAATCATCTCCTCGACGATTCGAAAAACAGACCAGAGAACATCCTTCTTGCAAGCGAATCAGACCTGCTTAGTAAAATACCACTGATGTACCATCCTTATTGCACACTAGTTCCTCAAAAAGAGATTTTGACAATCCTTGACACTAGGAACACCCACTTCATCGCTGCACACCCAGAGCGAAAAGGATGTACCAACTCAAGCCTTCTCACTGAAGAACTCGTCGGGTACCTTCTCAGTGTGTATCCGGAGAGATTTCAACTGTCTGAGTCCACCCCTGTGAAACGAATAACGCTTACCCCAACAGAGATTACAATTACAACCACCGAACAGGTCATTACTACACCAACGGTAGTCCTCTGCACCAATGGTTATTCGACATATGAGATTGAAACAGCCCCATCCAAACCTTCTCCATTAAAACCTCGAATCACTTCGACCGTCGGATACATGAATGGTTATCTAGACCCGACTTTGAAATCAGCAGCCGCGACACAATATTTCACAATTCAGACTATATCTCCATCAGACCCATACTACTACATCACTAGACGCATCTATGAGCATGGCCGTCACGTACATACATTGATCTGTGTCGGAGGACCAGAGGTTCAACTCCCTGGAGGCCAACCATATCATACTCATGCTCATTACCTTCCGACCGCACATCATCAACTCGATGAATTTATCCATTCTACCTACCAGTATCCTTCATCGAAGGTTGTACCAGATTTCAAATGGCATGGTCTGATGGGGTACACTACCTCAATGATTCGTCTAATTGGACCTGATCCTATTTACCCTAATCTGTATTATAATCTCGGATGCAATGGTGTAGGAATTTTACCGTCAATCTATGGAGGAAAACGCATCCAAAACTATCTCGCTAAAGACAACGTCAAACCATCAATTTTTGATACAAAATTTATGAATACCGCAGATATTTAAATAAAAAATTGATAGTTCTTTCAAAAAAAACTTACTTTAATATGAAAATGATGGCAGATATATTTGTGTGACACAATATGAAAAAGACGACTATTGTCATTGGCTCAGGATTCGGTGGTATGGCTGCAGCAGCACTCCTCGCCAAAGATGGTTTTAAGGTTACCGTTCTTGAAAAAAACGATCAACCAGGGGGACGTGCGATTGTCTGGAAGGAAAAAGGATTTGTTTTCGACATGGGGCCTTCTTGGTATCTCATGCCCGATGTGTTCGAGAAATTCTTTGCAGAATTTGGGAAAAAACCACAGGATTATTACAAGCTTCTTCGTTTAAACCCAGCTTACCGAGTGTTCTATAGCAAGGATGAAATCGTTGATGTTTCACCAAATCTTGAACAAAATCTACAGCTCTTCGAACGCTATCAAAAAGACGGGCGTGAGCAATTCAAGAAATATCTTGCTGCCGCTGAGTATCAATATAAGATAGCGATGAATGAGTTTATCTACAAAGAATACCGTCATATCTGGGATTTCTTCAGTTTTCGCCTAGTGTCGAAAGGCAGCAAACTCCATTTATTCACCAGTCTGGATGAGTACGCGAAACGGTACATCATCGATCCAAAGATGCGAAAAATCCTGGAGTACACTATGGTGTTTCTCGGTGGAACACCTTTTGATACCCCTGCCTTGTATTCCTTGATGTCGCATGTGGATTTCAATTTAGGCGTCTGGTATCCTGATGGTGGTTTTGGCGAACTTGCAAGAGCGTTTCAACGACTCGCTACAGAACAGGGTGTCACCTTTGAGTTCAATTGCGAGGTAGAAAAAATAGAGGTTCACGATAAGAAAGTCACTGGTGTTTCGACATCAAAAGGGAAGATGAGTGCAGATACTGTTATTGCGAATGCGGATTATCCTTATGTGGAAACGCATTTGTTAGATCAACAATATCAAACCTATCCTGAGGAGTATTGGAATAAAAAAGCAATCGCTCCTTCTGCTCTGTTGATGTATCTTGGTGTAAAAGGAAAAATTCAGGCGTTCGCACATCATAATCTGTATTTTGCTCCTCAATGGGAAGATCATTTCCAGACTATTTTCCATGAACCAAAATGGCCTAAAGATCCCTCCTACTATGTAAGCTGCCCATCGAAAACCGACCCTTCCGTAGCGCCAGCAGATGACGAAAACTTGTTTATTCTCATACCGGTAGCAGCAGGTTTACAGGATACAGAACAAACAAGGGAGAATTACTTCACCAAAGTCATGGATCATCTTGAATTACTCACTGGGGAGAACATTAAAGATCGACTGATTGTGAAGCGATTGTTCGCCCATAAGGATTTCATTCAGAATTATCATGCGTATAAAGGTACTGCACTTGGTCTTGCCCATACCTTACGGCAAACCGCGGTTTTCCGTAGCTCCCATTATAGTAAAAAGGTCACAGGCTTATTTTATACCGGTCATTATACACACCCAGGGATTGGTGTTCCCATGGTGATTATCTCTTCGCAAATACTTGCCCAGCAAATAAGGAAATCCTATGATCATCGATAAAACATTTTTTTCCATCTTTCGTAAAGGAAGTCGAACGTACTTCTACAGTAGCCTGTTTTTTCCAACACATATACGACGGGAAGTATTTATCCTCTATGGATTTGTCCGAAAAACCGATAATTATGTTGATGTAATGCCACAAAATCGTGAGGGATTTTATGAGTTTAAGCGTAAATATTATCAAGCAAAAAGTGGGAAGGAAACTGGGGACGTTGTTATCGATTCTTTTGTCCAATTAGCAAAACGGAAACGATTTGAAGATGAATGGGTCGATGCGTTTCTCCATTCCATGGAGCTTGATTTAACAAAGACACGCTATGAAACACTTGATGAAGTCCTTCAATACATTTATGGTTCTGCAGAAGTCATCGGTTTGATGATGGCAAAGATTATCGGGCTTCCCAAGGAATCCTTTGAATACGCGAAACATCTTGGGAGAGCGATGCAATATATTAACTTCATTCGAGATATCGCTGAGGATTTAGAGCTTGGTCGGGTCTATTTTCCACAAATAGATCTCAAACAACACGGGTTGGAAAATCTCACATTTGACCATGTAAAAAATCATAATGAACAATTTACACGTTTTATTCAGACTCAATTGGATCGGTATTGTCGTTGGCAGGAAAAAGCAGAGGAAGGATATCGTTTCATCCCAAAACGCTATCTGATATCAATTAAAACAGCATCAGAGATGTATCATTGGACTGCAGAACAAATCTCTCGTAATCCCTTCATTATTTATGTCTATAAAATTAAACCGATGATATCAACAATTTTACTTACTGTGCTTTTTAATCTCGTTAATACGGTGGGAACAAAGTTTAGTACATCTTTTTGTCATGAGGTTACCCATGAGCGTCAAAAACCCTCAGAGTAATTGAAATGAAAACATTTGTCAAACCTCGTATTGTCATCAGTAAATGCATTGAATTTGATTTCTGTCGATACAATAGTCAGATTATCCGCAGTGAGATAGTGAGTAAACTCAAACCATATGTCGAGTTTCTCCCGATATGCGCAGAAGTCGAAATAGGGTTAGGAGTCCCTCGTGACTCTCTTCGTATTGTTGAAAAACAGACGAAAAAATATTTACTTCAACCAACAACCGGTCGTGACGTAACCGAAGCGATGAATTCTTTTGTCCACCAGTATCTTTCCTCACTGCATGGAATTGAAGGGTTTCTGTTGAAATCTCAGTCTCCTTCCTGCGGGACTCGTGATGTGAAAATCTATCCTGCTGTATTACATTCTGCTCCGGTACGACGTGAAGCAGGGTTTTTTGGTGAACACGTTCTTCATCAATTTCCATTTTTAGCAATCGAAGATGAGATGCGGTTACAAAACCCGATCATCCGACACCATTACCTCACAAAAATCTTCACGTTTGCCACCTTCCGAACGGTAAAAAAAACAGGATTGGTGCAACAGTTACTAAAGTTCCATACGGAAAACAAGTTCTTGCTTATGGGGTACAGTCAGAAAGAGCTACGGATCCTTGGGAATGTTCTGGCAAATCAGGACAAACAACCACTTGACAACGTGTTTTCAGAGTATGAGCACCATCTCTTTCTTGCGTTTTCGAAAGCACCGCGATATACTTCTGAGATAAACGTGCTGGATCACGCCTTTGGATATATATCACAAGACCTCTCAACACAAGAAAAAAAATTTTATGCAGATCTTATAGAGAAGTTCCATAACGGTCAGATTTCGTTAAGCGTTCCAATCAACCTTGTGCGCTCCTGGGTAATACGATTCGAGCAGCCATACCTTTTACCACAAACCTTTTTTCAACCATATCCTGATGACCTCTTAGATGTCGAAGCGATAAAAGCAAGTAACGTGAGAGATTTCTGGAAATGAAGATAGGATATCCCTGTATCAACCGCTCTCTTTCATATAAGGGGAACCGGACCTTCCGTTTGCGCTCCTATACGAAAGAGAGGCTTCAGCAGACGATACAAAACAATCTTGATTGCTTGTCTCAGATATTACGATATAATCTTGATCACGGAATCTTCTTTTTTCGGATATCCTCTGATCTTATCCCATTCGCATCACATCCCATATGTACGTTCCCCTGGCAGAGAACGTTTCACAACCATTTTTCTGACATCGGACAGTTCATTAAAAGGCACGATATGCGTATCTCCATGCATCCTGATCAGTTCATCGTCCTAAATACTCCCACAGAGGATGTCTTTCAGCGAAGTGTTGTAGAGCTAGCGTACCATGCTGAGGTCCTTGATCTGATGGAACTTGATACAACCGCAAAGATTCAGCTTCATATCGGTGGTGCCTATGGTGATAAATCGGTGAGTATCAAGCGGTTTATCGATCGTTTCAATGTATTAGACGCTTCGATAAAACGGAGGCTCGTCATCGAAAACGATGAAAAAAGTTACAGTATCCAGGATTGTCTCCAGGTTCATAATAAAACGAATATTCCGATTTTATTTGATTATTTTCATCACAGTTTACTAAATAATCATGAATCGTTCATTCAAGTGTTAGATTTATGTAAAAAAACATGGATGAAAAAAGATGGTATTCCAATGGTTGATTATAGTTCACAGAAGCCTAACATGACACCAGGGACTCATGCAGAACATCTGGACCAGTCTGATTTCACACGTTTCCTTCTCCAATCACAACCATATGATTTCGATTTGATGCTTGAAATTAAAGATAAAGAACATAGTACTCTTCAAGCACTGGAGATATCAGCAACAGATATGCGATTGATTAGTTAAAATCAATTAGGAGAACATAATGGATGAAAAGAAATTAAAAAACCTTATCCAACAGTTACTGGAGCATCAACGATTTGCCGTTATCGCCACAGAAACAAATCAACAACCATACACCAATCTTGTTGCGTTTGCATCAACATCTGATTTCCGGGTTTTCATTTTTGCCACGAAAAGAAACACCCAAAAATACCTCAACATCAATGAAAATAATCGTATCGCTATATTGATTGATAATCGCGAAAATACTCCAACTGATCTCACAAATGCTATTACCATCACGGCACTTGGTACTGCCCGTGAAGTTAGGGATCGAATAGAAGAATACCGTGATTTATTATTACAAAAACATCCTGATTTATTGGATTTTCTTGATGATCCCTCTTGCGCTCTCATCGAAATACAGGTGACAATCTATCAAATCATCCAACAATTTGAACAAATGCATATTCTACATATAGTCGATACTGAAAAATCATCAGCTTAATAGTTCTGGCACCATTGTCTAAGGAAGATGAAGTTCATAGTTATGACGGATGAGGGGTGTATTGATTAATGCTCGGATGATGTCCAATGGAGGGAACTGTTCTTTATATCCAAGCACTGCAACGTAATCTCCTCCTTTTTGATACGGATCCCAGTAGTAGACATAATACGTTCCTGAAATATTTATTGTCTCATCAAACCGAGGACCCTGATAGTACGATTTACCACCGAATGGCTCATAGAACTGTTCTCGATAGCTACCTGGTGGGACGTCCTGTTTTACTATCACACCATATCCTTGCGGTAGATCAAAAGGAAGTCTTTGATTCGGCGGCGGAAGCCCAGGGCCAACCAAAGCGAACCAGGGGGTAAAATTCGCATAATATCCATCACAAACTGGTACGATAACCTCAATGTAAACACGCAATGGTTGTTTGATTGTAAAACTGTACACATCAATATCAGTCGACGGGTTAACTCCATCTGTTGTGAGCCAGGAATACACTGCTATTGATTGGGTGATGGATCTTCGTACTTGAAATGGTTGTTGTGTAGAAGAGTCACGGTGCTCTAAATACGGCACATGAGCAAGGACGGTGGGAATGAGACAAAGGATACTGCATCCCATGGTAAAGAGGAGGATAATCAATCGCTTCATAAGATAAAAACAATATTGCCTCTCCTATATATTTTTTGTTCTCTTGATAATGAGTTAACAAAAACCTTCGCAAAGGAGATATAGCTAGAAATGTTTCGTGTTATATATCGTTATAAGAGAGATTGAAAAAATGGTTGAAAAAAAAATTCAGTGTCCAAAATGTAAACATCAATTTACTATTCAAGGAAAACCTCAAGAAAAAATCTATATCACCTGTCCAAAATGCAATACCCCTGGTACATTTACCTTTTCAGCAGAAAAAGTGAGCAACGCAGAACTTAGTATGAAAGATATCGTCGTGGTTGAACATCTCCGGAAGGTGTACGGTAAGGATATTGTAGCCGTGGATGACATCTCATTCCGTGTTTCTACCGGTGAGATCTTCGGTTTCCTTGGCCCAAACGGTGCTGGAAAAAGCACCACAATTAAAATACTTACAACCTTGTTAGAGAAAAGCTCAGGAAACGTCACCATCGAAGGATTAGATGTCGATGCACAGCAGGCTCAAGTGAGGCGTATCATCGGGTACTCATCCCAAGAAGTAGGTGTTGATAATGATCTGACTGCGCGTGAGAATCTTCTCTTGCAGTGCAGTTTTCACCATATGGATAAGAAGACGGCAAGAAAGAAGGTGGATGAGCTGCTTCAAACAGTGAAGCTTACAGATGCCGCCGATCGAAGATTGAAGACTTTTTCAGGAGGGATGCGGAAGCGTCTTGATTTAGCCTCATCGCTTGTCTCAGACCCAAAAATACTCTTCCTTGATGAGCCGACTACCGGCTTAGATCCCCAGAGCCGACAAGATATTTGGGATTACGTTATCCAATTAAACAGACAAGGGACGACCATCTTCCTTACAACACAGTATATGGAGGAGGCGGACCGCCTGGCTAGCCGACTGTGCATTATTGATCAAGGTAAAATTGTCGCTGAGGGTACACCAACTCAACTGAAGGCAGATATCGGCGCGGATACGATCATGATTAAATTCAAAGCAAATGACCTGGCTTCTTGTGAGAAGGCAAAAAAATTATTATCCAAGTTACATGAGGTTGAAGCTGTTGGTCAATGTGGTGCAGGGTTGGCCTCTGAGAATGGTTTAACGATCATGACAAAGAATGGTTCCGCGATGGTTGCAAAAGTGGTACGAGCTTTAGACGAGGCAGATATTTCTTTAGAACAACTAACCCTTTCTGTTCCAACACTTGATGAAGTGTTCCTGAAACTGACAGGAAAAACACTAAACGTCATTGAGCGAAAAGAAGCAGTGAAAGTACCTGGACGAAGGAGGTAAAAATCGTGATGGAAATGTTCTCTGAGATAATAGCGATATTTAACCGTTGGAACAAGAAACTATTGCGTCAGCCTATACTAATCTTTTTTAACCTTATCCAGCCGTTAGTATGGTTCTTATTATTTACACAAGCATTCTCAGCTATTGGTAATATTCCCTCATTCAAGCTCCTTACGGGAACAAGTAGTTATGTTACATTTTTCACCGCAGCAGTAATCATTCAAACGATAACATCGTCAGCACTGGGTGCAGGTATGGGCATTGTCACCGATTTTGACAGTGGGTTCATGGATAAAATGCGGGTAGCTCCCATCAATAAATCATCGATATTATTCGGCAGGTTATTCAGCGCTGCCCTCACAACAATTTTACAAGTAATTATCATACTGATCATCGGATTTGCTTTAGGAGTCACTGTTGCCTCCGGGTTTTTAGGGATAGTCATGATTCTTATCTTGGCGGCACTTTTTGGTATCGCATGGTCAGGTATCTCTCTGCTCGTAGCGTTGACAACAAAAAATCAAGAGATAACACTCTCCGTTGGTCTCCTTACAACATTCCCGTTGTTGTTTCTCTCGGCCTCGGTCATGCCACTTGGTTTGTTACCTGATTGGGTGCAACAAGTAGCAAAGGTAAACCCTTTCACATACATTGCTGAGGCGTTCCAATCCCTTATCATCAATGGATTTGTCTGGGAGAAAATTGAGTACGCAGTTATTGCTATTGTCATTGTTGGGGTGATAAGTTTAGGAGCAAGCATTATGGTATTTCGGAAAAAAATTTCCTAATTACAATATCTTATAATATACATTAATACCTTTATTTACATGAAGAAGATTACGATATCCACAAGTATAATTTTGACTGTTTTTCTATCGGGGGGATATCACTCTAGGTCTATACCCCCTCCTGTGGCTTCATGTTAGCAAGCAGTATTCTTAGGTCATGGTTTTTATATGAGCACAATCTTAAATAAAAATGACGGATGATTGTCTTTCTATGTGCTCATACCTAATAACAACTTGAGTTTTATGGGGGATAATAAACAATAATATCGGATTTTTAAAAAAATGACCGATACCGATATATACTTGCTTTGACATATCGGTATATTATGAAATATAACGATACCGATATTCTCATCGAAGAATCTTTACTCAAAAAGATAGAAGAGAAAAAACATCGATTGGACAATCTTAGACCTCTCCCAAAAGAGGCTGTAAAGAAATTACTAGAAGATATTAGACTTCGCCATACGTATCATTCTGATGCCATTGAAGGAAACACCTTAACATTACAGGAAACCAAACTCGTTTTAGAGCATGGTATCACTATTGGAGGTAAACCACTCAAAGATCACATCGAGGCACGAAATGATGCAGAAGCATTTGATTTCATGCTCCAACTAGTTCAAAAAAAACTACCTTTGTCACAAGAAATCATCCAACAAATCCATGATATTGTCACCAAAGGTCTCTTGAAGGATTCTGGAAAATATAGAACAGGGAACGTGAGAATCACAGGATCATCAATCACCCCACCTAGTTATCAAAAAATTATCTCTCTGATGGATGACTATATCCGGTCTATTAAAAATCTCCCATTACATCCACTAAAAAAAGCAGCATTCATCCATCATCGATTAGTCTGGATTCATCCGTTTTTTGATGGAAATGGGCGGGTCTCACGATTAATAACCAACCTCTTTTTCATGCAAGAAGGATATCCTCCAATAATTTTGAAACAAGAGCAACGAAAAAACTATTATCATGTCTTACACCAAGGAGACGAGGGTAACCTATCCCCTCTGGCCAGGTTTCTTGCAAATGCTATGAATGAAGCATTGCAATTCCATCTTTCCGTTTTTATAGATGAAGAACGTCTTATTCCTCTAAAGGAACTTGCAGAATACTCACCCTATTCACAAGAATACCTCAGTTTACGAGCAAGACAAGGTAAACTTGATGCAGTCAAACTTGAAACAGCC
>Ga0315277_10003681_pt1 | contig 20755 bp, 31 predicted proteins | sample YL17G05_15_MG_FD_203695 | JGI IMG/M metagenome (GOLD analysis project Ga0315277, IMG submission 203695) | Sediment microbial communities from Yellowstone Lake, YNP, Wyoming, USA - YL17G05_15 | ecosystem: Environmental > Aquatic > Freshwater > Lake > Sediment | place: USA: Wyoming | collected... | reverse complement strand
CAGAAGCTGAAAAAAAGAATCTCATTGATGTGTACAGCTCAGTCTGGGCTTATGAAGGCATTGCTTTTTATGCTTATCCATCACAAGTAGGAAAAACCCTTCCGGTTTATAGATTCTGGAACAAGAAAACAGGAGTCCATATATTCACAGCCTCAGAAGCTGAGAAAAATAAGCTGAGGAGTTCGCTTTATTCTTATTACTGGGTTTATGAAGGCATTGCTTTTTATGCCTATCCTGATGCTGCGCTGTCAGGAATGTCCTCTGAAGTTTCCAAATGGAAGCAAGCTGGCTATGATGCCAAATCTGTTATTAGCAATCCTTTATTTGTAGACTATAAAAACGACAACTTCAACCTTAAGCCAGAATCTCCAGCCTACAAACTCGGATTCCAAAAAATAGACTTCTCAGGAGTAGGGCCGATATAAGAAAGGCAAAGAAACATTTTTATATTGATTTTCTTATAGGTTCTTATGAAAAAGCAAGAAAAAGAGATTTTAAAATATCTTGTGGAGAAAGAGCTTAAAGAGATGAAAAAAACAGAAGAAGAAATAGAGTTTCCTTCTCCTGATTTTATAGAATCCAGGGAGATTTACGAGAAAGTATTGACAGAGATTTTAAAACACTTGAAATAAACTCCTCAAAGTTCCAATAAAAATCTTTTTATACTCCTTTTTCCTTAATCTTCTATGGATTTAAACAAAGCTGTAAAAGAGAGGCACTCTGTAAGAAAGTTCAAGACCAAAAAACCAGATTATGAAAAAGTTCTAGAAGCTATTGAAGCAGCAAACAGAGCTCCATTAGCAGGCAATATCCCGACTCTTAAATTCTTGCTGATTTCAGACAAGGAAAAAATACAGCAGCTAGCTGAAGCAGCTACGCAAGACTTTATCGCCTTGGCTAATTATGTAGTAGTTATCTGCTCTGACCGCACTAATTGCTTAAGAGCTTACGAAGAGAAAGGAGAGATTTATTCTCTGCAGCAAGCAGGCGCAGGCATAGAAAATTTTCTATTAAAAATAACTGACTTAAAACTTGCAACTTGCTGGATTGGCGCTTTTTCTGAAAAAATGGTAAAAAAGGCATTGCAGATTCCCCCTCATATAAGAGTGGAAGGAATGTTTCCGGTCGGATACGAGATGGGAGAAACTAAACAGCGAACCAAATCGCCCGTGGAATCTATAATTTACTTTGATTTCTGGGGTAACCAATACATGAAGCCAATGAGAAGACCAGAAGCAGGATAAAATATGAAAAAGAGGCTGAATAAAAGAATACTTGTAAGCATAACTGGAAGAAAGCAAAGTGATTGGAAATCCAAGCTGGATGAAATTGAAAAACACAGGATAAAAAAAATATCACTTTTTCTCGAGATGTTTACAAAAAGCCAAAGAAGCAGGATTTACCGAGCTCTTTTATCCTCTCATATAAAAAAAATACCCCTAGTCCATATAAGAGATGATATGAGCAAGGCAGAATTAAAATTCCTCAGAAAAAACTTCAAGACAAAATGTTTCACAATACACGAGTCAAGTTTTAAGCGCATAGATAAATGGAAGGGACTTCACAGAAGGCTCTTCCTAGAGATGGACAAAGACAATAAGTTATCAAAAGAGGTAGATGTCAAGAAAATAGGAGGATTTTGCATTGACCTTGCACATTTTAAAGTTGAAGAAAAATTATGGAGCAAAGAATTCCTGTATATAATAAAACGGGAAAAAATACATCGCTATTTTAAATGCAACCATCTAAACGGCTATAACTATAAAACAAATTCCGATGCCCACAAAATCACAAATTTGAAGCAATTTTCTTACCTTAAAACTCTTCCTGACTTTTTATTTGGAAAATACATTGCCCTGGAAACATTCAATTCTATAGAAGAACAATTAAAATTCAAGAAATATATAATAAAATTGTTGAAATAAATTTACTTTCTTTCAAAAGTTACAGTTTGTGCTTCAGGGTCATAGACAAATGTGCCTATTAAAGTAGCTTTTGTTTCGTCAATCTGAGAATAAGGAGACTGGGGATCAGAGATTTGTTGCATGTGCCTTCTATACGCCTCTGGATCTGTAGCTCTTAAATGCTCTTGAGTGGCTAACTCAACACTACCCAATTGTAATTGTCTATTAGCTCTTGATCCTCTATCCATTATTATTCAGAGTAATTAGAATATTTATATTTTGTTGTTTTAAAAAATCAAAAAAAAGAAAAAAATGGAAGGAGCCGTAGCCCCTTCCATAGAAGTAAAAGACTAAGGGAAAAGCATGATTATCTCCACATCTCTATTCCTAAGTCAGACATGTCACGCGAGAGATTAGCTTCAGCTTCTTTTGGCTTGCCCAAGATATATGGGCTCTTCACACCAGTCATAATAGTTATAACTCTTACTTTTCCTGTGAAATCCTTGTTAATTCTAGCTCCGATAATTACCTGTGCATCGTCACTCAAGTTCTCTGAAACCAAATGGCCTATGCTGCTGAATTCCTCTAACTTCAAATCACTTCCTCCTGTTATGTGTATCAAAGCGCCTGTAGCGTTCTTATAGTCTACATCTAACAAAGGATGAGTCAATGCTTGCCTTACAGATTCATTAACTCTATCAGCAGTATCGCTTTCTCCTATTCCAATAACTGCCACTCCTCCGCTCTTCATTATAGCAGAAACATCTGCATAATCAAGATTGATTAATGATGGCAGTGTAATCGTCTCAACAATCCCTTTAATCATCGTGCTTATTAACTCGTTAGCTACTGCAAATGCCTGTTCAATAGGAAGATTTCCAGCTATGTCAACTAATCTGTTATTATCAATAACAATTACTGTGTCTGTAACGTCCCTTAATTCTTGCAATCCAAATTCTGCTTTATCTATCCTAGCTTTCTCACAGTCGAAAGGCATTGTAACAACTCCTATAACAACTGCTCCGGCCTCTTTAGCTGCCTGGGCAACAACCGGTATACATCCTGTTCCTGTCCCTCCTCCTAAGCCCGCTAGAACAAAAACCATATCTGCGCCGCTTATAGCTTTTTTTATCTCAGTCAAAGATTCCTTAGCAGCCTCTCTGCCTTTAGAAGGGTATCCTCCACATCCAAGTCCTCTTGTTAATTCTTTTCCAATAAGAATCTTTTCATCAGCTTTGGTTATAGAAAGATGTAGTGCATCTGTGTTGATGCCGTAAACAGTTGCTCCCTGGATTCCTTTGTTAAACAACCAGGTAACAGTGTTGCACCCTGCCCCTCCCCCTCCAATGACTTTTATATTTGCTTTTCCAGCCTTAAGCTCATCAAAATTAATGCTGTGTGTAGCTGCGTTTTGTATCGCTTCCTTAGCAAAATCCAATACCATGTTACTATATTTTTTAACCTCCTTTCAGTTTTTTACTTCTCTTCAATAAGTACTATCTTCCCGAAAAGTTTAAATAGTACTTTCAATTTATTTCATTAAGAAAAAAAGATAATTTAGACTAAGGATATCAAACTATCAAATTGATTACACACACAAAAATTAATTCAGGTTGGGAGATTTGAATTAATTTTTTAATATAATAGAAAACACAATAACTACTTCTTTTTAAAGATTTAGGACACTTTTAAAGTGATAAAAATTTTATCCTCGATAAATCAAGCATCCCATTACTGGCTGTACATATACGCCTTTTTTCCGACGATACCACCATTCACAATTTTAAACTTCTTGTCAGTTAGTTTTTTAAACATCTTTCTCCTAGCTTATCTATGGATGAAAGAAAAGAGGTATTGATTGTATGCCTGATTCTCTTAATCTTAGGCGTAATCGGATTTTTTGCAACACTTCTTTGGTACACAGAATTTAATTTCAACAAAGCAGAACTAAGCATTAATGAAAACAATGTAAGCGAAAAACTCTACTATCATACTGACAAACAATATCACACTCTTTTCAGGAATTTTGAAACTTCTGTTATTGTAAATAAAACAAAACTAGCTGAAGAAACTTACTACTCCCAGATACAAGGCGGAGATTTAATCGAAGTAAACACAGTAGAATGCGATAAAGGAACCTCTTATGCAAAAGAAGGTTTCTATTATTTTATCGAGTATAAGGATATTCCGCTAAATGAATCAGGGATATTTAGTGGCAATAAGCAGAGTGGATATGCAAAGAGCAGCGGATACGATTGTGTTATATTTCCAGAAGAAATAACCCGGGCTGATTGTCCCTACACAGAACCAAATGAATATGGCTGCACTTTTGGAAATGCTTATGGCTTCAATCAAGGAGAAGATTACTGGATACGATCGGATTTTACTTTAAATCCAAAAACCCTTTTTAAAATAAACGGAAAATATTACATTAAGTTCGTTGCTTATTCAGGAGGAAATCATAAAAGGGTTGTAAGAAATAAAAATCTAATTCTAAACAAAGAGGTAATATCAAAATCAGATTACTTTTATAACGAAGATGTAATTTTGTATCTCCCTTACACCTTAAATGAAACAGCCGAATACAATATAATTGAAAAAAAAGACTTTGAATTTGATAGTAATAATATTGGTTGGATAGCTTTTCTCTCTCTTTTTCCTACGATAATATTTTTTGGCATATGGTTCTTTTTTGGCAGAGAGAATCTAAAATCAGATTTGCCTCCTGAAATGTCTTTTTATCCAAGAGAAAGAAAAGGCTGGGAAGTAGCTGCATATTTTAATCCCCCTTTCTCAGAGATAGATAGAAATTTCTTTGCTACGATGATGCTTGATTTTTACAGAAGAAAAATAATAGATACAAAAATGAGAGATAAGGCGGTTTATATTAAGATTAACAAAGATGTGGAAAAGGGGCTAGATAAAGTAGAAAATGACTTTTTGCAAATATTAAAAACAGTACAAGAAAAATGCAGGGATAAGTACAAGATGGGCGATTACTTTAATTTAAAAGGAGCATCGTCTTCTTTTTTTCCTGGATTTAATTTAGAGCCTATTTTAAAGATTCTTCAAAAACATGTAAAAGAAGAAGGCAAGAGTTATATAGACAAAACAGGAACAGTCTTATTAGTGCTGTGTTTTATCAGTTTAATGCTTATTTCTGGAATGTTCATTGTAACCAGCTCTGTAAATCCCATTGTTGTCATAGCTTTCCTGCTAATCTCTTTAGGTATTGCTTCTTTTGTCGGAAGAACCAGCTCTCTCTTAATTCACTTTAAAGGAGAATATTATCAAGAATACGAACACTGGCAGTCTTTCAAAAGATTCATGAAACATTCCTCGCTTAAACTCCATGGCCACAAAGGCGTTGCAATATGGCAGCAGCATCTGGTTTATGCAGCTGCGCTGGGCGTAGCTAAAAAAGTATTAAAAGAATTAAAAGACGATCACCTTATAACTGAACAGCAATATAATCTTTATAATGGAACATTTGTAATGTCCTCTTCTTTTGCGGCAAGTTCGGGAGTTGGAGCTCATGGTGGCGGAGTTGGAGGCGGGGGAATTGGCGGGGGCGGGGGCGGAGGCCGATAGAAGAAAGATAATTCTGAAAAACATAAATTTTTATAAATACAAAAATTCTATAGCTAATATGACAGAACTATCAAGAAGAGAACTTATTGGAAGAATTCTACAAGGTGCAGCTGTAATAGGATTAGCAGACAAAGTGCCAGAAGTGGCAATTAAAAGTGCAGTAAAATTGGCACAAAGAGAAAAACCAGCGGTTAATACAGAAACCAACCCTTTAACCGCAGACATTATTGCAAGAATGGACAGAAAACAGCAGGAAGCATATCTAAGAGCTTACCTAGCAAATCCAGAAAACACAAGAGGCGGAAGACCCGGACAAAATTACATTGCTGCAAGAATGGTTAATGGACAACCAACTATAGACTACTTTTACACCCCCGGAGGAATGTGGGGCAGTTTTGACTTGTTTGGATACTTCGACCAACCAAGAGCAATAAAGTATCTTAAACCTTAGTCTTCTAATTCAAACTTCTTTGCAATAAGAAACATCTTTTTTTCATCAAACTTAGAACAAATTATCTGCATGCCAACAGGGACATTATCAATTTTTCCTGCAGGAATAGAAATTGCAGGAACTCCAGAAAGATTGGCCAGTACTGTTAAGGTATCATAATTATATATCTCTTCAACACTTAATTTTTCTCCAAATTTATGCGGCAAGCGTGGAACAGTAGGCATTATCAAGCAGTCAACTTTTTTCAAAGCAGCTTCAAATTCTTCTTCTATTAATTTTTTTGCCTGTAATGCCTTACGGTAATATTTTCCTGCAAATTCAGCCTGCGCAATTTCCTGTCCCCCAAGAATTCTCCTTAAAACCTCGTCCCCGCACACCTCTTCTATTTTTTCCCCAAATCTCCTCCCATCATATTTTCTAGTTGCAGAAAAAAATTCAACATAATTAATAGGATAATAAGCCTGCACTCCAAGGTTAATATGTTTCATCTCTATTTCTTTGAATTCCCAGCCTTCTCTTTTACTTATCTCTTCAACTCTTTTTCTAACCAGCTCCCAAATCTCTTTATTTGCCTCAATTTTAGGAATTCCAATTTTTATCTTATTTATTTTCTCTTTTTTTTCCTTCTTTTCTTTTGTATCAAAAGTAGTTGAATCTCTTTCATCTTTCCCTTTTATTACCTCTAAAAGCAGTTCTGCCCCAAGAACATCCTCTGCTAATACTCCTATCTGCTCTAAGCTCATTGATAAATCAATTAAGCCATATCTTGAAACCAAGCCATAAGTTGGCTTGGCTCCTACCATGCCGCAATGAGAAGCAGGATTTCTTATGCTCCCTCCAGTATCGCTTCCTAAAGCTAAATCACAAAAACCAGCTGCAACAGCAGCTGCGCTTCCAGAAGAGCTTCCTCCCGGTATCCTATCAACAGCAGCAGGATTTAGAGTTGGGCCATAAGCACTTGTCTCCCCGCTTGCGCCAGCTGCAAACTCATCCATATTTGTATATCCCATAAAAATGCCACCTTCTTCTCTTATTTTTTTAATTACAGTTGCATCGTATGCTGCTTTATATTTTTCAAGTGTTTTAGATGCGCAACTTGCATACATTCCTTTCACGCAAATGTTAGCTTTTGCAGCAATGGCAAGACCAGCTAATTTGCCAGCCTTGCCCTCTCTGAGTTTGCTGCTAACCTCTTTTGCCTCCAGAAGAGCATTAGGATTGATTTCCAAAAAGGCATTAATTTTCTTCCCTTTCTGGTCATTCGCCTCAATTTCATCTAAAAAAATTTTTATGTTTTCTTCAGGGGTTAATTTTCCTTCCTGAATTAATTTTAATTTTTCACTTATCATTTTAACATCAAGCCGCCTGCCCCTTTACTTTCTCGTCCAACCTTCTGTATGCTGCTCGTAATAATCTCCTCTCAGTGCATCCGGTACACTCATAAATTCTTCTTAACACAACTTTTTTATTTCTAAGATCCAACCCGAACTCAACAATTCCCACATAGTCTATATACCAATCAGCCTCTCTTGCAAATCTGTAAGGACCTTCCCCTATTTCCATTTTCCTTTTTCCGCCTGAATACAATTGTTATTTACTTCAGGAGCATTTTGAAAAAATATCTGCCTAAAAGATTCATTTGGCTCATCCCCTTCTCCCTCCTCTCTAGCGCATTTCTTTCTTTCAACAAAACTCTCTTTAGTCTCAACTTTCTCAAGCGCTTTTGCAAATTTGTCTAGAATAGTTCTTGCTTCTTTTCTAATTCTCTCTTCTTTTTCTCTTCCTAAAGGCATGATTATAAATGAAAAACAATATTTATAAACTTAACGACGATTAATTAATACGAAATAACTTTTATCCCCTTTATATTCTCAAAATGCTTTGCATTTCTTGTGATTATCTTATTGACCCCATTAGCTAATAATATTCCTGCAATCATACAGTCTAATCTTCCAATCATCATTCCTGATTTTTTGAGCTCCCAGAAGATTAAAGAAGAAGATTTGCAAGAATCTTTATTTAATGTCAATAATTTGACCTCTTCAAATAAGTTTTTAAAAAATTCCAGTTCTTCATAGTAAGAAGAATCTTTTAAGTCTAGTCCAAGAATCACTTCAAAATAATTGACATATGTTGAAGCTATTTCTTCATCAAGTTTTGAAAACAATTCCTTTATTTTTTCTTCTCCCCTAAAAAGGTCTACTAGTGCAGAAGTATCAATTCCTATCATCAAAAGCCTCCTTTACTCGTTTATTGAGCCCCTCATTCAAATCTTCTCTTATCTTATCAAATTTTTTTGCATCAAGATGCTTAAGCTTGCCTGCATATTTCAAAAGGCTTTTAGCAGTGCCCTTGCCGGTTTTGTTATCTTTCAATTCAATAATAACATCAGAAAAGCTCTTATCTTTTCCCTTTAGCATTTTCAAATACTGATATGCTTCTTCTTTTATAGAGATGTTTATATTTGCCATGTTCAATTACAAACTGGTTTAATATGAGTACACAGTATGAGTACTTATATATAAATGTTTTGGTTGTGCTGTCTCAAGAAGCTATATTTTACATTATAATTAAGCTTAAAAACTCAAAAGTGATATTAGTAAAATGTCAGCAAGATTAGAAGATGCTTTAATTTTTTTAAAGTCTATGCCACAGTGTATTACAAGAATCAGGCCATTAGATAATGGAGAAATTGCTTGTTACTCGCAAGGAGCAAGACGGCCGCTGCGCATTTTAGATTCTGATGGCAACGAGGTTTCTTCTCATGATGCCTCAGAACAATTTGTTGCAGTTACAGATGGAATCTTGTTTTTAAGTTATATTGGGGAAGATGGGGGTCATAGGATAGACTTTCTTGATGGCGATAAAATTACAGAAGGAGAAAGACTAAAAATTGATGGCTATATTCCAAGATTCCTTTGCGATGGAGATGTTCCAGATTCATTTAGGGTTATAGCAAAAAAACCAGTCAAAAAGGGGAATAACGCTAAAGTTTATGATTTTAGTAGAGATAGAGAAACTGGAGAAATATCGCCAAGAAAAATTGACAGCGGGCCAATATCCTGTACTCATGAAATAAGAAACGCATTTGTTTCTCAACGTAATCCTTCATTAGACACATTTGTCTCGATGGACAATAATGATTTCTATTCTGTCGCACCTGGAGAAGTTAACTGGAAAATGGAATGTCCTGGAATGATTGATGGATGTGACGAATATCAAGGAAATCTGGTCCTTGGCTCTAAAGCAAGACAATTTGTAAGCGCATTTAAATTACAAGGACAGACAAGACAACCTTCTAAAGAGCCTACTTGGGCTCATTCAGCAATTGGCCCTGTGCTTTCTGTTTTAATTCCTAATGAGCATATTGTTTTAGTTGGAACAGAAAACGTCGGAGGAAGATTATATGCTTTTGATTTAGAAAGTGGGGAAGAAACATTCAGGCACGATATGTCAAAACCTTTTGGAATCTGGACAATGGCATACAAAAAAGGAGTTCTTTATCTTGGAACTGGAATAGGCGGGAAGGGAAGAGTATATGCTCTGGATTATAAAGCATTAAAATTAGACTGAAATTTTATTTTATCTCCTCTGCATTTTTATAAGTCTCTTCAAACATTTTTTTCATTATTTTGGCAAAGGGAGCATCTTTAATCAGTAAAGTTACATTGGATTTTATGAGGGCGATCATTACCTCTTCATCATCTATTATGGACATTGCCACTCCTTCGTTGTCCAATTTTCTCATCTCTTTCTTGACTTTCAGCCATTTTTTAACATCTTTTTCTGTTTCTTTGTCATATCTTGTAAGAGTTTTGCTGTCAATTCCCTCTCTTATATTTTTAACAGCATTCCTCATCCATTCAGGCCTTGCCTCGCAAGTATATTTAATAGCGTGAGTATAATTTTCAGCATCTTTCATTTCTTTAACAATCTTATAGAATCCCTTTCTTCCAACTTCCATTACAACCGGGTTTTTTTCTTTAATCTCATAAAACTTCTTCAGTTCGTTTGCTTTTTCCTTGGCTTTTTCCAGCTTTTTTTGCTTTTCTTCAATAAGCTTTATCAAATCCTCTGGGCTTGAAGGAACAAACTTCTTGCTTTTCTCAGGTATTACTTTTACAATTCCTTTAGAAACAAGTGAATCAAGAATATTGTAGATTTTGCTGTAAGATACCCCGCTTTCCCTGCTTATCTCTCCTGCTCCCAACTTGCCAAATTTAACAAGAGTTTCATAAACTTTACCCTCATTCTTTGTTAAGCCAATCTCCCCATAATTTTCAAATTCTTCCATAATTAAACATAATTCGAGTATATTTAAACCTTATCATTACCACCCCCTTAAAGGTGGCATAAATATAAATAGTATTTTGTGTAATTACTATTAAGTAAATAAAATAAACAAAACAAGGAGAAAAAATGGCAAATAAAAATCAAGGTATTGTGGCAGTATTTGATGTAGATGATACTTTAATTGATTCCGGAGCTAAGCTTAAGGCAGATGTTGTTAGTGCTTTTTCTAGGCTTGGTCGCGCAATTTCTCCAGAACAGGTTGTAGGAAACTGGTATAACCTTGCAGAAAATTATGGAATAAGCAGAGAACAATTTGATGCAGCCTTTGATAAAAGAAAATCCTGGGAACAATCACTAAGAGGCGGAGAAGTTCCGATATTTCCTGAGACTTATAGGGTTTTGGAAGAGTTAAAACAAAGGGGGATAAGAACGAATGTATTATCAAAATCTCTCCCAGAATATACTCATGTAAAATTAAGGCATCTCAATCTAGCCCCCTATTTTGAACAGGTAGTAACAGTAGACCCAAAATCTCCCTCAAAAAGAGAAGGGGCTCTTGAACTTATGAAAAAATTAGGCCCAGAGACTGTAGCAAAGGCTTACTTTATAGGAGATAAAGAAGAAGATGTTAAAATAGCCGAAGACGTAAGAGAAGCATATGGAACCCCTTCAACAGGTATCTATATAAATAGAAAAGGAAATATATTGAATGGATATCCTTCAGTAAATTCTCTTGAAGGAGTATTGGGGGTAATTGAGAATGGAAGATAAAATAAAAGAAATAATTGAAAAGGAATTTAATGCAAAAACCTTGGAAATAAAGAGAATAAATGAAGGTTATTCTCATTATATGTATGAAGTAAAAATCGACAAGGAACCTTTTATATTAATCATCAGATTTTCTAATAATAAAAATGAAGAATCTAATCTTGGAAAGGAAAAATATGTTATGGAGCTCCTAGAAAAAAACAAGATACCTGCCCCAAAAATATATGTCTATGATAAAGAATACATGATAATAGAAAAAATAAAGGGGATAAGATTAGATACTCTCTGGAACTCTCTAAATAAAGATGAAAAAATAGAAATAACCAAGAAGATGGGAAAATTACTATCCCAAATTCATAGCATAAAACTTGAGAAATTTGGAGTAATACAAGAAGGAGGAAAAATAAAGTGTGACGATCCTTTCAAATTTAGAAAAATGGGAGAGCCTATTGAATATAATCTGTTCCTAAGAGAACTCTTCAAGGGAGGATTTGAAGACTTTGCTAGGCTGCTTTCTTATAATCCTCCTCAAAAAAGCCTCATGATAAAAATATTTACTTATCTTGTTAATAATCTAAACAAAATGGCTTATCAAGACCCACCAACATTAATTCACGGAGACTATTTTCCCGGACATATTTTTGTTGAAAAGGAAAATGGAAGCTATAAAATTGTAGGACTTATAGATTTTGAGTTTTCAAATTCCTACGCTCCTGAATTTGATTTCATAAAGTTACATAGGCAAGGATTTTTCGAAGATATTAAATTAAAAGCTGCTTTGGAAGAGGGTTATGGCAAGCCTATAGACGAAAAAGCAGTAGAAGTATTTAGGCTAATGAGAGATTTGGGATTTGCATGGGTGGTTCTAGAATCTGGAAATAAAGAACTCTCTGATAAAACTTTAAAAGATATAGAAAAGCGAATAGACACCCCCTCATATAAAAGTCATGATTTTTGGAGTTCAGTTAATTAAACTATCTAACCAATTTTATGTTTTTTACTCTCTTTTCTTTTTCATCAAACTCAATTACAGCCGCTTTTCCTTCTGCAGCAGGTCCTGCATTTACCACAATTGTTTTCCCTATCTTGCAAGTTCCTTGGTTTTCGTGCATGTGCCCGCAAACAACTAATGCCGGCTTGTATTTTTTTATTGCCCGATTATACGAGCTTACTCCCATCGGGCTTCCTGTTAGCATAAATCCTTTTTCTTTCATTTTATCTAGGCATCTATAAGGAGTGTAATGTATGAGCATTATGTCTGGCTTATTTCCCATAAGTTTCATGAGCTCTTTTTCCCACTCTCTATATCTCTTCCTCATTCTTTTTTCAGATCCTGGCTTTGCAAAAATAGCTTTTTTCCCTTTTTTAGTAAAGTAAATATCAGGGTCTAAATATCCACCAAAACCCACAACCTTCAATCTCTTAAAACTTGCCTTTCCTCTGTTAATATCTTTCATGTACTTTAATTTCTTAATTAATAACCTATAATCCCTATTGGTTTTGTTATACTGCCATCTGTACCAGTCCCCGTTTCCAAAAACAGAAAAAGTTCTAATTTTCAGCTGATTAATTTCCTTAAGAATAACTTTTCCTGCAGCATAATCTTTTTTTAATAATTTATTGAACCTTTTCTTTCCAATAAGATTTTCCACCCAGATATCTTTTCCTTTTTCCCTCGCCTTAAATGATTTCCTAAGCCAGGGCCTCCATTCATCTATTCCAGTATAATCTCCTGTTCCTAAAATTAAGTCCGGCTTTTCGTTTTTTATCCTTATTTTCAGCTTTTCGGGAAATTTCCCATGAAAGTCGCCTATTGCAAGAATCTTCATTCAATAAATAGCTAAAATTTGTTTATAAACTTGTTTAATTTTTTCTGTAGTCTGAAAATAGACAGGAAAAGTATATATTATAAATTTATATAAGTTGAAGGTTAAATTTTTTTGAATAAGCAAAGATACAATGAGGTTGATTAATAGAAGAGGCTTCTTGAAAACTAGCGGTGCCGCTGGGCTGGCTATGCTAGTTGGAGGGGGATTGGTTGGAGGCTGCAATAGCGAATTCTACAGGACAGATTTTATAAGAAAAAAAGCAGATGAGATAATAAAAACCAGAGATGAGCTAATCAGGAAATACCTAGAAGAATCAGGCACCAAGGAGCTGGAACATCCAAAAAGAAAAAAAGAATCTTGGGTGAGGGTAAATGAAGACCAAACTTATACTTTAACCTACGAAGTGGAGTTTGCAGATACTGCTTCTTTAAAGACTCTTGTAGAAGAACAAATAAATGGCCCTAAAAAAGAGGCAGAAAAAAAAGCATTAATAAGCGCGTTGCCTGATACTAATAAATTAATAATAACTATCAAAGAAAGAACAGATTTAAGTCGTTTAGAAACAATATTAGGAGATGCAGACCAGCTTCCTCCTCAAATATTGTTAAAATTTAGCGCCACTGCTGATTTTGGAGATAGGGCACAGGATTATGCTACAGAATTAAGCATGGAGTTCAAAACCACTGGAGGGGACCTTGGCGCAATAACAGACAATGCCCAGTTCCCAGGAGCAGCAGAAAGAGTTAGGACTCGAGTTGATATGGGTGCAAGATGGGGGGCGCAAATAGATACTTCTGTATTTGACATGAAAGCTGTTTTAGATACTTTAGAGAGCTGGGGATATGCCAGGCATGTATTTGAAACTTATATCCTTCTCTCCAATGGCCAAGAGGGCGCATTAAGCGGAGAAGAAAAGCTGCCAATTCCCGAGCAGGTTTTACAAGGCTTAAATTCTGTTATAACTCAGAAGCTGGAACTTTCAAAAAGTGAGTCTAAAGCAACTGCATTTGTGCGTGGCGAAATGGTGGATCTCTCATTAACAGCAACTGTAAGTAGTTCAAAACGTCCTGATATCCGCAAACCAGATTTTCTAGTGCCTGTTAGTGATACAATTTCTATCAAGCACGTCTATGCGCCAATGAGGGTGCCCATTATAATAGGGGGGAAACTTATTGAAATGGAAGTGGGGATGTTAAGAAGAGATGCTCTTTTACGCGGGCTTTCGTCAAGTAAAGATTATGAAAAAAGCTTAACAAGAGTCTATTATGAAATAACTCCTTATGGTGTAGTTAAATATGGTAAGCCAGACAGGCTTACTTTTAAGTACGAAACTCTTAAATCAAGTGCCCCGCCTATTGAACCGAGCAAAGAAACTGTTGAGAAAAAAGAATAATCAGAAATTCCCATAAAAATCCTTCAAAAACCTGCCAAAAAACACAAAACCTGTATCTTAAATACAGATTTCAAGTAGTAACTTTAAAATGACTACAAAACCGAAAGGTTTAAATACTTCAAGTTTCTATGAATATTATAATCACCTCTTTTTACCCAGAAGAGGCTAAAGTGGCATCTACTTTGAAGCTATGGAGGCCTCTTCAAGGGTTTTAAAATTCTTTTAAGAACTATTTTTCTGAGTTTGTAGCAATTATTTTGATTTACCCATAATCTTATAAGAAATTTCTAAAAGTTCCTTTTTACTATAATTTTTAATTCAATAAGACTCCATAATCCTCTTTAATCTCTTTAAAAACCATTAAAGTTTCTATGTCTTCTATAACCTCTGAAAAATCTTCTCTTAATTGCCTTATTATTTCCTGAAAACTTTCCTGATCTTTAACCTCAATTCTTAGCTCGTAATCATGGTCGCCGAGAGTTTTTTGGAACCAGGGTATATTAGGGTGTTGAGTTGCAAATGCCATGAGTCTATCATTTACAGAAGGGGACCTATCTCGCGTTTTAATAAATATTTTATATATTTGATATCCTAACTTTGAAAGATCTATTAACAGAGAATAACCCACAATTATCTTTCTCTTCTCTAATAGGGAAATTCTTGTTCTGACTGTTGAAAATGGAATCTTTAATTTACCACTTATTTCCAACATTGGCATCCTAGAATTGGTTACTAATAAAGAAAGAATTTTTTTATCAATTTCATCTATTTTTTTCTGATCAATCGGTTTGCTAAATGTTTCTTTTGTTTCTCTTTTAGACTTAAGGTCTATAAGATAATTTCTTGGAAATCTTCTATTGAATATGCGCATTGCTACAATATACTGCCTCAATTCTCTGGGATATTTGCTAAATATTTCCCTTAATTGTTCATCAAAATCTTGAAGATCTTTAGCTGCAATAGAAATAGTAAAATCGAATCTGCCACCATAAATAGCAAGATAGCCCACCTTTGGATGGTTTTTAAGATAATTGATTATTTCTTCTGTTTTTTTCTTTCCTGCTTCAAGAAATTTACCATATACTTGTGCATATAATGGAGTGTTAAAAGCAGATATTGATAGCATTGTCTGACAGTTAATAATAACTCCTTTATTTAACAATTTTTTTATTCTATAGTTTACTACTTGCTTGCTTAAGTTAAGCGCTTTCGCTAAATCAGTTTCTTTAGTTCTTGAGTTTAAATCAAGCAGGTATATTAACTTTCTGTCTTTTAAGTCCATATATTTACTATTATCTTCTTTGTTTATAAATGTTGTTAATTGTCAAAAAAATTAATAAAAAGTTTTATTATTATCCTTATAATTACTATGAAATGAAAAAACAAACAGAAATTGATCCAAGGGTTAACTATCGTTTATATACATTAGAACTTGCGCTAGCAGGTAGTTATCAACCATTTAGAGGAGACAGGGCAAGAAGCCTTTTTAGAAGGGTAAGAAATGATCGTAGCATAAAAAAAGTAAATTATTTACTTAAGCCTTGCGGCAGCGATACATTTTATGCTCATCGAACAGTAAAAGATGGTACCTTAGAATTTTTAAGCTATTCATGCATTGATAGGCCCTATCAGTATATCTACTTTGAATGTCCTAAGAACCCTAAAAAGAGACTTAGAGAAGTAATGACTTTAAGTGCCCTTTTAAATATAATGAGCCCTAAAAGAAGAAGATACAATTTATCTAAGATTAGACAGGGCTTAGAAACAGGTAAATATAACCGTTATGATAATTAAAATGCCAACAACTCAATTCACTATCACAAAAAAAATTGCCAAACATGGCAATCAGGCAATAATTTGCATACCAGAGGTTTTAAGGAATAGACTTAAACCTGGAATGATCGCAGAAATAAAAATAGAGATTATTCAAGACTAAAATTGCCTTTTAAACAACCTCTCAAAATGTTCTTCAAGGGTTTTAAAATCATTCTTTACTTATTAGATTAGAAATGAGTTTTACTTTACAAATTCTACATTTTCAACATTTTCAAATTCTTTATCGCCTGTTAAGAATTTCACATTGAGATGCTTGGCCATTATATAAGAAATGCAATCAGTCATAGAAACCCCTCTATCTTTCCAGCTCAATCTGAATTTCATAGCTTCATCAATCCACTCAGGATTTAAAGAGCTAATGTGCTTGGAATATTTATTAATTGTTTCCGAAGCATTTTTGTCTTTATCCTTGTAGAGATTATAACAGAGTTCTGCAAAAATAAAATTGTTGATAATAACATCTGAATCTAAATATCCCTCGTAATTCTCATTACCCTGAATTATTTCCATAATTGCATAGGTATCGAAAACATATTTAGCTGTCATAAAGCTCTTTGTCAGTTTCTTTCATTAATTGTTTAACTGACTTAGAAAATTTATGTTTTCCAAAAGTTTCCCTCAATACATTTCCTTTCTTTACTAATATTGCATCTATCTCTTCTCCTTCTTTCATATTCTTTCCCCTCAATATCTCCTGAGGGATAATTATCCCATAGGAATTCCCCCATTTCCTTATTTTTGTTGTAAGCTCTGCCATATGTATATACCGTATAAACAAGAGTATTTATATTTTTCTATTGCTGCACTTTCTTCAGAGGCTTTAATTTTCTTTAAAAAACAAATTTTACTTATCTGCGATAAGCTTCATCGTGATGGCCAAAAAAGAAAAATGAGATTGTTTTTGTTGCCTCAATAATTTCATACTTCAAGACAAAACTCTTCATAATGTGTACTCTTCGCTCTCCTGCTAAATCATGTTTTAATGACTTATAATGATAAGGGTTCTGAATAATCTCTTCAATTTTGCCCATAACTGCTTCGTACATCTTTTTATCTTTTCTGAATAGTTTGTTAAGAATTCTTTGCAGCTCTGGCTTCACCTCATGATTATACATCTTAACCTTCAATAATCTTTCTTAATTCAGCCATACTTTTAAACTTTATTCCCTTTTCTTTCTTGATTTTCTTTAGCCTTTCAACAAATTCTTCTTTTAAAGGAAGCTCATCAACTGGATGCCAATCTATTTTTTCACAAAATGCCCATTCTTCATTAGTTATCTCTCCAGTTTTAATATAATTCTCAAAAATTAATTTTTTCATAGTTTCTTCTCTAGCGACCTCGCTCCAATTAACCCACATGAACGCCTTTAAATGACTCTTCATTTCTTCGCTAATGGACAAAGTTAAAGAAGCCATTAGAGTTTTCCTCTATTTTTTAATTCTTCAAATTTCCTGAATTCTTTTATTCTTTGCTCAAATCTCTTTTTAAGATATTCTGCCCAGTTTATTTCTGCATGCTCATCCATCTTTTTTTTCAAGTCTTCAGATATTGAAATTGTAAAAGTTGCCATGTTATTTGTTATTGTTTATACATTTATTTTAGTATAAACACTAGAATTTGTGCGTATATTTAAACCTTTCGCCTCTTCAAGGGTTTTAAAATAATCCTCTTATTATTTTTAAAAGGATTATACTTCTGAATATTCTCATAGGTAGGCAATATTTTTATATCTCTCTTCATTAATAATTTATGGCAAATCTAACGTTAATTGAGTCTTTAGGGATTGGAGGCTTCATTTTGGGAATTCTAAACCTTGTTATAGGGGGGTTCAATCTTTATTTATTCTGGGCAAAACATAGAAAAGACAAGCCTATAATCAAAATAGAAAAAAACAGCTATAATAAACACAAAGTTGGTTATAATTTGAGTCCTGTAGAGTATGTAAAAAAACTAGAAAATGGAAAGCTCAATTATGATAATCTAGCTAATGAAATTAGAGAGCTTATAGTAGATATAACAAATGAAGGACACAGAGATGCAGAGCTAAAAGGAGTTCTACCAGAATATGAGGAAGAAGGAAGAAACAACTTTTCTCCGAAGGTTATAAATTTTCATCCAACCGCCATAAGTGCAGGGGATAGAGAGCTTGTTCATCTATTTTTTGAGTTTCCAACAGAGGTAATTAAAAGAATTGAAAAGAAACTACCCTATATAATAAACGTTGAATTTGATTTTGCACATAAAAAAATTAAAGAGAAGTTTTCTATAGGCTCCTATAAGGAATATACTGGAGGGGGTAGGAAAGTTTAAGTATTTTTGATTCTTACAAAGGGAATGGTAAAAAAAAGAAAAGCTTCTGAAAAAGATAAATTAGAAAAAGAGATGTTAAGTTATTATAAATCTCTTAATCAGCAGAGAAAAACACCTACGAAAAAAGAAAGAAATTGGTATTATTTGAAAGTAATAATCAACATTTTTATTTCAATTATTTTAACAACCTTAATTTTCTTGATAATACAAGGAAGCTATACTCTTACTCCTACCCTCTCCTTTCTTATTTTCGCGATTATTTTTATGGGCATATTTGCAAATGCAGAATTTATCCTAAATAAAAATGAAGATAGACATAAATTCTGGGTAGGAATAATTATTCAGCTGCTTATAATTTTTATTATGTTCGGACAATTGGAAATTTCATCTATTCAAACATCCATTTTAAAAGACCAGACAAACATTATGGAAAGTTCTAATCCTCCTTATTACCCTTATATCCAGATAATTCCTGATTATAAGGACTTGAATATACCTGCCTGGGAGCTAGTAGATACTCAAAACTTCAACGAGGGAAGGTCAGAAGAAAGTAAATGGGCAAAAATTGGGATGACTTTTTATAATTTTGGGGAAATGGATTCTCAGCATATTTTCTGTTTTCAAGAATGGTTTATTAATGGAACAATTGGCGTATATATAACTCCGGATAGTAACATAGACAATCTTCCAGCAGGAACTTCATTAAGAGCACTATTACATGTAAGGTCTGTAGATTGTCAACCACAAAGTAAAGAATTTTGTAAGAAGGAGCTAATCCCTACAGGCAGGCAACAAACGAATCTATCCTGTGAATGTTATGGTTGCAAATATCCACAAAGATATTTTAAGGTTCCAATAGATTTTTGTATATATAATGAAAATAAAACCGGAGAATGTCCTGATAATTATTCTGCCTAAAAGAATAAGCTATTAGTTTTTTAACTTCTAGCCCTACTTTTCATAATTCATAGGATTTCTTTTTTTAGAGTTAAGCTCTCTTTCCATGAACCTAGCCCACTTCTTCCTTATATCAGGATTTTTATCCCAAAATTTATTTAAGATTTTCAGAATAATCAAAAATATTTAAGCTTCGTTGTGGTTGACCTCTATTCTTAATTTATAAACATAGTGGTGGCAGGGAATATAAATTTTTAAAAACTTGAATGAATTTTAAGCATAATGGGAAATGAAGACTTAATTGTAGAAGGGGTAAAGGACGGAGTTAAAGAGGTCCTAAAGTGGTCTATAGACATGGCAGAGCACTTTCATGGGGATAACTGGATTTACAATGCAGTTCAAACAGGTGTTAAAGCTGCGATTCTAGAAGCAATTGATGAAGGCAAAATAAAAATAAGATAAAAGCAAAAAACAATAAAAAAAACCACTGCTTTTTCTTAACCAGATTTTTTAGTAGAAATTCCTTCCTGAGTTCAAAGCAAAGTAGATTATAACCACAATTAAGATTACTAACATTACTACAAATAACAACAAAGCAACTAAAACCCATCCTAAAACAAATGCTAGAATAGACGGGAAAATTGCTGCTAAAACAATGATTCCTACAATTATTCCTACAATACCTTCAGTAGCTGAACTCATTTTGTTATCAAAGAGCATCCCTTAATTGTACTAGCATCTACTCCCGTTACTTCACAAGAAAAATCTCTTCCATTACTATCATATTCTACAGCAAAACTTCCGATTTCCCCAGAAGATAATGCCCTTGTTACTGCTCTTATTTCTATAGGTTCTTTAGCATTCACAATACTAAAGCAACTAAATACTGGTGTGAATGTTGCTGGCTGGCTATCTGTATTTTTTATTATCACTGTACAAGTTTTGTCTATACCCCAAATACTTCCTGTTCTTTTGCATTCCTTTCCGTCAACTATTTCATAAGTCGCTGTTCTAGGACTTTCTTGACATGTTACTACATCTCTGCAAGTTTCTAAGCTGGCTCCACCACATGGTGCATCTCCAGTCAGTCCAGGTACAACTTCAGGCAGTACAAATAAACCTATAAGTATTCCTACTACACATCCTGCCACTGAGAAAAAAATATCGCTTGATTCCATTTTTACCTCCGTTCGTGTTCTGCGGGCGTAATAAGCGAACTTACTGGTGTCACTTCTGAAATAGAGTTACTTATATTTATAAATACAAAAATCTTGTTCCATCTACGATAAGAGGTGTTTTGTATTTTCATTTATAAGCTAGTCCCTCTTATGGGGGACTAGCTGCCCTAAAATATTTATGTGATGTCCTCCCCACCCTAAAGGTTTTTTGCTGCGGCAAAAAATCCGCTGTGGCGGAGTGGGGCTTCCTACAGACGAACTTTACTCTTCCATCATCCAAACAGTTCCATGATGCTTGTCTTGA
>Ga0315277_10003680_pt1 | contig 20765 bp, 21 predicted proteins | sample YL17G05_15_MG_FD_203695 | JGI IMG/M metagenome (GOLD analysis project Ga0315277, IMG submission 203695) | Sediment microbial communities from Yellowstone Lake, YNP, Wyoming, USA - YL17G05_15 | ecosystem: Environmental > Aquatic > Freshwater > Lake > Sediment | place: USA: Wyoming | collected... | reverse complement strand
TCCATTCTGGTCTGCGAGCTCGCCGGGTTTGTCGGTTCCGTCTTCACCACCCCGTCGATCCCCGGGTGGTACGCGGGACTGGTCAAACCGCCGTTCAATCCGCCGAGCTGGGTCTTTGCCCCGGTCTGGACGATCCTTTATGCCTTGATGGGACTGTCCGCTTTTCTCGTTTATGAAAAAGGCCCGAAAAAGAGCGAGGTCAGGAAAGCCCTTGCCGTATTCGCCGGGCAGCTTCTGCTGAACGCGCTCTGGTCGATCGTATTCTTCGGAGCGCACATGATCTTGGGTGCCGCCGTCGTCATCGTCCTTTTAGGGGCGATGATTGTGGCTTCGATGTGGCTTTTCTTCAGGATTTCCAAAGCGGCGGCCTATCTGCTCGTCCCTTACATCCTGTGGGTAAGTTTCGCGGCGGTTCTGAATATTTCTCTATACGTTCTTAACCGTTGAGGCCCCGCCGGGCTGGAAACCCCTTCCCATGGGACCTTCGCCGAATCGGCCCCTGCACCTATAGCTGCCTCGACTTTAATAACAGGAAGAATCAGAAGAAAAATAGGCGGCCAGATAGCCTTCCTCGATTGAAAGATTATGGATTTACCTCCTTAAGGAATTGGACGGAGAATCACAGGCCCATCATGGCGTCAGGAAATATTCACTTACTTTTTGGCGCGTAGGAGAGGTCGGGACGGTATTGGCCGGTTTTCGAATCCATCCTTTTGATCAGAGCCCGGGTCTTTTTTGACAGGGCGGCGCCCTCCTCCCCCATCGCCTTCCAGAACTTCTCTTCCGTGACGGCATAATCGGCGGCGCTCTTGCCGTACTCAATCCAGAGATAGACCGGCATCTGGGTGCCCAGGTCTCCCACGCAGGTCAAGAAGGGATCCCGCGCTTTCTTGGCCGCGCTCAAGACGATCCATTCCTTATTGGCGGCTTCGAATTCCTCCTCCTTCCCCGGGATGAGCCAGACAAAATCCCACGTGTAATAGCCGATCTCTTCCGGCTTCAACCGCTCCTTTTCCGGAAGGAACGAGATATCGGGACGGTAATACCAGAATTGATAGACCCGATCGATCACGCCGGCGAGGATGCGGCGGTCCAGCGCCCGCAGATTTTCCGGACCCATTTTTTGTCCCAGCTGCGACCAGGCGTTATGCCAGGAATCGACGTCCGCGTAGCTTTTCAAGGGATAGACCATGTAATAGTGGCCGTCGTCCGTATTGGAAGTACCGAGGCTGAAGGGGAAGCCGTGCTTTTCCAGGTTGGCCAAGAGATCCTTGAGCCCGGCCTCAAATTCGGCGACCCGGGAGGTGTCGACCAGGAAATCGCCGATGAGACTCAGCTGCGGCCGGGTATCCTGCGAACTGACGGCGGCGGGCAAACCGCCGAGAAAGACGGCGAGCCCGAAAAAAAGAGCCGGAAGCCTGTGGTTTTTCATGAATCCCTCCTGTCAGGTAGAGGATAACCGAAGCGCCGCCCGCATAGCAAGCTTCTCTGCTCAGCGGTAGACAAAGAACCCAAAGGCGGCCGAGCCAAGGATAATGAGAACCGGGTTTATCCTGGTCAGGGTGAGGAGGCAAAATGCGGCGACGACGATGAGCACCTTGTCCCAGCCTCCGAGAAGAGCGGACGTCCAGCCCGATTTTTTGGCCGAGAACACGCTGTAGGCCATATCATAGGCCGTCCAGAGAAGGAGGCCGACCACGACGGGGCGCACAGCCTGGAGCATTGCCTTGACCGCCGGACTGTCCTTGACGCTGAAGAAGTAGATGACCATAAGAAGCATAAGGAGGGTGGTCGGAAGAACCGTGCCGGCCACGGCCGCGACAGCGCCCGGGATCCCGGCCAGCTTGTAGCCGACAAAGGCCGAGACCTGGGGAGCGATCGGTCCGGGCAGGGCGTTTCCAGCCGCCACGGCGTCGGCAAATTCGGAGGAGTCAACCCAGCCGGCCGCTGTGGTCTCCCGCTGCATCAGGGCCAGAGAAGCCGGACCTCCTCCCCAGGAAAAAAGCGCCACCCGGCTGAACAGGATGAATATTTTTAATATCATGCGAGTTGCTCCTTCGATGAGTCGTGAAGAATCTCCCGGCCGGATAAGTAAATATCACCGGCCGCGAAGGCCTGTCAAGGGAGCTGCGCAGGGGCGCGAAGGAGCGCCTCAAGGTTGGCGGCGGGGGTCTCAAGGGCCAGAGTGCAGCCGGAACTGAGGACGAAACGGGTGTGTCCGGACGCCCGGACGGCATCCAGGACTTGACCGGCCGCTTTGAGAACCTGGGAGGGGTTCCCTCGGGCAAGAACGCCGACCGGATCGAGGTTCCCCCACAGAGCGATCTCAGGTCCGATAAGCCGGCAGGCACGGGAGATATCCACCTTGTGGTCGATCTCCAGGACTTCGGCGCCCGAAGCCGCCATGTCCTCGAGGATGGACGTCGAGTCGCCGCAGATATGAAGAGAGACCGGCCTTCTGGTCGCTTCTTTGAGGCCGGCAATAAGACGCTTCTCATAAGGAAGGGCGATTTCTCTATACGATCGGGGACCGATGAGGCCGGCCGGAGAATCCCCGCCGCTAAGGAGGTGAGCGCCGGCCTCCCCTAGCGCCTTGCCGTAGGCCAGCCCGTACTCAAGGCATCGTTCCATTAGAGCCTCGACCAGAGGCGGGTCCTCGAGAAGCTTCAGCATGGTCTCATTGATCCCGAGGAGCTCAGAGGCCAGAGAGAATGGATATTGATCGAAGCAGGCGACGACAAAGACTTCATCCCCCAGGGCGTCGAGAATGCGGCCCAGCGCCTCGATCATCACGGGATACCGGCCCTGGGTGGAAGGATCAGGCCGGGGGATGCGGTCAATTTCCCGGCTCGTCCTGATGAGGGGCCGCCCTAGCCCGCTCCAGGGCTGATTTTCGCCGGGCGGGCCGACCGCTCGTCCCATCGCCTGCGCGCTGACCCAGGTATCCGCCGAAAGCCAGACCGCATCGGGTTCGAACTTCTCCCAATAGCGGACGACGGAATCGGCCAGCGCGGCCGGGTCGCTCGTGTACTCGTCGATTGAAACGCCGGCGAGCCGGGCGCAGTAATGGACGGCCAGGGGGCCCGTCGGCGTCCGCTGGGCCGGCTTTCCTGTCAGCAAAAGAGATACTAACTCTTTTGAATTCAATAATTTAGCCTTAATTCAGGCGGGCCGCTTCTTCTACCGGTGCCGCCTTTTAAGCTCGGCCCGGACTTCGCGCTCCAGTTCCCGCTCCTTGATGGCCCGCTTCTTCTCATAGGTCCTCTTCCCTTTGGCCAGCGAGATCTCGACCTTGACCTTTCCTTTGTCGTTGAAGAACACCTTGGTGGGGACGACGGTATACCCTTTTTCCCGGATCTTGCCGATGAGCCGTTTGATCTCCTGGCGGTGGAGGAGGAGCTTTTTGTCCCGCAGCGGATCGTGGTTGAAGATGTTGGCCTGCTCGTAGGGGCTGATGTTCATATGGAGGAGAAAGACCTCGCCGTTCTTTATCTCAGCATAGCTGTCCTTGAGGCTGACCCGGCCTTCGCGGATGGATTTGACCTCGCTCCCGAGAAGAGCGATGCCGGCCTCCAGGCTCTCGATGATCTCGTAATTAAAATAGGCCTTCTTGTTCGAGGCGACGATCTTCATGGCCGCTGCTCGACGTCCGGCGGCTGAAAGGAGATGCGGACCAGGCTGATGTGGCGCTTATTCATCCTCTCGACGACATAGCGATTCCCTTCGAACTCGAGGGCGTCTTTTTCATGGGGGATCTTGCCGAAACGAGAAAGGAGAAACCCGGCCAGGGTGGTGAATTCGCCCGTCTGCGGGAGGCAGAGAGGAAGCCTCTGGCAAAGCTCCTTGATGGAGGCGTTGCCCTTGACGAGATAGGCATTTTTTTCGAGCGGTTGAAACCACTCTTCTGCCTTCTCGTCGGACTCGTCCTGGATCTCCCCGACGATCTCCTCGATGATGTCCTCCAGGGTGACGATCCCCTCAAGCGTGCCGAATTCGTCGACCACGAAAGCCAAGTGCACGTTGTTATCTTGCAGCTGGATGAGGACTTTTTCGATCGAGGCGGACTCCGGGACGAATAACGGCGGCCGCAGCACGTCTTTGATTTTAAACTCTTTTTTATCAATAAGATAGGGAATAATGTCCTTGGTGTGGATGAGGCCCTCGATGTTGTCCATCCGGCCCCTGTAGACAGGGATGCGAGAGTATTCGGTCGTCAGGACCGTTTCCATGATCTGGGAGAACGGGGAGTCGATTTCGAGCGCCCGCAGCTCCGGCCGCGGCATCATGATCTCCTTGACCGGCCGCTCGCCGATGTCCAGCACTCCCCCGATCATGCGCCGGCGCAGCGAGGACATTCCTTTGACCCCCTTGGTCAGGACGAGCTTGATCTCCTCTTCGTTCAGGGCGCTCGACTTTCGGCCGCGCTCGTCCTGGGGTGCCCTGAAGAGAAGCCGGGGGAGAAAAGCAAACGCCTTGGCGAGGGGATAGGATAGGACAAAGAACAGCCGGAGCGGCTGGATGAGGATCCTTGAGACCTTCATAGGGTAATAGGCGGCAAAGGTCTTGGGGTTGATCTCGCCGAAAATCAGGATGAACACGGTTGTGGCCAGCGTGGCCAGCAGGGCTGCTTTATTCCTGTCCTGGGGCATGATGGATATGAAAAAGAGGGTGGCCACCGAGGCGGCTGCGATATTGACGAGGGTATTGCCGATGAGGATGGTCGCCAGTAGCTGTTCGATCCTGGCCAACAGCCGCTTGGTCATCCGGGCCCGGCGGGAGCCTTTCTGTTCCATGAGGTCGAGGGTGTAGGGGTTCAAAGACAGGAGAGAAGTCTCGGAGGCGGAAAAAAAGGCGCTCACGAGCAGAAATATAAAGAACAACAGGATGGACGTGAGCATCATCGGAGGGATCAGATCTCGACGTTTTGCTTGAGGCTCTTAAAGCAGAGGTGGAGCGTTTGCGCGATCCTCTTCTCGATCTCGCGCAGGGAGAGTTCGGAGACCTCGGAGATCTCGGCGATAAGCAGCTCCTTGACCTTTTCCAGCATCTTTTTCTCTCGGAAGGAAAGGGTTTTTGTAAGGCTCAGATAATAAAGGCTTTTCAAAACGCAGGCCATGTCGAAAATGGTCCCAGAGCGCATCAGGCTGATGTGCTCCTTGTACCTTCCCTTCCAGTCCGCCGAAACGTCCACCCGGTGTTTCTTCAGGTATAGGAAGATTTCTTTCACCGCGTCCTCGGACATCAGCTTGCGGATTCCCATCTCTTCGGTATTGCCGGAGGGGACCAGGACGAGAGTTTTGTTGGACAGGATCCTGACCCGGTAGAAATTGAACTCTTCCCCGTAAAAGCTCTCCTGCTGGATGCCCTCGATAACGGCTAAACCTTGATTGGGATAGATGATCCTATCGCCAATCTTGAATGAGTCCATTGCCTGAAATTATAGCCGAATTCCCCCTGGCCGTCAACTCGGAGGGGGGGACCCCCGCCGGCGAGCGTCAACTCCAGCTTGACAGACGGGCGGCGCTCGATTAAGATTGTTCTCCTGAAGTGAGCTGTTACCATGAGACCAACGTTCAAGCCCAACGTCAGAAAGAGAAAGAAGACCCACGGTTTTCGCGTCCGGATGAAAACCAAGGGTGGCCAGAGAGTCATCAAGAGCCGCCGGCAGAAGGGCAGAAAAAGACTTGCCGTTTGATGGCGGAAAGCCTGGCTCCTCGAGAGAGGATCAGAAAGAAGAAAGACTTTTTAGTCCTCTATAAAAAAGGTTACCGATACAAGGGCAGATATTTCACTCTTATCGGGCTCCCTAACGTCTTGCCCTATTCTCGTGTGGGTGTGGTCGCCTCCAGGAAGGTCGGGAATGCTGTCGCCCGGAATAGGGCCAAGCGCTGGATGAGGGATTTGTTCCGGAGGAACAAGGATTTGCTCAGATCTCCAGTCGACCTTCTCATCGTGGCCTCAGCCGCCATACTGGAGGCCACCTGGGCGGAGCTCGAGGAGAGCTATTTCCAAGCCGTCGGAAAGATTTTCGAGAAAAAGCGGGTGAGATGAAGCAGGCAGCCTCGCTGGCCATCCGGCTGTATCAGTTGGTCCTCTCGCCTTTTCTGGGAGGGCAGTGCCGGTTTTATCCCAGCTGTTCGGAGTACACCCGGGAGGCGATCGACAAGTATGGCCTGCTCAAGGGGATTTTCCTCGGGCTCAGGCGGCTCCTGAGGTGCCATCCGTTCCACCCGGGTGGAGTTGATCATATTCCCTGAGAGGTCTGAATAATGGAAAAAAGACTGATCCTGGCCATCGTCCTCTCTTTCCTTGTGCTGGCGCTTTACCAGATGGTCTTCCTGAAAAACAAGCCCCAGACGAAACCCCAAGTCCAAACCCAGGTCCCGGTCCAGCCGGCGGCGTCCGAGCCAAAGCCCGCTCTACCGTCGGCTCCCCCGGAAACCGCCCCGGCGGCGGCGCAGGCCTATGAAGGAGCCGAGGCCCAGGCGGAACAGCAGGTGCTGGTCGAGACGTCCCTCTACCAGAGCGTCTGGAGCAACCGGGGGGCATCGCTCCGCAGCTGGAAGCTGAAGGCTCACCTGGATGAGAACAAGGAAGCCCTCGAGCTTGTTTCCAGGCATGCGGCGGAGGTCGGAAAGTTCCCCTTTTTCCTGGAAACGAAGGACGCCGACCTGGACAAGACGGCCAATGGCGGATTGTTCGTCCCCTCGGTTTCCCGCCTCGAACTCAAGGACGGTCAAGCGGCGGAGCTCAAATTCTACTATTCCGATGGAAATAGTGTAAAAATCGAGAAAACCTTTGTTTTCACCGGGGGCGTCTACGACTTCGATGTCCGGATCGACGTCTGGAAGGATGGCCGCAAGATAGAACCCAGCGTTATTTGGGGGCCCGGGATCGGCAATCCGGTTGTCACCACCAAGAGGCAGCAGTTCGGCACCGGGAGCGGAGTGGCGGTCCTCGTGGCCAACCGTGTCTACCGGATTAACGAACGAAAATACCGGCCCGATGCCAGCGCCTTCAATTTTGCCAATTGGGCCGGCTATGAAGATAACTACATGACCGCCCTCTTCATCACCCCGCCGCAGCAGGGAACGGCCCAATTCCTGAGCGTACCCAGAGATGAAAGGACGGCGGATTTCTTTCTCTCCGTGAGCGTCCCGCAAAAGGCCTACATCGGCCCCAAGGACTTTGATCGGCTGCGCGCCTTCGGCCATGAGGCCAAGAAGATCATCAATTTCGGGTTCTTTGGCACGATCACGGAGATTCTTCTGGTCTCGATCAAATTCATCCACAGATATGTGCCCAACTGGGGCTTCGCTATTATCATCCTGACTTTCCTCATCAAGATCGTTTTCTTTCCCCTGACCTACAGCTCGACCAAATCAATGGCTAGGATGCAGGAACTTCAGCCGAAGATCAAAGCCCTCCGGGCCAAGTACAAGAAAGCCAAGCAGGACATCAATCAGCGCCGTCAGATGAACGAAGAGATGATGAAGCTTTACAAAGAGCACGGCATCAACCCCGCTGGTGGGTGCCTGCCCATGCTTGTTCAGATCCCCGTCTTCTGGGGTTTTTTTCGGATGCTGGTTGTAGCCATGGAGTTTAGGCATAGTCCGTTCATTCTTTGGATCAAGGACCTGTCCGTCCACGACCCCTACTATGTGACACCGATACTGATGGGCGCCACCCAGTTCATCAGTCAGAAAATGACGCCGTCGGCGGCCGATCCGGCCCAGGCCAGGATGATGCTCATCATGCCCGTCGTCATGACCTTCTTCTTTATGAATTTCCAAAGCGGGCTGGTTCTTTACTGGCTGACCAACAACGTCCTGCAGATTGGCCAGCAGTATATCATGAACCGGATGATGGCCAAGAAAAAGCGAGAGTCTCATGGAAAACGAAAAGACTGAGCCGGATCAGGAATTCAAAGGCAAGAACCTGGACGAGGCTCTGGGGCACGCCGAGCATGTGCTCAAGATCCCCAGGGAAAAATTCAACTACGAGATCGTCACCGAGAAGACCAAGCTTTTCGGGATGCGCGGCAAGGAGATCGTCATCCGGGCCTGGCCGAAGCAGGAGCTGGACACGAACCCCGTCACCGGCTTCTTGGACGCCCTCCTCCACCATTTTCCTCTGGAATTGACATATGAGGTCAAAAAGAAAAATGAGACCATCTATGTGATTTTCGACGGCGAGGACAGGAGCATGCTCCTCCGCAAGGACGGCTCCCTTCTCCTGGCTTTTCAGCACGTCCTCAACAAGGTCTCTGCTCACAAGGTCCAGGTGGACTGTGAATTCTTCAGGCGGAGAAAGGAAAAACAGTTGCGGGAATACGCCCAGGAAGTCGCCCATCAGGTCAGCGATACAGGAAGGATCGAAATCCTCGACCCGATGAATCCTTATGAAAGACGGATCGTCCACATCGCCGTCAACCAGGTCCCGGGGATTACCAGCGAGAGTCTAGGCGAGGGCTTCTTGAAGAAGGTTAAGGTATTCCCGATAGGGAAGCCCTAGTAATGCCTAATACAATACCTTTGATTCTCCCTTGTCCGCGATGAGTTTTTGAAAATGCCTCACGATCAGGTCCCGGCGGGCCATCAAGGCGTCTACCTCCCATCGTGTTAAGTGGGCTCCGACGGCGCTGGAAACGGCGTCCCTGCTGAGCTCCTGGAGCCGGACATATATCCCTTTCTCGCATTTAGCCAGATCCTCCACTTCCGGGAGTTTGCTGACCGTCCGGAAGGCCCGGGTGAAGTCGATGATCCAGATCTTCCAGCCCCCCGCGATCAAGACGTTCTGGAGGTTTCGGTCGGTGTCATAGATGAGTTGAGAGAAAACGCGGACGCGGTGCATCTGACTGTTCCAGGCATGAGTATCGGGGGGAGTGATTCCCTGTTTCAATCGTTCGTCCTCGTCCATCTTGACGTCGTCCACCCACCAGCTCAATGAACCCTTTTTCCCGTCCCATTCTCTCTCCACCGTGATGGGAACCATGTCGTCGATCCCAAGGAGAGAGGCCAATTCATAGGCTGCGATATTGAAGTGGAATGAGTCGGCGAAGTTGAGTTCCCTTCCGCCTCCGGCGAACCCGGCCTCCTGCGTCCGCACGTCGACATCCTGAAATGAGGCGTCGTGGGTGCGCCCGTCGGCCGAGAGTTTCAGGCGCCAGGGATTCGTCAGCCCCTTCCCTATCCTCTCGCTCAGAATGACGTTTGCTGTAAGAAGAAACCGGCGCACTTCGTCTTTGGATAACAGGGAGGACTGCTCCTGGCCGGAAAAGCGAAGCGGCGCTATCAACATGAAAATACCGGCCAGACAAGGGATGATCTGATGAAGGGGCCTGGATTCCAAGTTTTTTGTGCGGAGAGACACTTCCATATTGTCCTCCCTACCCGTTTATCAATATACCGCCCTCATAGAGACGGTGTCAACATGGAAGCGCTGTTATTTACTAATCCCTCCAGGTTGACTAAAATGAACCCCGGCCAAATGCCGGCTGCTCCGATGTTGGAAGATACGATCATCGCGATTTCCACTCCGACGGGGTACGGAGGTTTGGGAGTCGTCCGGCTGAGCGGCCCCAGAGCCCTCCCGATCGCCAAGAAGATTTTCCGTCCACGGAGGCAGATATGGCGGCGGGTAAAACCTCGGATGCTTGTTCAAGGCGATATCTATGACAACCACAAAAAGGCCTTATTCGACGAGGCTTTCCTGGCTTATTTCTCCACCCCGCATTCTTATACCAAAGAGGACGTCGTCGAGATCAGCTGCCACGGTAGTCCGGTAGTGCTGGACGAAATCATCCGCCTTGGGACAATGGCGGGCGCCCGGGTCGCCCATCCGGGAGAATTCACATTGCGGGCCTATCTTCACGGACGCCTTGATCTTCTCCAGGCCGAAGCCGTCAATGATTTGATCGCGGCCACCTCCCTCGCTCAGGCCAAGATCTCTCTGGGGCAGCTCCGGGGCGGACTCTCAAGGCAGATCGGCGCCCTGCGCGAGCAGATCGTCGAACTCATGGCTGTTATAGAAGGCGGGATAGAGTTCCCGGATGAAGGGCTGGGGATCGGCTCTGGAGAAAGTACGGAACGCCTGCAAGCGGTGCTTCGGACCGTCCGGAAGCTCATTTCGAGCTACGAGGCGGGACGGGCCATGACAGAGGGCCTTGATCTTGCCATCGTTGGCCGGGCCAATGTGGGCAAATCCACGCTTTTTAATGCTCTCCTTGACCAGGAAAGGGCGATTGTCAGCCCATATCCCGGGACCACGCGTGACTATCTCCGGGAGACGATCAAGATAAAGGACTTCCGCTTCCATTTGGTTGATATGGCCGGCCTGGAGGATTCGACCCATCCCATAGAAAAGGAAGGCGTCAAGAAAAGCGTAGAGGTGGCTTCCCAAGCGGACGGAATCCTGATGGTAGTCGATTCGTCGAGGCAGGAGAGTCCGGCCGATCTGAAGCTGATAAATAGATTCAAATCCAAGAAAATGATCCTTTTATTCAGCAAGGCCGACCTTCCCCGCCGGGTTGACCGGAGGAGGTGCCTGGCGATGAACAGGAAAATTCGTTGGCTCGAAGTGTCGGGCCTGACCGGGAAAAACCTGCAGGAATTGCGAGAGGCGATCTATGAGTGCTTCGCCCCAAGACAGGAGCGGGATGATGAAGTGATCATTCAGCTGAGGCAAAAGCTCCTGTTTGATCAAATCGCCACTGGCCTGGAAAAAGCGCTGGTTTTGCTTCGAAATGGGCATACAGAAGAGCTCTGGGTTGAGGAAATCAGGGGAGTTTTGCCTTTTATCGGCCAGTTGACAGGGGAAATCCGGGCTGAAGAGGTCATTAACAGCATTTTCTCCTGGTTTTGTGTGGGAAAATGAGCCAAAAGTGCGGTTTTAGGCCAGATTACGACGTCATTGTTGTCGGGGCCGGCCACGCCGGGTGCGAGGCGGCATCCGCCTCAGCTCGAATGGGGCTAAAAACTATGCTGGTCACTATTCACCTGGAGACGATCGCCCAGATGTCGTGCAACCCAGCCATAGGCGGTTTGGCCAAGGGTCATCTTGTTCGGGAGATAGATGCTCTGGGAGGGTTGATGGGGCTCCTTGCCGACGAAACCGGGATACAGTTCCGGCTCCTCAACCGAAGCCGGGGGAGTGCTGTCCAGGCCCCCCGCGCGCAGTGTGATAAAGCCCGGTATCGTCTGGTCATGAAAAAATGGCTTGAAGATACCTCAAACCTGACGGTTTTTCAGGGTATCGTGACTGATGTAATTATTTCCGGCGGGAAAGCCCGCGGAGTAATGACCCTGGACGGGAACAGGCTGCCGGGAAAAATGGTGATCATCTCTCCCGGGACTTTCCTGAACGGTCTGATCCACATGGGGTTGAACTCATACCCGGCCGGAAGGGCCAATGAGCCGGCGGCCACATCACTGAGTGAAAGCCTGCGAAGACTACACCTGAGGATGTTCCGGCTTAAAACAGGGACGCCGATGAGGCTGGATAAGCACACGGTTGATTGGGCGGCCTTCTCTCCGCAGGCTGGTGACGAAACCCCCGTTGCTTTTTCCTTCAGGACGTGCCGGCCCCTGGTGAACCAGGTGCTCTGTCATCTTGGCTACACAAATGCCCGGACACATCGAGTCATCCGAAGGAACCTGGACAAGTCCCCTCTTTACAGCGGAAAAATAACCGGAATCGGACCCCGCTATTGCCCTTCGATCGAGGACAAGGTCGTCAAGTTCCCTGACCGCGAGCGACACCAGTTCTTCCTTGAGCCGGAGGGGTTGGAGACGGCGGAGATCTATGTCAACGGGATGTCCTCCAGCCTCCCCTATGCGGTGCAGGCGGAGATATTGAAGACCATCCCCGGACTGGATCAAGCCAAGATACTGAGACCGGCCTATGGGATAGAATACGATGCCGTCTCCCCCACGGAACTTAAGCCCTCTCTTGAAACCAGGCGTATCGAGAACCTTTTCCTGGCGGGACAAATCAATGGGACATCGGGATACGAGGAAGCAGCCGCCCAGGGGATAATGGCCGGTATCAATGCCGCTCTGAAGATAAGGGGAAAACAGCCATTTGTATTGAGAAGGGATGAAGCCTACATCGGAGTCATGATCGATGACCTTGTGACCCGCGGGGTCGAGGAGCCCTATCGCGTGTTCACTTCAAGGGCGGAATACAGGTTGAATCTGCGGGCTGACAATGCCGATTACAGGCTGGCCCCATATGGAAGGAAGTATGGATTGGTCACGAAAGCCGATTACCGGCTCTTTGAGGAAAAGCAGGAGAAAATCGGACGCCTTTTCCAATTCCTCCGGAAAGAGAAAGTCAAACTGGAGGGCGGGAGCCAGATAACGCTTAGGGAATGGCTAAAAAAACCTGAAGTTTCACTGCGAAATGTGCTAGAATATAGAAAATTTCCTGATCCTTTGACAGACGAGGAGATACGATACGCAGAGGCGGAGGTTAAGTATGAGGGCTACCTGCGAAAGCAGGAGAAGGAGGTTGACAGGATAAGGCGGATGAATCAGGTGAAGGTGCCCGAAGATATAGATTTCAAAAAGGTCCCTTGTTTGACTAAAGAAGTTGTCGAAAGGCTTTCAAAGTCCCGGCCGAGGACGCTCGGTCAGGCTGCGGAGATCTCGGGGATCACGCCTGCCGCCCTGGTCAACCTCAGCTTTTATATCCGGGCCCGGAAAAGAACGGCCGGGTAAGGACCAATGTTCCACGTGAAACATTGAGGTGTCATGGGCAAGGTAATCGCTGTCGCCAATCAAAAGGGGGGAGTCGGCAAAACGACAACAGCCATCAATCTTTCCGCAGCTCTGGCCATGAAGAGCAACAGGGTCCTGGTTATAGATCTGGATCCTCAGGGGATGGCGACGGCCAGCCTTGGGAAAGCCAAAGAAGCGCAAAAAGGGATTTATCAAGCACTCATGAACGGGCATGACCTGATGGACCTCGTTCTGGGGACGGAACTCGATAATTATTATGTTTGCCCCTGTTCGCCCGAGCTCTCCGGCGCGGAGGTCGAACTTTTCTCCAAAGAGAACCGGGAGAAGAAATTGCGGGACGCCCTGGACAGGGCCAGGCGCAATTTCCATTTCACCTTCATAGATTGCCCCCCATCACTGGGGTTCCTCACTCTGAACGCCCTGACGGCAGCCGATTCAGTCCTCATCCCGATTCAATGCGAGTTCCTGTGCATGGAAGGCATCCCCGATCTCCTGGCCACTTTTGACCAGGTTCGCACCTATTTCAACCCGGCGCTGTCTATCGAGGGCATTGTCCTGACCATGTTTGACGAACGGACCAACCTTTCCAAACAGGTCGCCGCAGAGATCAGGCGTTCGCTTAAGACGATCGTCTTTCAGGTCGTTATCCCCAGGAGCGTGAGGCTGGCCGAGGCGCCCAGCTTTGGCAAGCCTGTTGTTCTCTATGACATCAAATCCAAAGGAGCAGGCGCCTATCTTAGCCTCGCACAGGAGTTACTCAGCAAATGACAAAGAAAGCCTTGGGCAAGGGATTGGGAGTATTCTTGCCTGACGATTACGGAATTCTCAAGGACGAACGGTATGCGGAAGTGGACCTCGAGGAAATAACACCGAACCCGCTGCAACCGAGAATCCGGTTCGACCCGGCTTCAATCGAGGAATTGGCCCAGTCGATGAGGGAAAGCGGCGTTATTCAGCCTATCCTTGTCGTGCCGGAGGGGGAGGGGTATAAGATCATTGTCGGGGAGAGAAGATGGAGGGCGGCGCAAAAAGCGGGATTGAGGAAGATCCCCGTCCTGATTCGGCAGATACCGAAGGAACGGCAGCTCGAAATCTCCCTGGTCGAGAACCTCCATCGGGAAGACCTCAACCCTCTGGAGATCGCTCATGTCTATCAAAGACTGATCCGGGAATTACATTACACTCAAGAGGAAATCGCGGACCGGGTGGGGAAGGACCGGACTTCCGTGGCCAATTATCTCCGGCTGCTCAACCTTCCCAAAATCGTTCAAGATTATTTATCTGAAAATAAGATCACAATGGGCCATGCCCGGGCTCTCCTGGCGCTCGAAGATCAGGAGTCAATGACTTCTCTGGCCCGGGAGATCGTCCATAACGGCTTGACTGTGAGGGACGTTGAAAGGATGATATCGGGCGGGAAGAAGCGGCCGGCGGCCAGAAGCCCCGAGCCCGACGCCGACCTTCGGGCCGTGGAAGACGACCTTGTGAGGGCCCTCGGGACAAAAGTCTCTATCGCCGGAAATCGGACGAAGGGGATAATCAAGATTTCCTATTTTTCACTGGATGATCTGAACCGCATCTATGGAATGATCAAAGGAGGAGCGAGATGAAAGAAAAAGAAAGAAAACGGGAGTACGACGAGCAGAAGATCACCGGGTTCTTCGATAAGGACACCGAGTTCAAAGGCGAGCTTTCGTTCAAGGGCTCATTTCGAATCGATGGCTTTTTTAAGGGCACGATCGTTTCCGACTCGATGCTCGTCGTCGGAGAGCAGGGCAAGGTGGAGGCTGATGTCAAAGCCGGCTATGTCGTGATCAACGGAGAGATAAGGGGCTCGATCCGGGCCGAAGACAAGGTCGAGATCCACAGCCGCGGCCGGGTTTTCGGGTCCATCGTCTCTCCTAAGCTGATCGTGGACGAAGGCGCTTACCTGGAGGCAAACTGTATGGCCGGAGAACAGATAGCAGCCGCGGCCCCGGAACACGAGAAAACCAAGGAGGAAGAAACGCTTTGAAGCAAGCGGCGGCGATAATCCCTGCCCGGTACGCATCAACCCGATTCCCGGGCAAGCCTCTTGCCTTGATTCTCGGAAGGCCGATGATCCAGAGGGTTTATGACGGCGTGCGGGAGGCGCGGCTTGTGGACCGCGTTATTATCGCCACCGATGATGAACGCATCCGGGAGGCGGCGAGGGTTTTCGGCGCGGAGGCGTGGCTGACCTCGGGGACTCATAACTCGGGCACTGAGCGGGCAGCAGAAGTATCTCAAGCTGTTGATAATAATATAATTATAAACATCCAGGGGGATGAACCTCTGGTCACCGGAGGGCTGATCGACTCGCTCGTCGAGGCCCTTCAGAGCGAGCAAGTACGGATGGCATCGCTTATGGCCAGGGTCCATGACCTCGACCTATTGGCCAACCCGAACATCTTCAAAGTGGTCACGGACAAGGACGGATTTGCGCTCTATTTTTCCCGGGCGCCCCTCCCCTTTCAGGCTTCGGATTTCTTCTACCAGCACATCGGCATCTATGGATATAAAAAAGATTTCCTCGCCGAATTCGCCGGGATGAAACCTTCGCGGCTGGAGCGCCTGGAAAGACTGGAGCAGTTGCGGGCGCTCGAGAATGGCTGCCGGATCAAGATGGTCGAGGCGCTCAGCCCTACCTTGAGCGTGGATACGCCGGGCGATATAATCAAGGTCGAGGATTTCCTGAGGAAGAAAGGCCATGCCTAAAACCAAGCATATCTTTGTCACAGGCGGGGTTCTCTCGGCGCTCGGGAAGGGGATCGCGGCCGCCTCGATCGGCCGTCTGCTGGAAAGCCATGGCTATCGGATCACTCTGCAAAAATTCGACCCGTACCTGAATGTCGACCCGGGCACGATGAGCCCGTTCCAGCACGGCGAGGTCTATGTCACCGACGACGGCGCGGAAACGGACCTGGATCTCGGCCATTATGAGAGATTTACATCGACACGTACCTCCAAGGCGCACAACTGGACGGCCGGCAAGATCTACGAATCCATCATCCGCAAAGAGCGAAAGGGCGAGTTCTTGGGGAAGACAGTCCAGGTCATCCCCCACGTCACGGATGAGATAAAGAAAGCTTTCCAGGCCGTGTCCGAGGGAAATGATATCGTCATCGTCGAGATCGGCGGGACAGTGGGTGACATCGAAAGCCTGCCGTTTCTCGAGGCGACCAGGCAGATGCGGCTCGAGTTCGGGCCCGAGAACGTGCTGTTTGTCCATCTCACTCTCGTGCCCTATATCAGCACCTCCGGGGAGCTCAAGACCAAGCCTACCCAGCACAGCGTCAAAGAGCTCCGGGCGATCGGCATCCAGCCCGATATCCTCCTCTGCCGGACTGACCGGGCGCTGACAACGGACATCAAGAGCAAAATTGCGCTGTTCACGAACGTCGCGCTCGAGGCCGTCATCACCGCCAAGGACGTTGACAATATCTACGAGATCCCTCTTTTGTTCGCCGCCGAGGGACTGGATATGTACATCCTCAAGAAGCTCGGGCTGCCCTCTAAGAGGCGGCACCTGGCTCCCTGGCAGGCGCTTGTGACCAGGATGAAAAACCCGCGCGACGAAGTGAATATCGCCCTGGTTGGGAAATATGCCGGATTGCAGGATTCGTATCTGAGCCTCAAGGAAGCCCTGAAGCACGGGGGCATCGCGCATGGGCTCAAGGTCAACATCTGCTGGATCGAGTCCGAAGACCTGGAAAAGGGCAAACTCGACGACGTCTTGGGGGATAAGGACGGGATCCTGGTGCCGGGGGGATTCGGGATCCGCGGGATCCAGGGCAAGATCCGGGCGGTCACCTACGCCCGGGAGAAAAAAATCCCATATTTCGGCATTTGCCTGGGGATGCAGTGCGCCACCATCGAATTCGCCCGTAACGTCGCTGGTTTCGAGGGAGCCAACAGCACGGAATTCGACGGCCATACTCCGCACCGGGTTTTTTTCCTCTGGCGGGAGCTCAGCCCTGAGCACGATATCGGCGGCACGATGCGCCTCGGAGAATACGTCTGCCAGCTGGAGAAAAAGTCTTTTGCCTACAAAGCCTATCGGAAAACGCTAATTTTGGAGCGGCACCGCCACCGCTACGAATTCAACCCCGCCTACAAGGACAAGCTGGCCCGGGCCGGCCTGTCGTTCACCGGCCATAACCCCAAGCTCAACCTCGTCGAGATCATCGAAATCAAAGACCACCCCTGGTTCCTCGGCTGCCAGTTCCATCCGGAGTTCAAGTCAAAGCCGGCGAGTCCTCATCCGTTATTCAAAGCGTTTATCGGAGCTAGCTATGCCCAACGTCTCCAAAGGAACAAAGGCCGTAAAGATCGCTAAAGGGATCACCGCGGGAGGGGCGACACGACTGTTCCTCATCGCCGGTCCCTGCGTCATCGAAAGCGAGAAAAAGGCATTCGCTTTGGCCGGCAAAATCAAGGACATCTGCGCCGGCCTCAAGGTCCCGTTCATCTTCAAGGCTTCTTATGACAAAGCCAACCGTTCTTCCGTGCGGTCATACCGGGGGCCCGGGATGGCGCGAGGCCTGGCCATTCTGCGGCGCATAAAAGAGGAGCTTTCCGTCCCTGTCCTGTCCGATGTCCACGAGACGAGCCAGGTGGCGAGCGCGGCCGAGGTCCTCGATGTCATCCAGATACCGGCCTTTCTCTGCCGCCAGACCGACCTCCTTGTCGAAGCGGCCAAGACCGGAAAGCCGCTCAACCTCAAAAAAGGCCAGTTCCTTTCCCCGCAGGAGATGGAGAACGCCGTTGAAAAAGTCCTCAGCCAGGGAAACGACCGGATAATGCTCACCGAGCGGGGCACATTTTTCGGCTATAACAATCTGGTTTTCGACGTCCGCTCTATCCCGGTCATGAAGGAATGGGGATTTCCTGTAGTCATGGATGCCTCCCATATCGTCCAGCAGCCAGGCGGCCGCGGGGCGGCCTCGGGTGGAGAGGCGGAATTCATCCCGCTGATGGTCCGGACCGGTGTCGCGGCAGGTGCGGACGGACTTTTTCTGGAAGTCCATGACAACCCGGCCAAGGCCCTGTCGGATTCTTATAATTCATTGAGATTAAATAAATTAGACGAAGTCCTGCGTTCCGCTTTGCGGATTAAAAAAGCCCTTGGTTAGAGGAAGCCGGCGGCGAGGTAATGGGATTATGAAGAAGACCGAGATAATCAAAATCGGACGGGGAGTTCTGGAGATTGAAAGCCGGGCGATTTCCGCCCTCATTCCCCGGTTGGGCGAGAATTTCTCCAAGGCGGTCGACCTCCTGGCTGAGAACAAGTCGCGGATCATCGTGACCGGCATGGGCAAGTCGGGCCTGATCGGCCGCAAGATCGCCGCCACCCTGGCGAGCTGCGGGACGCCGGCGCTGTTTATCCATCCGGCCGAAGCCGGCCACGGCGACCTGGGGATGATCCTGGCGACCGACGTCGTCCTGGTCATCTCCTACAGCGGGGAAACCAAGGAGATCATCGGCCTCCTCGAATTCATCAAGCGGATCGGCGTCAAGCTCATCTTGATCACGGGAAACCGGAGGTCCCGGATCGCCAAATACAGCGATATCGTCCTCGATGCCAAGGTCGAGCGGGAAGCCGGCCCCGAGGACATGGTCCCCACGGCCAGCTCCACCGCCGCCCTTGCCCTGGGAGATGCGCTGGCCATCGCCCTGATGAAAAAAAAGGGGTTCAGCGAGGAAGATTTCGTCCTCTTTCATCCCCAAGGGCACATCGGCCGGAAGCTGACCAGGGTCGGGATGCTCATGCACCGGGGGGCAAAGATCCCGCGGGTGCTCCCCGGTACGCCGATGCTCCGGGTGATCGAGGAGATGACGGGAAAGAAGCTGGGCGTCACCTGCGTCGTGTCCGAAGACGACACCCTTTATGGTGTCATTACCGACGGAGACCTGCGCCGGATGATGAGGAAGCACAAGGAAGGGATCTTCGGGAAGAACGCCCGCGAGTGCATGACCGCCAACCCCGTTACCGTCGACCGGGAGCGTCTGGCCACCGAGGCCCTGAACCTGATGGAAGAGCGCAAGATCACCTCGCTCGTCGTCACCGACAGGGGCGGAAAGGTCGAGGGCATCATCCATCTCCATGACCTCTGGCGCACGGAGATGTTCTGATGACCGACGGGAAGGCCAGGGCGCTCCGGATCAAGATGATCGTCATGGATGTGGACGGAACCCTGACCGACGGGACTCTGTTTGTCCTGCCCGACGGCGAAGAGGTCAAGTCCTACAATGTCCGGGATGGTCTGGGGATCCTGCTCGCCCACCTCGCCGGGTTCAAGACGGCGATCATCACCGGGAAGACGTCGCGGGCGCTCGTGAAGAGGGCGGAAAAGCTCCGGATCGACGAGCTTCACCAGGGGATCTTGGACAAGAAGCCGGTGCTTGAAGCGATCCTGGTGAAACACGGGCTCGTGGCCGAGGAGGCCGCCTACATCGGAGACGACCTGGGCGATCTCTCGGTCATCAAGTCGGTCGGACTGGCCGGAGCCGTGGCCGACGCCCATCCGGAGGTCAAGAAAAACTGCCATTTCATCTCAGAGCGCAACGGCGGCCGGGGCGCCGTGCGCGAGTTCATAGAATTCATCCTGGACGCCCAGGGCAAATGGGGAGAAGTGGAAGAAAAGGTGAAGACCCTGTCCATCCGGAATATCGGATAGGGGACAGGTGGGGCCAAACCGCAGTCTCGAAGGGAGGCGAACGTGGACATAAACCCGAAGATCTTCAGGGAATACGATATCCGGGGGATCGTCGACAAGGACCTGACCCTTGAATTCGTCGAATACCTGGGCCGGGCAGCGGGCACTTACTTCCGGGAGCACGGCAAGAAAAGGGTCGCTCTGGGCCGGGATGCCCGGCTGAGCTCACCCGCTTATGCCGAGGCCGTCACGAGGGGGCTTCTTTCCACCGGGTGCAGTGTTGTCGACATCGGGCAGGTGCCAACGCCGCTTCTCTATTTCGCGGTCTTCTACAAGAAGAACGAGGCGGCGGTCATGATCACCGGTTCGCATAACCCGCCGGAGTACAACGGCTTTAAGATGATGGTGGGGGAGGAGACGCTCTACGGAGAGACCATCCAGGAGGTTTACCGGATCCTCCGGGACGGGAAGATCACATCCGATCAACCGGGCTCGAAGTCCAGCTATGACATCATCCCCGATTATGAGAATTATGTGCTGCAGAACATCCGGCTCGGCCGCAAGCTGAAGGTCGTACTGGACGCCGGGAACGGGGTCGCGGGATTCGTGGCGGCGCCGATCTTCAGAAAGCTGGGCTGCGACGTGACCGAGCTCTACTGCGAGCCGGACGGAAGATTCCCGAACCATCATCCGGACCCGACGCTTCCCGAGGCCATGGAAGATCTGGTCAAGAAGGTCGGGGAGACCGGCGCCGATTTCGGAGTCGGGTACGACGGCGATGGTGACCGGATCGGCGTCGTCGACGACCAGGGCAAGCTGCTTTGGGGGGACCAGCTGATGATCGTCTTTTCGCGCGACGTTTTGCCGGCGCATCCCGGAGCGACCGTGATCTCCGAGGTCAAGGCGTCAAAGCTGCTTTATGAAGAAATCAAGAGACTCGGCGGCCGGCCGATCATGTGGAAGACGGGGCACAGCCTGATCAAGAAAAAGATCAAAGAGGAGAAGGCCCTTCTGGCCGGCGAGATGAGCGGCCACATTTTCTTCGCCGACCGCTATTTCGGGTTCGATGACGCCATCTATGCTTCCGCCCGGCTGGCGGAGATCTTGTCACGCTCGAAGATGAAGCTCTCGGCCATGCTGGCCGACCTTGCCAAGACCTACTACACTCCGGAGATCCGGGTGTACGCCTCTGATGAAGTGAAGTTCAAGATCGTGGACGAGGTCAAGAAGGAACTGGAAAAGAAGTATCCCGTCAACGATATCGACGGCATCCGGGTGAGCTATCCCAAGGGCTGGGCGCTCGTTCGCGCCTCGAACACCCAGGCCGCGCTCGTCCTCCGGTACGAAG
>Ga0315277_10003678_pt1 | contig 20771 bp, 17 predicted proteins | sample YL17G05_15_MG_FD_203695 | JGI IMG/M metagenome (GOLD analysis project Ga0315277, IMG submission 203695) | Sediment microbial communities from Yellowstone Lake, YNP, Wyoming, USA - YL17G05_15 | ecosystem: Environmental > Aquatic > Freshwater > Lake > Sediment | place: USA: Wyoming | collected... | reverse complement strand
AGGTCTTCACCATGGAAGAGGATTTGACCACCAACGATACGACCAGGGGGTGGTATTAATTTGAGTATTGCCCGGCCTGTGACCGTTTTACCGCACCCCGACTCGCCAACGATGCCATAGATTTGTCCAGTTTGAACTTCGAAATTTACACCACTGACAGCCTTGAATTCACCGTATGGTGTCGCAAAAGCCACCTGTAAATCGTTAACCTCGAGCAACGATTCTGCCACTAGAGCGTTTCTCCACGCGTTTTTGGATTGGTTACAACCTGAATACTATCGCCGAGGAGGTTGAAGGCCATCGTTGTCAGGAACAACGCCAAGCCCGGAAAGGATGGAATCCACCATTTTCCAATTTGGATATACTCCCGACCTTCTCTGACCATGGCACCCCATTCAGCTGTGGGGGGTGGAACTCCAAGTCCTAAAAAGCTGAGTGAGCTGACGGTGATAATAGCAGCACCAAGATCAAGAGTCCCTTGAACCAGGATAGGTGTAATAATGTTGGGAACAATATGGCGCAGGATGATCGTGAAATTTTTAACCCCCATCCCATGAGCTGCCTTCACATAATCTCGCTCTCGTACAGATAATGTTTGGGCGCGTGCCAAGCGTGTGTACCACGGCCACCAAGTAAGAGTGATTGCCAGGATGGCGTTTTTTAAACTGGGCTCGAGAACGGCGGCAACCGTCATTGCTAACAGCAGGGGTGGAAATGCCAGGAAGATATCCGTGACCCGCATAATGACTTCATCAATCCAACCGCCAAAATAACCCGCAACTGCACCAGAGATAGTGCCTATCAGCACAGCTGCTCCGACGATAATAAAGCCTGCAACCAACGAGGTGCGTGCCCCAAAGAGGATTCTCGCTAGCACATCTCGTCCGAGAGAGTCAGTGCCCATTGGGTGTGTCAGACTGGGAGTTTGCAGCTTCTGGAGGATATTGGGTTCACCACGACCTTGATCTGGATATGGAGTCACCCAAGGTGCAAAGATTGCTAGAGCGGATAAGCTGATAATGAATGCAAGGCTAATGATAGCCATTCTATCCCTGCGAAAGAACCAAATTGTAGAACCTTGCTTGACTTCGGGGACAGGTAGGCGATTTAGTAGTCGTTTTGCCGTATTCATCAGCGCCATGTTATACATCCCCCCGTTCACCCAGGCGAACACGTGGATCGATGGCAGCTTGGATGAGATCAATAACCAGATTGACACTAATGTAAATTAATGTTACCACCATGGTGACAGCGAAAAGCACATATATATCAGTGCTTAAAATGGCGTCTGCCATGTAACTACCTAGCCCAGGGAATGAAAAGACGACTTCTACCAACACTGAGCCCGTAATGGAGTATGCAAATAATAATCCCATAATGGTTAGGGTAGGGATTAAAGCATTCTTGAGAGCCAGCTTGAACAATATTTCTCGCTCGGTAAGTCCGGAAGCACGAGCAGCGGTGATGTAGGTTTCGGAAAGCACCTCAATCATCGACGCGCGGGTCATGCGGACGACAAGACTTATAGGGTAAGTTGCCAAGACCACGACCGGCAAAATGAGATGAACGAATGCATCCCACCATGCCACCCAGTTACCGCTGATGGCAGCATCGATAAGGTAGAATCCTGTTCTAATTTGAATAGGATGGGCCAGTAGGACCTCATTACTGATGCGTCCTCCCAGAGGTAGCCAGCGCAAATATAAGAAAAAGAACAATTGTAATACTAGGGCTAACCAGAAACTGGGTATGGAAACTCCCCCAATAGTTACCAAACGGCTAACCTGATCGAAAGTTTTCCCGCGTCGTGCTGCACCCAATACTCCTATAGGCAATCCAATTAGTAGGGCAAGCATCATGGAGGAGATCACTAATTCCAGGGTTGCTGGGAGGCGAATCTTGATATCTTCCAAAATTGGTCTTTTGGTGCGTAAGGAGATCCCTAATTCACCATGCAAAATGCGTGAGATGTAGCTGACGAACTGTAAGGGTAAAGGTTGGTCCAGTCCCAGTTCGTGGCGAGCCTGTGCGAGTTTTTCAGGAGTTGCCCTGGAGCCCAAGTAAAGGCGAGCTGGATCCCCAGGAACAATGTAGGAAACGATAAAAGTGATCATTAAGACGCCGATGATCACCAGGATTCCCAATCCAAGACGGCGAATTAAATATTCACCACGGCGCATGGAAATGCACCTCGTACACCAAGCGAGATATCTTGCTTCTTCTCTCTAACCAGATCAACCAGGGGAATGTCAAATAATCACTCTCACGATGCTTAATAGATAATTTCTGAGGAAATGTATAATTTATATAAAGTAGGTATTAAATTTGATGCTGTGAAAAGACTGAAAGTAATTCTGTCTTTTTTCGAAAAAGCAGTCCGATATATTGGTCGCTATTATAACCTATACACATATATAGGGTTTTACTGTCTATGAAATGCTCCTTGGTCGATTAATACTCTGCATGCAGCATAATTCACCAATTTAATATGTTGTAAAAATATTTTCGTTACTGTATCATAAACCCATAAATCACTTGCAAAAAGAGAGAGTTCCGATCAATATTGTTGTTGGCAAACATCAACAAAGAAAGGAACTCTCCGATGACAGAAAAAACTGTCGAGATAAGTATAACTGTAAAAGTGTATGGTGAAGTGATTGAATATAAACGGAAGATAGCTATAACGGAGTTAGAAACTGGTATCAGCCAGGTTGTACAAGAGATAGGAAACAAAGTATTAGTGGCCGGGCTTGAGGGCTTGGATCAGGATATGCATAAGAGGGTGCCAGCTGGATGGCGGAATATCGGAACAGAAGAGCGAAGTCTATGGAGCAGTCTGGGGTGGATTCATTATCAAAGACGGATCTATAAAGATGAACAGGGCAGGCGGAGAAAACCTGTGGACGAAGCTCTGGGGGTGGAACGATACGGGAGGGATAGTCAACGAGTTCGAGAAATGGGAGCTTACCTGGCCTGTGAAGGGACCTACCGCCGAGCAGCAAGCCAAATGAGCTGGTTGATGAAGAGAGAAGTCAGTCACAGCAGCATCCAGAGGATGGTATGGCAGGTAGGGAACCGCATTGCCGATGGGGAAGAAGTGGAGCGTAGGAGTGTGTTTGAGGCTGGGGAAGCGATCCGGGGTGGGAAAGTGAAGGCAGAGGTATTGTACGGAGAAAGTGATGGGGTATGGTTGCATTTGCAAAGGGAGAAATGTCGCTCGGTGGAAGTGCGTGTTGCCACCCTGTATAGTGGAAAAAAGCCACTCGGGAAGAACCGCTATCGATTAGCGGATAAATGCAGCATCGTTGCCCTGGGGATCGGCAGCGAGGCATGGCAGGAACAAGTCTTGAAAGCAGCACACCGTTACTATGATCTGGAACAGACCAGGGTGCTGGTCAGTGGAGGCGATGGCAACCAGTGGGTTCGACATACTTTCCAACGCTTTGGGATACAGCAGGAGTATGTACTGGATCGATTTCACTTGAGCCGGGCAGCTCGGAGAGCCATGGGCGACAGGCGTAAAGCGCATGAGATGGTCGAGAAATTACGCCAACAAGGCTTTTGTGCGATACGCCAGGAATTGAGGCAACAGATCGAGCAAGCTTCTGGGAAAGAAAAAGAGAAATTGAAGCAATTCTATCAGTATATTGACAGCCAACAGGATGGATTGCTGGATTTATCCTGTCGGGGTTACTCAAGTGAGCTGAGCAGCCTGGGTGCGATTGAAGGAAATGTGGATAAATTGGTCATCCACCGTATGAAGGGACGTGGTTGTTGTTGGAAACTGCGTGGAGCAAGAGCCATGCTGGCAATATGTCAGAACAAAGAGGCTCTGAAGCACCAGGCTTTTCACTACTTGCCGCTTGAATTACCCGAGAACCTAAAACGCAGGCTAGGGAAAATAGTGGATAAGGGTGAATACTTATATAGAAGAATGCCAATATTTACAGGGCCAGATCAAGACAAACCCTGGGTGAAAGAGTTTTATCGCTTTGTCCATCGAAAATGAACTCTCTCTTTGTTGTATTTTTATGGGAATCCTTGACTGTAACATATTTTCACATTCATTTGACAAAAATATTTGAAAATGCTATGATATTTTTAATCTATTTCGAACAAGCGATTTCAATTTATCCTTGGGTATTCCAATTAATCGCATCTCGCATTGGAGTTGAGGGTTTAATGATTACGATGATGACTTGAAATCCTAGCATTTTTCTATAGCTAATAATTTATATTACTCAAAGAATCTAAAAAGAAAGAGAGGAGATAGACCGTGAACGATAAAATGGTTATTGAGAGAACAACAAGTGGTATGGTTCGTCAGTTGTCTTGGTGGGATGGATTTCTATCGAATGCTGGGACAATGAATCTCTTTTGGATAGCCGTTTCTTTCATGTGGGCGATCGGCTTGTTCCCAGGAAGCAGCTTGATCGGTGCCATAATTGTTACTATAATCTTGCTGCTACCTCATATTATTCTTTACACACAATTCTCTGCAGCCATGCCCCGTTCCGGTGGTGATTATGTCTTCAATAGTAGGACCCTGACACCTTATATTGGCTTTGCTGTGAACTTCAGCATGGTCATCTGGAATATGTTCTGGATGGGGTTTACCGCATATCAGTTTGCCACTGCAGGTATCGCTACGACAGCTTCTTTGCTGGGTCATCTGTTTGCAAATAATGCACTGATTAACTTCGGCAGCTCGATAATCACCACTCCCAGCCTGGCTCTTTTAGTTGGGGCAATCACAATCATCGTGGTAGGGGCATTGGCTCTGTGGGGTAATAAACAATTCTTCCGGACGATGTCGGTGGCTTTTGTAATTGGTTTGCTTGGAGTGGTGTTGATGGTCATTGTTCTCCTATTGAGCAATAACCAGGCATTTGTGGATGCGCTCAATAAATTCGCCCTCACTTCGGAAAATATTCCTAATTTTTTTGATGTGATGATGAAAAACGCTGCCGAGCAATTTGGCTTTGTCAACAGTTCCCCGAGCTTTTTCTCCATGCCCACTCTTATCGTGATGATGTTTGCTTTCCAACCGCTGGGCTTTGCTGTTTGGTCCTCATACCTCTCTGGCGAAATAAAGAATGCGAACAGTGCAAAAGTTCACGCCGGAGCAATGGCGGGAAGTCTCATATTTACCGGCGCCGCGTTAGCAATCGTCGGAGCACTTCTGATCCGTGTGCTTGGCTATAACTTCCTGGGATCAGCAGGCCTTTATTATGCCAACTATGCGGAACCAGGTGCTGGGATAATTAATAATGCATACTTCTATGTTGCCTTACTAGCCAAAAGCCCGATTATTCAATTACTCATCGGTCTAAGCCTGATGGCATGGACATTTCTATATATCCAACCTTCATTAGCAATGGTTTCTCGCTGCTTTTTCGCCTGGTCGATCGATGGACTTGCCCCCAAACAACTGAAACATGTTAACAAGAGAAGTCATGTCCCGGATGTCTCCATTATTGTAGCTTGCGTGATCGCCATTGCCTTCCTGGCCAAATTCTGCTGGCCTGGACAGATCTTTTCGATTTATGGATCCAATGCATTTATTGGGGGCGGAACGATAACCTTTGCAGTAGTCGCAATTTCAGCGATTATCTTCCCCTTCTCGAAAAAGACAAAACGTCTTTATGAGCTTTCCCCGGCTCAATATAAGATAGGGAAATTCCCATTAATGACAGTATTTGGGATCATATCACTGGTGGTGATGATCTTCATCACTTTCCTCTTCTTTTGGAGAGCCGAAATGGGCGTATCGACCGTTCCTTCGGTTATCTTCCTGGTCGCGGTTTATGTGCTTGGTTTTGTTTGGTATTTCGCAGCATTGGCTATTAATAAAGCGAAAGGTGTCGATACCGTAAAAGTAATGGGCGAAATACCACAGGATTAGGTTTTGCTGCGCTCATACTGAGCATCTTGAGCGACCTTTAGGGATATGATCGGTTCTGTGTGCCATCTGCCCTGAGGGAATATCATCTCTATGTTCAGTATTAATGCAATAAAAAAATATTCTGCCTCCCATATATCCGGGAGGCAGAATATAATAGACCCTGCCCAGTGAAGGTCAGGGTTGATTTTTTTATATGTTTACATATAAACTTGAGATCCGTGGAATTCCACGCTTTCTCGATGGTGGTCATAAACAAGCAGATCAGGTTTGAGAGAAATGAATGACAAATTATTAGGTTTGTTTGATTCGTTTAATAATAGTAAAGATAGAGAATTCATTGAAGAAGCGATACGGATTCAAGATGAGGCTGAAAAAGAGGGGATTCATCTTCGTCTCCTCGGCGCGTTAGCCTTTAGATATCAATGCTCTGAAAATAGAGATCAATTTGAAGCCCTCAAGCGCCGAATTACCGATATTGATTTCGCAGCTTCGACCGGTCATCGCGAAGAGTTACTATCTTTCTTTAAAAGGCAAGGATACTTAGTCGATGAAAATACACTAATTATTGGAGGCGGTTATAGGTATATTTTTGAGAACCCCCAAAAACAGAAACACATTGATATTTTTTTCGATCAGCTCGAGATGTGCCATACAATCTTCTTTAAAGAACGTTTGGGTATTGACTCTCGAACGATCACTCTTGCTGACTTACTTCTAGAAAAGATGCAAATTATCAATATTAGTCAAAAGGATTTTAAGGATACAGCCATACTGCTTCTGGAACATGATATTGGCAGGGATGATACCAGAATTAACATGGAATATATTGATAGTATTATGAGCAAGGATTGGGGTTTCTTTCACACTTTTACTACGAACCTTAATAAATTAGACGACACTTTAGCCCAATTTGAAAGTTTTGATGATAGCCAGAAAGGAATTATACATCTGCGAATTAACGAAATTGTTAAAGGGGTCAACAGTTCCGAGAAAAGTCTGAAATGGAAAGCTAGAGCAAAAATTGGAACAAAGGTGAGGTGGTATAGGCAAGTTGAATGATTAGCTTTTGAGGAGTAAGCCAATACTCAGGGAATAAATTGGTATTTTATAGGTCTATCTATACAAAAATAATATGAGGTGATTGATGGCTGATTTGGGAATCTTTTTTACTTCTGACATTCATGGATCTGAGATATGTTTTAAAAAGTTTATAAATGCCGGTAAATATTATGGTGTGAACGCTATTATTCTTGGGGGAGATATTGTAGGCAAAATTGTTGTGCCAATCGTTGAACGCCACGATGGCTCTTATATTGCTGAATTCTTGGGTGAGAAAAAGGTGATTGTCAATAATGATAAAGATGGGATGGAGAAGCTTAGGTGGGCGATTAAGAATAATGGGTTCTACCCTTATAGCATCAATGAGGAAGAATTCAACCTTATCAAATCAGATGAGCGGAAGAAAGCAGATATTTTTACTACGGCCATTGCCGAATCGCTGGAAAACTGGGTGAAGATAGCCGAAGAACGATTAAGAGGGACTGATATTAAGTGTTACATTACCCCCGGAAACGACGACCCCTTTTTTATTGATGATATCCTATCAAAATCCAGTATTATTATTAATCCGGAAGGTCAGTGCATTGAGCTCGACCGGGAACATGAGATGATCAGCTCGGGTTTCGGAAACATCACTCCATGGCATTGCCCGAGGGATATACCTGAGGATGAGCTCGCAGCGAAATTGGATCGGTTGTGTACCAAGGTAAAAAATATGAGCAGCTGTGTTTTTAATTTACACTGCCCGCCACATAATACGATCCTGGATATTGCTCCTCAATTAGATGACACTTTGAATTTAGTGACTGTGGGAGGAGCTGTCATGGAAGCAAATGTGGGTAGCACAGCAGTGCTAGGTGCAATAAATAAATACCAGCCACTAATCAGCTTACACGGGCATATCCATGAGTCGCGCGGTGATTGTAAAATTGGAAAGACTGTATGCATTAATCCTGGTAGCGAATATAGTCAGGGCATTTTACACGGAGTGATCGCCATTTTAGGGAAGAACAAGATTCAGAATTTCACTTTGACTTCAGGATAGGGTTTAGAGATTTGTATATATTGTTTTATTATTCATGTGTTGTTAGTGAATGATAGTTTTAAAAAATTGTGGTTATAACTTTTTTTATTTCGAACTATGCATTAGAAACCAGCCTCATAATCCGGGAATGGAGAAATCATACATGTTGAAGATCAAGAAGATTATCGACTTATCTCATGAGCTTACCCCGAAAACGCCCGTATATCCGGGGGATCCGGTTCCCAGTATTTCTGTTGCCACTACAATTGAAAATGAAGGATATAACCTGTTTAATGTATTTTTAGGTTCTCAAACAGGTAGTCATGTCGATGCGCCCTATCATTTCAGAAATCTAGGTGCCACTGTTGACAAGATGGATTTGAAGTATTTTATGGGGAATGGTTTGATTATCGACGTGACTCATAAAAAAAGCAAAGAGCAAATCCAGTCGGGAGAAATAATACGCTTTGAGAAACAAATTGAAGTGGTCGATATTGTTTTATTTAAGACCAATTGGTACAAGAAAGCGGGCTCGGATGAATTTTATCATCACCCCTTCCTTTCAAAAGAGGGGGGTCAATACCTGTTATCGAAAGGGATTAAAACCGTCGGCATCGATGCCATAAATCTTGATAATACCGGGGGTACAGAGTTTCCCATTCATGATATGTATTCAGCCGCGGGTGGTATCATCGCAGAGAATCTGGCCAACTTGGACGCCATAGATTTTGATATACCTTTTATTATATTCCTGCCACTAAAACTAATCGGATGTGACGGTTCTCCTGTTAGAGCAGTTGCCATTGAGTTTTCTAAATAATAGACAAATTCATAAAAGAATTTATGTATTTATATTGACACGTTTTTTATTAATGTTATACTTTAATTAATAAAACCTTGTTTTATACAATAAAACAATTAAGCGAGATATGACTGATAACGAACGCTATATTATCGATATTTTGGATATTACCCTGAATGTCATCGATAAGATGGCATCCAGCGAGCAAGAATCTTACTTTCCCGCTGCCTTAGCCCGCGAATTTAATGTCAACCGCAGTCGCATGTTCCGCATTCTTAAAACGCTGGAAAGGCGCGATTACGTAGAATACACACCTGAGACTGAGACTTATAAACTTGGATTAAAATTCCTGGCTCTAAGCGAGAACATTCGCGGCCGGTTGAACCTGCGGCATGAAGCTGAAGAAGTGTTAAAAACCATGGCAGCTGCAACCGGAGATGCCACTCACCTGGTTGTATTGAATGGGAAATCCGCCATTATCGTTGACCTCTACCTCGGCGATAATATGCTTCAGGTTGCTGCACCCATCGGGGAGGTCATGCCATTACATGTTGGAGCTTCTCCCAAGCTATTACTAGCTTTTTTGCCAACGAACGAGCTTGAGCGCATCCTGGACCGTATCGAACTTAAACCATACACCCCAAATACCATCACCAATATGTCCACTTTTCGCAAAACTTTGGATGAAATCCGAAGAGTTGGGTATTCTGTAGACGACCAGGAATTTGAGATAGGTGTCTACGCTTTTGCTGCGCCTGTGCGTGACCATTATGGGAATGTTATCGCGGGAGTCACCATTACCACGCCAGCGGCACGCTATTCGCCTGAAAGGCGCGAAGAGTTGATTCTGACGGTGGTTACTGCTGCCGAGAAGCTATCCATGAGATTGGGTTATCAGCCTGATATTTAGTTGAGGATCTGATCCATGACGGAAATTGGGATGAGTCAGCAAAGTGATGAGCAGCGTAGTGCATTTGAAGCCGAAGCTGTGCGAATTGTTGGAACCTCTTCAGAAAAAGGATTAATCCTGCGCTTGCTTGGCTCTTTGGCATTTCATATCCATTGCCCACAATACGCCTACCTTCAAAAGCAGCTCGGTCGTGCTTACACCGATATTGATTATGCAGGTTATAAAGCTCAAACGGCGCAAATCGGTCAGTTCTTTATTACATCAGGTTATTCCGAGGATGCAGAGGTTAATACCTATTTTGCGGGTGAGCGTATGATCTATAACCAACCATCCAGTGGGTTGCATATTGATGTTTTCTTTGACAGACTTAATTTTTGCCACGAGATTAACTGGGCGGGACGACTTGAAGTAGATCAGCCCACTCTACCTCTCGCAGAGTTGCTCCTTGAGAAGATGCAAATTGTGAAGATTAACGAGAAAGACATCATTGATACGTTGATGCTCTTGCTTGAACATCCGATGGGAGATAGCGACATTGAAACTATCAATCTCAAGCATATCAGTCAGCTCTGTGTAAAAGATTGGGGACTGTGGAGAACAGTCACAATGAACCTTGATAAGGTAGCCCAAATGGCTTTGGGTTATTCACAGCTTTCAGCAGAAGAAAAAGCATATTTAGCTGCCCAGGTAAATACTGCTCTAGCAAGGATCAATAATGAGCCTAAAACGATTTCTTGGAAAGTACGCGCCAAGATTGGTGACAGGTTAAAGTGGTACCAGGATGTTGATGAAGTGTCGTAATTGATGATCTTATACCAGACTTAGGATAAACCTATGCCATTTTGGGTTAAGAAAAATACAGGTCACCGTTTTCGCCTCTTTTTTGCCACTGATATCCATGGATCGGAACCCACCTTCCGAAAATTCATTAATGTAGGTAAATTTTACGGTGTTGATGCACTGATCTTAGGAGGAGACATTACCGGTAAGCTGATAATCCCAATCATCGACTTGGGCAATAATCGCTTCCGGGCAACCCTTCAGAGCCAGGTTCATCATCTATCCAATTATGAGTTGTCTGATTTTACCGCTCGCTTGGGAAAGTTGGGATTTTATAGCAGTGTAATGAACCAGGAGGAATATGCTCAGCTCGTAGATGATTCTACAGCAGTCAACCAATTGTATATACAAAAAGCTAAAGAACGTCTGATTGATTGGATAATCTTGGCAGAGGAAAGGTTGGGTGGAAGTAGTATTCGTTGCTATGTCACTGGAGGTAACGACGACCCACCGGAGGTATTAGAGGTTCTGAGCCAGGAAGCCAATCAACAGGTCATTGCCTGCGAGGAAAAGGTGGTTACGCTGGATGATGAAGGGCACACCATGATTAGCCTGGGATACAGTAATCCCACTCCCTGGAAGACTCCACGCGAGATAGAAGAAAGTGAATTATCTAGACGAATCGCTGAGGCTTTTAGGAATATTGATAGTTGTGAGCGGCTAATATTTAATATGCATGTCCCGCCCCTTAATAGCACACTCGATCTATGTCCAATGCTGGATACTTCCACCGATCCACCCAAGGTGATTACTTCAGGCGGGGAGCCAGTAATGTTTGGGGCAGGCAGCCAGGCGGTGCGTGAAGCGATTGAGCAACACCAACCTTTATTATCCTTACATGGTCATATCCATGAATCACGTAATGTGACCAAAATTGGCAGGACAACCGCGGTGAATCCAGGCAGCGAATATGGGGAGGGGATTTTACGCGGCATTATTGTCTCCATAACAGGAGATAGTGTAGATAGCACCCAGATGACCTCAGGATAAGCACGAGTGACCAGGTTCTACGATTTAAGCCAGCCCATCGAGCCAGGAATGACCTTCTACCCTGGCGACCCAGAGCCAAATATCTTTCCGGCTCAAGGGGTGAATGCACCCTGGCAGGTAACTCAATTGAACTTGGGTTCCCACACTGGAACACATATCGATGCAGCCGTGCATTACATCACATTGGGAAAGATGATTGACCAGTATAATCTTGGGCGTTTTGTGCTTCAGGGCGTTGTCTTGCCGGCAGTCAATTTGACTGAAGATCAGCCCATTTATGCTGAGCAAATTGAAAAAGGTTTGAGGGATTTCCCAGAAGGAGGTGCCATACTTATCCAAACAGAATGGGATCAATATTGGAAGACAGAGAAGTACCTACGCCACCCCTATCTATCATCGAAAGCAGCAGAGTTCCTAGTAAAGAAGAAAGCAAGCTTGGTAGGAATTGATGCTCTGAATGTTGATTCAACCGTTCAATCGACAAACCATGTACATCGCATTCTGCTAAAGAAAGACATGCTAATCGTTGAAAACTTGGCTGGTTTGGCGAAGCTCCAACCGACAAGACTATACCAATTTTCTTTCCTTCCCTTACTGCTTCCAGGTATAGATGGCTCTCCGATTAGAGCAGTGGCGTGGGAAATTTAGATTATTCAATATGAGTCGAATTTCGTTTTCTTACCCGGCAGATTTGGTTGAGTAATCTAATCATAAAAAATAACGAGGAGAAAAAAACATGTCAACTGCAGAGGAAGTAAAAAAACCTGAGGTTTTTGTCCGCAAAGCCAGTGGTCTGGTGCGCACAGCAGGAACATGGGATGTGCTGGCCTATAATGTCAACTTCACTAGTATTGGATTGTTGTTGGTTTTCTTGATCATGCTGGGCCCGGCATTTTATCCGGGCATTAATATGGCTACCAGTGCCATCATATGCACTGTATTGCTTATTCCACTTGCCCTGACATTCGGATATCTTGCATCAACCATGCCTCGCTCAGGGGGAGATTATGTCTACGTGAGTCGTGTGCTTGGACCCGCATGGGGAATGATGTCCAACTTTAACTGTACGATGTGGTGGTTTTTCTATGGAGGCGTTCCATCGGCATTCCTGGCTAAGTATGGACTCGCACCGTTCTTCCGGACGATGGGTATTTTCACTGGGAATTTGGGTTTGATCGATGTTGGAAACTGGTTCGCCAGCCCAGTAGGTATGTTCATTTTTGGAGTCTTACTCATCGCCTTATTGGTGTATATCTTTTCCATTGGCATGAAAGCTTTCTTCAGGGTGCAGAATATCCTCATCATTTTTGCCACCATCAGCACGATTCTTAGCGCCTTGATATTTATTGGCAAGAATCAGGCAGATGTTATGGCAGCGTTCAATACTTATATTGGCCCTCTTTCGGGAAAGTCGGATATTGCCCTATATGTGATGACAGCTGCAAAGGATGCAGGTTTTGCAATGGAGCCATTCTCATTACGGAATACCTTATTGGCAATGACCTGGATCTATCTCAACCTTTCCTTTATGTCCTCCTCAGCGTATATAGGAAGTGAAGTAAAAGACGCCCGTCGACTGCAGCTTTGGTCCATGCCAGTTACTCTGCTTCTCGTTGGTGTGGGCGTTCTCATCACAGTGATTCTGGTCGGTAATGCCGCAGGATATGATTTCCTGGGTTCACTCAGTTGGGTGACTCCATCTGATCTGGGGATGAGCTCTACACCGCTATACACCGAACTGGCTTCATACCTGAGTCATAACATAGTTATTGCCTTCCTGATCACATTTGGTTTCATTTTCTGGAGTTACGCCTGGTTACCTGGTCAGATCATCAATGGGTCTCGTAATATCCTGGCATACTCCATCGACGGTCTATTCCCTGCTTGGTTCCGTAAAGTCCATCCCAAGCTGCACACACCAGTTCCAGCATTAGCAACGATGGGTATTATGAGCATCATCGCTCTGGGGATTTATGTCTTCACCCCTTATTTCGCCACCCTGGTGGGTATTTTTGGCTATATCTTGAGCTTCTGCATGGTCTCGATCTCAGCAATCTTGCTACCCTTCCGACTCAAGGATGTTTTCGAGACTTCTGCTGTCAACCAACGCCTAGGTAGGATCCCGGTTATATCCATCATCGGTTTGCTTAGCCTGATCTCGTGCATTTTCATGGGCTGGGTATTCCTCAAGGACCCATTATCTGGCATGACCAGGACCATGATTATCTTTAATGTGGTGGTTTTCCTGAGTGGGTTCGTGATTTACTATATTGCCCGCTGGGTACAGGCTCGGAAAGGCGTTGACGTTTCACTTAGCTACAAGGAAATCCCGTCCGAATAGGAGAATTTATAGGCATTCATAAAGATATTTCTCATCCACCTGGCTGAGGCAAGCTCGTTTACTTAGGCTTGTCAATGTCTTGAAGTAAATACTTGATTTACATGTGCTACTTATAACAATTTGTAGGTAGTATTTAGTAGAGAAATGTGTTCGTTTTATTCATAAATTGGTGATTAAATCAGTTAAACCAATATCAATTTTACCTGTTTCGATCAGTTGATCACCAAATATCATCAGCTTGATAAGGAGATGAATATATGTCGATAGTTGAAAAACCCAAGACTATTGTAAGCTCCTGGAATGAGTGGGACCCTCTCAAACATGTCATCGTTGGACGTGCAGATGGTACTATGGTCCAGGCACCTGAACCCGCCTGTGTGCGTGATTGGCCTAAATATGGATTCCCAAAAGGAACTTATGGACCTCTGCCCAAAGAGATGGAAGAGAAGGCCAATGAAGAATTGGATAACTTCGCCAAATTATTGGAGGGCAGAGGGATCAGGGTCGATCGACCAACCCCCATTGATTTTTCACAGACTGTGCAAACACCCGATTGGGTGCAAAACTCGATGTTTGGTGTGATGCCACCGCGTGATCTTCTCCTAACGGTAGGCAATGAAATATTGGAAGCAACCATGTCCCAACGGAGCCGCTGGTTCGAATATATTTGTTATCGCCCTTTATTCAACCAGTATTTTAAAGAAGATCCAAACTTCCGCTTTGAAGCTGCTCCAAAACCAAGGCTGACAGATCGTACATATAAGCTTGGATTTTGGGATGAGGTAGAAACATTGACCGAAGAAGAGCAAATTGAAAAATATACAATGAACAAACAGTGGGCTATCACTGAGGAGGAACCCCTATTTGATGCGGCAGATGTGGGGCGGTTCGGAAAGGACTTATTTGTCCAGCGCTCAACCGTTACGAATGCCTCTGGCATGTCATGGCTACGGCGCCACTTTCCAAACCATCGCATCCATGAGGTACTCTTTCGGGAAGCCCACCCTATGCACATCGATGCTACCTTTGTCCCAGTTAGACCTGGATTGGCAATTAGCAACCGCCAGCGTATTCCATTAACCAAAGAAATGGTTGATTTATTCAAGTTGAATGATTGGCAAATCGTCGAATGTGCGGAGCCCGCTCATTCTGAAAAAGCACCGATATCTTATTGCAGCGTGTGGCTCTCCATGAACGTCTTGGCTCTCGATCCCAAAACTATCTGCGTGGAAGCTTCAGAGACAGCTCAAATGGAGCAGTTTGACAAACTGGGTTTCAATGTAATTCCTGTGCCTTTCTGGGAGGTCTCGGCCTTTGGTGGTGGGTTGCATTGTGCCACGGCGGATGTTCACCGTGAGGGGAAAATGGAAGATTATTTCCCCAAGCAGATCGAAGGTTATTAAAGCCTGGAATGATCGAAGCATTTCCTCTAAAAAACAGGGTTTGTAATGGAACTTAACTTAGTTCCCCAAGAGCTTGAATATTTGCTAAAACTATAATGATAGCTATACCTAAATGTACAAACCGAGGAGAAAATGAACAAAAGAAAAATAATCATCATCGGTGCAGCGGGGAGAGATTTTCATAATTTCAACACCTACTATAGAAATAATGATCTCTACGAAGTGGTTGCCTTTACAGCAGCCCAAATACCTGATATCGCTGGTCGCGCTTATCCCACTGAATTGGCAGGAAAACTTTATCCAAAAGGCATTCCAATTTATGAGGAAAAAGATTTGCCCAGGTTGATCAAGGAGTTGAAGGCAGATGAGTGCGTCTTCTCCTACAGCGACGTCACCTATCAGAAGGTGATGGGAGTGGGTGCAATCGTAGAAGCTGCGGGAGCCAGTTTCACCATGTTGGGCCCAAAAGATACCCAACTGAAAAGCACGAAACCTGTGATTTCAGTTTGTGCGGTACGGACCGGTAGTGGTAAGAGCCAAACATCGCGTAGGGTAATCGAAATACTAATGGCTAAGGGATTAAAGGTTGTTGCCATTCGTCACCCCATGCCCTATGGTAATTTGGTAAAACAAAAAGTTCAACGCTTTGCTGAAATTTCTGACCTTGCCAAACATGAGTGCACGATAGAAGAAATGGAAGAATACGAACCGCATGTGGTACGCGGCAACGTCATCTATGCTGGCGTGGATTATGAGGCTATTCTTAGAGCAGCGGAAAAAGATCCAAAAGGTTGTGATGTGATCTTATGGGATGGGGGTAATAATGACTTTTCATTTTACCAAACAGATCTCCAGATTACTGTAGTGGATCCTCACCGTCCTGGCCATGAGATATCATACTATCCGGGAGAAATTTCTCTTCGCCTGGCTGATGTCGCGGTCATTAATAAAATCGACAGCGCTGATGCCACGGGCGTCCAAACTGTACGGAAGAACATTGCTGCAGTAAATCCCGCTGCCATCGTAATCGATGCAGCCTCGTCTTTGGAAGTGGATGATCCAACTGTTATTAAGGGTAAAAAAGTCCTGGCTATAGAAGATGGACCAACCCTTACACACGGAGAAATGAAGATTGGGGCGGCGGTTGTTGCTGCACAGAGGTTTGGAGCTGCTGGATTTGTTGACCCACGGCCGTATGCTGTTGGGAAACTCAATGACACGTTCAAGATTTATCCGGGTATTGGTGTGCTATTACCAGCCATGGGTTATGGAGAGCAACAATTGCACGACCTGGAAGCAACCATTAACCGGACCGAATGTGACTCAGTGGTCATTGGAACCCCAATCGACCTGGGAAGGATAATAAAGATTAATAAACCATTCACGCGGGTTTATTACAATTTACAGGAGATCGGTCATCCGAATCTTGAGACAGTCTTGGATGATTTTATTAAGAGGCATAAATTAGCCTGAACGAATAGAACCTCTCAAAATTTATCTAGATAGGGAGGCTTGGTTTTCGTTTACCTACTTGAAATTTATATTATGAAAGAAGATGTAAGTTATCCTGAACTAATACGATTTGCAATTGATCCTTTGGCCCCTTATGTCCCTACAGAAGGAACGAAATTTCAGGTTTGCCAAGCAATGGGCATAAATCTTTATACAGCAAATAATTTGCAGATAATGGATTTCACTGCCGGGATGAATGGGATCAACTTAGGTCATAATCATCCCAAGGTATTATCTGCTGTTGCAAACCAGATGGTGAAATATGCCCGAAGCGCTGGAAATTTTAATAATTCCACAACGATCCATCAATTATGGGAATACTTCTCAAGCATCTTGGGTTCTAGCCATGGATATGTGTATCTCACTAATACAGAAGAAAAGGCTGTTAGATATGCTATTCGATTGGCATATTCAATAACTAAACGTCCCGCAGTTCTTAGGATTAAATTCTGTAATGGTAAACAGCAAAAGAAACCTAAGATTGAATCTCTGATAGATGATAAAAATAATGGTCAGGATAGCAATTTGGATCCCTCAACATATTATGTAAATTGTTGTATTTCCCCAAACAATATTTCTGAGCTAACGATTGAAACCGCTATCTCTGAGCTTTTATCATGCCTTCGAGACTTAATTTGCTCACCGACAGAACCCGCCCAGATATCTGCGATCATTGTAAATCTGGTTGACAAAGATAATGGCTTCTTTTTCCCCCCGCTTGTTTTCTTATCGGCTCTTCGTTGTTTGTGTGATCGCTATGGAATAATATTTATCTTCGATGAAAGAGCGACAGCGTTTGGACGAACAGGAAAGATGTTAGCTTCACAAGATTTGGATGTGTATCCAGATCTTACTATTGTCGGGAAAGGGATTGCCAATGGATATTCTTTAGGTTGTGTTATTATCAGACAGGAGATTGTTCAAGGGTTTTTGGAAGATGTATGGAATGATGTTGAAGTCGACCCTATTTCCTGTACAGCTGCTTTGACCACTTTAAATGTTATTTATACAGAGGATCTACTAAAAAATTGTCAGGAAATGGGGGGACGATTACTCGATGGTCTTCAGGTTTTACAAATAAGATATCCGTTTATCGAAGATATCCGAGGAATGGGTTTAAACATTGCCTTGGAATTTATTAACATGGAAAATAACTCTTCTCCCCCTTTATCTGCAGCATGGGATCTAGCTTGTTTTTCTCTACAACATGGTCTGCTAACTTATTGCGTCAACTCACAAAGTCGGTTTGTGTGCTTGATGCCACCAATAAATGTGACAAAAGATCATATAGATCGTGCGATTTATATCCTTGAGCAAGGACTTAACAGAATACAAAACGCGCCATGTTGGACAAAGTCGTTATCGTCGTACCTGGATTGATTAATAACAGATGATTTTTTGAATTTGATCGTGAGGTAATTTTATATATATATAGAAATAGTAAATAAGCAAAATCAAATATAGCTGAAGTTCTCACCGAAATTTTTATTACTTAATTTGATGCTTCTATTGCATTCAATACATTTGTCTGAGTAATTTCTACGAGGGCTTATTCTCCTTGGGAGAGCAATATTTACAGTCCCCTTGCTTTTATTTAATATTCAAATTGTGATGAAATACAAGCTGCTATAGTTATTGTTAACCATTTTTAAACAGGCAGATCACGGAATTTCACTTTATTATTAGGGGAGGATCCGGAGCACTTTTATTATTATTCTTGGTCAGTATTTTCGGTCGGATTAATAATCCTCCATGAGTAGTTACAAACTCAGAACCAATAATGTTTCCCTCTTTATCCATGATTGGATATTCGTGATAATTCGCTTTTACATAAAGATCAAGTAACTTTCGGAATAATATGTTTATTTTTTTTACTATATTATTATGGCTTTCTGAATGCATATATTCAATTTATCACCGAATCATTACATATGCAATACTTTCCGAGGATATTTGTGTTATACCGACATAACAAGTGATAATCAATAGTAATATCACATATAAAGGCAGAATAATAGATGTTGAAGAAGTGGTAAAATAAAAAAACATGATCACAGGTACGATTTTCTAACATCCAATGAGGAGAAAAATCCATTGGATGCCAAAGTGTTGACTGGACTTTTATAATCACGTCCAATGTACTCGTTTTGATACTTGTCCTGGCTATTTGACTCATCCACCAGATAATTTGGGATTTGAGAGGCATATTTCGTCAGAAGTCGGGCCTGTCGATAGACAGAACCGACTATAGGTGATGTTTTTTATGGTAATAAGCTGTTTATTGGCGGTCCCCACCAAAACGGAAAAGTGCCCGAAATGATCAAATTGGGCCGTTTATCATGGTTATGGACCCCCCGGTATTTCTAATTTAAAAGGATACAGATTGTTTCGGCCAAACCACCCGGGAATAGCCATGATGTAATCCCCCAAGGAAAGCCTTGGATGAGATATTTCCAGTTGGGCTTGACGCAGGCTGATCGTAATGGATGGGGATCCGTTGACCAATTCCCTGATGGGGTCGTTCCTGATTGAAGTAATTGGTATATTCCCTGACAACTCTCGTCAACTGCTTGCTATTAAGGACGAGTGTATGGTCCAGGCATTCTCTTCGCAGGCTGCCAATATACCTTTCACAAACACCATTTGCTCGCGGCGCTCGATAAGGCGTTCTCAATTCTTTGATGCCTGAACCTGTGGCCACAGCCGAAAAGTGCGAAGCATATTTGCTGTCGCGATCGTGAAGGAGATACTTCGGACACTGACCCCAGGGTGTTGCTTCGCGCAGCTGCTGAGCGGTCCATTCGTCGGACGGGGATGTAGTAACGGCAGAATGCACGATCCGCCGAGTTTTGAGTTCCATGATGACAAAGATATGCCACGGTCGAAACAACCAATCATAGATCACGGTAAAGTCGCAAGCCCAGATGTCCCCGATATGATTTTTCACGAAAGTCGCCCAGGTTTGGCTAGAAGATGGTGACTTTCTTACTTTTGGCATGTATTTTTGGATGGTTCGTTTGCATACTTTGATCCCCAGCTTGAGTAGTTCACCCCGAATCCGTTCTGCTCCCCATAAACGATTCTCTTTTGCCATCATGCGAATGAGATCGATTGTTTCTGGTGGGATCTTTGGTTTGTTTTGTTTACGCTTTGATTTCATTCGCCAATAAAAGCGAAACAAATCCCGATGCCAGCGTAGCAGTGTGTCTGGCTGAACAATGTGAAGGGCTTGTTTCCAGAACCGGGTAAAACGAGCTAGCAGAACGAGGCGAAAACGGTCATGCTGGGTGAGAATAGGTCGTTTCACCTGACGATGGAGGACGATGAGTTGCTGTCGCAGTAGGGCATTTTCCACAATCAGATCGGAACGGCTGCGGGTTAGATCTGAAATGAAGCCGGAGATCAAGGATAGTGTGGCAGGTTTGGCCCAATGTTTAATTTGTTGTTGAAACTGAAAAAGAAAATATTTCCAGATGAAGATGTAGTAGATCATGCTTTCCCGAGTTTGGAGTAAGATTTGGATAAAGCAGCATGATACTCTATTATTGTGATCTCTTCGGCTCGTGTGGCTTATAAAAATTAGGGCGGATGAGTCAAGTAGCCAACACACCCCTATTTATATGTTATGAGTTTGTCTATGAATAATGAGCCAAAAAACATAAAGAGATCGTTAATCTATCTTCGAATCAGATGGTTGAAATTCGAGCAGGTGCGGGTTTCCTTTCCTGGCTTCATACTGCGGGAACAATTCGGGAACAATTCGGGTACAGATATGCTATCACAGTATGGTGATTTTGGAACAAAATAGACGTAATAGACAACTTTTTTCCCCTTTTCCCCTACCTGCTCATCTATCGCACTGAAGAAGTCGCGGGTTCGAATCCCGCCAGGTCCACTGGATTACCTTGTATGGAATATTTGCACCATACAGCCATTTTCTACAATCAGACCAGAACGGCTTCGAGTTAGATCTGAAAGAATTCCT
>Ga0315277_10003677_pt1 | contig 20774 bp, 14 predicted proteins | sample YL17G05_15_MG_FD_203695 | JGI IMG/M metagenome (GOLD analysis project Ga0315277, IMG submission 203695) | Sediment microbial communities from Yellowstone Lake, YNP, Wyoming, USA - YL17G05_15 | ecosystem: Environmental > Aquatic > Freshwater > Lake > Sediment | place: USA: Wyoming | collected... | reverse complement strand
CCGCCCCATCGGCGATAGTCGGCGTCATAGGTCTCGCCGGGTTCCTTGGGATCCACGGTGAAAATCGAGCCGTTGAACTTGATGGGAAAAGCGCCGCGTCCGCCACAGGCGGCGATGAAACGCTGAAGAGTGTATCCCTGCGAGACTTGCGACAGATCGGCCCCCAGTTTTTGAGATGCAACCACCTTGCCATTGAGATACAGTTTCTGCTCGCCGCTTTCGGCATCGTATGTTGCCGCAACATGCGACCATTTGCCGGTCGGGAGGTTGGCATCATGGATGAGGGTATTCGGTTCAAGAATCATCCGCAGCGAATGGCCGGGAAACGTGTCGAGAAGATAGCCGTTCGATGTGCCGGCTCGTGACTTGTCAATAATGCGCGCTCCGCCGCCGGGCAACTTCTCAGGAGCAATCCAAGCATCGAGCGTGACGGCTTGGGCCAGATCGAGTCGGGGATCGTAAGCGATTTCAATCCAACCCTTGCCGGTGAAGCGGGCTGCTTTGCCGTCAGGTTCGTCCACGGTCTGGACATCGCCAACGATTGTTGCAGGCAGAATGGCGGCGGCCGCGCCGGCAAAAGCCCCGTTTTTCGGACTATCGAATCGCCAGTCGCCGACCAGGGCCGAATCCCCGCGCAACGCCGCTTCTTTACTTCTTGCCAATGCCGCAATCTCCTCCGCCGTTAGCGCTCGGTTGAATACGCGGGCACGAGCCATTTTGCCGACAAACCGATTCCCGCCGTCGCTATCGGCTCCGATGCGCAACGGCAAACTGTTGGTCGTGATCCGCGGCGCCGACAGCGCTCCGGAAACGCAAACCCAACTGCGGTTCCAGAATTCATCCCACCACTTCCTATGCGCCTTGCGAGCGCTTTCGATGTCCGTCGCCTCGATGCGGGCAATCCTGCGATTCAGTTCCTGAAGCCATTCGTCAGCGGTTTTCGTCTGTTGGGTGAGCGGATAGATCGAAATCAGATACTGCCGCCGCGGAGTGGGCGACTTCAATGTGACCGAATCTTCTTTGACCAAGCCGTCACCCTTGATCGCGCCGCCGAACGTTCGATGGAGCAGCGGATCGGGAAATTTTTCCAGCAGACTTTCCAGTCCCTGCAGTTTCATGGTCGGCGGATAGACCGATTTCTCGTTGCGATGGAACCAGACGATACGGTCGGTCTCGTTGGGCAAGATCGTATCAGGATATTCGACCACGGGATCGGGAGCGCCGGCCATTCCATAAGCGCTGAACAGTTCCTTCCCTTCAAGCGTTCGTTCTTGGGTGCGCCAAACTTCAAGTTTGGCGCGCAGGGTGAACTCTTGCTCGCCGCCGGTCTCGACGCGAATGACCGGCTGGGTCGCATCCACCCAGATTCGCAGTGAAATCTCCGATCCCTTTTCGCCGGCGCGGATTTCGATTTCGCCCTGACGGAGCCTCAGCGTTTGAAGGAATGGTTTCTCTTTCAGAAACGGATTCGGCGAAAGCGCAATGCGCACGCCGCCCAGTTTCAGCAAGCGCACATTTTCATTCCACGCATCGGTCTTAGCGACGTAGAAAAACAGGTCGCCATCTTCGACAACCCAGACATTGAGACCGATGTCGCCGTTGCCGATGGGCATGGAACCGGACGAATTCTTGCTCGGCGTTTGCCAGACAACGTTATACTGATCCAGTGGATCGCCCGGCTGAGCGGCGCGTGTCCCAACCTGTGGGACAAGGCCGATTGCGAGCGCATGGCAGAGAACCAGAGAAAGAAGTGTTCTGCTTTGCATGGACCCTCCGAACAATGTAGTGCGTAACACACTGAAACAGCCTCCTGCAAAGTCAAGAGGCGTTCGCTCCCATGGCAAACGCAAGGGAGGGAATGGCGAAGGTGGTCTTACACAGCAGCGCCGCCTGTTGGGCTGTGGATTTCGAGGTCCAGACCGGACTTTTTACAGGCCGACAGCCTGCGCCACAACAGTTCTGCAAGTTCCTCTAACCCGGATTTCTCACAACGAACTGTAGCCGCCGAAGTGATGAGGCGGACGGGGTTCGCTCTGAAGCGGTCCGCCTCATCACTTCGGCGGCTACAGTCTGTCGTCTCTATTATTGATTGGTGAGAAACGCGCGCTAAGGGGTACCAGGGAAATTCGTGAAATGCCTCTGCTTTTGGGTGCCCGGTAATTTGGGCTTGAACATGGGCGAGCGGCTTTGTCACTCTTATCGCGAGTGATGTTTGCGCGAGGAAAACACCAATCTTGTGCCGGAGTGGCGGAACTGGCAGACGCACCGGACTCAAAATCCGGCGGGTAGCGATACTCGTGAGGGTTCGACTCCCTCCTCCGGCACCAACGGTTTAAGGGCGCAGGTGGCAAGACGCTGTCGCTTACGCCCTTCATGCAACTGACACCCGGGAGGACGATTATGGAATGGACACAATACGCGAAAGAGATTCAGGAGGTGTTGCGCCTGAAGGGCAGTCCGATTGCCGTCACTTTTTCGACCCAAGCACCATCGGCGGCCATCAAAGGGAAACACCGCGTGTGCGATGCCTTTCTCAAAGCACGAAGAGGCGACGTGATTGATCTCACCGCTTCCACTTCGGGATGTCGAGGCGGGAGCATATACCTGGGTCTGATGGAGCCGCCGACGGGAGAGGATCAGGACGCGCTGAACGACTTTCTTGTGAATGGCGAGAAGCTGTTTTGCTCGGTCGCCGCATTTCATCGCATGAAATCGCTGAGTCCAAAACCACCCACCGATCTGGCCGATCACGTCATCCTGTCGCCGCTGGAAAAGGCTGAGCTGCGTCCCGATTTGGCGGTCTTCATCTGCAATCCCGAGCAAGCCTGCCGCTTGCTAACGCTCGATGGCTATGACACCGGGATTGCGCCGCGCGTGCACATGGTCGGCGCAACCTGTTACCAGGCCATCGGCTATCCGATTGTGACGGGCGAGTTGAACGTCAGTGTCATGGATTTCACGAGTCGCAGAATCCGTGGATACAGCGCGGAAGATATGTTCGTGACGGTTCCCTATCATCGCTTTCACGGAATCATGCGAAGCATCGCGGGCTGCACGGCGGGAACGGCGAAATTCGAAGTCCCCGAATCCTTTCGCAAAAGCATGGCTCGCGCGGGCTCGCAGGAAATCGAAACGTCATAATCGGCTCGATGGCGCGGAGAATTCTCCGGTTTTCCCTGCGCTCTCTGGGACGCATTTGTGAAACATCGAAGCCCCATCCAGAAAAACCCAAAAGTCCTTCTGCCGGAGAGTGTGTTTGGAAGAAAAGCCACGCGCTTACGCTTGGGCTGCTGTGTTTCCGGACTCTCGCCGTAGCCGGCGTGTCAGCAAGGGTGGACTTTGGGGATTTCCCGAAGCGCCATCGTGCGTCCGAAATTAGCAGTTGACTTCCCCCCGAAGCGCCCGCAAATTCTTCGCCGATTTCGCGGAAAGGACGCAAGGAGCAAATGACTATTCCGCTCGTAGATCTGAGTCTTCAGCAGCAGAGTTTCTTGCCCGACTTGTGGCGCGAATATGAGCGCATCTTCACTTCGTGCAATTTCATCCTCGGCGAAGAGGTGGAAAAATTCGAGAACGAACTGGCGCAGTGGCTGGGCGTCGAGGCCGTCGTCGGCGTCAATTCGGGAACCGATGCATTGGTCATGGCGCTACGGGCGCTCGACATCGGCCCCGGCCACGAGGTCATCGTCCCTGCCTTCACGTTTGTTGCCACAGCCGACGCGGTGGTGCGTGTGGGCGCCAAGCCGGTTTTCGTGGACGTTGACGCGCGCAGCTGCAACATAGACCCCGAAAAGGTTCGCGCCGCCATCACTGAGCAGACCAAGGCGATCACCGTCGTTCACCTGTATGGGCAGGCCGCCGACATTGACGCCGTCCGCGCCATCGCACAGGACCGCAATCTGATGGTGATCGAGGACGCCGCCCAAAGTTTCGGAACGCAGTGGCGCGGCAAGAAGGTCGGAACGCTTGGCGATGTCGGCTGTTTCAGCTTTTACCCGACCAAAAATCTCGGCGCGGCGGGCGACGGAGGCGCCGTCGTCTCGCCTCACGAGCATGTCATCGAGAAGTGCCTGCTCATGCGCGACCACGGGCGCAGTCTCACGGTTCCCGACATGATTTTTGAGATGATCGGCTATAACAGTCGCCTCTCGCCTCTCCAGGCGGCCTATATGCGTTTGAAACTTCCCGATCTCGACGAGATGTTGAGCGACCGGATTGAAAACGCCCGGCTTTATGACCAACTCTTTCGCGACAGCGAGGTTGTGGCGCCCGAGTTCCGCGAGGATGGCAGCCACACTTATAATCTCTACACAATCCAAGTGCGCGACCGTGATCGCCTGCGCAACTTTCTGCGCGAGAAGAAGATCGGTTCAGGGGTTTACTACTCCTGCCCGCTTCATTTGCAGCCGTGCTTCAGGTATCTTGGCTATCATGAGCGCTCGTTCCCTGTGGCCGAAGAGGTCGCGCAGAGAGTCATCTCGCTGCCCATTTATCCCGGCCTCAAGAAGCGCGAAATCGAGACCGTGGCGACAACGGTGCTCGAATTCCTCCAAAACAATGCCCCGTTCGGCCGACGTTGAAAAAGTCGTGCAATGGGCATCTTGCCCATGATTCCTCACAACCAGGACATTTGCGACTCAAGGAGAGTCGGAGAAGCCTGTTCACATCCGCGCAAGTAGATATTTCGAGCGGGATTGTCTGAAATGCGGTTTTCTGGCAAAGACAAACAATGGATGCAGCGGGCACTTGATCTCGCGGCGAAAGGGCTGGGAATAACCCGTCCAAATCCTGCCGTCGGCGCCGTCCTGGTCAAAAACGGCGCCGTCGTCGGGCAGGGTTATCACAAGGCTGCCGGTCGGCCTCACGCGGAAGTGGTGGCATTGCGGCGAGCCGGTTCCGCCGCGCGTGGTGCGACGCTCTACGTCAATCTTGAACCGTGTTGCCATTTTGGCCGAACACCGCCGTGCGCCGACGCCATCATTCGTGCCGGTGTGCGATGCGTCGTTGCTTCTCTACTGGATCCGAACCCTCTCGTTGCCGGCAAAGGTATCGAACGATTGCGCGCTGCGGGCATAAAAGTGGACATGGGACTGCTCGAACGTGAGGCCGCTTTGCTGAACGAGCCTTTCCTGACATTTCATCGCCTTGGTCGGCCGCTGTTCGTGGCCAAATGGGCGATGACGCTCGATGGGCGAATGAGCACGGCCAGAGGCGATTCGCGCTGGATCAGCAATGACCGATCGCGCCGCTATGTGCACGAGCTTCGCGCGCGCTACGATGCGGCTATGGTCGGCATCGGCACCGTGCTCGCGGACAATCCGCGCCTGAATGTGCGGCTGCCGGGCCGGAAAAAGGTCATTCAACCAACACGGATCATTGTGGACGGACTCGGCCGAACGCCGCTCAGAGCGAATTGCCTCGATCCCACCGATGCCGGGCCGACCATTCTGGCCACGACCGATGCGGCATCGGAAAAATGGATCAGACAGATGCGCAGGCGGGGCGCAACAGTTCTCGTGGTAAACGGCGTCGAAGGGAAAGCGGATCTGCTCGATTTGGCCAAATGCCTTCACAAATCGGGCATTCAATCGGTGCTAGTTGAAGGTGGCGAACGGATTCTTGCCTCGCTGTTCGCCGTTGACCTTGTGGATCGGGCGGTTGCCTTTGTTGCGCCCAAGATCATTGGCGGCGAGGGGCGGCATGTGTTCGACGGCTGGGCTCGGTCTCGAATGGAAAACGCGCTTCAACTTCACGATGTCACGATTCGACGTTTTGGAACGGATGTTTGCATCGAGGGCCGCGTGGCGCGGTCATCCTGCCCGTGACTTTTTCAACGCGCGATAGTTCTGCGCATGGCGGCGATGGCACGGTTGCCGTCCAGGACGCCAATCTCCAGGCGAGCTGTCCGTTTCTCGCCCGGACGCAGATATTGGAGCGTTCGGTTCTTTCGCTCGGCGTCGCGGCCATCCACCCAACAATTCGACGGTTCCAATCCCATGACATAGGCGCCTTCGCCGGGCATTTTCCACTGAACGAATTTCGGCAGTTCGCGCTGCCGATAGCGCAAATACGCACCAAACCCTTGCCCGCCATTGAATTCCTCGTTGGCGAGAACCATTGTCACCTCGCCGCGCCGGTCCGCTTGCATGTCGTGATAGAAAACGCGCTCGCCAATCCGTGGCGTGGGCCGATCGAACCTCGACCAGATATCCTTGGAGACGGGTTTGAGTGTGAATCGGGCAAGGGCCTTTTTCGACGGCGCATAGACGCGCGTTTCCGCGTCGAGCAACGGGAAACCGAAGTTGCAATGATAAAGCAGCATCAACGGTTGGCGCGTCCAGCCTTCGTTTTCAATCGCGTCCTCAATGATCAGGCGCGATTCGCCCAGAAACGCTGTGACGGTTCGACGCAGAACGATGTTGGGACCGAACAGATGCGTCTCGCGCATTGTGCCGCTTGCCGAAAGGACATAGCGGTTGCCTTCCCAGCGACCGCCGAAGCGAAGTTCGCGCGCCGGTAGCGCCGTATAGCGACCATGCAAACCAAGCGCCTCGCCCTGGTCGGTCGTCGGAGCGCCGGCGTAAGTTAGGCCGCAAGTGGTCACCAAGCCGCCGAAGAAAACGCGCAGCCATTCGAGCCCCGCGGGATCGTGAAATGCGGGCGCGACGTCGCCGGCCGACGATCGCCAGCAAAGCGACCGCCCGCAATAGGATGCCGCGCTGATGTCCATCCCGCGGTCGGCGAGCACGGTGAATTCGAATCCCGTTCCCGTCGAGAATTCCAACGCGGTCACACCTTTCGAATTGCCATCATCGAGAACGATTCGCCGAACGCCTCCCAATTGATCCCTGTTGCCCACGTGGCGCATCAATTCGCCCCGCGTCCAGTTCTTGCCAAATAGATTCGCCATTTTGCCATCTCTCCCAAAATATATTCAGGGATACAAAGATCTTGTTCGAATGGGTGATCCGGTTTTCTTCTCTCGCAAAGTCGCGAAAAGGCAAGGATCAGGATCTTGATGGCTTGGCATCTTTGCGAGAGGCAGTTTCTATTTCTTTTTCAGAGCTTCGAGGCGCTGGCGAACATCGGGCTGATTCGGGTCGGCCTTCAAGCTTCGCTCATACATCTCAATCGCGCGGGCGTTGTCGCCCAGATTCTCATAGGCCATTCCGACGCGAGCCAGCACTTGCGCATCATTCGGTTTATTGGTCAATTCCGCCTCGAGCTTTGCGGCGCTTTGTTTCTCGATTTCGACCGCTTTCTTGAGAATGGCAAGATTGTCGCGCACTTCGGGTTGGGCCGAATGGAGCGTCAGGCTTCGCTGGTATGCTTCGATCGCTTTGGGAACGTCTTTCAGACCCTCGTAGGCAACACCCAAATTCTTCCAAATGACAGGATTGTTTGAATCGCGGCGTCGCGCCTGTTCCAGCAGATCCCGCGCTTCGGCGAACTTGTTCTCTCCGAGCAATTTCATGGCTCGATTGTTCAGATCGGCGGTTTGGCGCACTTGAAGAAGGTGGGAAACGAAATAGGCGGCAACACCAACCACCGCAATTGCGATGATCGCTTTGACGATCTTCATCCGCTGTCTCCTTGAAGCGCCGCTCCAATCGGCTGTTCGCCGGCGCGATGGAAATCGGGCACCAAGCGCTTGAGAGCCGCGACGATGGCTGCCGTATCGCAGTCGGCCGCGGCCTTTCGAAGGGCTTCGAGCTGCTCACGCAAGAAATCGGGATCTACGGTCTCTGGCCGTGTCACAAACACCTTGCCCACATCGGTTGCCTGGATTCCCTCACCGCTCGTCAGCAATTCCTCATGGAGTTTTTCGCCGGGTCGCAATCCGATGAACTGAATCGGAACGTCCACATCCGGCTCGAGCCCCGACAGGGTGATCAGGTTGCGCGCAAGGTCGAGCATCTTGACGGGCTGTCCCATGTCGAGCAGGAAAAGCGCCCCATGATGCCGCAGCGCGCCGGTCTGGATCACCAGGCTCACGGCCTCGGGAATCGTCATGCAATAGCGCGTGGCCTCCGGATGCGTGACCGTGACAGGGCCGCCTGCCATAATCTGTTTCTTGAACAGTGGGACCACCGAGCCGCGGCTGCCGAGAACATTGCCAAACCGGACGGTGAGGAAACAGGTTTTCGACGTGCGATCAATTTCGCCCATGACCATTTCGGCCACCCGTTTCGTTGCGCCCATTACGTTGGTCGGCCTCACGGCCTTGTCCGTCGAGATCAAGATGAAGATTTCGACGCCGAACTGGTCGGCCAATCGCGCGACGATTTCGGTTCCGAGAATGTTGTTGGTCACGGCTTCTGCGGGGTGTAATTCCATCAGCGGGACATGTTTGTGCGCGGCCGCGTGATAGACAACCGTAGGCCGATATTCCTCGAAAACGCGAGTCATCCTCCGTTTGTCGCGAATATCCGCGATGACCAACTCGATCTCGTGCGAGTCGAAGCGGAATCCCAGTTCATTGGCAATTTCGTAAATGCTGTTTTCACCACGACCCAATAGAATCAGCCTCGCGGGACCGAGACGGCGAATCTGCCGACAGAGTTCCGAACCGATTGACCCGCCCGCACCCGTGACGAGCACGCGTTCGTCGCGCAGATAGTTCTGCTCGTCGCTGAGCGACAGTTCGACTTGGGGGCGGCCGAGCAAGTCTTCGATTTCGACCGGCCGCAGCTGGGAGACCGTCACTTTGCCCGCCATCAGATCGGCCAGGCTGGGCAATTGCTTGAACGCGACGCGTGTTTTCTCACATTCGGCCACAATGCGCTGCAGCAACGCGGGCGATGCTTCGTGCAGCGCGATCAGGATTTCCTCGACGCTATAACGTCGGATGGCTTCTTCGAGTGTTTCGATTCCGCCCACAATCGGCACACCGTGAAGCCGACTGCCGACATGAGTGTGATTGGGATCAATGATCGCGACCGGGCGATAGTCGGAGTCGGGGGCATAGACAAGTTCGCGACACACTCGATCCGTGGTGGTTCCCACACCGATGATCAGCAGGTTGCGTCCTGCGCGGGGTCCCCGAAGGCCTGTCGCGACCCACAGGCGCCAGGAAAACCGCAAACCGCCGACGAAAAGAAAGGTTAACATTCCTTCCAGAATAATGACCCGCGGCGGGACATAAACGGTGTAATCGCGATTGGTGGATTCCGGATAGGCCGGTAGTCCCGGCACGGAGAGTTCGAAATACCAAATCAGGAAGCTAAATATCGCCAATAGGACCGTGACAGGAACGATCGCGCCCATAATTGTCAGCATCTCGTGAACGCCCGTGTAGCGGACAATTCGGCGATACAGCCCAAAGACAGTGAGAAAACCGACTCGCAGAGCGACGAGGAACACAACGAGGCGTAAGAATTGCTGCAAATAGGCGGCCCGGAATTCCGGAGGGTGACTTTCAAACGCCACGCCGAGCGCGTAGGCCAGTCCGAAAGCAAGAAAGACGGCCACGGCGTCAATCGCCAGCAGGATCATCTTACGCAACTGTCTCGACATGGCCATGAAGATCGCGCTCGCTCCCCTCGTGGGAAAGATTGGCCAACCCGTCCTACTCCCCTTTTGCCCGGCATTCGTCACACAGCCCGCCGGGCAATGCGATGGCGAACTTCGCATGACAGCGTTTGCAGATGTAACGCGAAGGGTCGCCCGCGGACGACTGCGTGCCGATTTGCAGCTGAGCCACCTCCTTGGTCAGCACCGCAACGTTCTCGCGCAAATTGCCTTCGATCATTTCGAAGATATTGGGCGCCATCAAATAGGGATAAGAAGTGCGAAAGCGCTTGAGGCGGTCGGCCGCGTGCCGGTGGAGTTTGATGATCTCCGCCAGCTCGTTGACCCGAAGCATGGTCTCATAGTCCATCTATTCGATCCGCTGAATGATATGGAAGCCAAAACGAGTCTCGATGATCGGAGAAACCTCACCCGGTTTGAGGGCGAACGCCGCCTCTTCGAACGTCTTGATCATTCGACCTTTGTCGAACACACCCACATCGCCTCCGCCGGCGGCGTCGCGCGCTTCCGAGCGGCGGCGGGCCAAGGCGGCGAAATCGGCGCCCGGTTTGAGCGCCTCCGCGCGAATCTCCTCGGCCTTGCGACGCGCTTCCTCTTTTGAACGAGTGGCCAAGGAGCGACTCGCTCCCCTGTAAGCAATCAAGATGTGCCGGCAATGTGCGGTTGGGTTGCGTCGAATGATGTGAAAACCATAGTTCGTTGTGATGATATGGCCGGCGATTTGTCCTGGCCAAAGCGAAAACGCCGTGTCTTCAAAGGGCTTTGGCATCTTGCCGCGTCCAAAGGGCCCCACGGGCTCGCAGCGAACGTCGGGGTAGGACTTCTGAAATTCACGCCCGATTTTTTCGAAGTCGGCGCCGGGTTCGAGCACCTTGGCCAGCGCTTGCCTCGCGACGACCAGCACAGTCTGGCTGCTTTGCACAACGGTGGCTCCCTGAGCTCCCCAGTAGGAGAAAAGGATATGCGTGACACAAACCGTGGTGGGTTCGTTGCCGGAGAGGGTGGTTGCGGTTTGAGCCGCGACCGGCATTCGTGCACTGAAGAGTCCCAAAATCGCCAACGAAATCCCGATTGGCCCGATTGGGTTCCCTCGCGCAATCCTCATTCGGCGCGCCTGGTCACTTGTTGGCGCAAAATCGAAATGCCGTGACACGAACTTCACTCTTTAATCTCCGGACACAAAAGATGCTCGACACGCTTCAAACGTTCCTCGGTCGCAGCGACCTGCGGATCTAACGAGGCCGACCCATCGCCCGTGGGTTGCGAAGAGCGGAGATGTTCGATCACGCGGCGAAGTTCCTCGAGCGCACGACGTGTTCGGGCGACATGTTCCTCTTCTCGTTCCCGCATCCGTTCGATCTCGAGCAAATACAGGCGCGACCGATCGCCGCCCTTGATGATCAGATACTCAACGAACACGACGATCAGGAGAATGATCGCCAGCGGGCTGTAAAAAAACCGCGTCACCAATCCCACGTCCTGGGTCAACAGAATCAGTGCGCAAAATGCGGCTATCAAAAGAAGCATAATCTCACCTGCCCGCGGCCACACCCGTCGCACGGCAGGCTTTTCTTTTGGATTCGGCGCATCGGCCATTCTGTAGCCCTCCGAACTCCCCCAATGCGAAACAACCCCAAACGCTTACCGTGTCCGTCCTCTGGCTTCAACACTTTTGTGTCCGGGCCTTTTGCTTCTCGCGCATTTCGGCACGGCCGATTCAAAACCGATTGACACGACCAACAAACGCCAATAGTCTGCCATGCGTTTACGAGATTGCGCGGCCGGAATAAACGGTTTCGTGGCGGTGGGTTACGTGAGGTATCGCGCCGCAATCTTTAGTCTATTGGTCGTTTTCCTCTCCCCAGGAACGCTCCTCAGCCAGCCGTCCGAGCGCGATCCTGCGACCGACGCTCTCTACAGCGCCAATGGCCTTTTCAACCGCCGTCTTTACGAACTATCCGCAGACGAGTATCGCGCTTTTCTGCAAAAGTTTCCCCAACACGCAAAGGCCGACGAAGCGCGTTATGCACTAGGATTATGCTTCTATTACAAGGACAAATTCCGCGAGGCAGCCGAGCAGCTCGAGCAGCTCGCCGCCAAGGAGAACTTTATCCATGCGGCTGAGGTCCATTGCCTACTCGGCCAATGTCGCTTGGCGCTCGGCAACCCCGACGCGGCAGAAAAGGCGTTCGCGTGGGTAGTCGAAAAGCGTTCCGACCACGAGATGGCCGACGACGCCACAGCAGGCCTGGCCGAAACTTTTCTGGCGCGCGAACAATGGCAGAAAGCGGCCGAGCGCTATGAGAGCCTGATCGAGCGCTGGCCCAAAAGCCCGCTAATCGAACGCGCCTATCTTCAAGCGGCTATGGGGCGATCGCGCTTGCGCCAGTTCGATAAGGCCGAGTCGCACCTCGAAACGTTCCGGAAGAAACATCCCGATTCGTCGCTGGCCCAACAAGCGGAGGTTCTCCTCGGCGATTGCCTGCGCGAAGACAAAAAACCCGACAAAGCGGCGGAGCGTTACGAAGTTGCCGCCCACCGCCTGAAGGGTGAATTCCGCGCGGAGGCGCTGCTCGGTTTGGCACTCTCGCATTTCCTGGCGGGCCAGTTTGACAAGGCGGCCAAAGCCGCGGACGAGCTGCATCGTGATTTTCCCCAGAGTCCGGCCTTGCGATTGGCCGAGTTATACCGTGCGCGGTCGCTCCTCGAACAGAAGCGTTCGGCCGACGCCGAAGCCGTGTTCGCCGCCCTGGCAAAAACGGACGACGAGCTGACCGACGATGCGCTCTACTGGCGCGCGCGCTGTTTTGCCAAAATGAGCAAACCGGCGGAGGCGGAAAAGATTTTGGCGGCTGCTGTGGAGAAATATCCCAAGAGTGAACTGCGCGCCGAGATGTTGTTCGATCTCGCGGCAAGACGGATGGCACAGAACAAGTTTGCGGAGGCCGCGGAAGGTTTCGACCGATTGGCGGCCGATTTCCCCAAAAGCCCTCTCACCGAAGAAGCCGGCCAGTTGGTGTGTTTGTGCCTTCACCGCGCAGGTCGCTATGACGAAAGCCTGAAGCGTTGCGAAAGTTTCCTCAAAGCCAACCCCAACAACCGTTGGGCCGAGACGATCACCTTCCTTGCGGCGGAGAATCTTTTGCTCTCGAAGAAGTTCGTGGAAGCCGAGAAGCGCTATCGGGTTTTTCTCGACCGCTATCCCAGATCCAAAGAGGCTGAAAAGGTTCAACTACGCATCGGCGCCGTTCTCCATGCTCAAAAGCGTTACGACGAGGCGATCCGGACATTGCAGCCGATTGCCGACCGTGCTGCGGCCGACCCGGTTCTCTTGCAGTCGCCGTATCTTTTGGGCGACGCCCTGTTGCAGCAGGGCAAGTATGCCGACGCGGCCAAGTATTTGGAGCGATTTGCGAGCGGCGACACAAGTGCATCCAATCGCGACGATGCGCTGCTGAAGTTGGGAATCGCGCTGCGCGAATCGGGGAATTTGGATGGAGCGGCTGCGGCTTTCGATCGTCTGCCCAAGGAGATGGGACAAAGTCCTCTGGTGGCGCGCGCGCTTCTCGAATGTGGACAGACCCACTATGCGCGCAAGTCGTATGACCAAGCCCGCCAACGCTTCGAGCAACTGCTCGCCCGCCCGGACGCCGGCGAGCTTGCTCCCGTCGCCGTTTACAATCTTGCATGTATTGCAGCCGATCGGAAGAAATGGGAGGAGGCGGCCGGGCGATTTGGCGAGCTTGTGCAGAAGTTTCCTTTGCATCCTCGCGCTGCCGATGCGCTGTGTCAGCGGGCCATTGCCCTGATCCAGATCAACCAGTTCCAATCAGCCGAAGAAGCGCTGCAACAGTTTGTCGAAAAACATCCCAACCATGCGATGGCCGACGTCGCATTTCTCAACCTCGGTGTCGCCCTGGCGCAGACGGGCCGCGATCGCCAGGCCATTGCGCAGTTCGATCGTCTGCTGGAGCGGTGGCCCAAGTCGCCGTCGGCTGACCGCGCGCTCTACGAAAGTGCATGGGCCGCTCGGCGCCTCAAAGAAACCGATCGGGCGCGTTCATCCTATCAGCGCTTGCTTGAGCAATTTCCGCAGAGTTCGCTTGCCGACGCCGCTGCTGTCGAGCTGGCCGATCTAGAATTTGAAGCGAAGCGCTATGACGCGGCCATCGCGCGGCTCGAGCCGCTGGTCGGGCGAATGCAGGACGCCGACCTGAAGCAACGCGCCCTCTACCGGCTGGGTTGGTGCCGCTTCGAACGGGGCGAGAACGATCTCGCCGCTGCACAATTCGAGCGCCTGACCGCCGAGTTTCCAAAATCCGATCTCGCCGCGCCTGCCGGCTATCAGGCCGGCGAAGCACGCTATCGCCTCAAGGAATTCGACAAAGCCCTCGGCCATTATGAACGGATCGTCGGCCAATATCCGAAGTTCAACCTGTATGAGGAAAGCCTGGTGCGAATTGCGGAATGTCAGGCGCAGGCCAATCGCTTTGCGGCGTCCGAAAAGACGTGCGCCGATTTTCTGGCGAAGTTGCCGAAAAGCGCGCTGGCGCCTCGCGCCCAATTCGGCCTCGGTTGGGCGCGCGAAAATCAAAAGCGCTACGAGGAGGCGATCACCGCCTATCGGGCCTTGCTCGAATCGGGCCACCGAGGCGAATGGGCGGCGCGCGCCCAGTTCCAGATCGGCGAATGTCTGTTTGCCCAGAATCAGCTGCCAGAAGCCGTGAAAGAGTTGATGAAAGTTGAGATACTGTATTCTTATCCCCAGTGGAGCGCCCGGGCGCTGCTCGAAGCGGGAAATGTTCTGGAGAAAATGAAACGGCTCGACGAAGCACGGGCCCGCTATAACGAAATCCGCGAGAAATACGCGCAAACCGACGAAGCGCGGGCAGCCGAAAAACGACTCCGCGAAATCGGCCGGCCCTGATGAAATTGTGGATTTCGGATTGCGGATTGCAGAGGTTCGGTCTTGAATCCTGCAATGAGGATTGCAGACTGCGGATCGCTGACGACTGATTGCTCACTGCAAACGCGCAATGCGGAGAAACCGGGAGCGAGGAGATCTTTCGATGACAAAGAAATGGCTCATCGTCGCGTTGGCAATTCCGGCATTTTCGCCTGTGTGGGCAGCCGACAATGCGGAACCCAGCCGACCGGTCTATACCGGCGCATATAAACATCCCCAAAATCTTTGGGAACTGATCGTCTCGGGCGGCATCGTGATGATTCCGATCGGGCTGTGTTCCGTGGTGGCGGTGGCAGTCGCCTTCGAGCGCCTGATCAGTCTGCGACGCAGCCGGATTATTCCGCCGAATTTCATGAAGGGACTATCGGCGTCGTTCGGACCCGACGGGACCAACGTTCAAGGAGCGCTGGCCTATTGCGAGCGCACCGTATCGCCGGTTGGAAACATTATCCGCGCCGGAGTGCTCAAGCTCGGCCGCCGTTTAGAAGTCCTGGAGAAAGCGATCGAGGATGCCGCAGCCAGCGAGATGGCCCGACTGCGCCGTGGCCTCGAAGCGCTGGCTATTGTCGGCACCGTCTCGCCGTTATTGGGCCTTTTGGGAACCATCTATGGAATGATCAGTGCCTTTCGCACTGCCGCTCAACATGGCCTGGGACGAGGCGAACTTCTGGCAACGGGCATTTACGTGGCTTTGGTCACGACCGCCGCAGGTCTGACGGTCGCCATTCCTACCCTACTCGTTTACTATTATTTTGTGGGACGCATCGAAACCCTGGCCGACGAGATCGAACACATCAGCAATGAGTTCCTCGATCAGTGCCATGAGGAACCGGTCAGTGGACCGGAGTCTTCACCCCCGCGTCCAACGCCCGGCGAAAAGTCCGGCGAGTGGATTGATCCCTCATCGGACGCGCGTTTGCAGGGATTGCCGTAGGAAGGCAGGGAAAACAACCGTCTTGCGCAAGAAGGATAGAGTTTGACCGCTGCGCCAAGGAACTGAGCGAACGGGAGAAACGCTGGATGCGCATTGCACGGCACCATGTTCAGGAAAAACCTTCGATTAACATCACGCCGCTCGTGGACCTGATGTTCAATCTCATCATTTTCTTCCTCGTCAGCGCCCAATTCCACGAGGAGGAGCGCGACATCCAGATCAACCTTCCTGAGACCCAGATTACGGAAACTTTGAGCACCGCCGCGCGATCGCTGATTATCATCAACGTGCGTCGCGATGGAACCTATGTTGTTGGAGCCAATACGGTCTCGCTCGACGAATTGCGCCAGATCATGGCCAAGGCTGTGCAAAGCAACCCCGGTCAAAAGGTTCTCGTCCGCGCCGACAAACAAGCGCTTCACGGTTTCGTTGCCACAGCAGTCAGCACGTGCAAGGAGGTCGGGATTCACCAAGCCAATATCGGCTATGAGCTGCCGCGCTGAACGGTGAGAAGACGAGAAAACAAGGAAACCACAGGTTGCACCGATTTCACAGATTTGAAAAGGGGCTGCGGGCATTAGCAGTAGTGATGAAACGCGAAAGACACGAAGCGATCGTCGTGAGGAGTAGTCGCGGGAATCCGCGCTCCATGGCGAAATGCGCGGCGATGCTATTGATCGCTTTCTTTCTGGTCTGTACCGCAGGAGGCCTGGCGCCGGCGGCTGCACCGGCTGTTGAATCACCGCCACGGGCAGCGTTTGAAAAATCCACGACAACGACAGCCCTACCTTTTCCAGTAGGCTCCAATCTTTCGCCGCTGAAATCGGTTACGGACGAATCGAAGTCAACAGGCTCTTCATCACCGGCCACCCTGAAGCCGCCAGGCGATGAAGCGCGCATTCTCCCGAAAGCGCCTTTCACCGAGGTGCTCTGGGAGCGTCTGCGCATCCCGATTTTTCTTTTTGTGCTTGGCCTGGTTTTTTTGGTTTTTTTGTTGTTCTCTTTGCACAGTCGCCGGCCCACGGGTTGGCGCTCGCTGACGGGCCGTTCGCTGACTCTTTCGATCATCATCCACGTGATCCTCTTGCTTTCGCTCGATTCGGTTGTGCTTTCGCAGCGAGTGTTTCAAGCCGTGCGCGAATCGAAACTGGAAATCCAGCTCGATGCTGACAGTCTGGCCCAAGAAAAGGTAAGTTTGCAGATCCGTGAACAAACGACCGAGTTGCCCTTGGCCGATTCAGCGATTCCCGCCGTCTCACGCCAAGCCGAAGTTCGTCTGCCCGAAGCCGAACCGTTCGAAGAAAAACGGACTGTCGCACCCGGCCAGATTGATCTCAAAGCCTTCGAACTGCCGGCCGATGTCACTGAACCGAAACTCCCCGAGGACAAGCAACCCGCCAGGATGCTGGCGGCTCAACCCACTGCGGGTTTTCGAATCCCCACGCCACAGGTGACTTTGGAAACACCTCAATTGCCCACATTGCCCGAGCTATCCGAGAAGGCGAAAGCAACGGTCTCGCCGCAGATAACCGAGCGCCCGCTCGCTCCCGCCATGGCGCCGGACCTCACAAAAGCGACCGCGAAAGTCACAGAAGGTCCACCCGTGGCTCGCAGTGCCGCGCCAATCACAAGTATAATTGATTTTCCCTCTGGCCCGAGTCCGCGAGGCGCAACTCCTCCGGAAACGACTCTCCCACCAACCGGTCTGGCGCTAAAACCGCCGCCCAAATTCATTCCGGGGCCAATCATTCTCGAAGAAAGACCCGCGAGCGAAGAACCGTATCGGCTGCGCAAACCCGAAGAGCGCGCCAAAGTGCTCGAATCGTTCGGCGGCTCGCCCGAGACCGAGGAATCGGTGCGCCGGGCGCTTCAATGGCTGGCCGCTCACCAAAGCGATGACGGTCGGTGGGCTGTGAAAGACTTCGACGCGAAATGCGGCCAGTGCGGCGGCCAGGGCGAATTCAACCGGCAGGATGTCGCGGCAACGGCATTAGCAACACTGGCTTTTCTTGGCGCCGGTCACACCCACAGGAGCGACGGTCCTTATCGCCACACGGTTGCGCGGGCCATTGCCTGGCTGACGGCCCAAGCGCGCGACAACGGCGATCTGCGCGGACAGGGCAACATGTATGACCAGGGCATGGCGACGATCGCACTGGCCGAAGCGTGCGGCATGACGCGCGACGCTTCGCTTTCTTCAATTGTTGAACGCGCCGTGAAGTTCATCGCGTCGGCGCAGAATGTCGAAACCGGCGGCTGGCGCTATTTTCCCGGCGAAGAGGGCGACACGTCGGTTTTTGGCTGGCAGGTGATGGCCCTCAAGAGCGCTTCGATGGCCCATGTGGCCATTCCCGAAGAATTGCTCAATCGCGCCGAACGCTGGCTTGAACGGGTCGGCGGCGGCAAGTATGGCGGCCTTTGCGGCTATCAGGGCAAAAATCCCTCCCCGGCGATGGCGGCCGAAGGAATGTTTGCGCGGCAATTGCTTGGATACGCGCCGACCGGAGACGCCATGATCGAAACGGCCAACTATTTGCGCCTGCATCTTCCGGACAACAGCGATCCCAATATGTATTACTGGTATTACGGAACCCTGGCGCTCTTTCAGCATCAGGGGACGGCATGGGAGCAGTGGAATCGCGCCATGCGCAAGGCCATGCTCTCGTCGCAGGACAGCGAGGGAACACGCAACGGCAGTTGGCCACCGCGCGGACAGTGGGGCAAGCAGGGCGGTCGGATTGTCGAGACCGCGATGGCTACGCTTTGCCTCGAAGTCTATTATCGCTATCTGCCGCTCTACACCACCTCGGCCACAGCCGCCATTTCCGCGAAACCGGCCGCAGGCAACCAGAACTTGCAGAAGCCAAAGACCTTGCCTGCGCGCACACCAAGCGGCGACAAGGGTTCCAAAAGCAGCGGTCAGAAGTAGTTGACGCGCCAAGCAGGAGTTTGATCGTCCAATGTGGCGCCGACTGTTGATCTGCATTGTCGGCAGGCCAACGGCCAGCCCTACAAGGAGAATACTGATGAACCCACTCGCAATGCACCGGCTGTGTGTTGGATCATTTTGCGTGATTTTCGTTGCGGCGGTCATCTGTGCGAATCCGCAATCCGAAATCGGATCGGCTCAACCGGCGGGCGCTTTCTCTGTCAAGGTCTCTCAGAACACCCAGAAGTTGATGCCCAACCAGGTGTTTGATCTCACTTTCCACCATCAAGGGAAATACCACAATCCCACGTGGGACGTGACAATTGACGTCGAGTTGATTTCGCCCAGCGGGAGAGAAGTTATTGTGGGCGGCTTCTTCTATGGCTCGTCAAAGCCCCAAAAACCCATCATTCACGAACAGAAAGACAATAGGGGTAACGTAAGAAAGACCGCCGTTTGGCCGTGCGATCCCGCCGATCTGTGGAAAGCGCGGTTCGCGCCAAACGAACTGGGCCGCTGGAAGTTCAATTGGATTTTGCGCAACAACCAGGGCCAAGGCACAAGGGGCAACGGCGCATTCGAAGTGGTTAAGGGCCGCGTCCGGCAAAAAGGCGCGATCCGCATAGACCCGAAGAATCCACTCCGTTTCTCATTCGAAGACGGAAGCCCTTATTTCCCAATTGGTTTTCAAGACGGCGTTTTCGACGCCAACGGCAACGGTTCGGCTATGGACGCAACCGCAATGGAAGGCCCGTTCCGCAACGACTCGGAGGCCAAGCGACCCAAGCCTCCGGCGGGGGCAATGTTTGCGCGCGGTCCTTCGATGAACCCTCACAATGCCGATGTTCACTTTGGCCGGTTTGCGCGCGCCGGCTTCAATCTCTGGCGCTTCTCGCCCAACAATTTCTCCATCAAGGTCTTCGCCACCCCGGAAAACGCCGACAGCGCCTCGCTGGACAATGTCCGTTGGGAACAAGCCATCATGGTGGACGAAATGCTTCAACTCACGCACAAGTATGGCATTCGCAATTTCTACGGCCTCTTCGGCTACCACAACGTGTTCGCCCTCGATCCGAAAAACGAACAGGGCATGGCCAAGGTCAAGCGGCTGATCAAATACAGCGTGGATCGCTGGGGCGCGTATGTGGATTTTTGGGAGTTCTTGAATGAGCAGAAAGCAAGCGACGAGTGGTATGCGATTGTGCTCCCCTATCTCAAAGGGATTGATCCGTATCATCGGCCAATCTCAACCAGTTGGGAACGACCCGAAATCGAGGGCATCGAAATCAACGCGCCTCATTGGTATGGAAATGAAGATGAACTGGCGTCGGACCAGGTGACCGCGAACAACGCCAATCACCAAAAGAGATTCGGCAAGCCCGTTGTTTATGGCGAGCAAGGGAATGCGCGGGGCAACGTGGATCGAACCTCCGAGGGAATCGGCGGCGTTTGGGATCCCGGCTCGGCGCGGCGGATGCGCGCGCGAAGTTGGACTGCTTTCTTCAACGAGATGGCTTTCATCTTCTGGGAAACCTCTTACGCAAAAGACGGCCACAACATGAATCTCTGGATCGGGCCGGAGGAACGCCAATACGTCCATGCGCTTCAGGACTTCGCCCACCGGCTTGACACGGGCGTCAAAGTGGTCAAGGCGCCTCTCGGCGGCGCCCAAGCGGGCGAGGTGCGCTCTTATGGGCTGCGATCCGGCACGCGCGCCGCGGTTTATTTGCATCATTCCCGTTGTGCGGAGTGTGCGAAGGCGCCGCACGTTGCGGGTCAACACGTGCACCACAGTTGGGACCACGACCGTGGCGAAGTGAAAGGGCTTCAGGTGAGAATGGATGTTCCCAAGGCGGCTAAAGGCTACTGGTATCGCCCAACCGATGCTGCGATTCTGGGGACTTTCAATGCGCCGCCGGGCGAAGGAACTTTTGTTGCGCCACCGTTCACGGACGATCTTGCGCTTCTGATCACGGAGGGCGGCGCCCCCGATATTGACGGGGACGGCAGGCCCAATGATGTGGACGAAGACGACGACAATGACGGTGTGCCCGACTCGAAAGACGCTTTTCCGCTCGAACGCGAAGAGTGGGCCGACGTGGACGGCGACCGCATCGGCGATAATCTCGATGCGGACATTGACGCCGACGGTGTGGCCGACGATCTCAACAAGAACGGGATTCCCGACAACGAGGAGCGGGATTGGGACGGCGACGGCGTTATGAACGCCGACGCAATCCCCTGGGACGTTTTCCCGCGCGATGCCAAAGAGTGGCGCGATACGGATGGCGACGGGATCGGCGACAATGCCGACACGGACGACGACGGCGACGGCTATTCGGACCGGGAAGAAATCCGCGCAGGCACAAATCCGCTCGATCCAGTCAGTTTCCCTTAGCCTTATCTCCCTATAG
>Ga0315277_10003675_pt1 | contig 20775 bp, 9 predicted proteins | sample YL17G05_15_MG_FD_203695 | JGI IMG/M metagenome (GOLD analysis project Ga0315277, IMG submission 203695) | Sediment microbial communities from Yellowstone Lake, YNP, Wyoming, USA - YL17G05_15 | ecosystem: Environmental > Aquatic > Freshwater > Lake > Sediment | place: USA: Wyoming | collected... | reverse complement strand
GCTGTTGTCGCAGGCCCAGAGGGCGCCCAGGCTGTCGGGCCAGTTGGTGGTGCCGGCGTTGGCGTCGGGGTTGTCGTCGAGGGCGGGGGCTACGTTCGCCACCTCAGTCCCGTTGTTCTTCGTGTCGTCGTAGGTGACATCGAAGGTGAAGCTTCCTATGGGGAAGCCCGAGTAGAGACCCGTTGCGCAGATAGCGACCTTATATGTGCTACCGCAGGCGTGGTCTGCCGTAGCGTCGATGATCCCGCAAGGGCCCCCTCCGTTGGTGATGTCCATGTCCAGGCTGACTACCAAATCAGGCGCAGCCTGGACTGGGCCGTCACCTTGCCCGCCGGGCCGGGCAACCGCCAGCGCGACGGCGACTGCAACTGCTGATAAGGCCAACATGACCCAGAACCATCGTGTCATTCTCCTACCTCCCTGGTAAACGCTATGCAGCCGCGGGCCGCAGGTAACGAAAGACAGGCCCGCTCATACCCGGCAAGCTATGGGCTACAATAATCCATTTGACTAGAACGCACAAGCCCCCAAAAGGTTAACGCGCCAAATAGCTCCTGATCGGTCCTTCGCGTGGCGGGCCGCGTTCGCTATTCGGAAGTTCGAAGCCGTCTCTGGGGTCAGACCCGCAGCCTTGCAGCCGTGGCTAGCGGGCCAGAATCCCCTGCTGGGGGCGGATGGGCCATCAACGCGCTCAGATTGCATGTGGGTGGGGCAGCTTCATGGTACCGGGCACGTGGAGGTCGATCATCGTACCACGCCGCCCATCCTCTCGCGCTCCCAGCAGGAGTTGTACTGGCGGCGAAAAGAGGAGCACCGGAAGCGCTGGGGCGACCGCTACCGCTTGCCGGAGTCCTTCTGATTCGGCCGAGAAGGGAACCTGGTACAAAAAAGGCCCGCCCCAGATTAAGGAGGCGGGCCTTCACGTAGAAATACTAGCTAGCCCCAAGCCAACCTCAGCGCGACCCGTGCCAAGAGCGTAAGCTCTCCAGCAGCGCCAGCACGAATTGGAGCGCTCTGCATTGAGGTGCTCTGTACGACGGGCCGTTGCACGCCCGGTCGATCAATCGCTCAATGCGCTCGATGGCCCGATCCAGTGCTGTCGGCGTTGCTGTGGCTATGGGTGTGGGGGTGTATGACGCAGGTGTGGGCGTCGGCGTGAAGGTAGCCGTAGGCTGCACTGGCGTTGGCGTGTGGGTGTTGGTCGGCGTCGGCGTGAAGGTCTTGGTCGGCGTCGGTGTGTAGGTCTTGGTCGGTGTCGGTGTGTAGGTCTTGGTCGGTGTCGGTGTGTAGGTATTGGTCGGCGTTGGGGTGTAGGTATTGGTCGGCGTCGGGGTAAAGGTGTTGGTAGGTGTCGGGGTGATGGTCGGCGTAGGCGTGTAGGTATTCGTTGGTGTCGGGGTGATGGTCGGCGTAGGCGTGTAGGTATTCGTTGGCGTCGGGGTATTGGTCGGCGTCGGGGTGATGGTAGGCGTCGGGGTGATGGTAGGCGTTGACGTGATGGTAGGCGTAGGCGTGATGGTAGGCGTAGGCGTTGCTGGCGCCGTCAAGTTGACAGTGCCGCCTACGCAGGTTATGGGTATCGTGGCACCGGGGTCGCACTCCCCCATCGTTATGCCGCTAGAGTAGGCCAGGTAGTTGGTGTCAGCCAAATCCACCGTGTCGGTCTGGTCGCTGGTGCACGCGGCAGCCGTGAGCTCGACCGTCGCGATGACGCCGGCCGTCTCGTTGTCGCCCAAGGTCCAGGTGGCGCCGACGGCGGTGCCATCGCAGGCTAGGAAGGCGTCACCACCGGGGGCGATGGTGTTCCCCCTGGGAAAGCCGCTACCGCTGTTGTCGCAGGCCCAGAGGGCGCCCAGGCCGTCGCCCCATTTGGTGCCGCCGGCGTTGGCGTCGGGGTTGTCGTCGAGGGCGGGGGCTACGTTCGCCACCTCAGTCCCGTTGTTCTTCGTGTCGTCGTAGGTGACATCCATGGTGAAGCTTCCTATGGGGTACCCCTGGTAGAGACCCGTCGCGCAGATAGCGACCTTATATGTGCTACCGCAGGCGTGGTCTGCCGTAGCGTCGATGACCGCGCAAGGGCCCCCTCCGTTGGTGATGTCCATGTCCATGCTGAGTGTCAGGGGGTCCGCAGCGGAGACCTGGTTGTCACCTTGCCCGCCGGACCGGGCAACCGCCAGCGCGACGGCGATTACGACTGCTGATAAGGCCAACAGAGCCCAGAACCATCGCGACATTCTCCTACCTCCCTGCTAAACGCTATGCAGCCGCGGGCCGCAAGTGGCACGAAACAGGCCCGCTCAGCCCCGGCAAACTATGGGCTACAATAATCCGTTTGATCTAGAACGCACAAGTCCCCGAAAGGTAAACGGCGCGAAAGACCCTTTGTTCCCTGATTCTATCGTGGTGCATGGCGTTCCCTGGCGGCAGCCAGAAAGAGCCTCCAGGTCAAGAGGCGCGGCGTCCCTGCCCTGCCTAGGCGGCCTGTCGCCGCCGGCGGTGGAACACCAGCGACAGCAGTCCTACCACGGCCACCGCCACCACGATCCCGATGAGGATCGGCAACAGCCAGTCCCCGCCTCCGTCCTGCTTGACCACCTGAATAGTGGCCTCGTTGCAGGACATTGGGGTAGTTATGGTCGGGTTGCAGCTACCCATCTCGATTGCCTGGGGGTTGCCCAGTTGAACGCTCGCCAGGGCCAGGGTATCGGTACCCGTTTTAAGGGCCTTGAAGGTGATGACGGCGATGACGCCATTGGCTACTTCGCCGCCCAGAGGCCAGGGGCCGAAGAGATTCAAACAGGAGATGAAAGCATCACCTTCGCCGGGGTCGTTGTTTCTGTCGCCCATGGGGAAAGCGACTTGCCCGGAGGAGCAGTCAACCTGGTCCTTCTCGCCTAGGCTAACTCCCCAGGTGGTGGTGCCGGCGTTGGCATCGGGATTGTCATCCAGGCCGAAGCCCTCGTCGGCTACCTCAGGCGCCAAGAGGAGCGTGTCGTCATACATAACATCGAACTGAAAGAAGATCATGCCGCTGGGGAGGCCTTCAACGCAGACCGCTACCTGGAAGGACTCACCGACGGACGTGGAGAGCTCTGAATCAATGTCAGCGCAGGGGCCGTCGCTGATGTCGGTATCAAGGGATAGTTCAAGGCCCTGCGCTGAAACCGGCGCGAGGGCGCTGCCAAAGCCGGCGCTCCCCGGGGAGGCAACCATCGCAACGACAAGCAGTGCCAGGCCTAGGAGAAGTCGGAGCTGCGATTTCATGGTGGCATCGTGCACTTGTTACGGTCTTCTTGTCAATCCTCCTAGCTCAGCAGATGTCCTGTTCATCGCTTTGGGCCGCCTATTTCGGGCAGCGGAAGTTCAACACACCGTACACCGGTACCGCATCCCGTCCGTCGACCTTGAGGTCGTCGTTGGTGTCTCTGGGATCGGTGAAGCCGAGCTTGCCGTCCAAGCCGCCGCTGTAGGCGATGAAGATGGCAGTGCCATCTGAGTGGGGCACGTTCGTAGGGGCTTCTGGCGGTGGCCTGTTGTAGATACCCCGCTCGACCGTCATTGTGGGGCCGGTGTCAAACCCGGTGATCCTCAAGTGTTCGTTATTGATGGCCACTATTGTGCCGACGGCAAGCGAGCCCTGCCCGCTGATGGGGATCGTGGTTTGGACAGCGTCAATGTCTGCGGTGAGTGTTGCCCCACTAACTTTACCGGTGTCACCCAGGTTCAAGCGCACGTTTACTGCGTCGAGCATGTTTATCTTTCCATCAAGATTGGCGTCAGGGCAGGTTACTGTTCTCAAGGCCCCATTTGCGACCAGCGAGGTGATCTCCGCGCTGTTGATGTCATAGACCGTCGTCCCTGTCAGCATGAAGTTGCGGGATACGAGCGAATCTGGGCTCAGTACCCTGAACCATGCGGTGGCGATTCTGCCGGAGCCGGTAGGCCCCTTGGGCCATGGTGGGTTGTAGATATCGCCGCTGGTGACGCAGCTCGCGTGGATGGTGTCGCCATTCTCTAGGGTCGGGCCGGCGGTGTACGCGACGCTGCGGCCGGTGCTCGTCAGCCAGGAGAGGTCCAATGTCGACTTCAGGTATTCCAGTTGGGTCGGGTCAAAGTGCACATACAACTGGAAAGTCCCCACCCCGTACACATCCGTACTTGGGACGTCCCGCACCCAGATATCCGTCCTGAACAGATGGTCACGAATGGGAAGGCCCGCGCTGTGGGAATCCCGAACATCGTTGACCGCCCTTTGGACGACCATCGTGTCCCGCGTGGCCGTCTCCGCGGCGCCGGCGTATGCCGCGCAGCCGTCGTTGACGTAGCCGTCCCCGTCATCGTCAAGCGCATTGGCGCACTGGAACGGCGTTTCCGCGACTAAGTGGTACTCCGGGCAGCCGTCGTTGACGTGGCCGTCCAAGTCATCGTCGACGGCGTTGGCGCACCTGTTGGTTTCCTCGGCGGCGCCCACTGCCGGGCAGCCGTCGTTCGCCACGCCGTCGCCGTCGTTGTCGAATATATCGCTACACTGGGTGCCTGACTCCGACGCCGCGCCCACCTTCGGGCAGCCGTCATTCACCTTGCCGTCCGAGTCATCGTCCAGCATATTCGTGCACTCGCTCCCCGGCTCCCCGTCCACGTCCACTGCGAAGCAGCCGTCGTTGATCTTGCCGTCCTGGTCATCGTCGATGTTATTGCTGCACTCCGAACCCCACTCCGCTCTGGGCATTACCGGGCAGCCGTCGTTGACCTTGCCGTCGCCGTCATCGTCGTTGGCAGCGTTACACTGGTCACCTGTCTCCGGCGCGCTCACTGCCGGGCAGCCGTCGTTTGTCCAGTTGTCCTCGTCGTTGTCGATACTATCGTCACACTGGGCGCCTGTCTCCGGATGCGGCCCGCCGGCGTCCACTGCCGGGCAGCCATCGTTCACCACGGTGTCCCCGTCATCGTCGTAGTTGAAATCGCACTGGGTCCCCGTTTCCGGTTGCGGCACGCCGTCGTCAAACACCGGACAGCCGTCGTTCACCTTGGTGTCGCCGTCGTCGTCAAGCGCATTGTCGCACTGGGCGCCTGTCTCCGGGTGCGGCACGCCGTCGTCGACTACCGGACAGCCGTCGTTCACCAAGGTGTCGCCGTCATCGTCGACCGCTTCGTCGCACTGGCCCACGAGGGCGAGGATTGTCATTCGTTCCGGGATGGGTCCGTGATCGCTGACTATCTCTATCGTCCAGCCCGGCCTGAGGAGGCTGGTGTCGCTGACCTTCACTCGGTCGTGCGAGGTGCTTCCCACGAAGGGCTCCAGCAGCGTTACCTCGCTGTCATACCATGCCCCCTGCACCATAAAGGACGCGGGGGGGTCAGGAGTGATATAGCCGTTACTATCGGCATAGGTCGCTGGGGTGCTATCGGGCGCCAGCGCCGCGACGGCGACGGTCAGTATTCCCAAGAGCGTCCATTTCAGACGGGCTGTCCTCATTGTTCAGGCCTCCTCTTGCCACTACGAGCGATCGGGCTCTCCCTTGGCTCTTCCCCGCGCCGCTGTCCGCCTGGCGAGGCGGCGGCATCAGCCGCAAAGGGCTGCGGCTCCTAGAAGTCGGTCTCTGTACTATCGGACGGATGCCCAAAAAACATCGCGCTCTGTCTCTTGCTTGGTGTGATTGTCACGTGCGACGGCGCGAGACAGCCCGTCGCAAATAGAATGCAAATGATAGCGAAGTTGCGCCTCCCGCGGCCAGCAACCCGGCCGCCAGGGTAGGCCATAAGATCGCCTGCTCCTCGGGAGGGCCCGTGCCCGCCCGCGGCGAGCCCCCGGCTGTCCCCTGGGCCCCACCGCCGGCGCCGCTTCCTCCTGATGCGCCCGATCCGCTTGTGTCCACCCCGGCGGCGTAGCTGCCGTCGAGTGGCCGGGCCAGGGGGGCCTCCCCGGGCTCGGGCGTAAGCCACGAAGGGCCCGTTGAAGATGTCGGCGCAGCAGGGTTCGGTGTTGGAGTCAAAGCCGCCCGGTCGTGCGTCGGTGTCGCTGGCAGACGGTCGGGTTTTGGCTCATCGGGCGCGATGACGCGAACGGCTGATTCTTCCCACGAGAAGGGAGCGCAGCAGTCGTTGGCCAGGTCATCCGCCAGTTCCACCTTGACGAACGTCAGGTAGGTGAGCCCCGGGCCGATAGCCGAGAACCTTATGTGCGCAAGTACACCGGAGCCCCCTACGGGCGGTAGGCTATTTTTGTTGTCGGTATAGCAGCCGAACCAAGCGTCTGTGGTCGTCCGCGCCGCCTCGTCTCCAATGGGTGGGCACGTCACACCGCGGCCGGTGCTGCGCAGGAAATCGGTCTCGGTGATATCCTCGATCCTCAAGATGTTGGGGTCATACTTGATGCGGAATTCATAGGCTGCCAGATTTGTCGCGTTGTCTACAGCCACGTCAACCGTGAAGGTGTCACCGAGGTCAACGTTCTGGCTGCTTGGCAGCAGGCTGACTGTGGTGCCCTCGGCAGCCGAGGTGTTATCGGGGGCGCTCGCTAACGATGCGGCGGCAATGAGAAGTCCCACACCCACGAGTCCCACGAGCCCAAGAAACCTGACGCTTCGATCCATAGTTCGGATTGTCTCCCCTGCTACTCCCCGCCGTCTACCGATATTTGTTATCTATTCAATAAGATACCTTGCGCGTTTGTCCTCGTTGGCCTCCCCCGGCGGAAGCGCCCGCCGGAGCCCCCTGTCCTCGCTCGTGTACTGTTTCCAGCGACGGCCTATTCGTCCAAGCTGTCAATTACCATGGCGGGGGAGCCGCCCGAAGAATCGGGTCTAGCGCTCCCCCGCCATTTGTTTCCTCTATCCAGGTCTATACCTAGACGTTCAGGTTGCTCTCCTATCTCCTGTCAGTCGCTACTAGGGCATCGGCGTCGCCATCTGTGGCGGCACGACAGGAACTTTCTGGTCGTCCGGTATCGGGTCCTGGCAGTAGCTGCCGTCGCGACCGAAGACGAACTGGAGGTCCTTGATGTCGATGTCGTAGTCGGTGAACTTGGGCTCCAGGTCGAACCACTGGTCGTACAGCTGCAGACCCCAGAAGGCGCCGTAGCGGAACGCGACACTCATCTCGTCCACAACGTCCACGTCGCAGTCGAGGTCTGTGTCGCCCTCGAGCATGCGAATGGTGATGTGGATGTCGCCGCAGATCGGGGTCAGCCCACCGGGCAGCAGTCCATTCATCGGCTCGGCATAGATGTCTGTGGTCTCACAGTTCTCATCTAGCACGTCCGTGACCACACCGTTGTCCTTGGTCGGGCGGAAGCCGTCGCGGTAGATCATGTCGTTCGTCTGCGGGATGATCAGCATCTTCTCGATGATCCCGTTGCCGCAGGGGCCGTTCTCGGTCCCCGTGGTGATGCACGCCTCGTACATGTAGTTCTCCGTCAGTAGCGAGAACGTGCAGTTGGCCACTCGGCCGGTGCTCTCTAGCCAGGAGACGTCGGGGTCGGGGCTGCCTCCGCCGGTATCGATGGTCTTCGGGTTCAGGTCGTTCTGGAAGCGCACGAGCTTGTGCTCGTACTTGATCTGGTGCTCCCAGGCGCCCAGACACTCGGCGTCGGTGTCGCTGTCGTTCGCGTCGTCGGTGTCTTCGGCGTTCAACAGCCAGACATCGACTGCCAGACAGCCCTTGCCCAGCTCAGGGACGACACAACCGTTGGCGTCCGCAGGCGGGAGAGTCACTGGCGGGTAGGTGCCGGACTCGACTCCACCCGGGAAATCGGGGTCCATCAACCAGAGGTTGCAGTTGGTCTGGATCCCCTCGGTTTCAACGTCGCAGTCCTTCACCATCGCGGCTTCGCGGCTCTGGCAGTTCACCGTGACGCTCACCGAGCTCACGTCGTTGTCCGGGTTCGGGTCGTAGCCAAACGGCCATTGGCTCTCGGGGCCGGCGCCGGCAGACGGGCAGCCGTCGTTGACCCAGCCGTCGCCGTCGTCGTCGTCGTCGTTGAGGCACTGGTCGCCTGTCTCCGCGGTGGCGCCCTTTTTCGCGCAGCCGTCGTTCACCACGGTGTCGGCGTCGTCGTCTATGGCGTTAGCACACTGAGCTGGCTCCATGTGAGAGCCTGTCACCTTCACAGTGTAGCTGCCGGCCTTCGCGCAGTAGATTTCGAGGCCCCTGTCTATCTTCCACGTGCCGCCGGTTGGCAGAACCGTTAGCCCCGGAACCTGGACATACGGAACCATAACAATGTGGTCGATGTCCGTGCACTCCGGGTCGGGGAAGCCAATGGTGAGGGGGTCAGTGCACGCGCCGTTCACAGGACCCCAGTCGCAGGTGCCGTCGCCGTCGTTGTCAATCTTGTCGGTGCAGTTGCCGGTGCGGTTGGCCAGCGCCGGACTCGGCGAAGTCGGCGGGACGGCCCCGACTTGAGTCTCCTCGCACGGGATGACGTAGAACAAGGGGGGCGTCCCCACGATACACGCGTCGCCGTCCAAGTAGTTGTCGGCAGCGCCGCCAATGGCTTCTAGCCGTGGGCGCAGCAAGGCCGGGTTGAGCGGGGCGTCAGCCCCGTCCGTGACGAGCCAGGCTACCTGCGCATATCCCCAGGCTATGAGCTCTGAGTTCTGGCCCACCTGCGGGCAGCCGTCGTTGATCCAGCCGTCGCTGTCGTCGTCACAGGTGTCCCACGGCGCCTTGCCGTCGGCGTCGGTGCAGGCTGTCTCGGCGCAGACCGTCTCGGCGGTGAGCACTGGCGGACAGCCGTCGTTCACCACGGTGTCGAAGTCGTTGTCTGCGTTGTCCATACAGAGGAAGGGCGCCAAGCACTCCGGCGCCCCGGCGTCGACTGTGCCGAGGTTCTTGATGGTCTCGCTGACAGCAATCGTCGCGACAGAGTCGACCAACATGGTCACAGTGTCCGGGGCAGCCTTCCCGTTGGCCGTCATCCCCATGTCAGCTATGTCGCACTGCGGCTGCGGGGGCGCAGGCGTGGGGGTCGGCTCGGGCGCCGTCAAGTTGACAGTGCCGCCTATGCAGTCCATCTTTAGCCCGGAATCGGGGTCGCACTCCCCCATCGTTCCGCCGGTAGAGTAGGCCAGGTAGCTGGTGGTAGCTATGCCTATGGTGTCGCTCTGGTCGACGGTGCAGTCCGCAGCTTTGAGCTCGACCGTCGCGATGACGCCGGCCGTCTCGTTGTCGCCCAAGAGGAAGGTGGCGCCGACGGCGGTGCCGTCGCAGGCTAGGAAGGCGTCACCACCGGCCGCGGGGGTGTTCCCCGTGGGAAAGCCGCTACCGCTGTTGTCGCAGGCCCAGTTGACGCCCAGGCCGTCGCCCCATTTGGTGGTGCCGGCGCTGGCGTCGGGGTTGTCGTCGAGGGCGGGGGCTACGTTCGCCACCTCAGTCCCGTTGTTCTTCGTGTCGTCGTAGGTGACATCGAAGGTGAAGCTTCCTACGGGGTAGCCCGAGTAGAGACCCGTTGCGCAGATAGCGACCTTATATGTGCTACCGCAGGCGTGGGGTGCCGTAGCGTCGATGTCTGTGCAGGGCCCGTCGCTGATGTCCATGTCCAGGCTGACTGCCAGGGCATCGGCGTAGACTGGGCTGTTGGCCCCGGTCTGTATCAGGCGCATACCGAGCAGCGCCGCCGCCAGGGCCACTGCTACTACTAATGTTGCAATAAACGAACGCTTCATCTAGCCGTTACCTCCTACCATGTAGGTATCACTAGGCGGGGTTCTTGACAAACTACTTCTGTTCCCTATGCAACCCCCCTTTCTCTAGAGCCTTTGCGTACAACCAAGCTTATCCAAACCTGCCGCCGGCTAGACATCCGCGATGCCTAGCCCTAGACGTTGCTAGGGCGCCGGGTGGCGTAGACAGACCGTAGCGAGCACGGCTCCGTCCCAACATCGCCGGCCCGCTCAGGCCAAGAAGGGAAGACTGTCATCCTCCCTTGCCTGTCTGGCAGTCCCTCCGTGACTATTCGATTGAGTCTCTCAGCGGGGAATGCTAAACCACCAGTTAACCTAATTTATAGCACCGTTTTCGGGTTTTGTCAAGTACTCAGGAGTGAGAATGCCTGAAAAAAGCCACACCAGCTCAGAATATGGCTGCGACACCATCCTCCCGCTGTGCTCTGCCGCTTGCGCTGTGCGCAGGCGGTAGGTTCCGGCATAAGACTAAACGCCCTCGTCAGGCTTTCATAACAACGAGCGCTTTCGGAAGCCCATCCGCCAGGAGACGGTATTCCGCTCATACTAACGGGTACCGCCCGGATGCTGTGCCTTAGCCGTATCACCCGGGCGGTACCCTTGCTATCTACCTTGATTGCCTTTGCGGCAGTCGGTTTTCTCTCAGTATAACCTCCTCAGGTTAAGGCAACTGACGCTGCAGGTCGGGGTTTGGCAGCCCGGTACCGGGCTTGCAGTGCGTGGCTCCCGGCGGCTTGACGAGGCTGGAGTTCACAGCAACAATTACCCCGTCCTGAGTGTTGATCTTTTGGTCCTTGTTGACGTCGTATATGGCGTCGCTGACGGGGTCGGCAGAAGTCTTGTCGAAGACGCGCCCTATCACCGCGACTCGGTCCAGCCCGGTGCACGCCCGGTCGCCGTTGATGTCAGTGATCTCGCACCAATCCTCGCAGACGTCGCCGTCGGTGTCACTGACGGTAGCCACCGTGTTGTAGCCCTTGATCTCCATCGCGTCTTCTACCTCCGCGCAGGGTTTGGCTCCAGCGCAGGAGTCCTTGTAGGCGCTGGCGCCGTTGTCCGCGTCGTAGTCGCCCGAAGGAGCCCCGCTGGGAGCGTAGGGGCAAGTGACTCCGTCGTTGTCCGGGTCGTACTCGCTATTAACGCCCATGTATGCAGTGTAGAGAGGGTACAGTACCGAGTCCGGCTGGTTAATGTGGCAGGTCCGGAAGAGGGTCTGCTTGTCGTCTTGCATCAGCAGGCACTTGGCCGTCGGGCTTGCTGGATCGTACCCTAGCATCGACTCCACACCGTCTGCGCACCTGTTGTTGTTGGTGTCTGGGTTGTAGGGGTCGGTGAAGAGGCTCTGCAACTCGGCCGCGTCGTAGGCCCTGTCGTTGTCGTCGTCGGTGTCGCAGGCGTCACCCAACGCGTCGCCGGTCGGGTTGCTGCGGAACGCGCCGGCCAGGAAAGGACCGTTGGACTGCGGATGGCCGTCGTTGTTGGCCTGGTCGGGGTTGTAGACGTAGGGACAGTTGTCGTCGCTGTTCGCTACCTCCCCGTACTCGGTTATGGCCACGGAGCCGAGACCGTTCTCGTCGCTGTCGCTGTAGGTGTCGCCGTCGCTGTCGTAGCTCCCCGACGGGCAGCGCGAGTTGGGCGGGAATCCGTCGGTGATGCCGTCTTTGTCGTTGTCGACGCCGTCGGCGCAGTTACCGGCGATGTACCCTTCCGGCTTGCTCGCCGCCCCTGTTACGCCGGTGGTGTTGCTCTCCGCGGTTGCACCCACTTGCGCGCAGCCGTCGTTGATCCGGCCGTCCCAGTCGTCGTCCAAGTTGTTAATACAATTTGTCTCCTTGGCTAAGCCCACTTGCGGGCAGCCGTCGTTGACGTAGCCGCCGTCGGAGTCGTTGTCGTACTGGTCCATGCACTCGTTGTTGGGGTTGGAGTCGAGGCCGCGCTCATCGGCATCGGTTTTGGTGTCGCCGTCCGAGTCGAGGGTGGCGCAGCCGGGGTCAGCGATCTCAGGCAACCCCTCAATCGTGCAGCCGCTCACGTCGCACATGCCGTCTTGGTCGTTGTCTTTGCCGTCGGAGCAGTTGCCGGCGATTGTGGCCTCGGGCACGCTGTTCGCGGCTCCGCCGTACGGTGAGGCCTGGTAGTCGTCGTCGGGCTTGTCCAGCAGGCCGTCAGCGTCGGTGTCTGGGTCCACCGGGTTGGAGAAAGCCGCCATCTCCACCCAGTCGTTGGCGCTGTCGCTGTCGCTGTCAACCAGCTTGGGGTTGGAGCCCCAGGCCTTCTCGATGCCGTCCAAGAGGCCGTCGCAGTCCTCGTCGTTGTGGATGTTGTGGTTGTAGATGGCGCCTATGCTGGTGGGCGCGACAGCCGAGCACAGGGCGACTCCCGGCTCAATGCAGCCGGTGTCGGTGCCATCCGTCTTGCCGTCGCCGTGGATTACACCACCAAAGGTAAGCTGATAGCTGTCGTTGTCCACTCCGTCGTCGCAGGTCGTGGGGGCGGCCAGGTTCTCCGGCGTCGAGGCCTTGACGGTCTTGTCAGAGCCCGCGGCGTCCTCGAACCAGTTGGCCCAGCCGTCGGCGTCGCCGTCGGCGTTGACGCACTGCGCGTCGGTGTCGGTCGTTGTGTCGCCGTCGTTGTCCGCCAAGTCGGTGCAGGTCGCGTGCAGGGTGCCCGCGCCGCCCAGGTTTGCCTCAGGCTGGCTCAGGGCACCAGCGGGCAAGCCCCCAGCGGGCAAAACAGCGGGGTTCGACCCCAGTAACGTCTCGATGACGTCGGAGACGCCGTCGCCGTCGGTGTCCAGGCTGTCGAGCTCGTCGACCGGGTGACTGGGCTGAGTGAACATCGGGTCACCCAGGCAATCCCCGTCGTCGTCCAGACCGTACGGCCTTTGGGGATCGAGGTTCGACTCCCAGGCTTCGATGATCGGTGGGGTGCCGGGTTCATCGGTGAACACGTCACCGTTCCGGTTGGGAGCGCCGTTGGTGTCGTCAAAGAAGCACTGCAGGTCGATTGAGCGCTCGCCGTAACGGTCCTCGGAGCGAAGCGCCAGCGGGTTGTTCTTGTCGAAGGTCTTGCGCAGCTCCTGGACGTCCGTGCGAGGCTGGAGCAGCGTCCAGCGAACCACAAGGGCGCTGCCGTCGTCGATCCCGTCGTCTGACGCCGCCTTGGCGGTGTGGTTGGCGAAGCACCAAACCTTGATTATGTTGGAGCGGACGTTGTCCGCCGGCTTCGTTTCCCCAACGCCGACCGGCATGTCAATGACCTTCACCGCCACCGGGTAGATGCCGGACGTCGAGCACGTGATGTTCAGGTTCCTGATCACGTCGATCTGGCCGTTGCCTGCGCCTGGCGTGCCGGGCGGATGACTCTGTGTGAACTGCACGCTGGAGCCGCCCCCCGCCCACTCGGCGATGATGCCGGGCGGCGCCTCAGCCGTGAACGTCTGCAGGCCGTTTACCGCGACCGCGGACAGGTTGATCTCGGTCGCGTCGACCGCGACGGTCGCCGTCTGGCCGGACACGAGCTGGACGTGCTCGCCCGTCTGGGGCAGCGCCAGGTTCTCGTTGGGGTGGCTGCCATCGATTGGGGCGACGGTCAGCAGCGTCTTCCGGAGCTCGATGATCCGCAGGTCGGTCGCGGTTGCCGCGGGGCTGCCGCAGATCACGCGGATCGCCTGCAAAGCTACGTTGCTGCTGAGGTCGTTGTCCTGCGTCCCCGCCTGGGGGTAGGTGAAGTCCTTGAGAGTCACCAGGTAGTCACCCGCCGCCTTGCAGGTCAGGGTCAGGTTTGCTATGTACTGGATGGGGACGCTCACCTCGAGATCGGTCTCGGGGAACGAGATCAGCGCACCGCTGCCGGTGACCGTCGGTGGGGGGTCGGCGACCCAGGCGGAGCCGTCCCAGTGTGACTGCAAAACGGCCGGGGCCAAGGATGCCTCCACGCTGAGGGCGGGCGGTACCTCGACGTCCAGAATGTCCGTGAAGTCGCCCTCCGCGGGCCCGTTGTTGAGCACCCGCTTGGTCACGGGGATGGTCGTCGTGCCGTCGGCCGCTAGCTGCACCCTTCCCTGGCTCCAGAAGCCGTGGATCTGCTTGTCGGCGCAGCCGGTGCCGGTGCAGGGCGCGCCGCTGTCTCCCTCGGGCACCGGGTTGTAGAAGACGCCGATAATGTGCGAGTTGCTGCTGGACGAGGGGTCCGTGCAGGTCTGCGAGGGCAGGGCCCCCAGTGAGCCGACAACCACGTAGGTCATGGCCAGCTTCGTCGCCCATGGGAATGTGTAGCCCATCAGGTTCACGTGGATTCCGCCGGCTGGGATGCCTACTTTGGTGCCGGTGCTGGTGTAGAAGACGTCGAAGAGCCCATGCAGGCGCCACATCGTCGCGTAAGGCGGGCCCGCGGTGAGCAGCCATGCGTCAGCGGTGCCAATCAGGGCCGTGGGCGCCTTATCCCATGCGATACGGTGGTAAATAGGAGGGGCCTCCTCATTTAGCGCCAGCGTGTCTAAGTCGCTGGGGCCGGACGCGTTGCAGAAGAGGTCGTACCAGGCGATCAGCCCACCGTGCGCCCCGGCAACCATCTCCTTGTCGGGAGGAGTTTGCAGGCCGCTGTTGTACCAGTAGCTGCCGGCGATGCGCACGCCCCACGGGCCGGTAGAGACGCTCTCGTTAACGACCAGAGCGCCGAGAGTACTGCTACTCAACCTTATGTCGGTATCGTAGCCCCACGGTTGTATCGGCAGGGGCATAGCGGCGCGGGTCACGCCTGGATTCCCCAGCAGTCCGACCAGGGCCAGCGTTATCGCGCCTAATACTTCCACCAATAACATAAACTTCCGGTTCATTGTTGCCTCCTTCGAGCACTAACTAGCTGACTACTTGCATGGCTACGAAACAGCAAAAGCCGACCCGCGGGGTCGGTGTCCTTATCCGCAAAGACCCGGTAACAATCCTGCTGCAACTGCGCACAGCCCCGCCATCTGCCGCAGCCCTGGTCAGGCCCAGGGATCAGCTTGCCGTTTAGTACCAACCTACTCTTTAACCGTTATTATACACCGCATGTCAAGTACTGTCACCAATGCTGACGGCAAAGATCGGGCCCATCGCCGGTGCTTCTGGATGCGCGCTTATCTAGGGTGGGCCCGGCCGGGGCGCTGCGAGACGGTTTTTTGGGCAACTTCTTAACATCATAGGTAAACTTCGACAATTATGGTAAGCTATCATCTGTTGCGCAAGGCTGCTCGGCCTGGTGGAGGGCAGCGCATCTCAGCCGGCCCGCTGCTGGGCAAAGGGGTTGGGCGTTCCTATCCCTTCACCTCTCCCCCCGGCCAGCGTCTTGCGGGGAATAGGGAAAAGTCCCCGTCTGGCCGACAAGATAATTAGGGGTCTCGATTCGTTGAAGGCGTGGCACTGGGCCATCTTCCTTTGCCTGGCGCTGCTGGCGGCAGCGCTGGTCTTGCTTGTCCGCCTCGGCTTCACCCCGGCCTCCGCCCAGCCGTCGGTCGTCCGCCTTGACCCGGCCGAGCAGGAGGTGACGACCGGAAGCCAGTTCACTGTCCGCGTGATGGTGGACGACGTCTCGGACCTCGCGGCCTACGAGTTCACCCTCCAGTTTGACTCCGACCTCGTGAGCTACCAGGGCGTGGCGAACGGAGGTTTCCTGGGCAGCACCGGTCGGACGGTGTTCTGCCCGGCGCCGATCGTGGACCCGGTCCTTGGCACGGTGCGCTTCGGCTGTGCGAGCACCGGCGGCGGCGTGCCGGGGGCAAGCGGGTCGGGCCAGTTGGCGGAGGTTATGTTCACCGCCACCGCCACCGCCGAGGGCGTGAGCAGCCTCGATTTTCTCAATGTCAGCCTGGCCGACCCCCTGAGCAATGATATTCCGGCCTTTCCGGAAGGCGGCTCGGTGACGGTCGTTGCCGGCACGCCCGGCCCCACTTTCACCCCGACCCTAACCCCGTCGCCCACCCTCTCGCCCACGCCGACGCTGACGCCCACCATAACCCCGACGCCGGGACCTACGCCCGTTCCCTCCTGCGGCGCCGCGCCGAACGAGACGGTGGTCTGCATTCGACCTGCCGGCCAGGTGGTTCCCCGCGGCAGCAACGCCAGCGTCGATGTCATCGTGGAGAACGTGTCGAACCTGGGGGCCTATCAGTTCGAGCTGGAGTTCGACCCGGTCATCCTGACCTACGTCAGCGCGGCCAATGGCCCCTTCCTGGGGAGCACCAATCGCACCGTCGACTGCGTTGGCCCCAGCCTCGTCGGTAACCGTGTGAAGCTCGTCTGCACCACCCGAGAGTCCGAGCCGGATGGGCCCAGTGGCGCCGGCGTACTGGCCACCGTGACTTTGTCGGGCGCTCGTGAAGGGATCGGCCTCCTAGCTTTGAGCAACCTCATCCTGACCGATATCGAGGCGAATCCGATAACGGTGAAAAGGCTCGTGGGTGGCTCCATCGTCGTCGTGCCGGCGCCGACGGCCACCCCCCCCCCCCCCCCCCACCCCCGCCCCCTCGCCCACGCCGTCCCTGACGCCCACGCCGACCGTAACCCGGCCCCCGACGTCGACGCCCACGATAGGCCCCAGCCCGACGCCCACCCCCACGCGCGGTCCCGTCATAGTGCGGGTAGACCCCGTCACACAGAGGGCCAGCGTGGGGACGGCGTTCACGGTGGACATCGTGGTGGAGAACGTGGTGAACCTTGGCGCCTATCAGTTCACCCTTGCCTTTGACCCGGCGATCCTTAACTACGTGAGCCTGCGGAATGGCCCCTTCCTGGGGAGCACCAATCGCCCCGTCGACTGCGCTGCTCCTGTGGTCAAGCCGGACAGCGCGTCCATCGTCTGCCGGACTCTCGGGGCGGAGCCTGACGGCCCCAGCGGCACGGGGGTCCTGGCGATAGCCACCTTCCTTCCTGTGAATACGGGGCCCGCTTTCCTAGATTTGCAGCGGGTGACGCTCACCAACCCCAGGGCGGTGATAATACCCGCCCTCGAGCAGGACGGGTCGGTCGCGGTGGACCTTCCCCCGACCCCCACCCCCACGCTCACGCCCACGTTCGGGCCCTCGCCGACCCCCAGCCCCACCTTCACCCCCACTATGACGAGGACCCCCACCCAAACGCCGACCGTGGGCCCGACGCCCACGCCGACCATGACGCCGGGGCCCGTTACCGTTCGGGTGAGCCCCGTATGGCAAAGGGCGAGCGTCGGGACGCCGTTCACGGTTGACGTTGTGGTCGACAACGTGGTGAACCTTGGGGCCTACGAGTTTACTCTCGCCTTTGATCCGGCGATTCTCCAGTACGCGAGCCTGCAATACGGCTCCTTCCTGGGGAGCAGCGGCCGGCCGGTGAGCTGCCCCATCCTGGAGCACGATGCGGACAGCGTGCGGACGGTATGCGTTACGTTGGGGGCGGAGTACCCGGGCGCCAGCGGCAGCGGAGTGCTGGCGACCATTACCTTCCTGCCCCTGAACACCGGCATAGCACAGTTGAGTATGGAAAATGTCGTTCTGACCGACCCCATGGCGACGGTCATTACTGTCGGCAAGCAGGGCGGGTCGGTCACAGTGGGGCTGCCGCCGACGCCGACGCGTACGCCGCTGCCCACAAACACCTATACGCCGGGGCCCAGCCCAACGCCAACGATTACGCCCACGCCGGGGCCGTCGCCGACTCCCACCCTCACGCCCACCATCATCCCCGGCACCGCCGCTGTCGTGATCGATCCGGTGTCGCAACAGGTGCTGGTCGGGGATTACTTCGCCGTGGACGTGAGGGCGATCGACGTCAATAACCTGGGCGCCTACGAGTTCACCCTCCAGTTCAATGCCGGTGCGCTTGCCGATGTGCTTGCCTATGTGGCCGTGACCAACGGCCCCTTCCTGGGCAGCAGCGGTCGCACCGTGTTCTGCCCGGCGCCGATTGTGGATGTGATCGCCGCCACCGTGCGCTTCGGCTGCGTGACCTCCGGCGGCGAAACGCCGGGGGTGAGCGGCTCCGGCCAGTTGGCGCAGATCGTCTTCCAGGCTGTCGCTCCCGGCACCAGCTCCCTTGATCTGCCAGCGGTGGCGCTGGCAGACCCCTTGGGCGAGCCGATCGACGCTGCCGTCGCCGGTGGATCTGTGACCGTCTCGGCGCAGGGGGCGCTCTCCGCGGCGACAGGTTCCGCGGGGACAGGCTCCGCCGGGACAGGCCTCCGCGCGGGCCTCTTCGGCGCGGCGGCCCTGCTGATGGGAATGGTCGGCCTCCTCCTGCGATCGGGCCCCGGGGGCGCGGTCGCTCAGGCTTCCGGCAGGGTGGCCCGGGGCGGGCGGCGGATGGGCGCCTTCCTGGGGTTCGCGTGCCGAAGGATCGGCGTTCGACCGCCGCTGCTGACCGCTGCCCTGATCCTTTTCGGCGTCCTTGGATCCTGGCTCTTGTTGGCGATGCCCTTCAAGGCGGTGTCTTCCGCCGGCGCGGCCGACCCTGTCGTCATGTTCAAGAACCCGCAGAACGCCATTCTCTGGCTCTGCGACGATACCGTTGCCCCCTGCAATGGCCCGGGCCAGGGAAAGCTGGTAGTCAATGAAGAGGTGGCGGGCATCCCCAATGAGGTGGGACTGGGGGCGTTCGAGTTCTTCGTCTACTTCAGCCGAGAGGTGGTCGACGTCAGCGTTGCCGAGGGGCCTTTCCTGAGCACCTACCGCGATACCGAGTGCTCTGCGCTCGAGCAGGAGAACAGTCTCCGCTTCGGCTGCATCTCTATGGGCGGCGATCCCGGCCCCAGCGGCTCGGGGATCCTCGCCTCCATGACAGTGAGGCCCCAGCCGGGGCTAGTGTTCCGTCCTACGGCCAAGAACGGGGTCTTCGTGAACCTGCTCAACAGCTCTTCAGACGCCGAGTTGGCGAATGAGCTCGGCGACCCGATACCGGTAGAGGCGGTCAGGAGCGCCATAGTGCTCGTGAAGGCGCTTGAGGGCGATGTGAACTACGACTGTAGGGTGAACGTCATCGATGAGCAGTCGGTATCCGGGCGCTACGGCACCACGTTTGGCATCTGGCCCTACAACACGTTCTTCGACCTGGAACCCAGCATCCCCGATTACGATATCGATGTCAAGGACCTCCAGTTCGTGTACGGGCGGGACGGCACTAGCTGCGAGGAGCCGGAGCCGCCGCCGGGGCCGACGCCGACCCCGACGCCGCCATCGTCGACGGCGACCCCGTCTCAGGGCATAGCGACGCCCGCCACGGCGACCCCGTCTCCGGGCACAGCGACGCCCGCCACGGCGACCCCGCCTCCGGGCACAGCGACGCCTGTCACGGCGACCCCGTCTCCGGGCACAGCGACGCCCGTCACGGCGACCCCGTCTCCAGGCACGGCGACCCCGGGCGCAGGTACGCCGACCTCTCCCGCCGCCACAAGCGTGCCATCACGGGGGCATACGAAGACGCCGACACCGGGAACCGCGACCCCCGCTCTGGCGGAGACGTCGACGCCGACCCCAATAGGCGGGATAGCGCCCACTGAGAGGACGCCGGAGCCGGGAGGAGAAATCGCGCCGGAGGAGCAGACCCCCGGCGCGGCTGAGGGACTGCCCGGCGCCGGCTCCGGTCCCCGTGCGGCCGCGCCTGATGGCTATCTGGCGCTGCTGATCGCTATGTTGGCAATGGGGGGATGGTCAATCCTGGCCGGGATGCTGTACTGTAGAGAAGCGCAACTCTCGGAGCATCCGGTCGAGGCTGGAAGGGTAGAACGCAGGCCCGCCCGCCGATCCGAACGCAAGCGGGTGTCTTGAAGTTGTCGGCTAGTTGCCGATATGATCCTTAGAACGTGGGCTTCCGGCCGACGGAGACCGTAAAGAAAGGGGTACTTCCGGCATGAAGAAGGGGCTTTGTGGTATTGGCCTGGGTATCAAGCTGTCGCTGTTGGGGGTTGCTGTCCTCGTTGCCTGCCTAGCAGGGGCAGCCCTGGCGCAGGGGAACCAGGCGCGGATGTCCGTCGAACCGCCGGAGGAATCCCTCAAGGAAGGCGGCCCGGAGTTCAACGTGAATATCGTCGCCGATGACGTTACCAACCTGGCGGCCTTCCAGTTCAGTCTTTCTTACGATCCTTCCATTATCCAGTATGTGGGGGTGAAGGAAGGGTCTTTCCTGGGCAGCTCCGGGCGTCAACCCCAGTGTACCGAGCCGCGTGTCCAGACGGGTCAGCCGGAGACGCTCAGCTTCAACTGTGTCACCCTCGGCCCTCCCGTCTCCCTGAAGGGGACGGCCGGCCCCGATGGGTCCGGGGTGCTGGCGGAGATCACCTTTGCTCCTGTCGGCGGGGGGACGACCCCGCTAGACCTCAAGAATGGCATCCTTGTCGCTGCTGAGCTCGATGCCCAGGGCAGGCCGGCGCAGATCGAGACCGCAGTCCAGGGCGCCACTCTCGACGTGGCGTCAACCGGAGGCGGCATCTCGTGGGCCCTCTGGGGGCCGATCATAGGGATTGTGGTGGCGATAGTAATAGTGGGACTGGCGATACGCATGATTCGTCTTAGAGCGCGAGGTTCCAGTTCTATCGGAGGGATATAGGCGCGCCTGTTCCGCCCAACGGGAGCAGACCGCCGAACGCGTCATTCATTCGAGAATACGGCCAAACGGCGTCCGGAATCTTGTCGGGCGCCGTTAACTTTTCCCTGGGGGCTGCGTTCTACTCTTGGATAGTCGGTTGTCCCTGAATGGACGAACGGGCCCCGAGGCTCTATGATGTATTCAGTAGTCTCCGCTTCCTATGAGATAGGAGTTAGCAGTTGGAGTTCGGGTCCGTCGCCGCACCGGCATCTGCCGAGGTTGAGCAGGAGACAGTCGAGCGAGCCCAACGGGGGGACCAGCAGGCCCTGGCCGACATCTATGACTGGTATCTCCCCCGTATCTATCGTTACGTCCTTGCCCGCGTGGGCAACGTGACTGAGGCGGAGGACCTGACAGAGGATATCTTCTTACGGATGCTGGGGGCGATTGCGGGCTATCGGATGCGGAACATACCGTTTTCGGCGTGGCTTTTCCGCATCGCCCACAATCATGTTGTGAGCTACTTTCGGAAGAGCGGCGCCCGCGGGGTGCCGGGCATC
>Ga0315277_10003673_pt1 | contig 20787 bp, 17 predicted proteins | sample YL17G05_15_MG_FD_203695 | JGI IMG/M metagenome (GOLD analysis project Ga0315277, IMG submission 203695) | Sediment microbial communities from Yellowstone Lake, YNP, Wyoming, USA - YL17G05_15 | ecosystem: Environmental > Aquatic > Freshwater > Lake > Sediment | place: USA: Wyoming | collected... | reverse complement strand
AAGCAGCAGCACACCCCCGGCTTACGCCGGGGGCTGGTCGCCAAGCAGCAGCACACCCCCGGCTTACGCCGGGGGCTAGTTGGCAAGCAACACACCCCCGGCTTCCGCCGGGGGCTAGTTCCCAAGCAGGACCTTACCGCATGTATCCCATCTCGCGGCAGATGCGGACCAGTGAGTGGGCGATCGGCCCCGCGTTCTGCCCGCCGCCGCCCGTCGTCACGTACTCCACCACCACCGCAAAGGCGATCCGCGGATTGTGGTACGGCGCGAACCCCGCAAACCAGGCCGTGGACCCGCTGCGGATAATCTCCTCCGGGTCCTGCCGGCCATTGCCGTTCAGGTCCCTCCAGATCGGCGGCGTCTGCGCGGTTCCGGTCTTGCCGCAGACCTTGTCCTCCAGCGGGCCCAGTTCGCTGAACGTCTTGTAGGCCGTCCCGCCGGGCTCGTTCACGACCCCGTACATCCCGTCCTTCACCGCCTGAAGGTTGGATGCCGAGAGCTTCAGTTTCCTGTGGTTCCGGTCCGGGCCGCCCTCGGCGACGATGGTCGGAGAGTCGAACACGCCGTCCTTCGCGATCGTAGCCATGGCGTTGGCCACCTGGAGCGGCGTGGCCGTAACAGGTCCCTGCCCGATCGCCGTCAGCCACGCGTCGGCAGGCTCGGTCCGCCGGTCGTAGCGCCGGCGGATGAAGTCCGCGGTCGGCAAGGTCCCGCAGACCTCCTCAGGCAGGCCCGTTCCGGGCAGCTCCCCGAAACCGAAGAGGGACGCCCATTCGGCCATCCCCGACGCGCCCAGGCGGTCGCCCACCTTGTAGAAGAACACGTTGCAGCTCTGCTTCAGCGCCTGGGTAACGCTCAGCTCCCCGTGCCCGCTTCGGTTCCAGCACCGGAAGTGCTCCCGGTCGCTCTCCCGAAGGAACCCCGGGCAGTCCAGCCCCGTGCTCTCCGTGATCGCTCCGGCGCCCAGGGCCGACAGCGCCGCAATCGCCTTCATCGTCGAGCCGGGCGGATAGCACCTCGCCACGGCACGGTGGAGCATCGGAACGTCCACAGTGTCCTGGAGCAGCCGGTTGTACTCGCGGCGATAGGTGTTCAGGTCGTAGTCCGGCACCGACACCATCGCCAGCACCTCTCCTTTGGGCACCGAGAGCACCACGACGCAGCCGGTGTGCCCGCCGGAGGTCAGAAGCTCCCTCAGCTTGGCCTGAAGCTCGACGTCGATGGTGAGGTGGATGTCTCGGCCGGCCACGGCGGGGACCGATTCCAGAATCTCCCCGGGCTGCCGGATGCGCTGGTACCCGCGCTGTCCGCGAAGCGTGCCCTCGAACAGCCTCTCGGCCCCGCTCTTGCCGATTATTTCCCCGTCCTGGTAGTTTTGGAGCATTCGCGTCAGCTCATCGCTCTGGTCCTTGGTGAGGTTGTGGTGGTCCTGCTCCTCCTCGCTCACCTGGCCGGTGACGCCGATGATGTGACAGGCGAGGGACCCGAACGGGTACGATCTCCTGTGGCTCTGGACGACGGACGCCCCGATGGTCTCGTCGAGCTGCTCCTTGAGGGTAAGCGTCGCGGCGTCGTCCAGGCCCCGCACGATCGGATGGGCCTGTCTCTGCTCGCGCACGTCCATGTTCACTATCTGGCGAAGCCTGGCGACCCGGTGGATAATCCGCTCGCGGGCCGCCGTAAGGTCCACGCCGGACTCCCCCGCCAGACGCTCCGCCAGGCGCCGCGTGTTCTCCGCCCGGCGGTTGTAGATCTCCTCCGCCTCATTCCTGCCGACGTTCATCCGTAAGGCGATCAGCGACTTCTGCCGCCGGACCCATCGGGCGTCCTGGGCCAGGAACCCGTATTCAAGGCAGAAGTCGTGGCAGGGCTCGTCCATGGCGAGGATCTTGCGATTGCGGTCATAGATCGTCCCCCGGCTGGCGTGCAGGGGATCGACGTGTTCCAGGCTGAGCCGTGCCAGGCTGCGATAGTAGTCGCCCTGGACGACCTGCAAGTACCACAGCCGTGCCGCCATCCCAACGAACACCAGGCCGATGATGGCCAGGAAGATCTTGATGCGTAATCTGTACATCGTCCACTCGCGGGGCGCTCCCGGCGTCGCAGGATGTCTGCGGTCAGCGAACTCGTCCGCTTGCGGCAGGCGCCGGGGGACCGCGCCCGGAAAGCCCTCTACAACCGCCCGGCCCGACCGACCGGGGAGGCAACGAGCCATCGCTGGGCCTTGGCAAGCAGCCAGTGTCCTGGCACCATCAGCAGCCCGGTATAGATGGCCAGCAGGCCCGCCTGAAGCAGGCGCCTGCCGTACTGCGACCACGACGTCTGGTGGTATGCCAGGAGCGACTGCAAACTGAGGTATACGCCGTGCGCCAGGATGCAGAAGATCATAGCAAAAAAGGCCTGCGGGAGGGGCTTATCGCGGAAAAACGCCTCGCGAATCCGGAAGACCAGTCCCGCGGCAGCGGCGTAACCCAGAGACATCGGGCCAAGCGCGGTCCCGCCCTCCATGCCCCCGGACGAGGTCAGGTCCAACGCGAAACCCATACCCCACGCCGCGAGCATCACCTCCTCCCAGTTGCGCGCCCACAGCGCCGCGAACGTCGCCAGGATCGCCAGCAGGTCCGGGCCAACGCCCCCGACGCCCTTCACGGTGAACACCAGGACCCCGCCCACCGTCGTCTGCACCAAGAGGAGCACGCAGGCCAACAGGATGAACGGTAGCCAGTGAATCAATTCCGCGTCCCCGCCGCTCCATTGCTCGCCTTGGAAGCCAGTGGCACCACGATGAAGACGTCTTTCAGGGCCGCCAGGTCCGCGTACGGCTGAACGCGAACGACCGAGAAGAGCTGATTCCTGGGATCGTCCCCGACCTCCACCACGCGGCCGATGCGGACGTGCTCGGGAAGGAACGCGTCATCCTTGGCCGTGACCAGCCAGTCCCCGTTCTGAACGTTGTGGTACTTCTTGACCTCGCGGACCACCAGGCCGTCAACTCCGTCCCCCTGCGCCTCGACCTCGATGACCTGGTTGTTCCTGTCCGACAACTGCTCCTGTGCCGCCACCCCGCCCGCGATGACGGTGATCCACCGGGGACGGTTCGGATCGACCACGCGGATGATCCTGGCCCGAATCCGGAAGCCGCCGTCGGTGACGAGCTGAAGCCGGGCGTAGTACCCGCCGGTTTCCAGCAGCCTGCCCACCAGGGCCGAGCTGCTGATCGTGGCGAGCTTCGGGGGAAGGGCCTTGGACCGGTCGGTCAGGAGCGTGACGACCCTGCTGCCCGGCTCGGCCCCGCTCGACCCGCCCTTGTTCACCAGCCGCGTCCTGCCGTAAGGGAGCGAATCCGAGGCCGCCACCTGCGCCGAGACCATCTCGCAGGGGAAGTCCGTCATCTTCCCGTACAGGCGCTGCCGCAGCGCGTCCTGCTCCAGGTAGTGGGCCAGGTCCTCCTCCGCCTTTTGCGCACGCCAGCGCAGGGTATCGACTTCCTCCTTCAGTCGGCCCGCTTCGGCAGGCGAGACCTCCTCCGGCCCGCCGGTCAGCGATTTCACCGACGCCGTCAGGCTCATCCCCGGCTGCCCCAGCGGCGCCAGGACCCAGTGGGCCAGCACCCGCAGCCGGTTGGCCAACGGCGCCCCCCACAGGGCCATCACGACCGACGCGCCCATCAGGAAAAGGAGAACCGCCTTCTTGGAGGGTTTTTTCAGAAGCTTCATGGCGTCTCACCGGGTCTTGAGCAAGGCTATGATACCGTCCCGAGGCGGTCCTGAGCAAGGCGCGTGTGGAATCGCCGTGGAACGAGCATTCGCTTGCGGTTTCGCCCGGACGGTGGGAAGGTGGTGCGCAAAGCCGCAGGCGCGGACCACCGCGATCCCTGGTCACTGACTTGCGCCCACCGACTCCTGATCGCTCCCTCCCGGGTGCTGATTCCTGGTGACTGAATACTTGTTCCTGGTTACTGGGCACTGATTGCTGGTTCCTGGGTACTGGGCACTGGTTACTGGTTACTGATTACTGGTTACTGCTTGCGCGTTTCCAGCTATCCCCCTCAACAGGTCATCCACGTACCTGCGGTCGTTGGCACAGAGCGGCACCTTGTGCTGCCCGCCGAGTTTCCCGCGGCGCTTCATCCACTCGTAGAACGTCCCCTTGGGCACGGATGTGACCTCAACGCTCGTCATTCCCAGGCCGCCCCCGCGCTTGACGGAGTAGTCGTGGTTCAGCCGCTGCATCTCGGCATCGATAGCGGCGGCGAAGGCCTCCAGGTCGGCCGGCAGGCGATGGAACTCCACCACGTACTGATGCGCCCCGACGGGACGAGTCTCGTCGGGATATCGCGGCGCGGCCGTGAATTCGGCCACCTCCGCACCGCTCACCGCGGCCGCATGTGCCACCGCAGCCGACACCTGCTCGCCGATAATGTTCTCCCCAAAGGCGTTGATGAAATGCCTGTTCCGGCCGGCGAACACTATCCGCGGGGGGCGGAGCCCGGTAAATCGCACCACGTCCCCGATATCGTAGGCCCACAGCCCCGCGCACGTGCTGAGCACCAGGCTGTACGGCACGTCGAGCTGAACCTGGTCGATGGTCAGCCGCGGGGCGTCCGCCTTCCCCCACTCGCTGAGGGGAACGAACTCGTAGAACAGCCCGTTGTCCGTCAGCATCTCCATGCCCGGGTCGCCCGCCTCGGCCTGAACGGCCACGAAGCCCTCGCTGGCGGGAAAGACCTCCAGGTAGTCCAGCTTGTGTCCCTGCCGGAAGTACCGCTGGAACCCAGGGCGGTAGGGCGCGAAGTTCACCCCCCCGTGGACGAACAGTTGCAGGTTGGGCCAGATGCGGCTGATTCCGCCCTCCTCTGGGATGCCCCGCAGCTCGCACACCCGCCTGAAGAGCACCTTCACCCAGCTCGGCATGCCCGTCACGAATCGCACGTCGCGCCCGACCACGCGAAGGGCGACGGCGGCGACTTTCCGCTCCCACGTGTCGATGAGGGCCAGTTCCTTGCCCGGCTCGTAGTGCCGGCTGAGCGGCCAGTGGATCGAGCGCGTCGCGATGCCCGAAAGGTCGCCGATAAGCCCGCCCCCTGGCGCCTTCGTCAGCGAGGTGGAGCCGCCGAGGAACAGCAGTCGGCCCCCCATCAGGCGGCTGACCAGCTCCCCGCCACGGCGCTTGTAGTACGCGAACACGGCCAGCGCCGCCCGGGTGTTGGACCGCATCATCGCGCCCGTGACGGGGATGTTCTTGTCCCCGGCCGTCGTCCCGGAGGTCTGCGCGAAGAACCGCACGCGCCCGGGCCAGGAGACCCCCTTTTCCCCGCGGACGATCCGGCCGAACATCTCCAACTGGGCTACGTAGTCCCGGATGGGCACGGCCTTGGTGAAGTCGGTGTGGGTTCGAATCGAGGCGAAGCCGTGCTCTCGCCCGAACCAGGTGTTTCGGGCTGCGCGGAGGAGCTTCCGGAACACGCGCGCCTGTGAGCCGGCCGGGTCGTCCGCCATGCGGCGGAGCCAGCGGTCGGTCCTCCGGAGATACCACGACAGCGCCCGGCCAACCAGGTTCACGGCGCCGCTCCGTCGGGCTTGTGCGCGCCGGCCGGGCAGATGTACCGGTCCCACCATCCGCACAGGGCCGCACCGAACTCGCGCGGGCGTTCGATCGCGGCGGCGTGCCCGCACTCCTCCAGCCATTCCAGTTCGCTGCCGGCGATGCCTTGGTGGAATTCCTCGGCCACCTCCGCAGGGGTGACCGTGTCCTGCCTGCCCCAGATCACCAGCGTCGGGCACCTTATCAGGTGAAGCCTGGCCGCGACGTGGTCTCTCTTGGCCGATTTGGCGATGTGCACCAGGTCGCGTGCGTTCTGCCGGATGGAGATGAGTTGGCAGATCTCGTCCACCAGTTTATCCGTCACGTGCTTGGAGGGCTCGTAGAAGACCTCGGCCGCCCTGTCCCAGACCCACTGGCGCGGGGGGTGGGTCCCCGGGACCGTGGTGAAGCTTCGCTCGAAAAGCCCGCTGGACCCCGACAGCACCATCCCGCATATTCGGTCCGGCTCGCGCAGCGCCAGGTTCAGGGCCACGTGCCCGCCGATGCTGTTGCCCAGGAGGACAGCCCGGTCACACCCCGCCTCACGCAGATAGCCTTGAGCATAGTCCGTGGCCGCGGACACGCTGTCCAGCCGCTCCCCATCTTGGAAGAAGGGGAACCGCAGCGACACCGCCCGGCACGTCTTGGGGAGATACGGGAACAGCGGCAGCCAGCTCTTCGGTGCACCCAGCAGACCGTGGCACATCAGCAGCGGCGTTCCCTGCCCGCACTCCAAAGTCTCGTATTTGCCCATATTCCCGTGGCTTAGCCCTGAAGTTCGCGGTAGCATATCAGAACGGTAGTGCAATACATAGCGTTTTTCGGTAGTTACGGCAGGCAACTTCGACAAAGGAATGGCGCCCTTCCCCGTCGCACCATGTTTGCCACTTACGCTCACTTGCTGGCCTGGGTTTACGGTCTGGGATTCGCGGCCGCCGCACCCATCGGCCCGGTGAACACCGTCGCCATCCACCGCGGCGCGATGGGCAAATGGACCCACACCCTCGCCTGCGGGTTCGGTTCGGCCCTGGTGGACACCTTCTACCTCGTCATGGTCCTGCTGGGCGGGCAGGTATTCATCGACAGCCTGAAAGATCAGACCTTCCAGCGCGCCTTGGCCATCGCGGGGACCGCGGTGCTGCTGCCCTTGGGAGTGGGCTACATCCTGAAGGCCTTCCGCCATGACCATCAGACCGTCATGGAACGGCGCAACAGCCTGCGGAATCGCCCCCCCATCCACCTCTGGACGGACGTAGGCACGGGCATCGCGCTGACGATCATCAACCCGCTGGCGCCGATCTACTGGGCCGTCGCGGGCGCTGCCTGGCTCGCCAAGGCCCAGACCGGCGAGTGCTCCGGGGTGATATGGTGGGGCCCGGCCGCCGCCGGTGCGGGGCTGATGACCTGGTTCGGCATCCTGACCGTTCTGGTGCGGTTCGTCCCCAACCGCATCGGGCCGACGTTCTTCCGCACCGTCAACGCCATCTGCGGGCTGATGCTGATCGGCTTCGGCGTGTTCTGCGCCGTCACGGTCGTACGCCAGTGCCTGTAGCGGCACGGCTCGTCGCGGCCCGGGACACGGCCACCCGGATCACGTCGCCGGGCAGGAACCCCATCCGCCGGCCTTCGGACGCGCGGATATCGAACACCAGCACCTCCTGCCCGTTCAACACTCCTCTGGCAGGGGCCAGTTCGGATCGGTCGATGGGCGTCGCTGCCGCCTCGTCCGGCCCGCTCGTCAGCGCCGGCCTCAGCACCGAGACCAGCCCCTGCATCTTCTGAGTCATGACGGCCACCTTGCCCTCAGCGCCGGCCAGTTGGTATTCCGCAAGGTCCAGCCGGCTCTCGGCGTTGAGGCGCTTCGTCCGTTCCATCATCCACAGGACCGCCAGCGTCGCGATGATCACCACCAACAGCCCGCCGACCAGGGCGAAGTAGCCGATGTCGCAGTGCCGCCGGGCCGGCCGCTCGTCGGGGTCTTGGTCCGTCATGGGGCTTGCCTCTCATTGCCTTGGCCGAGGCTCCTGGCGATGCGGCGGTCGGCGTCGGGCTCGGTATGATCGCTGAAACGGGGCAAGGGGCGCCCGCGTTTGCCGTAGTAGTACGTCAACCCGCGATGGATCGCCAGGTTCGCCAGCCAACTGTTTCTCTTGAGCGGCCAGAGGCGCAGCCGCCGCAGCGCGCTCGCGGGCGAGTAGAACTCGTGGAAGGCGGCCATCTGCACGTGGCGAAGCTCGTTGACCGTCATCGGTTCGGGTTGGTAAACGACGGTCGCCCCGTTGTACTTGTCCCAGTCGGTCGTGAGCAGCCGGCCCTCGGCCCGGTACTGCTCATAGACCGCCGTGCCGGGGTACGGCGTCAGGATCGGGTAGCAGCTCATGCACAGCCTGGCGCGCTGCGAGAACCGCACCGCGTTCATGCAGTCGCGCCAGTCGTCGCCGTCGAAGCCGAAGATGAAGCTGCCCCAGACGCTGATCCCGTACGATTGGATTTTCGCGATGCGAGGCAGGTACTCGTCCGCATCGACGTAGGCCTTGCCCGCCTCACGGAGCGTGCCGGCCTTGGGGCTCTCCAGGCCCAGGATCACCCCGATGCACCCGCTGTCCCGCATCGCCGACAGCAGCTTGTCGTTCCGCGAGATCAGGATGTCGCACTGCGAGGCCCACTTGATCTTCAGCGGCCGCAGGGCCTCGAAGAGCTCCATCGCCCAGGCGTGGTTCCCGGCAACGTCGTCGTCGGAGAAGATGAACACCCGCGTGTTGAAGGCCTCCTTGACCGCACGCATCTCCTCGACAATGTCGGGAATGGCCCGCTGGCGGAACTTGCGCCCGAAGACGGCCGGGGTGGTGCAGAACGTGCATCCGTGCGGGCAGCCGCGGGTCGTCTGGATCGGGTTGAAGACCAGGTAGTCCTTGGGGTCCAGCAGGAGCTTCCGCGGCGTGGCGATGGGGGCGTCGGGGTTTTCCCTCCAATCGTAAACGCGCTTGGTCTTGAACGTTCCGGGACCCTCCGTCGTGTCCCGTAAAGACCGGCCGTTCCCGACGCCCACGGACTGCGGCCCGTGGGCTACTGGCTGCACCAGGTTCCCCCGGTCCAGGTCTTCGGACAGGTCCCGCAGGGCGCGCGGGAGCGTGCCCTCGGCGTCGCCCTTGCAGATGATCGTGGCGTGCTGCATCGCCTCTTCGGGAAGCACCGAGGGGTGGATGCCCCCCAGGATCACCGGCACGCCGAGCGCGCGATACCCGTCGGCCAAGGCGTAGGCGCGCTTCGCCTGCGTTGTCATCGCGCCGATGCCGACGGCGTCTATGCCGTCCGCGCTGGGCGTATGAAGGTCCTCAGTGACGTTCTCGTCGATGATCTGAACGTCCCAGCCCTCCGGCACCACCGCGGCGCAGATCGCCAGGTTCAGCGGCATGAACAGCGCCCGCCTGGAGAACGTCATGTGCCGGATGATCTCCGGCATGCTGATCGTCGAAAGCGGGCTGCGGGGGTTGATCAGGCGCAGCGTCCGCCGGGGCTTGGCCTCATTGGTGGAGAAGACCATCACGCGATAGCTGAACAGAAACGCCGCGGCTTATCAAGGTCCGCATTGGTGGGAAAGGCGCCTGCCTACCCCGACTCTCCGCGCGAGGCCTGGCTTCTCGCGGGCAAGACGGGACAGGCGACACGCCCGTCCTGCCATTTCCCCGGTCCCCGGACTCACCGCACGTACAGTTCCGCCACGGACCAGGGGTAGTCCCCCTGACGGACGACCTGGATGCGGACGTACCTTGACAGGGCGGGGTTGACCAGGATCGCGTACGTCACGCGCCTCGTGCCGGGACCTTCGTACTGCTTCTGGGAGAAGTCCTTCCCATCCCGGCTGGTGAAGATCGCCACGCGGCGGGCGCAGCCGTACTCGTTCGGCCCGTGGTCGATGACGACCTGGTTGAAGACGCATCGCTTGCCCAGGTCGATGGTGATCTGCGCGTTCTCATAGGTGCCGCCGCTGACGGCGACGGTCTGAACGTCCCCGTCGATGGCCTTCTGCGGGTCGGTCAGGGTGCTGCTGAGGACCTTCCAGCCCGACGGCGGAGTGACAGCGCTGGTCGGGGCCCTCGGACCATCGTGGCTCATGATGGGGTCCGGCCCGCACCCCACCACTCCTGCCGCCGACACGAACAGTGCCAGAACCGTTCTGTTCACCGATGCCCTCAAGTCCTTCCGGCCCGGTAGCAACCAGAGGCGGGAGCCACCCTGCGCGGGCTCCCCCGCCGCCGAGAGCCAGAGATTATACAGACTGCCGCGGGGATGCCAAGCTGTTTGCGGCGGGCAGTGCGGAAGGGCGGACGGCTGGAAGGACAGGCGCCTGTCCTGCCTGCCGAGGGCAGATGGGTCCGGCCTGTCCGAGATCCTGCTGCGCCCGCGGGGGGGACGCAAAGCGTTTCACCAAGTGTCCGGGCGCAATCGTGGTCGTAATCCCCTTACCGACACGCAGTTAGCAACGAGCCCTGATCTTCTGCGTCGGTCGCGGATAATAAAGATAGCTCATAGGTATTGAGGGAAGGGGCGTGCGGTATGTTCTCGGCGAGACACTGCTTGCGGGCCAGGAGGCGACGAACCCGGGTGCATCCGAACCTAGCGACCCCCACCAAACTCCCCCTGTCTGTTCCTGCCGGACGCATCTCGGAGGAAGGTGGGTACGATGGTCAGGCCGACCCGACCAACCGTCGGCTTGGCCGGATCGGGAGGCGGTTCCGGGTCCCGCCAAGCATGGCTGGGCCGAAGGAGGTGTTTTTGACCTGCCACTACTGTGGCTATGGTCCAGCGGAGGTGCCGGCGGGAGGCAGGTGTCCCAAGTGCGGCGGATATAGCTGGGAACGCTATGCCCTCTCCGTCAGGTTGCTGCCGCAAGCTCCGTAGGAGGGACTGCGGCGAGCTGCGGGCCTATGAGCCTTCTGGAGCCCACCCGACCGGGTGGGCTTTGTTATGCTTGTGCCCGCAAATCCGATATCATGTCCTGAATGCCTGAACCACCAAGCAGACCCCAACGTTCCGGGAGGAAGAAAACTCCATCCACGGCCCCGGCGCCGCGCCCGGCGTTGGCGGACCAGGGCGCCGCGACGTTCCGCTGCCCGCACTGCCAACGGCTCATCCGCCTGGAAGGACCGGACCGGACCGCGATCCCCGTCTGCCCACGGTGCGGGCTGGCCATTGACGAGGCACGTCTTGCATGAAGGCGATCATTCTCGCAATCGGGGACGAGTTGATCTCGGGCCAGACGGTGGACACCAACAGCGCGTACCTCTCCCGCCGGCTCGCGGAGCGGGGCGTCGAGACCGTCGAGCACCGGACGGTCGGCGACGACAAGGAGCGCATCGCCTCGGCCATTGCGGAGGCCGCCGGGAGGGTCGAAATAGTCGTCGTCAGCGGCGGGCTGGGGCCCACGGAAGATGACCTGACCCGCCAGGCGATGGCCGATGCGATGGGTTGCGAGCTGCAACTGAATGCCGAGTGCCTGGCGGACATCGAGGAGTTCTTCCGCCTGCGGAACCGCAAGATGTCGCCGCCCAACCGTGCCCAGGCGATGATCCCGACATCGGCGGAGCCGATGCGGAACAAGTTGGGCACCGCGCCCGGCATCGCCGCCCGGATCGGTGCGGCCCAGGTCTTCGTCGTGCCCGGCGTGCCCGCGGAGATGAAGTGGATGTACGACAACTGCATCGCTCCGCGCCTGCCCGCAGGAGAAGGCGTGATACTCCATCACGTGGTCCACACCTTCGGCGAAGGCGAGTCGGACGTCGGCGCTAAGATCGCCGACCTGATGAAACGCGGCAGCGAACCGACGGTCGGTACGACCGTGGCGGCGGGGATGGTGTCGGTGCGGATCATATCCCGCGGGAGAACCACCGAAGACGCGAGATTGCAGGCCGATCTCACGGTCAAGACGCTGTACGAGCGGCTCGGGAACCTGATCGTGGGTAAAGGGGACGCGACGATGGCGTCCGCGGCAGGCGAGCTGCTTCGCAAGAGAGGGCAGACGCTTGCGACGGCGGAGAGCTGCACCGGCGGGCTGATCGGGGAGATGGTCACGTCGGTCAGCGGGTCCAGCGACTACTACCTCGGCGGCTTCGTCACGTACTCCAACCGCCTCAAGCGCGACCTGCTGGGGGTAAGCGAGGAACTGCTCGCCCGGCACGGTGCGGTGAGTGAACAAGTGGCCATTGCGATGGCGGAGGGTTGCAGACAGAAGCTCGGCAGTGATTGGGCGATCGGCGTCACGGGCATCGCAGGACCGGCCGGCGGAAGCGCCGAAAAGCCCGTCGGCCTGGTCTATGTCGCCCTGGCGGGGCCGGAGGGAACGCAGGTCTTCCGCTACGTCTTCCCGGGCGCCCGCGACATGGTCCGCCTGCGCTCCGCCTTGGCTGCGCTGAATTGCCTGCGCCTGGCGTTACTTCGGTAGGCTGGGACTTCGGTAGGCTGGGACAAGCCGCGTCGTCTGCGGCGAGTCCCACCTTCCAGGCTTCGGTAGGCTGGGACAAGCCGCGTCGTTTGCGGCGAGTCCCACCTTCCTTATGGATTATGTGCTGAGGCTTTGTGTCCAAGGTGTGACTCCCGTACGGGCCCGTATGGGCGCAAACGACGCTCGTCACAGCCTACGAACTTCGGTAGGCTGGGGCAAGGGCTGCCCTAACAAGAGGGTCAACGCAATGAAGAGAGCAACGCAGACAAATGGGATGTCCCGGCGTGATTTCATCCGGCTCACCGGGGGCGCGCTGGGCGCGGCGGCTTTACCTTCGCTCCTGGGCACTTCGGCCCCGGCGAGCCAGGAGGCAAGGAAACTCAACATCCTCTACGTCGTGCTCGACGAATGGGGGTACTACGAGATGTCGGGCGTGGGCAATCCACACCTGGAAACGCCGAACATCGACCGCCTGATGAAGGAAGGCCTCCGCTTCACGCAGATGCTTGCCGGCGGGCCGGTCTGCGCACCGACGCGCTGCGCTCTGATGACGGGCCTGCACGCCGGACACATGACCGTCCGCGCCAACGGCGGCGCCGACCCGCTCCGCGCGGACGACGTCACCACCGCCGACGTGCTCAAGAAGGCCGGCTATGCCACCGGGGGGTTCGGCAAGTGGGGCCTGGGCGGGCGCGGCACCAGCGGCGTGCCGGAGAAGCACGGGTTCGACGTATTCTTCGGCTACTACGACCAGGTCCACGCGCATTCCTACTTCCCACGCTACCTGCTCCGCAACAGCGAGGAAGTCCCCCTTGAAGGAAACACGGGAGACTTCTACCAGGGCAGGAAGTTCTCCCAAAGCCTGATCTATGAGCAGGCCAGGCAGTTCATCCGGGACAACAAGGATCGCCCGTTCTTCTGCTACTGTCCCTGGACGCCGCCGCACGGGGCGTGGGGCATCGACCCGGACGAGCCCTCCTGGCAGAAATTCAAGGACAAGCCCTGGACGGCCGGGCAAGGAAAACCCACGGACGCGCGGGTCTATGCCGCCATGGTCCACATGGACGACCGGCAGATAGGCGGGCTTCTGGACCTGCTGGCCGAACTGAAGATCGCCGATCGGACGCTGGTGATCGTCACCGGCGACAACGGCGGCGTGGACTACTTCGCTCGCGACCTGCCGTCCGGGGAAACCCATCCTCGCGGCTTCTTCGCTCCCAACGTCGATCCTCGCACGGGCAAGGCGTTCCGCGGACAGAAAGGCAACCTGTACGAAGGCGGCCTGCGCGTGCCCGCCGTCGCATACTGGCCAGGCAGGATCAAGGCCGGATCCGTGAGCGACCACCTCTGCTGCTTCCCGGACGTGCTGCCCACGCTGGCGGAGCTGTCCGGCGCCAAGGCGCCCGGCGGGATTGACGGCATCTCCATCCTCCCGACGCTCCTGGGGCAGGGCGGACAACGGCAGCACGAGTACCTCTACTGGGAGTACGGCCAGCAGGTGGCGGTCCGCATCGGCCAGCTAAAGGGCATCCGCCCCAAGGCCGGCGCCCCGTGGGAGCTGTACGATCTCAGCACCGATATCGAGGAGAAACGCGACATTGCCTCGGATCGCCCCGACGTGGTCGCCCGGATGAAGTCACTGGCGGAGCAGGCCCACCAGCCTGTCCGGCCCGGTGAGATACTGGACCGCGAGCTGATGACGAAGGACCACACGATCAACTTGGGCGGACCCCGCAAAGGCAATCCGCAGACCCAGCCGGAGACGCGGGGCGTGGCATTCACCGGGGCCGCTGACGCCCGCACGCGACGGGAGACGTACCGGTAGGATGTGGAGACGGGTCGTTTCGGCCCACACGGACAGGCCTGCACCCGGTGTTACTTCGGTAGGGTGGGACAAGCCGCGTCGTCTGCGGCGACCCCCACCTTTCTGACTCCCCCTCCGGGACGGCCCATGGCAGGGAATCAGAACTCGTCCTCGTCGGACTCCATGGTGCCCTTCCAGAGGTCGAGGTTCTCCAGATAGACGGCCGTCCCGCGCGCTACGCAGGTCAGCGGGTCGTCGGCGATGCGGACGTCCAGCCCGGTGGCGTTGGCAAGGACGGTATCCATCCCACGCAGCAGCGCCCCCCCGCCGCAGAGCACGATCCCCCGGTCCACCAGGTCGGCGGCCAGTTCCGGCTCGGCCTTCTCCAGGGTGCGGACGACGCAGTCGATGATCGAGCCGACCGGTTCCTTGAGGGCCTCGCGGACCTCCTCGGAGGAGATGATCGTCTTGCGGGGCAGGCCGGAGATCATGTCCCGCCCGCGGACCTCCATCGTCATCTCCTGCTCCGGCGGCGAGGCGGAGCCGATCTCGATCTTGATCTTCTCGGACGTCTGCTCGCCGATCATCAGGTTGTAGGTCCGCTTCATGTGTGCGGCGATGGCCTCATCCATGTCGTCCCCGGCGACGCGGATGGATTCGCACACGGAGATGTCGGCCAGGGACATGATGGCAACCTCGGTGGTTCCCCCGCCGATATCGACGATCATCGAGGCGGTGGGTTCGCTGATGGGCAGGCCGGCGCCGATCCCGGCGGCCATCGGCTCGTCCACGAGGTACACTCGCCGCGCGCCGGCCCGCTCGGCGGAGTTCAGGACCGCGCGTTTCTCCACGGCGGTGATGCCGGAGGGGATGGCGATGACCACCCGCGGCCGGACGCCAAAGATGGACCGCTTGCGGTGCGCCTTCTTGATGAAGTAGCTGAGCATCTCCTCCGTGATGTCGAAGTCGGCGATGACGCCGTCCTTCATCGGGCGTATGGCCGAGATGGAGCCCGGGGTCTTTCCGAGCATTTCCTTGGCGACCAGTCCGACGGCGGCCCCGTCCTTGAGCTTCAGGACCTTATTGGTCCCCCGCTTGACGGCGACGACGGACGGCTCGTTGAGCACGATCCCCTGGCCGCGGACGCAGACCAGGGTGTTGCACGTGCCCAGGTCGATGCCCATGTCCATCGAGAACCAGCCCAGGATGGTATCGAAGATCATGCGAAGTCATCCCTCAGCGGCAGCGACGCCTTTGCAGACCCGGCCTGACCCGCGGGGGGCTTACCTGCCCGGTGGCGCGGGTGGCACCGCCTTCGGGACGGCGGGACCGGCCTGCGCGTCAGCACAAACACCTTATCGAAGTGCGACCTTCCCAGCGTCGCGCCGCGCCCTGCGGCGTGGAGACGGACCGCGAAGTGACCCGGGTCCCCGGCGTCGCCCTACTTCGCCGGAAGCGACCGGGTCAGCGGATCGAGCAATTGGCCCATGTTCATCCCGTACCCGTTGGGGGGCGCCGACGTCAGCGTCCGCAGGCCCAACGCGATTGCGACGATCAAGGCCACGATCGCCACGACCAGCAGCACCGTGTAGATGTTCGGCTGGGGCTTTACCTCGACCACCGGCCCTTGCGATGGTGCGCGTGTCATCGGTTCGCTCCTGCTACTTGAGGCTGCTGGTGCTGGTGACCTTGTCGCCCTTGGCGACGTCGAGCTGCTTGTCCGTGACGATGCCGCCGCTCTGGTTCACTTCCACTTCGTCAATGCGGACCTTGCCCACGTACTGCGCCCCGCGGAAGATGACAAGGACCATGTTCTTCTTCAGCCCCTGCGCCGATCCGATGTTCAGCGACACGATGTCCCCTTTGACATCGTCCACCGTGCCGGTGATCCCCGCGGGGGCCGTGACCTCGACCTCGCCTTTCGCCGCGACCCCACCCGTTGGCTGCCTCTCCAGCTCGGCGATCTTCGCCTGAAGCTCGCGGACCTGATCGTCCCGCACTTGCAGCAGGCGCTTGACGCCCTCGTAGTCCACGCTCACCTTCTGGAGCTTGGCCTCCAGGTCCGTGGTGGCCTTGCTCAGCTCCAGGACCCTCTGGTTGGCGCCCCGGAGCAGCTCTTCCACCTGCTTGCGGTCCTTGACCAACTGCTCGTAGTTGCCCTGGAGGGCCTTCAGCGAGGCGTCCATCGTCTCGTAGTTCCTCTGCAAGGCGGTGGCCTGGGCCTGCCACTTGTCCTGTTCCTTCTGGACGCCGCTCATCTGCGCGGCCAGGCCGTCCTTCTCCTTCTCCAGGCGGGTCTTGAGCTCGGCCCGGTCCGCCAAGGCGCGCTGCTCTCCCAGTTGGGCGAACCGGGCGGCCTTTGCGTTGACCTCGGTCTCCCGCTGCCTGGCCTCCGCAATGCCTCTCCAGTTTACCGGCTCGGTCGCCAGGTTGATGAAGATCGTGCAGCCGATCAGGATGAGCACCACCAGGACCACGATGCTGATCTTCGTCAGGATGTCCAACTGCTGTCTCCTTAGAACAGTATTCCTGCGCCCCGCAGGGCGGAAGTCAGGTCCGTCCAACCTGTTTGGCTATGAGGATGTATGACAACGGTCTTATGACACCGCAGTGAGCCGATTGTATTTTGACCGAAAGCCAAGTCAAGCAAATTTCCCGCGGTAACACTTCCGGACCACGGGGCCGCCACGGTCTCAGTCCTTGCCTCCCGCCGTGCGCAACTTCGGGGTCTTTGGAGGCGCCGAGGAGTCTTCCGAGCCCGGGCGCCCGGTCCTGCCCGGGCGCGTCGCCTCCAGGTCGTCCGTTCCCAGCAGGCGCAGGATGGCCATTGCCGCCGCTACGCGGACGCCACCTTCCTTGCTTTGCAGCAGCGGGTGAAGCACCTGTACGGCGCCCTCCTGTTTCATCCAACCCAGGGAGATCGCCGCAAGGCCTTGCAGGGAAGTGACATCCGTCGGTGTGACTTGCCTGGCCCCACCGTAGGCGGAAGCCAGCACGCGCTGCGGGTCCTTCGCCGCCGAAACGCAGAACAGGTAGCCGCTTCCGTCCACCTCGCCCAGCATGGCCAACGCCCCAGCAGCCGCCACCCGGACCGGCGGGGGCTGGCGGTCGTCCAGCAGGCCGCGGAGTATGATCGGCGCCCGGCGGTAGCGGGCCTTCGCCATGGCCGGGATCGCCACAAGGCGCTCGTCCATAAATTGGCTCTTGGTGAAGGCCTCCAGTACGCTGGCGCTCCGCTCGTCGCCCAACATCGCCAGCGACTCGATGATCTGGAGCCTCACCATCGGCTCCCGTTCGTCCTCCAGGACCGCCTTCAGGAACGCGATGGCCGAGACCTCGCCCATCTTTCCCATCACCAGCGCCACCTGGCCCCGGACGTCTTTCTCCTGGTCCGTCAGCATCTTTCCCAGCTCGGTCCCCGCGGCCGAGGAAAGGCAATCCAGCCGCGCCAGGGCATAAGCCACCGCGATGAAGACCAGCTTGTTCGGTTCGCCCTTGCCTGCCATCACCAGGAGCTTCGGTTTCACCTGGGCGTGGCGGATGTCCCCGATGGCCATGGCAGCGGCAAAGCGAACGACGGGGCTGGCGTCGTCGAGGTTCTGGACGAAGACCCCGCTGGCCCTCTCGCCGAGGACCTCCGCCATCGCCTCGATCCCGTGCACCCTGGTGGCGACGTCCGGGTCGTCGGCCGCCTGGTACAGCGCGGTCCGCGCGTCGATCCTCGCCCGTCGAGGGTCCATCGCCAGGCGAGGTCCGAACAGCGTGCAGCCGCCCAGGAACGTCACCGCGCACGTCCCCAGGAGCGCCCAAAGCCCAACACTCCGCCTGTTCCAGTTCACCTCTGCGCCCCTTCTTCGGTCTTCCTGCGTTTCCACGCCAGCCAGCCCGACAGGACAACGCCCGCCAAACTGACCGCCATCGCGAATACGTCGCCGCAGCGACTATACACGCTCACGCGGCTGTCCACAAGTATCCGCGGGCCGTGTCCCTGGAGATACTCCACGTCGTTCCGCTTCGCGCCGTCCAGCAGGAGGTTGCCTGTAATGGCCGACCGCACCTGGTACTGCTCCACCACGGCCAGGATGCGCCCGCAGGAATCGATGGACGCGCTGATGCCCGTGTTGACCGCGCGGACGACCGGCACGCGGTTCTCCACCGCGCGGAAGCAGTACTGCACCAGGTGCTGCGAATGCTCGTTGCTCCCGCGCGTCGGCCACCATTTCCAGACGAACCACCCGTCGTTGGAGAGGTTCGCCAGGATGTCCGCCGCCTTCCGACCGTTCTGGAAGACCATCTCCCGGCAGACGTAATCGAAGGTCCCTTCATAACAGATGGGCGTCGCCAGCCGCCAGGTCTTCCGGCCCCGCTTCAGCTCAAAGAGGGTGAACTCCCGGCCGGGGGTCAACTGGTCCATCACGGGCGGCACGAACCATCGCATCGCGCGGTGCATCCACGGCCAGGTCTCCTTCAGAGGAACGTACTCGCTGAACGGCACCAGGTGCACCTTCGAGTACTGCCGCCTGGTGGAGGGCAGCGTGTCCCCGCTCGCCTCGGCATCGGGATCGAACCACAGCGCGCTGTTCTTCTTCACCCAGCGATCGCCCGGGTCGGCGGCGTTGAGGTCGGGATAAAGCGTCGATCCGCCCGCGAGGATCGGACACCCGATCGCCCGCGTCAGGTTCGCCATCTCCGAGGCATACGCCTTCAGCTCGGGCACGTCCAGCTTCAGGATTTCGGCATTCATGCCGGTCGGCAGCATGGTCTCCGGCCAGAGGACCAGGTCGCAGTTGCCGTCCTTGAGTTCCCTGGTGGCCTCCGCGTGCCGGCGGAGGACCATGTTGCTGTCGGCGGAGGGCACGCCCAGCGCGATCGGGAACGACTGCTGGACGATCCCGATGACCGGGCCTTCCTCGGTCGTCTGCCGGCCAAGCTGCCACGACCCGTATCCGATCAGTCCGCCCGCCGCCGCCACCGCGAACGCCAGGCCCGCGACGATCCGCCGGGCGACTTGGGGCCCGCGCCGCGTCCGCACGAACAGCGGCGCGCTGAGCAGGTCCACCAGCGCCCCGTTGACCGCGGCGACGAAGAACGACACCCCGTACTGCCCCGTTACGTCGGCGATCTGGATCAGGCGGGTCTGCGTGTACTGGCTGTGAGCCAGGAAGAACCACGGAAAGCCGCTGATGGCGTAAGAGCGCGCGTACTCCAGCGACACCCACACCACCGGAAGCACCAGCCACATCGGGAGGTTCCGGCGCATCGCCGCCCGGAGGATCAGCGCCGCCACCACCCAGTACGCCGAGAGGTAGATCACCAGCGCCGCGTACCCCACCAGCGTGACCCACCACAGCCAGTAGAGGTTGACCGCCCAGAACAGCGTCCCGGCCAAAGTAGCGCAGAGCAGGGACCATCGCCGCAGGCTCTCGCCCGCCAGGGTCAGCGCCCAGGGCACCAAGGCCGCGTAGGCCAGGTACCACAGGTCATACGGGGCGAAGGAAATGGTCAGCAGGACGACCGTCAGCAGGCACAGCAGGGCCACGCTCAGCCGCCGGCGCAGGTCAAGCCGCCGCTGGAAGACCTCAGGAGGCGGGGTGGTCTCCAGAGCACTGACCTCGATCTTGACCTTGGCCGGGTTCAGCGAGTGCCTTCGCCTGGCCATCCGCTATGTCCCTTCCGGAGCGGGGGATGCCATGTCGTCGCTTTCGCTCGTTGCGCCGTATTGTGCCCGGAGGTCCGGCGAACCGTCAAGTGCCGTCCCGCGCGGAGGCGCGGACACGCTTTACATCGACTTCCACAAGCGCGTACCATAAGGGGTATGTTCTATCCGTCAAAGCGCGCCTCCCAAGCCAGACCAGGCGCAGCGGCCGTCATCATGTTCGCGCTGCTCCTGGGCAGCGTCGGCGCGGCGGCCTGGATGGTTCACGCCCGCCAAGCGCCCGCCAGGCACGCAGCCGACCTTCTACAGCAGCTGCGCAAGGACACCCTCGCCAAGTACTGGCCCCAGAAGGAGCAGACGTTGTGGTACCTGACCAGGAACTCCAGCGGACAGCCCATCGGCTGGTTGTGTTCCACCCGCGGTCCCACGCCGGGGGGCTTCACCGGAAAGGAGCTGAAAGGGCAGATCCGCGAGACCTGGCACTTGCAGTCCGACCTGTCCGGCGGGGAGTACGTCTGCAACGACGGCACTACCATCACGCTCAGCGGCGGGCAGGTCACCGTGCGGAGGTTCACCGATGAAGGGGAGATCCCCGCGACTTCCTCCGCGCCCGAGAACTATGTGCCGGAAGGCACGCTGCCGTTGATGGTGCGGCTGGTCAACTCGCGGCGACAGCCTGCCGCATTCAGGATGCTCTTCAATGACGCGGCCATCGTCGCGGGGCAAGTCCATTTCCTGCCGGCCACCTTGACCCCGGAAGCCCCCGGACGGGTCCGGTACGAGCACCGATACGAACTTGACGGGAGAATGCACCAGCTCAAGAGGGTTTTCCATCTGGATGAGGCCGGGGAGATTGTGCGGATCGATGATCTCATGCAGGTCGATAACCTCTCCGCCCAGTGGAGCCACGCTCTGTCCAGCCTGGAGGAGTTGAAGAGCTTTTTCCCGGATGACGACGAACTCCGCAAGCAGTACCGTCCCGGTAGAACCACGCGCCGAACGGCGCCGGTTTTCCTCCCGGGCGGCGATTTATGATGGGCAGCGGCGTGCTGTAAGCCCGCGCGGCGAGGGCCTCGATCGCCCCACGGGTGCATCAGCGTTTTGGCGGAAACCCTGTGGGTGCCCTTGTTCGGCCCTACCCCAAGGGGCCGACCGATTCCCCTGTTCCGGTCGTGTAACAGGCCACCGCTTCAGCGGTGGTTTTCGGCGGCCCCCTCCCCTGCCCCTCCCCCCGCGGACTGGGCGCCTTCGGTGAAACCTGCACAGCCCGCGGGGGGAGGGGATGGGGGTGGGGGCCTCGCG
>Ga0315277_10003672_pt1 | contig 20791 bp, 16 predicted proteins | sample YL17G05_15_MG_FD_203695 | JGI IMG/M metagenome (GOLD analysis project Ga0315277, IMG submission 203695) | Sediment microbial communities from Yellowstone Lake, YNP, Wyoming, USA - YL17G05_15 | ecosystem: Environmental > Aquatic > Freshwater > Lake > Sediment | place: USA: Wyoming | collected... | reverse complement strand
CGAAGTCACTGGTCGGCGTTTCCAGTTTCATCGTCGTGAGTGCAAACGCCATGTCCCACGAAGTGCCGGCGGGATACTCGATGGGCTGCCAGGGCGGCAGGGCCGTCGGCACCGAATAGACCGCGTCATCAGGCCCGAGTGACGTGAGGTCGCGCGGGCGAGTTTTCCAACCCCACGGGTACTGCGGAACCTGGCCGCCGCTGTAAACCGCCGCGATGCTCACCCAGTAAATGTTCGTGCCACGGGCCGGATCTTGCGTGAACCACTCTCCCGGCAGGAGGTCCTGATGAAACTCGAAGCAGGCTTCAGGCACGGCCATCGGATTCCGCGGATCGAAATCCCACCCCGCGGACTGCCAGGTAAAGTTCGTGCAGTAAATCTGCCAGACCACGGCGCCGGGATGACTGAACGGCACATTGGGCCCTTTGGGTACATCGTTCCAGATGAGTATCCGGAACGCGGAGGGAATCAGGTCGCTCGGGACGTTCTGGTAGTTCCAACCCAGGAACGAACCCCACCAATGGATGTCGGTCACCGGCATCTTGTTCGTGCAAGCCCAGTCGTCCGCCACGATTTGCTGGCCGTCCACAGAGTATTGGTTCCAGCCTTTATAGCCATCGGACGGCGAATAGGGCACCGGCGGCTGTGACCACTTGAGTTCATTGACGGACTGGCTTTGAGCGTTGAGTCGGAAGGCCAGGTCAAGCGTGCGCCCGTAATACTCGTGGCCCGGCGGATAGGTGAGCTTGTTCCACGGCGACTTTGGCGGCTGGCCCTGCGGACCATCGTAAGGTTCGCGAGCGAAGACGTGGCAGGCGTCGTCGTTCCAATTCGTGGTCGAGGTCTTCCAGCCGAACAGGAACTGCCCGGCGCCGGGCACCTGCGCCTGCACATCGAGCCAATACACTCTCGGACTCGTTGGCGTGCCTTGCTGCACAAATCCTCCCGTCGGGATGGAGAAATCATAACGGAAGCAGGTCCTGTCTCCCACAGGCTCATATTGGCCGGGCGGGGAAAGCCAGCCTTCATCAATGTTCGTGGAAACTTGGACGCAGGTAAACTGCCCGGGACCGAAGGTCTGCACCCAACGTGTCTTGCCCGGCATGCTGTAGCCGTAGGGGTTAGGCATCGGGTAGTCGTCGTGGAAGCTCAAAGTGAAGGTCACGTTGTTGGGCGGCAGGCCCGGGAACTGGTCGTGCCACCACGAACCCCAGATGCTGATGTTGGTGATCGGCCCGGTCTGGGTGCAGCGAAAGTCGTCGGCCAGCAGGTTGGTCACGCCGGGTTGCAGCGTGCCCGGATAGAAGCTTGCGTTCACATCCACACCCGGCGGAGGGGCGCCCGCTTGGATCCGCAAATCGGGCGGTTGAAACCACTTGGCGTCGGTCCGGGAATAATCCGAGATCAATTCAAACGCCAAGTCCCACGAATTCGTCGGGTCGGGCCACCAGATCGGGTCGCCGGCGAGAAATTGTCCGCCCACAGACGGCATGGGTGGATCATGGATCATCACGGCGTCATCGGGCGCCGGCGACGTCGGATCGCGCGGGCGGGTCTTCCAACCCCACAGCGGCCCGCCGCCGCCCACCGGATAAGACGCGGCGATGCTGAGCCAATAGATGTTCGTGCCGGTCGCGCCGGGGCTTTGATAGAACCATTCGTTCACCGGCAGGTCCTGCTCGAACAGGAAACAGGATTCAAAAGTGCGCGTGCGCGGATCGTAGTCCCAGCCGGCCCAAGTCGCAGTGTAGCTCGTGCAAAAGCTCGTCCAGACCACCGTCCCCGGATGGCTGAACCCGCCCGCCGCCGCCGGGACATCGGTCCAAATCGCGAATTGAAACTGGCTGGGGATCGGTTGCGGCAGATTGGTGGACGTCCAGCCGAGGAAAGACCCCCACCAACGAATCTTTGTGATGGGATTGGTGGAATTGCAAACCCAGTCGTCCGCGGCCAGCGGCGGCATGCCATACATCGAGGGTTGGTTCCAGCCGTAGAAGACATTCGAGGGGTGGCCGGGCACGGGCGGCTGGTTCCATTTGAGATCGCTCGCCTGCAAGGCGGCCGCGCCCATGACGTGCACGTCATCGCCACCGACGCCCCGGCCGAGGTCATTCACCGTGATGGTGTGCGTCGTGTGGCTCAGACCGTTGACGAGGATGAGGGCCGTCTGGCAGCAAGGCATGGTGTTCATGTCCAGTTTGGCGACTTGCACGCCGTCCACCAACACTTCGACCAGACCGTCGTTCTGGTCGCCGTTCAGGTGGACGGAGAGGATGGTGCTGGGAACGGTGGTCGTGGTCCAGACCATGTCGCCCTGGCTCCAGAGGTACAGTTCGTTGGCGTTGCCTGTCACGGAAGCACTCGCATTCCAATCGTCGTAGAGCGGGTGGCCGGGCTTGCCGTAGTCCGCGTCGCGCCACTCGAGCACCTTGTGGCTGAGGACGGTTTCCGTGCCGGCCAACGGGTTTTCGAACTCAAGCGACGTGAAGGGCAGGCCAAGGTACACGGCGGCATTCGGGGCGTGGAACAGGACGGTCACTGCTGGAGCAGGTGTGGGCGCGCTGAGGAGCAGGAGGGCGGCGAGCGCCAGCCCAAATCTCTGAAAGGCCAGGCCTCCTGCGGTGCGTAGGATCACCGACTGATGGATGAAACACGGTTTGGATGCTCGAAGGTTCATGGGGATTCTCCTATGGGTGGCCAGGGACGATGCTTCTCTTCCCTCGTCGCGGCTCCAGACAACTTCCGCGGCGTTCGTTCCCCAAGTTTGCCAGCTTCGGATGCATTCGGACACCGACGGCACGACTTGTCCTCTCAACTACGCCGACCCTGACCGACCCGGTGCGTATCCTAGATTAGTTGCCTTGGGTCCTGCAAGTCTAATATGAAGCCATGCGACTCCACAAACCAATCCACCGATCCTCGCCAGTGTTTTCGATTGGAAAGCAAATGCCGGTATGTGGTGCCGGGTGAGACCTGGCGCCGAAGGCAGGACAACGCGGGCTTTCATTGCACATCAAAATGCGGATGTCCTCCGGCGTGGCCGCGGGCGCCGTCGCAAATTCAGAAGACTCGATGCGCGAATCCTGCGCCGGGCCGCCTTCAGGGCAAATGTATTCCGTCGCCAGTTTCAAGTTGCGTAGGTGTGGCGGTGAAATGACTGACACAGTGATCGTTGACGAGAAATCGATCCTCAATCTCCCGACGTTTGACCTTCCTCTCACCCAGCGTACCGCGACACCGGATCTCTTCGCTTTGGGCCGGACAAAGCCGTTGTGCGACCGAGGAAGTGGCACGCCACCGGAGCGCCTGCGTCATACGCGGTGACTCCCTCCAAGACCGGATGGCTTGATTTGATTTTCCCATCATAGCCAGGCCGGCCTGACAGAAATGGCGGCGCTCCAAACTCCTGCTCTTCGACCCGCGGCGCGTTTGCCAAGCCTCCCCTGCCCTGTTTAACTCAGCGCGTTGAACAGCCTTGTCACATGGGTGGAGAGCACCGGCGCGTGGGCGCCGTGGCTGTTTCTCTCGCTGTTCGCCGCGGCGTCGCTGCTGATGATCTGGCGGCTGGAGGCCATGACCGAACGCGGCGTGGAAGGCACGGTGCTCGGCACGCTGGTCATGCCGTATTGTTCCGGCATCGGCAATTTGATCTTCGCTTTCATCCTCGCGCGGCGCGGCGGGCCGGGCGCCGAAGTCATGACCAACGCGCTGGTGAACAATGTCACGAACATGACCCTGCTCATCGGCCTGCCGGCGATTTTCTGGGGCATGGGCGTGTTACCGGCGAGGAAGCCGGGCAAGAAATCCAAGCCGGCCAAGCCGACCAAAGCGCATGAACTGAATCGGCTCTCCTTGCTGCTCACGCTGGTGGCGGTGCTGTTTTTCACGGGCGCGGTTTGGGCGCTGGCTCGACGCAATGGCCAGTTAGGCGCCACGGACGGCCTCGTGCTCATCGGCTTGTTCCTGTTCTGGCAGTGCTTCCACGTGTTCGAAGTCCTCAAGAGCAACGTGCGCCAGGGCAAATCTCTAAGTCCCATGTTGTGGGTGGACCTCGCATTGCTGGCCGTCGGTGCGTGGGCGACGTACGTGAGCATTGACTGGTTGGTGAACTGGACTTCCGGGATCAAGAGCGGCTTCGTCAGCGCGAAGTATCTGGGCTGGCTCAGCGGCTGGCTCATGGTCCTACCCAACGCGTTGCTGGCGCTCTACTACGGCTGGCGCGGCAACCCGGAGGTCGTTTACACGTCGCAGGTCGGCGACGGGCACATCTGCATTCCGCTGTGCGTGGGGATTTACGCGCTGTGGCGACCGCTGGCGATGCCGGACTTCTTCCAGGCGGGTGTCGTGCTCCTCGTCTTCGCGACCCTCGTCCACTTCGGCTTCGTGGCCGTGCTCGGACGGTTGCCGCGCTGGATGGGCTGGGTGCTGCTGGCGCTTTACGGCGTGTTCCTGCTCAAAGGGCTGCCGCGGTAAGGCAACGCGCGCGAGGTCCGCCGACTCACGTTGGTGACTACCAGGCGAGCGCCGACGGTTTTGCCCGCACGGTGTCCGCCAGTTCCGCAAACGGCACCTGCGCGCTCAGCCACTTTGGGTCGCGCGCGATGTCATCCATCGAACGCTGTGTATTGTTGCAGAAGAGATAGACGCCAGGCCCCAGCACCATGAAGGACTCGAAACCCGTGCCCACGCCGTGTCGCGAAAACTCGAAGTCGCCCACCGTATATTCATTCGTGAGCAATTGCGACCGCAGCGAGCCGAGATCGTTGGCGAAGTTTTTCAGAAAGACGTCATTGCGCGGACCGGTGTAAGCGAGCACGCGCGCCTTCTGGTGGGCGAGCGAAACGACGGCCCATTCGTCGAAGACCACCTTGCCGTATAGCTCATTCATTTTGAGCGCGGTGGATTTGATCAGCCGGTTCGCGTCGTCGAGTGTCATAGCGTTTCTTGAAAAATGTCGGCGCGAGCAAAGCAGGTTTGCGGAACCGGCACAAGGGGTTTCCAGCCGGGAGCGCCTTCACCGCTGCCCAACGCGGTAAACGGCGAGTTTGCGGATCACCGGCGGCGCAGTGGACGCCAGCACACGCAACCGGATGGCGCGGACCTCTGTCGGCGCGAATGCCAGAATCCGCTTATGGCCGATCACCGGGCCGCTGGCAAGTTGCCGCCACTCCCCGTTGGCCAATCCCTCAATCACGAAGTCCTTCACGCGTTCGCCTTCACGGGTGTCTTCCATCAGGATGGCGTGGTCCACCGTTTGCGGCTTTCGGAGTTTCAGTTCAACGAGATTTCCGCGACCGCTCGTTTCCGCAACGCTGTGCGCGTACCGACGCCGGATTTCCTGGCCGAATTCCTTCAGCCGGCTGGCGTCGTTCTCGTGAATCAGCCCGCGGCGGTCCGGCGGGACGTTGAGCAGGAGCACCGCGTTCCGCCCGACCGAGCGGTGGTAGATTTCCATCAGCTTCTGCAGCGACTTGACCTTGTTGTCCTCTTTGGCGTGGTAGAACCAGCCGGGCCGGATGGAGACATCGCATTCCGCCGGATACCAAATCTGCGCGTGGCCAGGATGCATCGCCGCCTCCCACGCCGCGTTGCCGACGGGCTGCACGCTGGTTTCGTTCTCGCGCGCCAGACCATCCTCGTTCCCGACCCAGCGGATGTCCGGGCCGGAAATCGCGATGAGCGCCTTCGGCTGCAACTCGCGCACGAGCCGGTAGTAGCTCAGCCAGTCGTACTCCTGCCGTTTGCCGTTCGGGCCTTCACCGCACGCGCCGTCGAACCACACTTCCGCCACCGGGCCGTAGTTCGTGAGCAACTCTCGGAGCTGGTTGCGGAAATGTTCGTTGTAGGCGGGCGAGTTGCCGTAAGTCGGCTCATGGCGATCCCATGGTGAGAGATAGAGGCCGAGTTTGATACCACCCGCGCGGCACGCCTTGGCCACTTCGCGCACCACGTCGCCTTTGCCGCCGCGCCACGGGCTGTTCTTCACTGAATGCTCTGTGTAACGGCTGGGCCACAGACAGAATCCATCGTGGTGTTTCGCCGTCAAGATGAGCAGCTTCACGCCCGCCGGTTTCAGCGCAGCGACCCACTGCCGTGCATCGAACGCAGTCGGGTTGAAAAGCTTTGGGTCCTCTTTGCCTTCGCCCCACTCGCGGTCAGTGAAAGTGTTCATGCCGAAGTGCGCGAAGGCGATGACCTCCATCTCTTGCCATGCGAACTGCTGTGGCGTGGGTTTTGGGAGCGCCGGTGGCGAGGCTTCCGCAGCCCGAGTGGCTGTGGAAAAAGTTGTCGCGAGGCTTACCGCTGCGAAGGCAAGGAGTCGTTTGAAGTATTGCATGGCGGCATGAGTATCCCCTAACGCTTGGAGAAAGGGCAAGCTGCGGCTGACAGCTACGGCTGTCAGCGTGAATTCGGCGTGCGGCCCGGCCCTCGGAAAGCTAGCCTCGACGCTGTTCAAGATGAGAAGCCCAAGCCAGGAAGAAGTCGCCGCCGGTAGCGCGGGAAATCCATCGCAATGTCCGGGGTTGCCGCTGCAAAACCTCTTGCTCGCGGCGTGTGCAATTGCGCTGGTGGTTGGCATCGCGGAGGCGAGCAACGCGCAAACCGGCTTTCCCTTCGGGCACCGAGTGTTTGGAGGCGACATTGCGTCCGTGGTTTCCCGTCTTTCGTCCGTCATGCTCCCGGCGGTCTGCGTCATCGCACTGCTTGGTGGGCGTGGCGTCGCGAAGCTGCTGCTGCTGCCGAGACGGCACTCCCGCCGCTACGGCTACTGGCTGCTTCTGTGGAACGCCGTGCTGGGGACGCTTCCGATGGTCAGCCTCGACTTGTTCGCCACGCGCACTGCGGGCTTGTGGCGTTGGCAAAGCAGCGCCTGGCAATGGCAGGGCATCACGTTTTCGAGCCTCGCTGGCTGGCTCATGATCAACATGCTCGCTTTGTTGTTGGCCACGCCGGCCTTGATTGACAAACGCCCGGTTCAGCCGCCGCCGACTTTGCTTTCACTGGCTGCGTGGTGCGCGCTGAACCTCGCACTCCTTGCCGCGTGCGTTTCGCGAGCCAGCGATGCCGCCGTGGCTGTGTTGGCGGCACCGGTCGCCCTCGGCACGGTGGTGGCTTTTCAACGTCATCGCAGCGCAGTCGCGAATTGCGGCGGGCAGGCGGGCCAGGAATAATCACCGTCATCATGCTGACAACGAACAACACCGCGCTGGTGCTCGTGGATGTGCAAGGAAAACTCGCCCGGTTGATGGACGGCAAAGAAGCGCTCTTCCAAAACCTGCGGAAGCTCGTGCAAGGCGCGCACGTGTTGCAGCTTCCGATCTTGTGGCTCGAGCAGAATCCTGCCGGACTCGGCCCGACGATTCCGGAGTTGGCCGAGTTGCTTCAAGGCGAAACCCCCATCCCCAAGCTCAGCTTCAGCGGCTGCGGTGCCGAGGGTTTCCTGGTGAAGCTGCGCGCCACAGGCCGCCGCCAAGTCCTCGTTGCGGGAATCGAGGCGCACGTCTGCGTCTATCAAACCGCGGCAGATTTGCTGAAGCTCGGATACGAGGTGGAAGTCGTGGCGGACGCCGTGTCATCGCGCAGCGTGGAAAACAAGCGAATCGCGCTGGAGAAAATCCAGCGCCTCGGTGCGCGGCTGACGAGTGTGGAGATGGCGTTGTTTGAAATGTTGGGCAAGGCCGAGGGCCCTGCTTTCAAAGAGATGCTCCAAATTGTGAAGTGAGAGAGCTTCGCAGCCTCGCGGCGCGGCTCAGATCTCGGCGCCCGCGCCGCCGGAGGCGTCTGCGTTCGTCTGTCGCACGATCTTCAGCTCGGCCACGCGCAAGCCGTCCAGCTTCTCCACGCGCAACTCGCACGCGCCGATGCGCACCATGTCGCCCGCCTTCGGAAATCCGCCGAGCCGCTGCGTGACCCAGCCGCTCACGGTGGCGAGGCCGCTCTCGTGCAACGGCTCGCCGACCAGTTCGGCCAGTTCGTGCAACGGCAGCGTGCCAGCCGCCGTCCACGCATTCTCACCGAGCCGCACCAGCCGCGGTTTCTCCTGGTCGAACTCGTCCTGAATCTGGCCCACCAATTCTTCGAGAATGTTTTCCAGCGTCAACAGGCCCAGCGTGCCGCCGTATTCGTCCACCACCAGCGCCATGTGGAGTTTCCGTTCGAGGAAGAACTGCAACAATTTCTCCAGCCGCGCGGTTTCCGGGACATAGATCAATTTGCGCGCCGCCGGCAAGAGGTCCGCGCCCGTGCGCGCCTTGAGCCGCATGGCGTACAGGTCCTTGATGTGAAGGACGCCCAGCGCATGGTCCACGTCACCGCCTTCGCAAATTGGAAAGCGCGAGTACCGCGCCTTGTCGGCGACCTCCAGGCATTCGGTGACGCCCGCCTCGGTGTTCAACGCGACGATTTCCTGGCGCGGGCGCATCACGTCGCGCGCGACACGGTGCCGCAGGTCCAGCGCGTTCTGCACGAGGTCGCGGCTGAATCGCGACGCGCCGAAGTGCCGTTGTGCTGTGGCCACGAGCACCCGCAACTCCTCCTCCGACGCAGCGCCCTCGGCCTCCGCCGGGGGTTGCAGGCTCAGCAGACGCAACAAACCCAATGAACTTTCGTTCAGCAGCCAGATAAACGGGAAGGCGACGAAATGAAATGCGCGCATCGGATGGGCCACCCACAGCGCCGTCGCCAGCGGCCGCCGGATGGCAAACGATTTTGGCGCCTGCTCGCCGGCGACAATGTGCAGAAAGGTGATCGAGCTGAACCCAACCGCAAAGGCGGTTGCACTCCGCAAGGCTTCGCTCTCCACACCGAGCAAGTTGAACACGGGTGCGAGCAGCGCGGCAAAGATCGGTTCGCCAATCCAGCCCAAGCCGAGGCTCGCCAGCGTGATACCGAGTTGCGCTGCGCTCAGGTAGGCGTCGAGATGGCTGATCACATGGCGGGCCATGGCCGCGCGGCGATTGCCACGAGCCACGAGCGGCTCCAGTTGCGTGTGGCGCACCTTCACCAGCGCAAATTCGGTCGCCACGAAGAATCCGTTCACCAGCACCAGCGCCACCACGGCGAAAATCTTCAGGATCAGGAATAGAACGTCACGCCAGTCCATCACAGCTTCACCTCCCCGAAGATGGTTTTCAGAATGTCCTCCAAGCTGACGATGCCCAGCTCGCGTTTGTCGCGGTTCAGAACTACGGCGAGCAATTGCCCGGCGCGTTGCAAGCGGCGCAGCGCGACTTCCAAACGCAGATCTTCGTCGAGAAACACTGCCGGCTTCAGAAAGTCAGATACGAGCCGCGCCGGGTCCGGCTTACCGGCAAACAGCAACTCATCTACCAAAACCAATCCGGCGACACGCTGCTTCCCGTCACGCGTTTCCAAAACGGGCAGGCGCGTGACGCCACGCTCGCGGGCTAGGGACAAAACCTGATCCACGCGTGTCTCTCCGGTCACCGTCACGGCTTCCATCATCGGGCGCGTGATTTGGCGCACGGTAAGATTCGGGAGTTCGAGGACGCGGCCAATCATCGCGCGCTCCTCGGAAGTGAACGTCTGCGCCGATTCCTGCATGACCATGCGCAGTTCCTCGCGATTGCCGAAGAGGTGGCCCGTGAACGCCTTGCCGCCGGTCAGACGCAGCAGCCAGCGCGAGCACGCTTGCACCAGCGCAACAAGCGGGCGCAGACCGATATGGATGAACCGGAACGCCGGAGCGCAGGCGAGGCACAGGCGGTTCGGATGCGTGCGAAACAGCATTTTCGGGAGGAGATCGAAGATGGCGTAAAACACGAGCACCAAGGCCACGAAAATCGCCGCGAACCACCAACGCCGCGGCGCGAGGTGTTGATACAGCTCGGCGAACAGCCAGCCCAAGATGAGGAAGTTGGCGAGCGTGTTGCCGACGACGATGGTCCACAGGAAGTTCTCCGGGTTTTCGAGGAAGCCATGCAGAGTTTTGGCGGAAGGCCGACCCGCCCGCATTTGCTGGCGGACGCGCAGGCGGCTGAGCGCGAACACGCCCGCCTCCATGCCGGAAAGGAGAAACGACACCGCCAGGCAGAGCGGCAACGCGATCCAGGCTGTCAGGTTGAAGTCCATTTCACTTTACCCGCTCTACCAGCAACTCGCGCACGCGCCGCTCGTCCGCCGCCTGCGCCGTCAACTTCAAGCCACGGAACGTCGCTGATTCGCCCGGCGCGGGCACAACATCAAGGAGGCTCATCAACAGGCCGCCCATCGTTTCCATCTCGGCTATCTCGCCGAGTGCGGGATGCTCGCGGCGGAAATCGTCAATGCGCATCGTGCCGTTCACACGCCAGCGGCCCGGCGCTAGTTTTTCCATCACAAACCCGCCAACCTCCGCGTGTTCGCGCGGCGCGCCGACAACTTCGCCGAGGATGTCCTCCATCGTCACCAAGCCCGCCGTGCCGCTGAACTCATCCAACACGATGGCCATGCCGCGTCGCTGCCGTTGCAGACTCTGGAGGAGTTGCAGCAGGTTCATCGTCTCCGGCACGAACGACGGGAACTCAATGGCGTCGGCCAGTTCGATGTGCGGGTCGAGCAACAGCGCACGAGTGTTTAGGATGCCGACGATCGTGTCGGGCGTTTCATCGTAGATCGGCAGCCGGCGATGCTTGAACTGGCGCGCCGAGACGACCATTTCCTCGATGGACAAATCGTCGCTGATGCAGTGCATCTGCGCGCGCGGCCGCATGACTTCCTTCACCGTGCGACGGTCGAGGCGGATGATTTGGAGAATGATGTCACGCTCTGCCTCCGCCAGCGTGCCCTGCTGATAGGCCAGTTCAATCAACTCCCGGTATTCGGCGTCGGTGAGCACAGGTTGCGCCTGCGCAGTGAGCGGAATGACGCGATGAAGCAGGGCGAGATTCACCCGCTGCGCGACTTGGTGGAAGGGGCGCGCCAGCCCGTGCAACCAGGCGAGTGGCCGCGCCGCGCGCAGCGACCAGCGCTCCGGCCGGCGCACGGCAAGTGTTTTGGGCAGGACTTCGCAGCCAAGCAATGTCACGAGCAACACACCTATGACCACGACGCCCACTTGCCAGCGCCCGCTCAGGGCCATCCACAAGCCGAGGGCCAGCAGGGCGGAGTTGGCGAGGGTGTTGCCCAGTACCATCGTGGCGAGTAAATCCTCCGGTCCGCCGAGCAACTGCACCACCACGCCGCCCGCGCCAGGCGACTGCTCGGCCAACTTGCGCGCCTGCCATTTGCTCAGGGAAAAAATCGCCGTCTCCGCCAGCGCGAAGAAGAAACTCGCGACCGCGGATGTCACCGCCAGCACCACCGCCACAACTGGCGCGGCTTCCATGTCGCCAGTATGAAGGCCGGAACGATGTGACGAAAGTCAGAAACCGCGGCGTCCAGGAGCCGTCCATCGGTTCCAATCTCAACCTGACAAAGGTTGCAACCGCAGGCGCCACTGCTACGCTCGGCCCTGAAAGAACGATGACCCACCGCGCGCCAACCTGGCTTCCGCTGCTGTTTCTTCTGGCAACAAACGCCGCAACCACCGCCAGCCCCAACTCCTCGCGCCCTAACATTTTGTTTCTCTTGAGCGACGACCATCGTGCGGATGGCGTCGCGGCGCTTGGAAATCCACATGTCAAGACACCGAACCTCGACAGGCTCGTCGAGCGCGGCATGTCCTTCAGTCGGGCCTACGTGATGGGTTCAATGGAAGGCGCCGTGTGCCTGCCCAGCCGCAGCATGATTCAGACAGGCCGCTCGCTGTTCCGGTTGCCGCGCGTGAACCTGCGGAAGGACTACGTGACGTTTTCGGAGGCGATGCAAAACAGGAAAGAGGGAACCGAATGGAGCCTGCTGCCGCGGGTGTTGCGCGCCGCAGGTTACGAGACATTTCACGTGGGCAAGCGCGGCAACGAATGCCTGCCCGCGCTCGAATCCTACGAAACAAACATCATGCGCGACGATCCGCAACCATCCGAGCGCGTGAATTCGAGCCAGGCACACGCCGACCGCGTGATTCAGTTTCTCCGCGAGCGGAAAACTGATCGCCCCTTCTTCATGTACCTTGCGCCGCCCGTGCCCCACGACCCGCGCGTCGCGCCCAAGGAGTTCATGGAAAAGTACGACCCCGCAAGGATTCCGCTCCCAGCGGCGTTTCTGCCTGTGCATCCGTTCAACAACGGCGAGATGACCGTGCGCGACGAGGAGCTTGCTCCCTGGCCGCGCACGCCCGAGGTCATCCGTCGCCACCTCGCCGATTACTACGCCTGCATCACCTGCCTGGACCATCACTTCGGCCGAATCGTCAACTGCCTGAGAGAACTCGGGCAACTCGACCACACGATCATCATCTTCGCCGGTGACAACGGCCTCTCGCTCGGCGAACACGGCCTGATGGGAAAGCAGAACCTCTACGAGTTCGGCGGGATGCACGTGCCGCTGGTCATCGCCGGCCCGGGAATCAAACACGGCAAGAGCGATGCGTTTGTTTACCTGCTTGACCTGTTTTCGACCATTTGCCAACTGGCACAGATTCCAGTGCCTCCGGCCGTGGAAGGCAAGAGTCTTGCGCCCATTCTGCAGGGCAAACCATTCGATGGCCGCGACGTCATGTTCACCGCCTACAAAAACGTCCAGCGCAGCCTCCGTGACGACCGGTGGAAGCTGATCCGCTATCCCCAAATCAATCGCTCACAACTTTTCGACCTAGAGAATGACCCGCACGAGCTGAACGATCTCGCCGCCAATCCCGCGTATGCGGGCAAGGTCAACGAGTTGATGGAGCGCCTGACCGCAGCGCAACGCGACTGGACGGACACTTGCCGGCTGGGCTCGGACAATCCGGCGCCGGCCGGATGGTCGCCCTATAAGGTGCAAGCGGCAGGGCAACCCGGCGCGCCAAAGCCAGCGAACGCCAGGTAGTCCATGCGCAACTCCTCACTTCGCTTCGCTCTCGCGTGGACCGCCATCGGTTTGCTTCCGCCGGCTGCGGCGCCGGCTGTTGAAGTGCCACCGCGCCCGAACATCGTCTTCATCCTCACCGACGACCAAGGCTACGGTGAGCTGGCTTGCCACGGCAATCCGATCATCAAAACGCCGAACTTGGACCGGCTGCACGCCGAGAGCGTGCGCTTCACGGATTTCCACGTCAGCCCGACCTGTTCACCGACGCGATGTGCGTTGATGACCGGGCGGCATGAATTCAAGAGCGGCGTGACGCACACCATCTTCGAGCGCGAGCGAATGAGCCTGCGCGCCACGACGATTGCGCAAGTGCTGAAGTCGGCAGGCTACGCGACCGGCATCTTTGGCAAGTGGCATCTGGGCGATGAAGCGGCCTACCGGCCCGACCGGCGCGGTTTTGACGAGACGTTCATCCATGGCGGCGGCGGTATCGGCCAGACGTATCCCGGCAGTTGCGGCGACGCGCCGGGCAACCGCTATTTCGACCCGGCCATCCTGCACAACGGGACGTTCGAGAAAACCCGCGGTTACTGCACCGACGTTTTCTTCACGCGGGCGTTGCGGTGGATCGAAACGCAGCAGCGCGCCGGCAAAGCTTTCTTCGCTTACATCACGCCGAATGCACCGCACGCCCCTTACGTCAGCCCCGGTGGGAAATACGACGCGCTCTACACCGACGCAGGTCTCAACAAGGACGCCGCCGCTTACTATGCGATGATCTCGAACATTGACGACAATGTTGGTCGCGTGCTGGCGAAGCTGCGCGAATCGCGCAGCGAGACGAACACGCTGGTGATTTTCATGACAGACAACGGCCATGCGGTCGGCAGCGTGTTCAACGCCGGCATGCGGGGCGCGAAGGCCACGCCCTACCAAGGCGGCACGCGCGTGCCCTCGTTCTGGCGCTGGCCGGGCGCCGTCAAAGGCGGCGTGGATGTTTCGGCGCTCACCGCGCACATAGACGTGTTTCCGACGCTGGCCGAATTGGCGGGCGCACCGATGTCGGCGGGAGTTGCCGCCCGACTCGAGGGTCGCAGCCTTGTGCCGTTGCTGCTGAATCCCAAAGCGGAATGGCCGGACCGGATCCTGTTCACGCATCTCGGTCGCTGGGAAAAAGGCAGGGTGCCAGAGGCCAAGTTCCGCCAGTGCGCCGTGCGCAATGCCCGCTTCCGGCTCGTCAACAACGTGGAGCTTTACGACCTCCAGTGCGACCCGGGGGAAACACAGAACGTCATCGAACGGCACCCCGATATCGTCGCTGCGATGCGTGCGGCCTACGACAAGTGGTGGAGCGAGATTCTCCCCTGCCTGGAAAACGAGGGCGTCACCGGGCCGAAGATGAACCCGTTCAAGGAACTTTACTGGCAGCAGTTCGGCGGCAGGCCGGACGAAGCAATGTTGAAAGCGATGGACCCGGTTCGGTTCCGGCAACCAACCGGAAACAAATCCGAAGCGGGCACGGCCAAGTGAGACTCACATTCCGCCCGCCAGCGTCCGCCGCGAGAGCGTGGTCAGCACGGCGCAGTGCAGGAGGAAGAGGAAGAGGATCGAGTTGACCTGCAGTGGAAAATCCCAGCGCGCGTGCAGCAGGCAACCGCCAAGCGCCACCCAGATCAAAAGCGGCAACCGCCACCCTGTGGGCATGCCACCCGGCAGGAGATAACGCGCCAGCACCAGCAGGAAGGCCAGCCCGATGAGCGCGCTGCCCAGCCAACCGAACGTCACCTGTGTCTCCAGCCAGTCATTGTGAAGCTGAGCCGGCCAGTATTCATCGGCGGAATTCCGGTAGAGTTGAAAGACCGGATCGAGCGTGCCCGGCCCCGTGCCGAAGAGTGGGTAGTCGTCCGCGATGCGGCGCGCGGTGTCGTACATTTTTTCCCGCTGCAGGAACCCCATGTCGGCTTCGCTGAGGCGTTGACTGAGCTTCGCCCCGCCAAAGTGAGCGCCTAATCCCAGTGCCACGCCGAAAAATCCCAAAAGGCCCAACCGCTGCCAAACGCGGTGATGCCGCCAGCCGAACCACAGTACCGCCGTCGCCGCCAGCATGCTCACGACGGCAACAATCGCGCCGCCCCGGCTAAGCGACAGCACCGGAATCGCGGCCATCAACAGCACGCATGGCAACAGGAGGTGATGTTTGTGACGCTGAAACCCGCCGCCCTTTGCCGGCAGCCTTTGGGCGGCGCGCCGCAAGCGCCACCACAATCCAAGCGCGACCGGCCAGATGAGGTTCAGGTACTGCGCGCCATTTGAGCGGTAGTTGAACGGACCAAGTTGGGCGTCGGCGAAGGCGTTGAGCCGCGGCCGGACGAGCCAGAGCAGTTTCTCCGTGCCGCTAAGGCGTTGCACCAGCGCTTCACCGGCGAGCAGCGCACCGTTGATGCTGAGCACCCAGAGCAAGAGGCGCAGCCGTTGTGGCAGCAGCACGCCGGGTGCGATGGCCGCCTCCCCCGCCCTCGCGGCCCGTTGGTCCGCCGGCGTTTTGACGAGCAACCAGTCGCGCGCGGCCCAGAAACTCAGCGCCAGCGCCAGGTATCGGGAAAAGTAACGCCACGTCCGGTCGCGGTCGTAACTGTGCGGCAGCCAGGAAATGAAGTCCCGGTAGTCGAAGGTCATGCGCCACGGGTCGTAGAGCGCGCGGGCGTTCAGCGCGGCCACGGCGCAGTAACCCAGAATCGCCGCGGTCGCCAGCGCCAGCAGGATCGTCAGCGCACGCCCCACTCGCACGCTCGGCGAGGCGGGCGCCTCATCCCAGCCCGCGGGTCGGTGATTCCAAAACCAGCGGATGAAGAGCTTGATGGCAAGCAACGCGCCCAAGGTGTAGCCGGCGAAATTCAGGACGCCGATGGCCCACGGCGGCGTGCCGCCGAACGCCCAGCATGAGAAGACCACCATCGCACACAACAACGCGCCGGAAAGCCAGTCGCACTGCCACCAGAACAAGACCAGGCGCAGGCTGGGCTGGCGGTGCGGCGCGGCGGCAATTGGCGCGGACATCGCGGCGCATTCAACTCGCGCCGGGCTGGTCGGACAAGTTTGAAGTGCGCCCCAAGGGTGATTCCCGCGAGGCGATCGCTCCCGCAAGGTCAAGCCTCATGTCAGCCGGAAATCCGAAATCCGAACGGACCGATCCCACGGGGTGGTAGTGAAGCACCTTTTTAACCCGAAAACCAAATTCCCCAGGTCCGAAAGAAGGCCGAAGTTCGAGGGCCGAAATCTGGTTTGCCAAGCCGCTGGGAGAAGTGCTGCGACACCGACCCAAGGAGCTAAACTACTCGGGTTTGGGATTTCGGGCTTCCTTCGAGTTTCGGACTTCGGGTTTCGGATCTCGCGCTTACACGACATTCGCGCGGTACCAATCGAAAGCGGCTTCCAACCCCTCCCTGATGCGGTGCGTCGGCGCGTACCCAAGCAGGCGCGCCGCCTTGCTGATGTCAGCGTGCGAGTGACGCACGTCCCCCGGGCGGAAGTCGCCGTAAACGGGCGTCTGCGGCGGCATTGCCGGGTCGCGTTTGCGCAGGCCGGATTGTAAAAGTTGAAACAACTCGTTGAGCGTCGTCCGTTCGCCGATGGCGATGTTGTAAACCTGGTTCACCGCCCCGGGATTTTCCGACGCCGCGGCGAGCAGGTTCGCCTGGACCACGTTTTCCACGTAACAAAAGTCGCGGCTCGTTTCACCGTCGCCGTTAATCCGCACGGGTTCGCGGCGGAGCAGCGCGGCGATCCATTTCGGAATGACTGCCGCATACGCGCCCTCCGGGTCCTGGCGCGGGCCGAAGACGTTGAAATAGCGCAAACCGATGCATTCGACGCCGTAGGTGCGGGCGAACACCTCGGCGTAAACCTCGTTCATCGCCTTCGTCGCGGCGTAAGGCGAAAGCGGCTTCCCAATCTTGTCCTCGACCTTCGGCAAGTCCGGATAGTCGCCATAGACCGCGCTGCTGGAGGCATAGACGAAGCGCTTGATTTTTGCGTCGCGAGCGGCGAGGAGCATCTGGATAAAGCCAGTGACGTTGGCGCGATGGCTGGCGAGCGGCTCGGCAATCGAACGCGGCACGCTGCCCAATGCGGCTTCGTGCAAAACAAGATCCACGCCCGCACACGCCGCCTGGCAGGTCGCCGCGTCCGCGATGTCGCCCTCGACGAACCGGAAGCGTGCCCATTGCGCGGGCGGGATGAGCGCACGCACTTGTTCGAGATTCGCGCGCTTGCCGGTGTCGAAGTTGTCGAGGCCGACGACGCGCTGGTCGAGCCGGAGCAACGCTTCGAGCAGGTTCGACCCGATGAAGCCGGCCACGCCCGTAACGAGCCACGCCCGCGGTGCGGCCTTCAATTCCGATTGCAACTGTTCGTAACGAGTCATGTCCCGCGCGTCCCGCGCGCGGGCGGCAAGTTGGCGGAAAGGAATGGCGAACGAAAGGAGTTTCTGGACGCGCCCGCAGCGGTGGTGATCAAGAGCCTACTGTCGCAACCCGCAGTTCACCTCTTCCGTCGTCTGTGCGGACTGTTCACAGCCTGATGCAAATGGTCCCGTGCCGCGCGTCAACCTCCGAGTGGATCGAGGAATCCAGAGAATGCCACGTGCAAGCCGACGAGTGGCCTGTGCAAATCGGCGAGACACGTCTGTAAATCGTCCCGTGGAGCGTGTCAGCCGCCGGGTGGATCGTGACAACCAAACAGTGCCGCGTGTAAATCGCAGAGTGGCGCGTGCAAGCTGAACAGTGGCGCGTGTAAATCGCGGAGTGGCGAGTGTCAACCACCGACAGGCGCGTGCGCAAGTCGCGCATTGTGAACAGGTTGCACCGTGCGCAGGGTTGCGCTCCCCGTCTGCGTGCGGATTGGGGCAGCGCCAGCACAGCCGCGCCAGGTGGAAAGCCGCAGCCGGGCACTGCCGCCGTTTGTAGTTCCGCGCTCACGCGGCCGGGGGATCGCACGCCGCGCACACCGCCTGAAGGCGGCACTACAAACCTCTTTGCCTCGCGGGAATCGTGGCAGTTGCTCGGTCCTACTCCCGCGCCATTCGCCGTTCTCATTTCCCTTGCCTTTCGGACCGCAATTCGCTATGAACTCCCGCGTCAGGCAAGACCAACAACTCATGCCTCGAAGGAGATAACTATGGATGATCGTGCATTCGCCCGTTACGACAAATTCGGCCGCGTCCTCACCTTTGGCCGGACCAACCTCGCCGATGTTGCCGCCACCGATGCCGCGCAACACCTGAACAAACTCGACAACGTCATCAAAGCCCTCGACCGGTCCAAAGCCGGCCAGCAAGGCGGCGACGCCACGCCCAAGGACGTGTTGCTCGACGCCCTCCGGCTCGACGTGCAAAACATCACCCGCACCGCCCACGCCTATGCGCAGGACGATCCGGCCTTCGCCACCCTGTTCCGCGCGCCGACGCAGCCCAACCCGGCCGCTTTGACCACCGCCGCCGATGCCATCATTGCGCTGCTCGTCGAAACGCCCACGGATGATGCCGCCACGAAGACCGCCAAAGCCGCGCGCCGGGCAAAATTCGTCGCCAAAGGTTTGCCGGCGGACTTCGCGCAAAACCTCGCCGCCGACCGCGCCGCCATCAACGACGCCGAGCAAACCGAGAACAACGCCGATAACGAGGGCGTGAAAAACACCGCCGCCATCGGGCGCCTGGTGAGCGACGGCATGAAGGAAAGCAACTACCTCGACGCGATTTTCCACAACGTCTATGCGCGGAACGCGGAGAAACTGCGCGCCTGGCTCAGCGCCAGCCACCTCGAACGCGCGCCCCAACGGGAGAAGAAGCCCGCGCCGCCGACTCCGCCCACGCCGCCGAGTCCGTAAATCAAACGGCGAACCATTGACGCAAACTCAAAGCGGCCTTCGGAAACGGAGGCCGCTTTTTACCAAATTTCTCGACAGAGTTCTGAAATGGGCGTATTCAGCGAACAGTTGGAAAATCCGAGTTTCAAATGTCTGACAGACCAACAAAACAAGATCAGCTATTGGCAGGTCATCTGATCCTGCAATTTCGACTTGAGGTTGGCAATCATGAACGCAGCCTTTGCCGGGAACGTTTTGGAAATCATAATCATACAAAATGCAATAATAGAAGCAGGCAACGCAATCAAAGCCCGGCCGTGGCCGGCCGGCGTTATGCGGCGTTTTGGCCGCCGAAGCTCTATTAGGCGCCATCCCCCCTTCTCCCGTGAAACGCTACCGCATTCTCAATGTTGATTTCGATGCGCGCGCCAACATGCTGAACATCAAAATGGAGGATTGGTGGCAACCCAAAGTCAAACAGCTTCACCAAGAGAATCAGGCAAAGATTTGGAGGGGCCTGCTTGAGGACTTCGGCTCCACCGCTGGCAAAGCGAAGCTCAAGAACTTCATCGACCTTGGAGCAGCACCATTCTCGGTTCTCGCCTACCATAATCAGTTTCTTCGCCAGATTCGCCATTCGTTTGTAATCGGAGGCTATTATCCTGCCCTCACGGGTGCTTGCGCACTGGGTGAGCGCATCCTCAATCATCTGCTTCTCTCCCACCGCGACTTTTTCAAGAGTTCACCAGAATACAAGACAGTTTACCGGAAGGACTCCTTCGACAACTGGGACACTCCAATCGCCACACTGAACTCATGGGGCATTCTTCAGCCAGACGCTGTCACCGCTTTCGACGAGTTGAAGGATATTCGGAACCGCGCGATACACTTTCGCCCTGAGACTGACCATGACGACAGAAGTTTAGCGCTTACTGCGATCCACACAATTGGGCGGGTTATCGACGGTCAGTTTAGCGCCTTTGGCACGCATTCTTGGTTCATCCCCAATACACCCGGCACTTCCTTTCTAAAGAAGTCGGTGGAGAATGATCCATTCATCCGAACGGTTTATGTTCCGAACTGTGTATTGGTCGGTCCATACCACAAACTGGAACATTCAAGTAGCGGGTGGATCGTTCACGATGACTTTGCTTACGAGGAGAGGGAGATTTCCGACGAGGAGTTTGCCCGTTTGCACAATGACAAATCATCTCATCCCAACGCCTGACCGGCGCTGCAGCGGACTGCTCCGGGCATCACAGCCTGTGCTACCCACCACCTTCGCCCCCATCGCTATGACCATTGCAATCGAGTTTGATACCATTGAGGCGAGAGACGCATTTGCTCAGGTTACGCCTCCAGAAGGAGTCAGTTTTTACATCGAGGCTGCCAACGAAGGCGGGGTCATTGCGGCCACCTTCACTCTGTTTGCTGAGGTTACAAGGGATGTGTCTATTGCGCTTTTCTCGCATTGGCTTTATGACGAAATCAAACAGCACCCGGCCAAGAGCATACGCATTAACGGAAAAGAGCCGGTGGATAGAGCGGAGTTTGAGCGCATAATTGCCAGCGATTTGGAGATAGGCAAGAATGATTAGATTCAGGACCAGAAGCTAAAACGAACAGAGAATTTGAGGAGAATGGCGCTCAAATCCCTCATTGCGTTTCTGATCATGATATCCGCAGCGGTTGCGGACGCGCAGACGTTGCAAACCCTCTGCTCCTTCAACGGCACCAACGGGGCAAATCCGTATGCTGCCCTGACGCTGGGAAGCGACGGCAATTTCTACGGCACGACTTACGCAGGCGGTAGCAACGGTTATGGTACGGTCTTCAAAATGACGACCAGTGGCACGTTGACCACGCTGGTGTCTTTCAGTCCGGGCACCAATGGGGAGCTTCCGACTGCCGGGCTGACGCTGGGCAATGACGGCAATTTCTACGGCACGACTGTTTATGGTGGCGAGACTAATTCCACACACCTCGACGGAATGGGGACGATTTTCCAAGTCACGACCAATGGCACGATGACTACGCTGGT
>Ga0315277_10003671_pt1 | contig 20792 bp, 22 predicted proteins | sample YL17G05_15_MG_FD_203695 | JGI IMG/M metagenome (GOLD analysis project Ga0315277, IMG submission 203695) | Sediment microbial communities from Yellowstone Lake, YNP, Wyoming, USA - YL17G05_15 | ecosystem: Environmental > Aquatic > Freshwater > Lake > Sediment | place: USA: Wyoming | collected... | reverse complement strand
GACTCATTGCCATTCGCAGTGAGGGCGAAGCTGAAGACCGAGTCGTCGCCGGTTCAAACCCGGCCCTCGGCACCACAATAACTCGATGAAAGAACGTGCATTGTGCAACTTTGGACACTGAAAGGTAAAAAGTGCTCTTTTGCCGGCGAACTTTTCCCAATAGCTTCTTCCCCTGTCGTCTGGGCCCGAAGCAATACTGAGAGAGTAACGTTGGTGTTTTTTCGCGTAATTTCAGTCAAAACGGCCCTCCCCCCTAGGGGCTTCTTCCACTTTGAACCGACCGAACCAACGATAAGGTCGCAGATGCCTTTTTTTGTCCTTGAACTGGGGCTCGCCAACCACTGATCGATCTCGGAGTTTCGCCTACAAAGAAATTTCTATCCCGGGAATCTTCTTTTTCTCATAAACTGTGTCCGCAATTTTCGTGAAGGCAGTTATCCAAACCAGGTACAATAATGCTATGAAAAGATATGTCTCGAGCACTCTGTATGTTTGACCAACAACCGTCATGGCTGCTGCGGTAAGGTCTCTTATGCCAATGACAAGTAATGCTGCCGTGCTTTTGGTCAGTGAGCAAAATTCGTTGCTCCAAGCTGGAATTACTATGCGCAAGGCTTGAGGGAGTATTACGTAGTAGATAGTTTTGGGCTTCGACATTCCTATCGAGAGTCCTGCTGTCATCTGGTCTTCAAAAACCGTGTCCATCGCGCCTTTTATGTAGCCTTTTTGGTACGCGGCACTGTTCAGGGCAAAGACTGTAAAACCTACCATCAGAGGGTCAATTCGGAAGTTGAGCAGTGTTGGAATTACGAAGAGGAATATGAAGAGCTGGATTATAATGGGACTCCCTCGGAAAAATTCAACGTAAAATCTGATCAGTGTTGAAATGACCTTCCCTCCATATGAGTCGCCTATTGCCAGCAATATTCCGAGCGCGAGTCCACCGAATATGCCGACTAGCGTCACCATGATTGTCGTGACTAGGCCTTCATAGATGAGTGGAAGATATTCGATCAGGTAGTACTCCGTGTCATTCCCTTCTCGTTCTCTTTATGAGCCTCATCATGAACTTCTGAGCTCGTTCACTCTGCGGATTCGTGAAAAACTGCTCAGGAGAACCGGTCTCCACGATGGTGCCCTCATCAAAGAAGATCATTTCATCTGCTATCTCGCGTGCGAAAGGCATCTCGTGACTGACTATGAGCATGGTCGTACCCATTTTCGCTAGATCTCGCAGAGTGTCAATCACTTCTCCGGTCAGTTCGGGGTCAAGTGCAGAAGTTGGTTCATCAAGCAGAATGATGTCTGGATTCCGTGCTAATGCTCTTGCTATGCCCACTCGCTGCTGTTGTCCTCCTGAGAGTTGAGCTGGGTAACGGTTGGCCATTTCTTCCACTTTGACTTCTTTGAGTGCTTCCAATGCACGTTTCCTTGCCTCTTCCTTGGGTAGTTTTAGCACGCGTCTCAGTGCCAACTCGACGTTTCCCAGTGCGGTCAAGTGGCGGAAAAGCCAGATGTGTTGAAACACAAAACCTATTCTGGCCCTTGCTTTATTCAGGTTCACACCAGGTTTAGTCAGGCATTCTTCTCTGAGAAAGACGTCTCCTTTGTCTGGAGGGGTAAGCATTGCCATACATCTTAGAAATGTGCTCTTTCCTGATCCGCTAGGTCCGAATATTAGTTTTATGTCCCCTTCGTTGATTCGCATTGAAACATCTTTCACTGCCGTGAGGCGCGGCTGGTAAGTCTTCCACAGATGCCTGCATTCCATGACCACTTCTGTCATTATTCTAAAACCCCAGTTTCTTCTTTCTTCTACTTCCCCAAGTGTCCAACCACGTTGCTATCGGGAAAGTCAGGAGGATATATAGAAAGGCAGCCACGAGATACGGCGTCACCGCGTCTGAAGTTGCCTTTCTGATCACGTTTGTCGTGAACATTATGTCGAGAACGCCGATTATGAAGGCATAAGACGAATCTTTTATCAGAAGAGCGTATTCGCTTCCCAGTCCTGGAGTGGCAAAAATGAAAACTTGCGGAATCATGATATGAACCGCTGATCTCAACTTTGAGAATCCAAGAGATCTCGCTGCCACCATCTGCTCTTCGCCTATGCCCCTTATCGCTCCTCGGAATATTTGAGACTGGTTAGCGGCACTCCTCAGGCCTAGGACAAAAATGACTGTGAAGAATGCGCTTTTGAATGGAAACGGAAAATAGAGTCCTACCCCCCAATAGAAAATCAGCATCAGAACTATTTCGGGGATTCCTCTGAAAACCTTCTCAAACATTTCAACAAAAAACCCGTAACCTTTCGCGTAGGCTCTGACAAAAGACAGTGGAAGACCGACGCCTAAGCCTAGAAAGAGAGAAAAAATGGATATGGCCAGAGTTGTGGATACGCCCTCCAGCATGAGGAGGAACTGTTGTATTGCATCCAATCTGAGTCACATTTGATGCGTAGCTAGCATTTCCATTTCTGCTTGAGCGTATCTACTTCTCCGGAGGCTATTAGGTCTGCGAGTGCACCGTCAATCTTGGCCACGAAGGTATTTGCATCTTTGCTGGCCACAAAAGCTACCGGGTAGTATGGTCTTCTAAATACGATGACGATCGGTTCTTGGCTTTGTTGTTCCGCCTCAAGGATCCAGTCAGAGGTTATGGGAGTCTCTGCATAAACACAATCGATCAGACCAGTCTTCATAGCTGTCAGTGCATCAAGATACGTGGTGTAGGATGAAATCAGACCGTGTGAAATCTTGTCAAGCAATTCTCTTTCTTGCGTTGTGCCAGTTTGAGTTCCAACTTTGAGGTTGAGTGTCGACAGATCCGAAATCGATGCTAATGTCGTAATACTCTTTGCAATCTTCGTACTGTTGAGCATTATTATCTGGCCTTCTGTTATGCTGTGAGGCATTGTGAATTGTACTACGTCCAAACGTTCAGTTGTCACCGAGAACCCGCTTACTCCGAGATCCAACTCTTTCGATTGGATCGATGGGATAATTGTATCGAAGCCCACTTGGTGCCATTCAACAGTGAGATTGAGCTTGCTCGCAATTGTCTCTGTCAGCTCGATTTCGAATCCCACGATTTGATTAGTTGTGGTGTTTAGGAATTCGTATGGAGGCCAACCTGGTTCTGTTCCGACTCGTATCTTTCCGGTCTTGACGATGTTGTCCCACACAGTGTCTCCGGTTGCCGCTTTTTGTGGCATCAGAATGGGGCTCGCGAAGAGTCCTATCGCAAAAGCCACCAGAGCAATCACTATCATGCCTACGCCTGCAACATATTTTGAAACCATATCTTTTCTCCGCTACACATGTTGCGTGCTATTGTTATTTAAATTTTACAAATTGCCTCCGTTTCGCGCAGTTGAAAAAGACGCAAAAGATCGGTGACGGCGCACTGGCAGGATCTTCTACTCTATTCTCCTTCCTTTTTCAGCGACCAGTTCACCGTTTTTGAAGATTTTTTCTGCCAAGTTGACACCGTAGTGGTATGAGAAAAACTTGTGGTTGGGCGCATCAAAGATGACTATATCCGCCTTTTTCCCTACTTCTAGGCTTCCTATTTCTTTGGCTCTTTCTATTGCGTGAGCCGCGTTGATCGTTGCTGCGGTCAGGGCTTCTTCCGTGGTCATTCTCATCTGGAGAATGGCAATGGTCATCATCATCTGCATTGATTCACACATATCCGCTGCGCTCAAGTCAGTTCCCAACGCAACGGGCAGACCTGCCTTGATTATGTCTCTGGCTTTTGCATAAGTGCCCAGATAACAGAATGGGGTAGTCGGTAGAAAAGTGCCAACTATCCCTTTCTTCACCAAAGTTCTGATTTCTTCTGGCGGTGTAAAGATCAGATGATCGGCGGAAATGACGTTGAGTTCGGCGCCAAGCTTTGCTCCGCCGCTGTGTGCGAGCCAGTCGGCGTGAATTCTCGGTTTCAGACTATGCTTCATACCTGCTTCGAGTATGCGCTTCGACTGGGTTACATTGAAGTATCCTTTCTCGCAAAAGACGTCGCAGTATTCTGCGAGTTTTCTCTTGGCAACTTCCGGGATCCATTTATTCACGATCTGATCTGTTAACTGGTCAACTTTGTCCGCGAACTCGACGGGAATTCCCTGAGCCATGAAAGTCGAAACTAAATCGATTGGGTGTGTCTCGTTCAGGGTCTTGATTATTTCTAGCTGTTTTATTTCGCCCTGAAACGTCATCTCATACCCGCTTTTGGCTTCTATCGTCGTTGTGCCATGAATCAGCATCGTGTCAAGTATATGGGTAGTTATCTTGAGCAATTCCTCCGTGGATGCTTGTGCCGTTGCTTTTAGGGTTGTGGGCATTCCTCCTCCTTTGGCTTTGATTTCCAGGTATGGAACGCCTTTCACTGCCATCTGTTCAAGTTCTTCTTCCCTTGAGCCGCCGAAAACCAAATGGACGTGAGGATCAATTAGCCCTGGCGTCACAAGTTTTCCCGAGGCGTCTACGACTGCATATCCTTTCTCAAGCCTGCTCAATACTTCTTTTGTAGTTCCGACTGCCACGATTTTTCCGTTCTTTGCTGCGACTGCCCCGTCTTTTATTATTCGAAGATCATTCATTTCATCTTTTGTCTGAGGCCTGTCGCTCGTTCCATTCAGTGTGACCAATTCGTTCGCGTTGACTATTGCGAAATCAGCCTTCGTCATCACGTCGACGTCTCCTTTTGCTTCTGTCTAAACGTCTAGGTACTTCTTCCTTTCCCACTCATGTACGGTAACGTTGAAGTCTTTCCACTCTTTGGACTTGATCGCGATGAACTTCACGCAGAACGCTTTCCCCAACGCGTCTTGAAGGCATTTGTCTTTGGAAAACTCCTTCAAGGCGTCTCCTAGAGTTCCAGGAAGAACGTCTATGCCTCTTTCAGCTCTTTCTTTTTCACTCATCTCATAGATGTCCTCTTCGACAGGTTCCGGTGGTTCAGTTTTCCTTTTGATGCCGTCCATTCCAGCGGCCAGAATACCCGCAAACGCGAGATAGAAATTGCATGATCCATCGGTCGGTCTATATTCAAGTCTAGTGCTCAATCCTTTGCCCGGTGGAACTCTGACGAGAACTGACCGGTTATACTTGGCCCATGAGAGATAGACAGGAGCTTCCCAGCCTGGCACCAGTCTTTTGTAAGAGTTGACTGTGGGGTTGGTCAGGGCTGCCAAGGCTTTCGCGTGAGCAAGTACGCCTGCAATGAAATTCAGCGCCGTCTTGCTGAGGCCCTGGTTGCCTTTTGGATCATAGAAGATGTTTCGAGATTTCTCATTATCTATCAGACTTACATGAGTGTGCAATCCACACCCGTATCCACCGTGGAAGGGTTTAGGCATGAAAGAAGCGATGGCTCCCTTTCTGGCAGCCGTCAGTTTGACGAGAAACTTGACAAGATAGATAGTATCAGCCATGCTCAAGGCGTCTTTGTAGGCAAGGTTCAACTCCGACTTTCCAGGGGGCACTTCGTGATGGTGTTTTTCAACGATCACTCCAATGCTTCTCAGGTTTTGGGCGATCTCGAGCCTCAGGTCGAGGCAAAGGTCCGCTGGAGGACTCGCCAAATATCCGGCTTCGTCAAAGAGTCTTATGTTGCCACATTCATCTTTCTTGAAAAGAAAATATTCTATCTCGCTACACGCGTTGTACACAACTGACGCGCCAAGACTCTTCTTGGAATCTTTCACAACTTTCTTAAGCACATATCGTGGGTCAAACTCGAAAGGTTTGTTCGATTCGGCTTCATACATGTCACAGACGACTCTGGCCGTTCTCTGAGCGAAAACGTTCGGTGGAAGCACAACAAAGGTATCTGTATCTGGAATCAGTTTCAAGTCGCTTTCGCTTATGTCCACCATGTCGACCGATGAGCCATCTATGTGAATTCCTCCCTCCGCTACCTTTGGGAAAAGATCAGAGGGCACCCAGAGAGAATGCAGAGTGCCCGATATGTCAGTAAACTGTAAAGCCACTTCTTTCACATTTTCTTTCTCAGTAAATTTCCTGATCTCTGAAATCTTCATTACTACCACTCACTGCAAATCGCATCTTCTTTCTATATAACTTTGCGACAGGCATCAAGATTTATATCAAGCACGATTAAGAAGTCCTAGAAACGCCGGGAGACCATGACAGTGGAATTGAAGGTCAATGGGGTACCAATCGAAGATACATTCTGTGAAACTTTCACAGTGCGTATCGCTAGACTGCTCGTAACATCTGTAAATCGTAAGTGGGCTTTGGAGGCGGCCTTAGAAGCTAAAGGGCTCGGGAGATCTGCCACTATCCCACCCTGCGAGGCAACCATTGAGGCTGAAGCAAAACCCGAAGAGACCCCGGACGGCCGACCAGGGTTCATAGTCCAATTTCTCGACAGAAAAGCAGAGCCGTTGAAAGAGTGGTTCATTATCAGAATAAGGAAGGGCGTTGTGCCATACCCCAAAACCAGCGTCTTTGACGCCTTGCCAAAAGAAATGGCACAAGACTTCATAGACGTCAAGGGAAGTATGATACAGACCTTCGGCGACGGGTTTGAAGAGGAAACTGAAGCTTTCGGAAGACACGTGTTCAAAATTCCCCGAATGGATGGATATTTCTATGTCGAGACAAGATTCGGGATTGCCAAAGGCGTCGCCGGAGGCATGTTTCTGATTTTCGCCGAATCAGATGAAGCCGCACTGGAGGCCGCAGAACAAGCCCTCGAAAGCATCAAAACCGTTCCCTATGTGGTTGGAAAATTCGCTGCTTCGGGAACCAAGATTGGAGGGAAAAAATACAAACAGGCAATAGCAACGACCAACGATGCCTACTGTCCAACCCTAGTGGGGAAAGAAGGTAGCAAAGTCCCCGAAGGCGTGAAATGCATCTATGAGGTAATAGTCAGCGGACTGAGATCAGAAGACATCAGCAAGGCAATGAAAATCAGCATTGAAAGCGCCACGAAGGTGAGCGGTGTGGTGAGGATTTCCTCGGCCAATTACGGTGGAACGTTGGGGAAGGGAAGAATCTCACTTCACGAGCTTCTCAATCGCGAAGGCTGAAAACTACTCACCATTGGGATGGGGTGCGGACATGTTCGCTCGTTTGGGCATAGAAGACTTTGCATGCCGCAACTTGTGTGTGCAAACATTCTGAAAGTAGGTTTTTAGGCTGGTTGCCTCATAGAGGATAAAGTGCTCCTAATGCGTCAGAAGCTTATGTTGAGCTCCAGTGTCATACTGAGGTCTGAACCTCAATATTACGAGACGTACGCGGTTTTCAACTACAGGAAGGTTTCAACAGAGTTTCTGACAGAAGAGGAATACAGGGTTTTGGAGCGTCTCAGCACGAAGCCAAGCTTTTCAGATGAACTGGCTGAGGAATTGCATGTTGAGCACGGGAAGTGTGACAGGTTTCTCAAACGTATGGTTGGATTGGGATATGTTGGGCAGGGTGAAATACTGGGCGAGGTCCCGTCTCCACGAGCAGACGTTGATCCTGGGCTTTTCAAGAGGTTCCCCATTCCGTTTCTTTCTGCACCAATGTCGGTGGATGTTTTTGTCACAAGCCGATGTAACCTGAGATGTGCCCACTGTTTCGCCAGCAGTAGTGAAGGAAACACGAGCGAACTTGCCTATGAGGATCTGGAATCCATTTTCAATCAGCTTGAAAGCATGAGGATCTTCGAAGTTAGGGTTAACGGCGGTGAACCTCTTCTTCATCATGAAATCGACAAGATTCTTGCTTTCCTCAGGAAGAAACGGTTTCGCAAAGTGATATTGACCAATGGAACATTGCTTGACGGGAGAATAGTGAAGTTGCTCAAAGAATCAGGAACGATACCAACGATATCTCTTGATGATTCTCAAGTAAAAAGTCACGATTCCTTCAGAGGAGTTAAAGGAGCCTTTGACAAAACCATCAAAGCTATGCGGCTTCTACGTGACTGCGGCGTTGAATATGGAATAAACTGCTGCATTAACAGAACCAACATGGTTAGATATGAGGAAATCATAACTCTGGCTGAGAAGTGTGGGGCGAGCAGAATCGCGTTCTTGGATCTCAAACCCACGGGAAGAATGAAGAACAACCTAGACCTTGTTCCATCATACAGAGAATATGAAGGGCTGATGGCTGGCCTGTTAGTTGCGAAGGCAAAACATAGAAAGATCGATGTTGCATTAGACGCCTTTCTTCATTGTTATCCCCTGCGCGAATCGATATTCGAGGCCAAGAAAGGGTTTGTGTCCTGCTCCGCGGGTAAGACTAGGTTGTCGATAGATAGTGATGGCTTCGTTTACCCGTGCAACATGGCGATATCTGACCCACAATGGCGTATGGACAACGCCAAGAAGGACGGCATCTCAGACATTTGGTTCTCTTCAAAATGGGATTTTTTCAGAGGCAAAGTGAAGGTTCAGGACCTTGAGAAATGCCGTTCGTGTGGGAAGCTAAACAAATGTAAGGACTTCTACTGTCGTCTGCTTCCTTATGCGGCGAGCGGCAACTTGTTTGGGCCTCACCCGAAATGTAGTTGAAAACACTCGGGCGCACACCGCATAGTTTGTTGTTGATTTGAGTCTTTATTACTAATAGGTAAGTTTATATATTACCTAACAGTAATTACGTTCTGGTAATAAAAGAAGGGAAGAACAAGTGAAACTCAGACTCCAGCTTGTACGAGATGGAGAAACCCTCTTCGAAATCCCACTCTCTCCAGACGACTGGCCGAGACAGACTCTGGACGACGAGTTCAAGGCGACAGAGGAGAGTTTCCGGAAGTTCTCAAAAATCTTCACCGCCTTGTCCCATGAAACGCGGCTCCGAATGATGAGACAATTGATGGAGTCAGAAGATCACACATTGAGCTTTGCCGATTTCATGCAGGACTTGAATTTGAACCCAAAGATTGTCTGGGAAAACTCGAGAAAGTTGGAAGAAGGCGGGATGTTGGAGAAGACAGGAAGGGGAAGGTATGCTTGTTCCGAGTTCGGCGGGACGTTCATGATGTTAAGCTTGGCGTTACGCCGTTTGATCGAATCGGTTGATGAAATGGAAGGAGATGAGGGAGGTGAATAGGATTGTCGTTTGACGACGATTTCAGAGACATGTTCGAGGACCTTGACCTATTCAAGCTTGTGCGTAAGTCTCACAGTGAACTAGAAAGAATTCTTGAGAGAATAGAGAACGGTGAAATGAACGGTACTTGGGAAGTGAAAAAAATAGACGAACCAGACATGAAAGGATACACGATCAGAGGACGATTCGGGCTGGACGAATCACTGCCTCCGCTTGAGCCAATTGAACCATTGAAGCCTTCTAAGAGACGACCATCACCTGATAAACTGTTCGAACTGCCAAAAGCCGCGTTAGAAGAGATACGCGAACCACTCGTGGACATATTTGAAGAAGACAAAATCCTCAAGATCTATGTCGAACTGCCAGGCGTGGAAAAGGACGACATAAAGCTGAAGTTCAACGAAGGATGCATCGAAATCAACGCCAAGAACTTCTACAAGAAAATAGAGTTGCCCAATAAACAACTGGCAACACGAGCTGCATCGACAGAATACAAGAACGGTTTACTGCACGTAACTATTCCCAAGACAAATCGGCTTCGCAAAGAGGACCAAAAGAACCTCAAAGCTGTTTGAGAGATTCGGCCTTCCACTTACTCTTAGAAACCATCCTTTCTTCTTTTGGTTTTAGATTTTCTATCAGAAGACAACATACTCAAAATCCTTGGGACAGTGTATTTAAGATACAGCGGCGAAAGTAGATTCTAACGGGATTGCTTTGAAAAACAAGCGGAGGGAAGCAGAGCAGAAACATCGGACTGGAGTGAAAGAAACCAATGATAACAAGAGTTCTGGAAAGCTGCGTTCCAAGTGGCTGAGAACCACCGTCATTGTCGCTTCATTTCTGCTCATACTCACAATCAGTCTTTTCGTCTGGAACAGTTCCAACCGAACCCCACCAGATTCGGGACAGCAGCCAGGTCTCGAAGCCCCCAAAGCTGCAATACTGGATGGATTGTATTCTGAATCCCCAAACATGACTTTCTCACAGATTCTTACAAACTACCTTTCTGCGGCAGGGTACACGGTCGACATCTTCAGAGGAGAAAACGTCACAATAGACTTACTCAGGAACATAGCAGGTTACAAAGTAATGGTTTTGAGATTACACAGTGCAATACACTCAGACAGAAACCTGTACATTTTCAGCGGAGAACCCTATACCGAATCCAAGTACACAATGGAACAGCTAACGGGAAGCGTGAGAAAAGCGAACACAACCGAAGGAAAATTGTATTTTGCCATCAACATAGCCCTTCTCGGCAACAACAAACCCGACAGCCTCAAGGACTCGACTGTAATTTTGATGGGCTGCCACGGAGTCAGCGACCAGTACAGCGTCGACAGACTGCTCGAAAGCGGAGTAAAGACTTACTTCGGTTGGACAGGCTACGTGGATCTGTCTCACACAGATGAAGCAACCTTGGCGCTCGTGAAAGCACTTTGCTTAGAGAAGCTGAGTCCAGAACAAGCCGTTCAAAAGGCTATGACCGAGGTCGGACCAGATCCGCTCTACGAGACTGTATATCAATGCCGAGTCCGACAAGGATGACCTCCTCAACAGATTTTTCATAGCAGAAAGGAACCCTGCGAGGTATAACATAGAGCGACATTTCTGTGACCCAAATCTCTTAAATAATGGCTTTGCAGAGGAAAGGGTGAGCGCGCGTAGTCTAGTTTGGTCTAGGACATCAGCCTGCCTTTGGGTTATGTAGTTTTCTAGTTGTGTGTTATTTTGTGTGTTGGTTATCATTGTGTTTGGGCTTATGCTACGTGGTTCTGTTGTCATTTTTTTATCTCCATCTAAATACTGTTATTTCTGGTAGGTGTGGACATTTTTCACAGTTACCTGTTCCGTTACATGTTACCGTGTGGTTGCAGATTATTGTGGCTTGCGTTTTGTTCATTTTTTCGTTCGTCATGTTTACTCACACAGCTTCACTCTCGTCGTTTCGGGACGAGGAGACAATATGCCTTTCTAACAGGGAGACTAATAGCGAGCTAACGCAAATACGTCATATTTGGCTCGCGTCGATGAGATGGGAGACAACTTTTCCCCTTAGATTTCAAATGGGGGAAAGGCTTATGTCTCCGAGGAAGTCGTCGTCGTTGTCGTGTCTCGCGTCGCTTTTTTATGTTTGTCATTCATTCTAGTCTTGAGTTCACGTTAGCATAGGGTCATTTTTTGAGCTTGTTTTTGTTGTTGTTGTTTTTGTTGTTGTTTTGCGTGCCCGTTGTTTTGCGTTGTGTCTGTCGAGACTGATTTGCGTTTTTGTCGTCGTCTTCTACCCTGTGTTTTGTTTTGGTCGGCTTTGCGTACCGATTTCCTGAGTTAGCGGAGTTTCTCGGAACGTCATTATTGTTTGTTGTCATTGAGGCGAGGGCTTTTTTGTCTTCTTCTTTCATTGATTTTACGAGTTCGTGTAAGGCATTTTGTAATCTTTGTTCTCTATCTTTCTCATTTTTTTCAGGGATATGTGGTTTTAATTCGAATAGAACATTCTTATCTTCAGGGATTAGTCCTGCGACTTCGTAGTATATTCTTTCTATTGGCATGACGGTTTCTTGTACGGTTTTTTCTATTTTTGCCAATCGGTCTTTTAGTTGGTGTATTTGTATTGGTGTTGGTAGTTCGATTTCTAAATTGGGCATGGCTTCTTTTTCATATAGATTTCTGTAGGATTCATCGTTTTTGGGGTTGGTGTTGTTGAGTTCGGTTAGGTATTTTTTGGCGTTTTCTTTGTAGAATCTTATGAGGTTGTATAGTCTCAGTTCGCTTGGTTTTCCTTTCTTGATTTCGTAGGTAATTTTTTGGTGTCTTTGAAGTTTTTGTGCGGCTATTTTGAATGCTCTGCTTACGTCTTTTGTGTTGATCTTTTTGTTTGGTTTGTTGTGTATGGTGAATAGTAAGCTTTCTTGTGTTAGGTTTGGTCTGTCAGATCTGTTTTCTAGGTATTGTTTGAGGTGACTGACAGCTTCATGTCCTATGAAGGTTGGTGTTTGTTGATGTGGTATGGTTATTTTGCATGGTACAGGTGTGTTTGGTTCGAGTATTCTTTCAACGTGTTCTATTTTGAGTTGTTTTATGGTGTGTGGCGGTAGTCCTGACTGTCGCATGATTGTGAAGAATGCTTTTTCTCGGGATGAGTGGCATTGTTTAGTTATTTTGTTGATTTCGTCTGTTGTGATTAGTCTGTCTTTCAAGTTTTCTGACCTTTTCAATTTGGTAGCATTTCTTATCATCAAAGGTGTGAATTCGTTTATATGAAGGTTGTTGGAGTTGGAATAGTAAGCATCTGGCGTAAGCTGGGTGTTTGGCTATGGTAGTAGTCCTCTACTCGACGGGGATCTACAGGTCTCCGTCGTGGATGGTAATTTGATATGAAAAGATGCCGTTACGATTCATCGAAACGATGTTTCCATTGGTGTTGTGGTATTTTTAATCGTGTTTCTGGTAATGTTTCTGTTTGTCCGTTGTTTCGGGGTGGTGAGATGTTTGCTCCTCGGAAGGTAGCTCCTTCTGTTGTTTCTGTTTTTTCTAAACATGGTCGTGTGGATAGGCGTGGTGGGGGTGGTTGTTGATGGGTGGTGGTAAGTATTTGATTTGTGCGATTGATGATGAGCATTGGGTTGGTTTTGATTGTAGTAAGTGTTGGGATAGGCGTTGTTTTGAGAATCCTAAACGTTATAAGTATTTGCATGTTGGTGGGGAGAGGATTCGGCATGAGTTTTTGAAGCGGTTAGCTGTAAAGGGAGGTGAATCATTTGGCAAGTGATAGTGTTGTTAAGTCTCCGTTGTGGAGTACGGATTTTGATGAGAATGAGCCTGATTCGTGTGGTGATGGGTTTGGTGTTTTTGGGAATTTCCGTTTGGTCGGTCACGGTAGAGTGACTAGCGATCATTGCGGTAAGTATCTTACTATGTTGGGCTGTTTAGATGAGCAAGCTCATAATCATTTGGGTTTGGATTTGGTTGATTATTCTAAGAAGGCGTATGTTCGTGCGGTTCGTTGTTCGTGTAATCGTCCTAGTTGCCCGTTGTGCTTTAAATCGTGGGCGGTGCGTTCTGCGAAGGTTATTGAGGCGAAGTTGTTTGAGGCGAGTAAGACGAGGGGCATGGTTGAACATGTTATTATTGGTGTTCCTCCGAAGGATTATGGGTTGCCTTTCAGGGTTCTGAGGAAGAAGGTTATTGCGGTTGCTAAATCGCGCGGTGTTCTTGGAGGCACATTGATATTCCATGCGTTACGTTATGATCCTTGTCGGCATTGGTATGCTGGCTTGCATTGGCATATCCTTGGGTTTGTTCGTGGTGGTTATGGTAGGTGTCGGTCTTGTCGTCAGCAATATTGTTCTCAATGTAACGGTTTTGAAGGTGATGCGTTTCGTGGGCAATTGAAGGATGAGTATGTGGTTAAGGTGGCTTCTGCTGGTGAGGAAAGGAAGTCCGTGTTTGGGACTGCCGTATATGAGTTAGGGCACTCGACTTATGATGATTCGGTGAAGAATTTTAGAATCATTGTTTGGTTCGGTTCGTGCAGTTCTAGGCAGTTGCGTGGTGTGAAGGTTGAGTTGCCTCATGTTGTTTGTGGGATTTGTGGTAGTGAATTGCGTCCTGTGATGTACACGGGTAAGAATTCGTGTGTTGTTGATATGAAGCGTGAGGTTGCGAATAGTAAAGGTAGTTTTGATTTCGTATCTGATTTGTATGAGAATGGAGAATTGGTGTGGACTTATTCTGTTAGGCGTGGTAGGTCGCGGTTTGGGGAGGATTTCTAAATTGGCTAAGATTCGGCTTTACGTCCGTTTTAGAGCTTCTAACGGTGGCTACTTTATTGCTTCGGTTCCGAGGAAGCGTTTGGTTGAGTTGGCTGGCTATGATAAGTTACGTTGGTCTTTTGAAGATGGGTGGTTGATTCTTGAAGCGTTCTAGTTGAGTGCAAACATCATGCAAAAACGACGTTATGTCGAAGCATGATGTAATATCTCCTTTTTTCGCGCCATCCATATAACGCGCGCTAGTTTGACAGCTTTTGCTCTTTCAGTTCCCTGATTAGGCTGACTACTTCTTTTATTGACTGAGCGTCCTTCGCCTCGACTGTTATGTTAATATTATACGCTAACACATTCGAGGACGGTTTGTTTTGAACTTGCAGAGTTCCCCCAGTTGATTCGTCTGGATGTGAAGAGGCTGGAATATGCGTAGTTTGGGGCTGATTTCCTGCTGGTAATGATGAAGTAGGAGGAGGGAAAGAAATACTGTCTTCATTAAGGTCGAACGTAAGCAATCCTTTGGCAGAAAACAGTTCGCAAACACGTTTGCCTCCTTCTTTGAGGTGTTTTCCTTTCCAGTCTTGTTTCGCTAGTGTTTTAAAGTGTTCTGCAAAGCCTAGAGAAGACCCGCGCCCACCTCCTTGTGCCTCTATGTAAGTTTTGAGTTCGGCGTACAGGTTGTGTCCACGAAGAGTTTGCTTCCATAGTTCCAATGCTCTCTCGGGTTTGTTTTCATGGAACGCAATGGCTATTAGTCTTCCTTGCGTCGAGAGATTGAAAGGAGAGCGTTCGCCTTCTGTCAGTCCAAGATAATTCATAAAGGAACAGGAGCGACCTATACACTCAAAGTCCTTCTCACCGATTTTGTCGGCTATTTCCTTCGAAGTCGCGGGTTTTCCGACTTTATGGATGCCTACAAGAATTTTGTCGAGGTATTTATCGAACTCTATAGGAGCGCAAAAATGCGGAATTTTCATTGCCACTTCAGGTTACACCGATGAAACATTACTATGCCGCAAATATAAGACTTTCACTATAGCGCAGAACATAAACCGTTTTGTGTCAATTTTTTGGTTACGGTCTGCAGGTCTATTTTTTCGATCTTCCATTTTGCCTCCAGAGAGCGCAACAAAACGAGGCTACTCAATAGGAGTATGCCTTTTGAGGTGGCTAGAGTAATAGCTTTGTCATGAAAGAATGCTCCTCTTTGACTGGGCAGTTTCAAGCGAAAGGCATTGCCTACTAAGATTAATTTCTTGTCTTTGAAGTCAGGGTGCGTCTGAGATTTCGATAGTTGGCTTACATCGTTTTCGCCAATCTGTTTGGTCTCCCCTTTGGCTTCTACCACACCATGAAAGGAGTCTCCAACTACTTCAATATCAGGGATACCCTGAGTTTTGTCAGGCAGATTATTCGCTTTGAATCCAAGTTCTGAGAATGCGTCTCTGACTATGTCTCTAAATGGATTTCCAGTTTCATAGTAGAGTGCTTTGAACCTTTCTATGCGTTTGCATTCTGTGAAAAGTGGCAAGTCGTACACCCATAGCGGAGTTTTGGAATGTCTTTCAATCTCTTTTGTGGCGACTTTTTCAAGCGAGGTTTTTCCGTCTTCCACCTTTATAAGACCCACATTTGTTGTCAAATCTTTGAAAGCCCGATACATCGAACGCCTTTCCTTTTCAGGAAGAGGAAGCTCACAATTACGAGAAAGCATGTTGAACACTTCTTCTTCAGGCTTGGCTTCTTTGAGGAGTTCTCGAAACAAATCAAAATAGTCCGATTGAATGAGACCTATAACTATAGCATTCTTATCCTTCCCGAACACAAAGTGTTTTCCCAATGTCGTCAGATTGTTTGCCGAATCGACGAACCCTACAAACTGCATTGCAGATACAATAGATTCAAACTTTGCTTTTCGGTAGGAGTGTTTCCAAATATCCCATGCGATACTAGATTTTCCTTTCTTCCCCAACAATTGTGTGAATCTTACTAGTTCTTGATAGGTTACAGAGGATGGATATACCAAACTGAAACCTTCGACGGCCGTTTGATTTTTCGAGTCTCTTCTGTTTCCCTTATAACTGTTGTCATTAGCACGTGAGTCGCTTGTTTTGCCGCTCTTTTCAACGTATGTTTGATTTGTCGTGAGTTGGAGCGCGAGCGTGACGCGAGCGCGACATAATGGTTAAGCATGATGTTGAATGGAAATAGTGTGTTGTTTTGGGCGCTGTTACTTTTATAAGGTGCCTGACTATGTTATCTTGTTCGACCTGTATGAGCGATATGCGGTGGTCGAATGACTCCTCACGCATTAGGTTTGAGGTTAAACTCGTTACCAATGGGAACCTCAAGCGTTTATTGTTAGTACAATGGTTTGCTGAAGGCACAAACTTTTGGGTTCATGATAACGGAACTTACTCCTATGTCCCTACTGAACAAGAAATCGAGACATCGAAGATGGCTTACGAAGCCGTTGACCGTTTCAATAAAGAGCAGATGTTCAAGAGGAATATAAGACCTTGAGGTTAGCGTTTCCTAGCGCGCGGTTATTTGAGTTTAGGTTTGCGTTCTATCGGTGGTATTTTGTTTGCACGCGCGCATATAAGTGAATAAAGGGAGAAGTCCAAGGCTTGAGCAAACGTAAGGCGTGGAAATGTGACTTTAACAACTGTAATGAGATTGCTGAGCATTATAGAGAAGTGAAGGGGATAATTGTCAAAATATGTTTACACCATGAAGTTCAAATGCGGAAGGAACGTATGGGAAAGCATCTGGAGTTTTCCCAATTGAGTATGGATGACATTCTATTTTTGGAAGAAAAAGAAGGAAAGTTCGAATTTGAATGTCCAGAATGCAAAATCAAGAAGGTTGTGCCTATAGAAGAAATAATTGATGAAAACGTTTACCCTCGATGCCCAGCATGCAAGAGGTTAATGTGCCAAGTTTGATTGGTTTTGCTGATGTTTTGGTTTGTTTTTGGAGCGGAGTTTGACAAGGCGATGAGCACGTGTTCTCTATTAGAAAAAAGGAGGATTTGTGTTTATTTGCGTTTTCGGTAGAAGTGTAGATTTCCTATTGTTTGTACGTATTGGAATCCGTTTTCGATGAGTTGTGCTATTTCTTTGGGTTCTGATGCGGTTCTGCATGTGTATTCTTCTTCTGCGTCTAGCACGATTGCGCGTAGGTAGTGCATTGTTGTTTCTAGTTTTTTGTGTCGTAAGTGTCGCATTACCGCGATTGGGTCTCTTACGGGCATTGTTAGGTAGAGTTGTGCTCCTGAGTAGTTGCGTAGGTTTTTGCATGGTATTTTTTCTAGGTCTGGTTTTGATAGTTTCTTGGCGGTTCTGCGTCGTGTGTCTATCCATACTTGGCGGATTGCGGTTGATGGTGGGAAGGGTTTGTCATTGTTGTATTTTGCTAGGTATTGTCTGAGCATTTCGGCGGTTTGGGTTTTGAGTTTGTAGTTGCCTGATGCGTGCCCTTTTGTTCCGCGTATGGATATGATTCCTTGCTGTGTGTCTATGTCGTTTCGGGTTACGTTCTCCAGTTCGTGCGGGCTACAGCCTGTTTCCGCTAAGATTGTGAACGGTATGGCGAAACGGTGTGAAGCGTTGGCTATTATTGTTGTTACGTTGTCTCTGGTTGGTATGAGTGGTGCTTTTTCCTCTACTTTGTAGTAGGGTTTGCTCCATTCGATATTGTTGTATTTGCAGAATTTGTCGTATGAGTATAGCCAACGGTTCTTAGTGGCTGGTTCTATGGGTTTCTTGTTTTTGTTCTGTGTGGCTTTGGCTATGTATTGTTTTACGTCTTCGGGTTCTAGCAAGTTTGAACGTTTGGCTAGTTGTCGTAATGAGTATTCGATGGCTTTTACGGTGATGGTTGTTAGTGCGTCGTTTTGACATTTGATTAGAGTGTTTGCGATTCTCGAATCTATGTCTTGAGGGATAGATTTTAATTCTTGAGTGGCTTGGTTGTTGGCGTTGGGCGCGCGTAGTCTAGTTATAGGAGTTTCACTGATGTCATGGTGCAAATTCCTACTACAATGGTCTAGGACATCAGCCTGCCACGCTGACGACCCGGGTTCAAATCTCGGCGCGCGCACCACTTCTCTCTCACACACAACTCATCCTGAGAATTTCTCGGCGCATCTCATGGTTTCTTCGGGCAACCGACCATGTGATGTTCTGGTTTTTGATATATATCGGAAGTTGAAAGAATCGCTTTATTGAGAGTTACGATATAATATTGTAATGGCACAGGTGCAGAGGGTATGAAGAAACGGAGAAAAATCAAACCGCACAACATTAAAGCTGCTAAAAACATAAAGCTCGGGTGGAAAGTCAGAAGGCAAGTCCAACAGGAACTCCTGCAAAAGAAGTTAGCGCAGTGTTTCCTGACGCCACGCGAAGGACAAACATGCCTCGAACGATATCCTGAAGCCATGCAACCGATGATCAAGGACTTCATACGAAGAGCAGATGAACAAATGAGACTTCATAGCATGTAGGGCGCCGAACTCTCGTTTTTTGGATTTTTGGATTTATCATCGATTTTGCCATAGGTTTTAGACAGTTTTCCTCTTTTACTATATTCGATTCCGAAATTCGACTCCAAAACAATGAAAAGTGTTTTAACTTGATCTGATGTAACCTTATGAAAAGGGAATACTATGGCAAAATGTCCCAAATGTAAGAAAGAAATCAGTACTCCTAAGAAGACTTGGAAAATGGCTGGCAGAAAAGACAAGAGTGGCAAGCGAACCGAACTCACAATCGGACTTTATCAATGCTGCGGAAAAACCTTCAGATCAGTGTTGAACAAAAGAAAGATCTAAGGTCAACAAATCACTACTTCCCCGTCTTTTTTTTCTGCTTGTTCTTCAGCGGTCGCTGTTCTGGAAGACTATGTATGTATCTTCGTGCCTCCGTTTGAACTTGAACATGTCGTCTCGCAAAAGCGCCCTGTGTATTCTAGGAGCATGTTTCTTGATCAGCGAAATCCGGAGTCCGTCGGAAAGCATTTTAGCTAAAACAGACGTGATTCATAAATCATGAAACCACGACTTCTAGCCATAATCGGCTCTCAAAGAAAGAACGGGAACTCCTATTTACTCGCTAAAGCAGTGTTTGATTCTGTTGGCGTGGATTCAGACATAGTTCAATTGGCAGACAGAGAGATAAGGTTCTGCACCGTCTGCGAAAAATGCGTAAACGGAGATTGCGTTCTCAGAGATGATTTCAATGAGATCCTGACGGAGATGCAAAAAGCCGACGGCATAGTGTTCGTCTTGCCCAAATACCTGTTTAGCTCTTCAAAATTCTTGGCTTTCTTGGAAAGGTTGGATGGGATTGTGCACATGAGACGACACATGGGTTACTGCGGTCCCCCAAAGAATCCAGATTACGCGCTTTTCTCGAAGAAACCTTTCGGCATTTTCGCTTTGTCTGGACGAGGAAAGTTTCCAAAAGCGACCTTGCGCACGGTGAAAGACTACATCGAAAGCACAGGATTAACACCGGTCCTGTATGACAGCCCTCCCTTCTTTGCGGTCAACGTGAAGTCGGGCGACGAAGAAGGCGAAGTTCTTGGCAACAAGGCAGCGTTCAAACAGTGTATAGATTTGACACAAAAGGTCATTGCCTCATCGAAACCTCGATAATAAGCGAGTTTACCACGTAGAAGGCAGATCCAACAGTTCCACGCTTTTCTCCCACAAGCGCTTCTGCGCTTCCCTATCATACGACGCCGGGGTCGTAGTTACTTCACGCATTTTCCGGAAGCACTTACCTGTCAAACTCTTGACTTCATCTGAAGATGCCAAATATACAGAAGTCTGAGCGGCTTTTTTTGCGCTAATTTGTATGGGGCGGACGAGTTTGAACGAGATGGCCTGACGGAGGCTACCGGTGTTTCTTCCGAGATTGGTCGCGGCAAAACCTGGCAGAACAGCATTCACCGTTACTCCTGTGCCCTCTAGCCGCCTGGCCAGTTCGTAGGTAAACATTAGAATCATCAGCTTGGCTTTGGAATAGACCTGCATTCCATTGAAACTTTTTCCACTTTGTAGGTCATCAAAGTCTACTTTTCCGGATTTGTACAATCCAGAGCTCAAATTGATCACTCTGGATGGTGCACTCGCTTTCAATATCGGGAGCAGTTCGTGCGTAAGAAGGAACGGTCCGAGATAATCTACCGCGAACGAGCTTTCAAAACCGTCGGCAGTAGTTCGGCGACTGTTGAAAACGGCTCCTGCGTTGTTGACTAGTACGTCTAGTCCATCATATTTTCCCGTGAACTCCTTCGCGAAACTTCGTATCGAGGCAAGCGACGCTAGGTCGCAAATCATTAGATCGGTCATTCGATTACCCGTTTTGCTGATAATTTCACTTCTTGCTTTTTCGCCTCGTTCTTGGTTTCGTACCGCCATGACGACTACAGCCTCCATTTCTGCAAGAGCCGTTGCTGTCTCCTTTCCGATGCCCGAATTGCTTCCAGTTACTATGCAGACCTTACATTTCATTTTGTCCATTTCAAGTCTCTCGCTTGAGGAAATATTCCGAAGTCAGCTCTGCATGAAACGGACACTGATGTCTCTCAAAAATCTATCTCTGATTGAGGCGTTAGCACAAGCTAAAATGGTTGGAGCAAATAGAGGATTTTCTGCGATGTGATGAAAAGAGAAAAAGGGAGAAAGGACAGTAAAGTTGTGAACGTGCCTAAATCTTTTTCTTGCCTAGAGTTGATCTGAAAGATTTTCCGCAGTGTTCGTAGAGCCCGATCGTGAGTTCCGTCCTCTTGCCGCTTTTGTCCGGCTTTCCAGCCATTTTCCAAGTCTTCTTTGGCGTTGCAACTTCCTTTCCACATACAGGACATTTAGCCATGATAATCCCTTGTCAATCATTACATGCGATCTACATAAAACATTTTCCATTGCAAC
>Ga0315277_10003670_pt1 | contig 20794 bp, 18 predicted proteins | sample YL17G05_15_MG_FD_203695 | JGI IMG/M metagenome (GOLD analysis project Ga0315277, IMG submission 203695) | Sediment microbial communities from Yellowstone Lake, YNP, Wyoming, USA - YL17G05_15 | ecosystem: Environmental > Aquatic > Freshwater > Lake > Sediment | place: USA: Wyoming | collected... | reverse complement strand
ATTGACAGTTATAATATTCATAATGCTTCCTGAATAACTGTCAAACTCTCGCAACAAACACGCAAATTTTAAATTATGGCAAAAGAAGTTGCTGGAATTATCAAGTTACAGATTCGTGGCGGAGGAGCTAATCCATCTCCACCGGTAGGACCTGCTCTAGGTTCTAAAGGTGTGAACATCATGGATTTCTGTAAGCAATTTAATGCGAGGACTCAGGACAAAGCTGGAAAAGTAATACCGGTAGTAATAACAGTATATAGTGATAAATCATTTGATTTTGTGACTAAGACACCACCGGTCGCTGTACAGCTTCTTGAAGTTGCCAGATCGAAAAAAGGTTCTGCTGAACCTAACAGAGAAAAAGTTGCAACAGTAACCTGGGACCAGGTCAAGACAATTGCTGTGGATAAAATGGAGGATCTAAATTGTTTTACAGTAGAATCCGCTATGAGAATGGTAGCTGGTACCGCAAGAAGTATGGGAATCACCGTTAAGGGCGACTTCCCTGTAAAAATTTAATTAGAATAAAAAATGACTAAACTTACCAAGAATCAGAAGCTTGCTGCTGAAAAACTCAATAGTAACAAGCTTTATACGTTGACAGAGGCGTCTGCGTTGGTTAAGGAAATAACCAAAACCAAATTTGATGCTTCAATCGACCTGGATGTAAGGTTAGGTGTGGATCCGCGGAAATCAAACCAGATGGTTCGCGGTGTTGTTTCTCTTCCTCACGGAACAGGCAAGCAGACTCGTGTACTCGTGCTCTGTACCCCCGACAAGGAAGCCGAAGCAAAAGAAGCCGGAGCCGATCACGTTGGTCTTGACGATTATGTTGAAAAGATCAAAGGAGGCTGGACTAATGTGGATGTCATAATAACCATGCCATCTGTTATGGGTAAAGTCGGTCAGTTAGGAAGAATACTCGGTCCCCGTGGACTGATGCCAAACCCGAAAAGTGGAACTGTTACACTGGAAATAGGAAAGGCTGTTAAAGAAGTGAAGCAGGGTAAGATTGATTTCAAGGTTGACAAAGCAGGAATCATTCATGCCTCAATAGGGAAGGTCTCATTCGAGCCTCATAAGATCGTTGATAACGCCAGGGAGTTCATCTCAATGGTAAACAAACTTAAACCTGCTGCTGCAAAAGGAACCTACATCAGAAGTATTTTCCTTTCAAGCACAATGAGCATGGGTATTAAGATTGATCCTAAAGGTCTTGATGAATAATTTTAAAAGCTAAACTCGAAAAGAAATTATGAGACGGGAAGAAAAAAATGCTATCATAGACAACCTCGCTGAGAGAATAAAAGAGTATAACCACTTTTATCTGACTGATATTGCTCAGCTTAACGCTGCCGATACTAGTGATCTGAGAAGGAAATGTTTTGAGAACAATATTAAGCTTGTAGTTGTCAAAAACACCCTACTTAAAAGAGCACTCGAGCAGTCTGAAGGAGACTTTGAAGAACTTTATCCGGTTCTGAAAGGTACAACGTCCATCATGTTTGCCCAGGCTGGAAATGTTCCTGCTAAACTTATTAAGGAATTCCGCAGGCAACATGATAAACCTGTTTTAAAAGGTGCATACGTTCAGGAGTCCATTTACATTGGCGACAATATGCTTGAAGCACTTGTCTCAATTAAAACCAAACAGGAACTCATCGGTGATATTATACTGCTTCTTCAGTCACCGGCCAAAAACGTTATATCAGCCTTACAATCAGGTGAAAATAAAATTCATGGTGTTCTTGAAACACTATCAAAAAAAGAAGAAAAACAAAGTATAATCAATTTAAAAATCAATAAAAATGACGGATCTTAAGAAATTTGCAGAAGAACTGGTAAGCTTATCTGTAAAGGAAGTAAACGAACTCGCAAAAATACTTAAAGAAGAGTATGGTATTGAACCGGCAGCCGCGGCTGTAGCATATGCTGGTCCGGCAGCTGGTGGCAGCGGTACAGCTGCTGCTGCAGAGAAATCAACATTTGATGTAATCCTCAAAGCTGCCGGCGGTCAGAAACTCCAGATAGTTAAACTGGTTAAAGATATCACCGGTCTTGGACTGAAAGAAGCCAAAGCAGTAGTTGATGCCGCTCCGGCTCCGGTTAAAGAAGGTGTTACAAAAGATGAAGCTGAGGCAATTAAAAGTCAATTAGTAGAAGCAGGAGCTGAAGTTGAACTTAAATAAGTTATACCTAATTGCTGGGTTATAGGTTTAGTCCCGCGGGGCGGAACTAGGCCTTTTTGTCTATTTAATTATAAGTTCACTTAATCAGATCATAAATGTCCTCAAAAAATAGCGAAAGAATAAGTTTTGCATCCAGGAAAAATCAACTGGATTATCCTGATTTTCTTGAAGTTCAGTTGAAATCTTTCGGTGAGTTTTTCCAACTTGGGACAACTCCCGAGAACAGGAAAAAAGAAGGACTTTTTCAGGTCTTTACAGAAAACTTTCCAATCACTGATACAAGAAATAATTTCGTCCTTGAATTCCTGGATTATTCAATAGACCCACCACGTTATACAATTGAAGAATGTATTGAGCGTGGACTTACTTTCAGCGTACCACTGAAAGCCAAACTGAAACTCTATTGTACCGATCCCGAACACGAGGATTTTGATACAGTAATTCAGGATGTTTACCTTGGTACTGTACCTTATATGACAGAGAGAGGTACATTTGTCATCAATGGTGCAGAAAGGGTAGTTGTATCCCAGCTGCACAGATCACCGGGCGTATTCTTCGGACAAAGCGTACACGCCAACGGTACCAAGCTTTATTCTGCCAGGATAATTCCTTTTAAAGGTTCCTGGATTGAGTTTGCTACCGACATAAACAACGTTATGTATGCATATATCGACAGAAAGAAGAAGCTTCCGGTAACAACACTCTTAAGGGCTATAGGTTTTGAAAGTGACAAGGAGATCCTTGAGATCTTTAACCTCGCCGAAGAACATAAAGTTTCAAAAACCAATGTCAAAAAACTCATTGGCCGCAAACTTGCTGCCAGAGTTCTCAAGACATGGGTTGAAGACTTCGTTGACGAAGATACCGGTGAAGTTGTTTCAATTGAGCGTAATGAAGTTATCCTCGACAGAGAAACCGTAATTGAATCTGAGCATGTTGAAATGATTGTCGATTCCGGAGCAAAAGCTATCCTCCTGCATAAAGAAGATCTCAGCCTCTCAGATTTTGCTATAATATATAATACACTTCAGAAAGATCCATGCAACTCCGAAAAAGAGGCCGTGATCTATATTTACCGTCAGCTCAGAAACGCCGAACCACCCGATGAGGCAACGGCACGCGACGTAATCGATAAGCTGTTCTTCTCCGACAAAAGATATGACCTCGGTGAAGTAGGCCGCTACAGGATCAATAAGAAGCTGGGACTTAACACTGAGTCAAATGTTAAGATCCTTACCAGGGAAGATATTATTAAAATCATTGGATACCTTATCGAGCTGATTAACTCCAAAACCGATATAGATGATATCGATCACCTGAGCAACAGGAGAGTCCGTACAGTCGGTGAACAGTTATATGCACAATTCGGTGTGGGTCTTGCCCGTATGGCAAGAACAATCCGCGAAAGAATGAATGTCCGTGATAATGAGGTGTTTACTCCGGTAGACCTCATTAACTCAAAGACTTTGTCATCAGTGATCAACTCATTCTTCGGGACAAACCAGTTGTCTCAATTCATGGATCAGACAAACCCGCTGGCAGAAATGACTCATAAGCGTCGTATGTCTGCTCTCGGTCCCGGTGGTCTTTCCAGAGAACGAGCTGGATTTGAGGTAAGGGATGTTCACTATACACATTATGGTCGCCTTTGCCCCATAGAAACACCGGAAGGACCCAATATAGGTCTAATCTCATCACTCTGTGTCTTTGCTAAAATAAACGACCTCGGTTTCATCGAAACACCTTACCGTAAGGTGAATGAAGCAGTGGTTGATTTCAGTAATGATGGTGTTGTCTGGCTTAGTGCTGAGGAGGAAGAGGAGAAGATGATCGCTCAGGCAAATGCTCCACTTCAGAAAGATGGAAAATTTGCTGATGCAAGAGTAAAATGCAGATACGAGGCGGACTATCCGTTTGAGGAAAACAGTAAGGTAGACCTTATGGACGTTGCTCCAAACCAGATCGCATCAATAGCTGCCTCACTCATCCCGTTCCTGGAGCATGACGATGCCAACAGAGCTCTCATGGGCTCAAATATGATGCGCCAGGCAGTTCCGCTTATTAATCCGGAGTCTCCGATAGTTGGCACAGGACTTGAAGCCCAGGTAATTAAGGATAGCCGGATTCTTTTCGTTGCAGAAGGTGACGGTATTGTTGAATTTGTGGATGCCAATGAAATAGTTATCAGATATACCCGTACTGACGAGGAAAAATTTGTAAGCTTTGACGATGATATCAAACGTTATGTCCTTCCGAAGTATAAAAAGACAAACCAGAATACCTGTATCAATCTGATCCCTGTTGTTAAAAAGGGTGAAAAGGTTACCAAGGGACAGGTGCTCACTGAAGGCTACGGAACCAAGAATGGAGAACTCGCTCTCGGGCGTAATCTGAAAGTGGCATTCATGCCATGGAAAGGATACAACTTTGAAGATGCAATAGTTATTTCGGAAAAAGTTGTTGAAGAAGATATGTTCACATCAGTCCATATCGATGAATATCTTCTTGAAGTAAGGGATACCAAGCGTGGTCTTGAGGAACTGACTTCAGATATTCCGAATGTAAGCGAAGAGGCAACAAAGCATCTCGATGAGAATGGTCTCATCAGGATAGGTGCCCATATCAGACCCGGTGACATTCTTATTGGTAAGATCACTCCCAAGGGTGAATCTGATCCTTCACCGGAGGAGAAGCTGCTTCGCGCAATCTTTGGTGATAAAGCAGGCGATGTTAAGGATGCTTCTCTGAAAGCGGGCCCGTCACTCGAAGGCGTTGTGATTGATAAAAAACTCTTTACCAGGGCTATCAAAGACCGCAAGGCGAAAGCTGTTGAGAAACCGCTTCTTGACAAAATTGAGACTGACTTCAACAGGAACGTTGATGACCTGAAAGCAAGACTAGTAGATAAACTGTTCATATTGGTCAATGGTAAAACATCACAGGGTGTTAAGGATTATCTGAACGTCGATGTTATTTCCAAAGGCAGTAAATTCACTCTCAAACAGTTACAGGAGATTGACTTTCTTAATATCAATCCCAATAAATGGACTACCGACAAGAAGAAGAACGACAGCATTAAACAACTGCTCCATAACTACATTATTAAATATAAGGAGATCGACGGAGTATATAAGCGCAAGAAATATAACATCACTATCGGTGATGAGCTTCCTGCAGGTATTGTACGTCTGGCGAAAGTTTATATAGCGAAGAAGCGTAAGATCAGAGTTGGTGATAAGATGGCAGGCCGTCATGGTAACAAAGGTATTGTTGCCAAGATAGTGCGCACCGAAGATATGCCATTCCTTGAGGACGGCACACCGGTTGATATAGTTCTTAATCCGCTGGGTGTTCCTTCCAGGATGAACCTGGGCCAGATCTACGAAACTGTTCTTGCATGGGCAGGGCATAAGCTTGATCTCCAGTTCTCAACGCCTATCTTTGACGGAGCTTCAATCCATCAGATCACTGAATATACAGAGGAGGCAAATGTGCCTAAGTATGGAAAGACTTATCTGTACGATGGTGGCACGGGCGAACGTTTCGACCAGCCTGCTACTGTTGGTGTGATCTATATGCTTAAGCTTGGCCATATGGTTGATGATAAGATGCATGCCCGTTCAATAGGTCCTTATTCACTCATTACACAGCAGCCTCTTGGCGGTAAGGCCCAGTTTGGTGGTCAACGCTTTGGGGAGATGGAAGTATGGGCACTCGAAGCATTTGGCGCTGCACACACTCTGCAGGAGATATTGACTATTAAGTCGGACGATGTAGTAGGCAGGGCTAAAGCTTATGAATCAATTGTTAAGGGCGAGCCTATGCCTCTTCCTGGTATACCTGAATCACTCAACGTGCTGTTGCATGAACTGAGAGGTCTGGGTCTGAGCGTAATTCTTGATTAAGGGTCCGGCTCAGTTTTCGTTTTTAAATTTTAGAACAAATAAAAATCAGCATATGTCATTCAGAAGAGATAACAAAGCAAAAACCAGTTACTCAAAGATCTCAATAGGTCTGGCTTCTCCCGAAGAAATACTCGACCGTTCAAGCGGCGAGGTTCTGAAGCCTGAAACAATAAACTACCGTACCTATAAGCCTGAGCGTGACGGATTGTTCTGCGAAAGGATTTTTGGCCCGGTAAAAGATTATGAGTGTCATTGCGGTAAATACAAAAGGATCCGTTACAAAGGGATCGTTTGCGACCGTTGTGGTGTTGAGGTTACCGAGAAGAAGGTTCGTCGCGAAAGGATGGGCCATATTTCTCTTGTCGTTCCGGTTGCTCATATCTGGTATTTCAGATCACTGCCAAATAAAATAGGTTATCTGCTTGGACTTCCCACAAAGAAGCTCGATTCAATAATTTATTATGAAAGATATGTGGTTATTAATCCCGGCATCAAAGCTGCCGACGGAGTCAAATATCTTGATTTCCTGACAGAAGAGGAATATCTTGAGATTACTGAATCTCTTCCAAAAGAGAACCAGTATCTTGAAGATGGTCACCCCGACAAATTTGTAGCTGATATGGGTGCTGAAGCACTGCAAAAGCTTCTCAGCCGGATTGACCTTGATGATATGTCTTATACACTGCGTCACAGGGCAAATACCGAGACTTCACAACAGCGTAAGAACGAGGCACTTAAACGTCTTCAGGTAGTTGAGGCTTTCAGAGATTCAAAGCATGTGAATAAGCCCGAGTGGATGATAATTAAGGTTGTTCCGGTCATACCGCCTGAACTGAGGCCTCTTGTTCCCCTCGATGGCGGCAGATTTGCTACCAGCGACCTTAATGATCTTTACAGAAGGGTAATCATCAGGAATAACCGTCTTAAAAGACTGATTGAGATCAAAGCTCCTGAGGTAATTCTCCGTAATGAGAAGCGTATGCTTCAGGAAGCCGTTGACTCGCTTTTCGATAATTCAAGAAAGGCAAACGCAGTTAAGACTGATGCAAACCGTCCACTTAAGTCGCTGAGCGACAGTCTGAAAGGTAAGCAGGGACGTTTCCGTCAAAACCTGCTTGGTAAACGGGTTGACTACTCGGCGCGTTCGGTTATCGTAGTCGGTCCTGAACTGAATCTTCATGAGTGCGGATTACCAAAAGATATGGCTGCTGAGCTGTATAAACCTTTTATTATCCGTAAACTGATTGAACGCGGGATAGTTAAAACTGTAAAATCTGCCAAGAAGATAGTCGACAGGAAAGACCCGGTTGTCTGGGATATACTGGAAAATGTGCTTAAGGGTCACCCTGTACTTCTGAACCGTGCTCCTACGCTTCACCGTCTTGGAATACAGGCTTTCCAGCCCAAACTTATTGAAGGTAAGGCAATCCAGCTTCATCCGCTTGTTTGTACCGCTTTCAACGCTGACTTCGATGGTGACCAGATGGCTGTTCACCTTCCGCTCGGCAATGGAGCTGTTCTTGAGGCTCAGATGCTGATGCTCGCTTCACATAATATTCTTAACCCGGCAAATGGCGCACCAATTACCGTTCCTTCTCAGGACATGGTTCTTGGATTGTACTATATGACCAAGGGAAGAAAGAGCACAGAGACAGATAAAGTAAAAGGTGACGGACTTATATTCTATTCCCCTGAAGAGGTGACAATAGCTCATAATGAAGGGAAAGTTGATCTTCATGCTATCATCAAGGTAAAAGTCAACGATAGGGTTGATGGCGAGATTATTAACCATCTTGTTGAAACCACTGCTGGCAGAGTAATTTTCAACCAGTACGTTCCTGAAGAGGTTGGTTTTATTAATGAGATACTTACAAAGAAATCTTTAAGAGACATTATCGGAAGAGTCCTGAAGATGGCAGGCACTGCAAAAACTGCCGACTTCCTCGATGCTATTAAGAACCTTGGATTCTACTCTGCATTCAAAGGTGGATTATCATTTAACCTCGACGATGTAATCATTCCTGAGGAGAAGACAAAATTTGTAACTGAAGGTTATGAGCAGGTAGAAGAGGTCCTGAATAACTATAGCATGGGATTCATTACCAATAATGAACGCTATAACCAGATCATCGACATCTGGACACATGTAAACGCAAGACTGACTCAGTCTCTGATGAAACAGCTGTCGAATGACAAGCAGGGTTTCAATTCAGTATACATGATGCTTGACTCCGGAGCAAGAGGTTCAAAAGAACAGATCCGCCAGCTGTCAGGTATGAGAGGTCTTATGGCCAAACCTCAGAAATCTGGTTCTACCGGTTCTGAGATTATCGAGAACCCGATCCTTTCAAACTTCAAGGAAGGACTGTCAGTTCTTGAATACTTTATTTCAACTCACGGAGCCCGCAAAGGTCTTGCCGATACAGCTCTTAAAACAGCTGATGCAGGTTATCTTACCCGTCGTCTTGTTGACGTTTCACAGGACGTTATAATTAATGAGGATGACTGCGGTACACTAAGAGGGCTTGTGGCAACAGCCATTAAAAAGAATGAGGAAGTCGTTGAGACTCTTTATGAAAGGATACTCGGACGCACAACTGTTCATAACGTCTATCACCCGCTTACAGGTGAGATGATAGTTGAATCAGGCCAGGAACTTACTGAAGACCTTGCAAGAAAAATTGAAGATTCTCCGATTGAACAGGTTGAGATCCGTTCGGTCCTTACCTGCGAATCGAAGAAGGGCGTTTGTGCCAAATGTTACGGCCGTAACCTGGCAACAGGTCAGATGGTTCAGAAGGGAGAAGCTACTGGTGTAATTGCTGCACAGAGTATTGGTGAACCAGGTACACAGCTTACCTTACGAACTTTCCATGTGGGAGGTACCGCTTCGAATATTACAACCGAATCAAGCCTGGTTGCCCGTTATGGTGGAATTGCTGAAATAGAGGAATTGAGAGCTGTGCCCAAAAAAGATCCTGACAAAGGTAAAATTGATATTGTTATCGGACGTCTTGCTGAATTAAGGATCGTTGACAAGAAAACAGGAATTGCTCTTACAACACATACAATACCTTATGGTTCAAAACTTTATATCAAGCCAGGACAGGAAATAGATAAAGGTACCCTGATCTGTGAATGGGATCCTTTCAATGCTGTGATCATTTCGGAGATCGGTGGTAAGATCGGTTTCGATTACCTGATTGAAGGTGTTACTTTCCGTGAAGAGTCTGATGAGCAGACCGGCTTTAAGGAGAAAGTAATCATTGAAAGCAGGGATAAGACCAAAAACCCGGCTATACGGATTTTATCCAAAGAAGGAGTTGAGCTGAGGTCATATAACCTTCCGGTTGGGGCTCATCTTGTTACAGATCTGAATAAGATTGTTGAAGCCGGAGATATTCTGGCTAAGATACCGCGTGCGGTAGGAAAATCAGGTGATATAACAGGAGGTCTGCCGCGCGTTACAGAGCTCTTCGAGGCGCGTAATCCTTCCAACCCGGCAATCGTATCAGAGATTGACGGCGAGGTGACATTCGGTAAGATTAAAAGAGGGAACAGGGAGATAACCATCAAGTCAAAAACCGGTGAGATGAAAAAATACCTTGTACCGCTTTCAAAACAGATCCTTGTTCAGGAGAATGACTATGTGAGGGCAGGCATTGCCCTATCGGATGGAGCAATCACTCCTTCAGATATTCTTGCTATCAAAGGACCTACAAAAGTTCAGGAATATATAGTAAATGAGATCCAGGAGGTTTATCGTCTTCAGGGTGTCAAAATAAATGACAAACATTTTGAAATTATTGTACGCCAGATGATGCGTAAGGTTGAGATCATTGATCCTGGTGATACTAAGTTTCTTGAGCGTCAGATTGTTGATAAACTTGAGTTCATGGACGAGAATGATTGGATCTACGGTAAGAAGGTAATTATTGATGGTGGCGATTCCCAGACACTTCGACCGGGAATGATCATCACAGCACGTAAGCTCCGTGATGAAAACTCTCTGTTGAAACGCCGTGACTTTAAAGTAGTTGATGCCAGGGATGCTATTCCTGCGACCTCAAGCCAGGTATTACAGGGAATAACAAGAGCTGCGCTTCAGACGAACAGCTTCTTCTCTGCTGCTTCATTCCAGGAGACAACCAAAGTCCTTAATGAGGCCGCAATACTAGGAAAAGTCGACAAGCTTGAAGGTCTGAAAGAGAATGTCATTGTTGGCCACCTGATCCCTGCCGGAACAGGAGGTCGTGAATATAACAGCATTGTTGTAGGTTCCCTTGAGGAGTACGAAAGTCTCGTGGGAGAAGAGCAGTTAACTGAAACAGAGGCTGAAAAGTAAATTTTAATAATCAAAACCATGTCAGATCCTAAAAATCCGAATCAGATCAGCATTGAGCTGAATGAGGAAGTTGCACAGGGTACTTATTCAAACCTGGCTGTCATCACTCATTCCGCATCTGAATTTGTTATTGATTTTGTAAGGATAATGCCCGGCATTCCGAAGGCTCAGGTAAAATCGAGGATCATCCTTACACCCGAGCATGCAAAGAGACTTGTAGCAGCATTGGAAGATAATATTGCCAAATATGAGTCTGTTCACGGCCTTATTAAGGAAGTTAAAGGATCCGGACCTGTTATGCCGCTAAATTTCGGGGGACCGACAGCCCAGGCGTAATAATGTGATTATCAAACATAAAGCCGTCTCCATCTGGTTTTGACGGCTTCTTTTTTTGTTAACACTAAAATAAATCCGTATTTTGCAGGTTGTATAGGCAGAAGCATATCAGTATTGAATAAGATGAAGTTGAAAATACTCAAAAAATCAGTTATTATCTTAATTATTCTGGCTCCGCTTGTAACCGACCAGGGCTGTAAGAAACAACCAAAATGCGGCTGCGGTAAGGATGCAATTTTTGTGTTCAGCGATGAAAATATGAATAATGTTGCCAATGTCTATTATTCCGAGACTACCAAGATTGCATCTTTCTATTCAGATCTGCATCCCGGCTCCACATTCTATTTCTGTAATCCCGGAAAATGGATTGATACACTTAAGACATTCCCCAAAGATAATAATGATCAGTTGTTGCCCTTGTTAATCTACGGCATAGTATATTATGAGTGTAACTACCTTATGAACGCCGCTAATTACAGCTACTATGTTTCCCCGGTTTATCAGGTCGATGTAACTGCAATTAAGGAAGATAATTACGGTAAGAAATAGTCACCACCCAACAACCCTTCCAAAGGGAGATAACACCCTCCATCCCCCCTAAAGGGGGGCTAATTTGGTTTTTAAAATAACTTTTTTTCGCATGCAGCGTTTTTTAAATATATCAGTATTATCCCCCCTTTAGGGGGGACAAAGAGGGGCATTTTCTAATGACCGGGAATTTTGGGTACAAGGGGTATTCTCAACTCAATTTCGTATATTTCAGAAAATTTTCCTGATGATACAATATAAAATATCTTTTGCCGGAGCAGGGAAAGTTGCTGGCGCTTTGTGCCTGGAATTACATAATAAAGGGCACCAGGTTCAGCAGATTGTATCGACAGGAGAGAAACACGGGCGCAGTCTTGCTGAAAAATTTAATGCCGGATGGTCCAATAATCTTATTTTCCCGGATTCAACACAAATAATAATTGTTGCAGTTCCTGATCATAGTTTGAAAGAGGTTCTGGATGGGATAAAGTGCAGCAAAAGAACAATTGTGGCACATACAGCAGGAAGTTTTGGTCTGGAAGTTTTTCCGGAAAGCCTGAAAAACATTGGTGTTTTTTACCCTTTGCAAACTTTTTCAAAGGAGATAAAAACGGATTTTACCGGGATACCTGTCTTCATTGAATCATCAGATCACGACTCTGAAAGTGTCCTGAAGTCACTGGCAGAATCAATGGGTTGTTCTGTTCATTTCACTGATACTGAGCATAGAAGGCTACTTCATGTCGCTGCAGTATTTGTTTCCAATTTTACCAATTATATGTTTACAGCGGGTAAAGAGGTTGCTTCTAAAGCCGGTTTTTCATTTGAAGTGCTTAAACCACTTATACTTGAAACTGTAAAAAAAGCATTGGAGCTGGGTCCGGAGAATTCTCAGACCGGTCCTGCTGTACGATATGATTTAAATACTATTGAAAAGCATCTGGATTTACTATCTTTCTCTCCTGAATTGAAAGATGTTTATGGTGAGATAACCAAAGCAATCATACATTACTATAAAAGGTTGAAATAATGACCAATTTCAAGGAAGACCTGGTAAAGATTAAAGCATTTGTTTTCGATATTGACGGTGTTTTGTCACTTCAGACTATCAATCTGAATTCTTTCGGAGTTCCTAATAGGACCGTGAACTTACGTGATGGCTATGCGTTGCAGCTGGCGATAAAAAAGGGTTATCATATTGCAGTCATCTCAGGCAGCAACTCAAAAGAATATTCAAAGCGGCTTAAGCTGCTCGGAATTTCGGACATATTTCTCAACTGCCGTACCAAGCTGGAGCATTTTAATTCTTTTGTGAAGAAATATGGTCTCGATAATTCAGAAGTATTATTTATGGGCGATGATATCCCGGACTTTGAAGTTATGAAACATTCCGGGATGGCGGTATGTCCTGCAGATGCTGATAGCGAAATTAAGCAGATATCTTCATATATTTCAGATAAAAAAGGAGGAGAAGGGTGTGTGCGGGATGTAATTGAACAGGTAATGAGACTTCACAATAAATGGATGGATTCTGATGCATTTACATGGTAAATTATGAGAGCATTTTTTAAACTGATCAGATGGCCTAACCTGCTTATTGTTATTCTCACTATGGTGTTAATGCGATATGCGGTCATCGAACCAGTTCTTAGCAATATTAGCATTACTCTCTATGGTATCGCCGGAACAGCCAATACCATGACGCTTCAGCTTCCATGGTATGATTTTATGATATTAGTGATTGCTACTGTGTTTATTACTGCAGGCGGATATGTTATTAACGACTACTTTGATATCAAGACTGACCTGATTAACAGAGGAAAAGTTATTGTCGGTACAAAAATACCCAGGAGGCAGGCAATGATGTGGCATAATATCTTCAATATGGCAGGTGTTGCAGCGGGTTTTTATGTATCGTGGAGGATTGGATATTTCTGGATTGGAGTATTATTTCTTCTTGTTTCAGGTTTACTTTATTTCTATTCAGCGAGTTATAAAAGACAATTTCTTGTCGGCAATATGATTGTAGCTGTTCTGACAGCAATGGTCCCGATGCTGGTGGTGATCTTTGAAGCACCAGCTCTGTATCAGTATTATGCTGTAAATGCAGTTAAAACACCCGATCTGAGCATAGTTTTTTACTGGGTTGGAGGGTTTGCCATTTTTGCATTTCTGACAACTCTTGCACGGGAAATCATCAAGGATATTGAGGATTTTGAAGGGGATGTCGTTTACGGGCGAAATACTATTCCTGTTGTTATAGGTATTCTGACTTCTAAAATTGTGGCCATCAGTCTTGTAATAATCACATTTGCAATGCTTTATTTAATATGGTACTTCTTTCGGAACGATGTAATCACCCTTATTTATCTTACAGTAGCTGTAGCTTTACCACTTGTTTTTGTGATATACCAGCTGATTGTCAGCAAAAGCCGTAAGCAGCTTCATGGTGCAAGCAATATGATGAAAATAGTCATGCTCACAGGGATCCTTTACTCGGTTATAGTCAAAATAATCATTACCTGCAACCTCTTCTGAGAATGATAAGCGGAATTCCCGATCATTATCATTTTGTACTGGCTTCCGGTTCTCCGCGAAGACAACAGCTCCTCAGAGAAGCCGGATTAAGGTTTGATGTTGTGATAAAAGATTTTGAAGAGGACTATCCTGGTAATCTCAGGGGTGCTGAAATTGCTGAATACCTGGCACGGGAAAAAGCTTCCCGTTTCAGAGAAAATATTGCTGATAATGAGGTAATAATAACCGCCGACACTATCGTATGGTGCAATAATAAGGTTCTGGATAAACCTTCTGATTACAGGGAAGCCTTTGATATACTGAACATTATATCTGGAAATACCCACGAGGTTATTACCGGAGTCAGCTTTATTTCAAACCGGGGAGAACATACCTTTTCGGAGACAACAAAAGTTACTTTTGATAAGCTGACAACAGAGGAGATCGATTATTATATTAAGAATTATAAACCTTTCGATAAAGCCGGTGCATACGGAATACAGGAGTGGATCGGAATCGTTGCCAACAGCTTTATTGAAGGATCATATTTCAATGTAATGGGTCTGCCGGTCCAGCGTTTAATAAAGGAGCTTAAGATGTTTATTTTAAATAATGATTCAATTCAGAAATAATACTATGAAACAAGCATTAAAAAAATCATCATTTTTTACACAAACAAGAATGATTATTTTTTTAATGCGGTTCTCCCGCAAAAGCGGGACAGGCTATACGACCATTAAAAAAAAAAATAAACGTATGAAAAAGAGATTTTTCGCATTTCTGCTTCTGTCTTCAGTCATTCTCGTACCATCTCTGAGAGCTGACGAAGGTATGTGGATTCCAATACTTATCGAAAAGTATAATATTAAGCTGATGCAGGGAAAGGGATTCAGACTGACTGCCGAGGATATTTACAGCGTTAACAAGGCTTGCATGAAAGATGCAATTCTTATTTTCGGGGGAGGGTGTACCGGAGAGGTTATTTCCCCCGAGGGTTTGCTTATAACCAACCATCATTGCGGTTATGGACAGATACAGGACCATTCAAGCCTTGAGCATGACTACCTCACCGACGGATTCTGGGCCAGGTCACATGAGGAGGAACTGGCGAACCCGGGTCTTACCGTAACCTTCCTTAAATCTATGGAAGATGTTACTGATAAAGTGCTTAAAGGGGTAACAGATGTGATGGAGGCAGGTGAACGCGATAAGATTATCAGTGCAAACATTACCGAGATAAGGAAAAAAGCTGTTGAAGGGACCGGCTATTCAGCAAGTGTGAGACCATTCTATATGGGCAATCAGTATTTTCTTTTTGTCAATGAGACTTTCAGAGATATCAGACTTGTCGGCGCCCCTCCTACAGCCATTGGTAAATTCGGTGGTGAAACGGATAACTGGATTTGGCCTCGCCATACAGGCGACTTTTCACTTTTCAGAATCTATGCAGACAAAAACAATAAGCCTGCAGATTATTCAGAAGATAATGTACCATATAAACCGGTCTATTATTTCCCGATTTCATTGAAAGGGGTTAATGAAGGTGACTTTACAATGGTTTTCGGTTATCCTGGTTCAACATCAGAATATGTTCCTTCATTCCATATAGATATGGTAAAAAATTATGTGAATCCAATAATGATTGCTATCAGGACAAAAAAGATAGAGATTATGGAAGCTGCTATGGCTACCGATCCTCTTATCCGTATCCAGTATTCTGCCAAGAAATCCGGGATTGCTAATTCATGGAAGAAATGGATTGGTGAGATCCAGGGGCTGGATAAAATGAATACCATAGGAAAAAAACAGGAATATGAAGCAAAATTCAAGCAATGGGTTAGTGAGGACAATTCAAGAATGGCCAAATATGGCAACATTCTTTCACTATATAAGGAACTGTACTCGGCTTTGAAAGATTATAACCTTGTAAACAGCTTTACAAATGAAGTTATGAATGGGGCAGAGGCTGTTGGTTTTGCAAGAAGTCTGAGAAATCTAGCTGATCTTTATGAAAAGAATTCAGGTGAAGATGTGATCAAAACTGCAAAGGAAAACCTGCTGGCCGGCTCAAAAGAGTTTTTCAAGAATTATAATAGGGCAACAGATAAGAAACTGTTTGTTGCAGTGATGAAAATGTATGGCGAAAATCTGGATCCTGAGTGGCAGGCTACGGAGTATATTAAACTTAAGAATAGGTGCAAGGGAAATTTCGGAGCAGTGGTTGACAAGTTTTACGATCAGACTGTTTTTGCAGATGAAGCAAAATATAACAATTTTGTAACAACCTTCAGCATATCTTCTCTGGCTAAGCTGAAAAGGGATCCTTTCTATATTCTTGCTGTTAATTCAAATGATTTTATCACTAATAATGTAGGAGGTGAACTGAACCGCCTTAACGGCGAAATCCAGAAGCTTAATAAGATATACATGGCTGCACAGATGGAGTTCGATAAGGAGAAAGTTTTCTATCCCGATGCTAACTCAACCCTGAGGGTTACATACGGCCAGGTGAAAGGCTATAAGTCAAAGGATGCCGTCTATTTCACTCATTATACAACACTTAAAGGAATTATGGAGAAAGATAATCCGGATATTTATGATTATGATGTTCCGGATAAGCTGAAAGAGTTATATCAGAAAAGGGATTTCGGTCGCTATACACAGGATGGCGAGGTACCTGTATGCTTTATTGCAAATAACCATACAACAGGAGGTAACTCCGGCAGCCCGGTCATCAATGCAGAAGGGCAGCTTATTGGTGTCAATTTCGACAGGGCATGGGAGGGAGTTGCCAGCGATATGGCATTTAATCCTGAGCAGAGCCGGAATATCTCTCTTGATATAAGGTATGCACTTTTCATAATTGATAAGTTTGCCGGTGCCGGATATCTGCTTAAGGAGATGACTATTATTGAATAATTTACCGGATATCAATAACTTTGGAAGCGGGGAAGGAGAATTTGTTAAATAATAATTTGAAAGAAATGGATTGAGGGTTGAGAATGTGTTATTCCGGATAACTGAACTATGCATTCATTGATTTGAAATTCAATTTTCACAATGCAATGAACTACATTGAATGGATTAAGACTATTGGTTTGGTTGTCAATCTTATTGTAAAGACAGAGTTTGGCAGCAATATCACGGTGCAATAAAAACACAATGGATTGTTCCTTGCAAAAGAATAAGAGATAATTGCCTGGGAATAGCAGATACCTTTGTTTTAAATACTGTTAATGAAGTAATTGATAAATTGCTGAATAGCGATTCTCATGATAAAAATGATCTGTATGATAAAGCCTGGGCCTCAATTGAAAAGTATCTGATTGAACAAAAATGTAATGGTTTGGATGTAATAAAGTATTACAAAGACTTTCTGCAAACTGCTCTGGCCTGCGATATTCAGATCATTGAACAGATTCCTTCTGAAAATATATTCGGAGATTACCAGCCAAAACTGACCCCCGATGAGTTATACGATTATATGCCGGCTATATATGATGAGGTTCAGAGATTACCCGGAGCTGATCTTAAGTACATTCCAGAGTTACTGGAAAATTTTAAAAAATATCAAAAACTGGCAATAAGACATCCGGGGAAATGGGTTGATGGTAACGTTATACTCGGTGCAAATCCCAGGGAATATGAACCTTCATTTGAAGAATTAATACTCAGCGAAATTGGGAGCAGAATACAAATAATCAGAGAAAATAATCAGCAACAGGAAATCCATGAGATAGCTAAACAAAAAATGCGGTGGCCGCAAAAAATAAAATTCAGGAAGTTCAGCGTAATTCATATTGATGTCATGGGATCCGGTCGTTTTTTCTACATAAGTAATATCGAAGAGGTTAAGTTCAGCTTGTATTAACATTGGTTTAAATGTTTATTGAGAAGAAAAATAATACCAGGAGACTAGTGATTTCTGATATCCATGGTTGCCTTAAAACCTTTGCAGCTCTTATTGAAAAGGTAAATCCGGGAAAGAGTGACCAGCTTTTCTTTCTTGGTGATTATATCGACAAAGGCCCTTCAAGTGACGGTGTAATTGATTACCTGTTAAAAATGATATCGGATGGATATATCCTCTTATTATTGAAAGGTAATCATGAAGAGAACCTTTTAAGCGCATACATGGAATACGATAAAGAGACCTTCGTTTTCTTTGTCAGAAAGATAAATAAAAACCTTACGCTTCTTGATGTAGAAGGCCGGATAAAAGCGGAATATATGGAATTCTTCAGATCTCTGAACTATTATTTTGAGACAGATTCACATTTAATTGTCCATGCCGGCTTTAACTTCAACTCTGATAATCCTTTTGAAGACAGAGTCTCAATGGTTGAACTCAGAAATACAGAAATTGATAAAGCAGGGAAATTCATCAGGGGTAAAACGATAGTACATGGTCATCAGGTAACTTCTCTTGAAGATATATTCTCTGCTATCAGTGAAAGGAAGCAGATAATACCGCTTGATAATGGATGCTTTTATACGAAACCGCATAAAATCTATGATATTACCCGGACAGGGAATCTTTGTTGTCTGGATATTGATAGTTATGAACTTATTTTACAAAAAAATATTGATGGTTAATGAATTATACCGGCAGGAATACATTGTATTTAATCAATAAGTTCATATTATATCTTTCGTTTATCCTGACGGGTGCATTTCTTTTTCTTTCTCTAATTGATGCCGGTAATTTCAAAAAGTGGATTACCTGGTGCGGATGTACCATTTTAACAGGTATCATTTTATTTGTGCTGAATATCTCAAGGAAATCCGTTTTCCCGGTGGCCGGGAGAGATTATCTGTAATATTGTGCATGAATACCAAGATTTTAATTAAGCTGATTTCAGAGTACATTACTCTCCGTGTCACTAATATAATATTTCTGAATTATCTATTGATGAATAATTTGCAATTATTATTTTTCCCGGTATTCTTAAGAGAAGAGGATATTTTGTTCCAGGCTTTTAAAATTACTAACTTTCAGGAGAAATTATAATGTGATGATAAAAATTATCGCTGATGATAAGATTCCCTTTCTGAGAGGTGTTCTCGAACCTTATGCAGTAATTAAATACCTGCCTGGCAGACAGATTGACTGGGAGCTTCTTCCGGATGCTGAGGCATTGTTAATACGAACCAGGACTAAGTGTACAAAGAGCCTTCTGAAAGATACCAGGGTTAGGTTCATAGGTACCGCAACTATTGGTTTTGACCATATTGATACCCGTTTTTGCGACAGTCATGGTATTAAATGGACTAATGCCCCGGGCTGCAACTCCTCTTCTGTCCAGCAATATATTGCAGCAGCCCTGCTGAAAATGTCACTTGATTTCAGGTTCTCACTTAAGGATAAAACCTTAGGGATCATCGGAGTCGGTAATGTTGGATCGAAGGTTGAGAAGCTTGCAAAAGCTCTGGGAATGAGAGTTTTGCTTAATGATCCGCCCAGGGCAAAAAAAGAAGGGGAAAAACTCTTTGTTGACCTTGAAACAGTTTTAAGAGAATCCGAAATAGTCACTTTACATGTTCCTCTTAATATAGTTGGAGAGGATAAAACTTATCATCTTATTAATGAAAAAACAATTAAAAAGATGAAAAAGGGAGTATGGTTTATTAATTCTTCAAGAGGAGAAGTGGCAGAGACATCTGCTGTTAAAAAAGCTCTTGATACAGGCAGATTCAGCGGAGCAGTTATTGATGTATGGGAGAATGAACCCGACTTGGATATTGAGTTGATGCACAAAACTTTCATAGCCACACCACATATTGCAGGATATTCTACTGATGGTAAGGCGAACGGAACTGCAATGATCGTTAATGCTCTTGCAGGATTTTTCAAACTGCCCCTTAACGATTGGTATCCGGGGCAAATCCCGGGTCCTCAGAATCCGGTAATCTCAATTAATGGAAAAGGAAAAAATGATGAGTCTGTTATCGGGGAAGCAATAGCCCATACCTATAATATTTCAGAGGATGATCTTAAACTGCGTTTCTCCCCAGCAGATTTTGAGAAGGAAAGAGGTGATTATCCGGTACGCAGGGAGTTTTCATCTTTTGAAATCAATATAAAGAATGGCACCAAAAAGGTCCTGTCGACTCTCGGGGAGTTAGGTTTTACTGTAAATCGACCTTTTTGAAGTATAAACAAGGATTAACGATTTAAGATTTTGGATTTTTTTAATTCTTAAATCAGAAATCGTTAATCGAAATTCGAAATTCATTCAGCTGATTGCAGTACCTTTTCCTTTCTCTCAGCTTTGATATGTTTTGAAAAATTGGTGTACTCTTTTACCTGGAATACAAAAGCTTGTAACCTTGTTTCGAGGGACACTGAATCCTGTCCGTCATACGCAATATTAATAAATGGTATATTATTATGATCTTTCCTGAATGTATCGCTTACCGAAGCAACAAGTGTGCCAGGCATACATGTGAAGGGTAGTATTGCGGCAAGTCCCGAAACACCTCTGTCATAAAGTGCCACAGAAGTACCCATCGCAATAGGCGGATCCCCGTCATAGAACTTATTGACATATGTATTACATAACTTTAGCATATCATGGAGAGAAACATCTTTTTCATGATCGGTAAACTCTTTGATACCTTTTAAAAGGGAGCTGGCAATAACATCCTGACCAAATCCCTGGATCTTGGATTTGATGATACCTTTTATATCATTCTTCCATCTGCTGTCGCGGGTAAAACGATAGGTTGAGTAATATATCCATTCTGAGAATGGGCCAATAACTACTTCAACACCAAGATCTTCCAGCCTGTTGGCAATATTGCCGTTGCATCCGGCATTGTCACGCATAAAGATCTCGCCAATAATAGCCACTACAGGCTTTCTGACACTTTTATCGACTGGTATGGCAAGAAAATCTGATGCAATTTTCTCAAGCACTTTATGTAATCCTTTTGACCCCTTTTCAATGCATCTCTCGAGTTTTGCAAGCGAC
>Ga0315277_10003669_pt1 | contig 20795 bp, 9 predicted proteins | sample YL17G05_15_MG_FD_203695 | JGI IMG/M metagenome (GOLD analysis project Ga0315277, IMG submission 203695) | Sediment microbial communities from Yellowstone Lake, YNP, Wyoming, USA - YL17G05_15 | ecosystem: Environmental > Aquatic > Freshwater > Lake > Sediment | place: USA: Wyoming | collected... | reverse complement strand
GGCTCGCTCCTCTGGTCTTCGTTGCTCACCATCCTTGCCCGCATCTTCAAAGAAAAAGTCTCCGCTCGCGGACTTGGCATTGTCAACAAAGTTGCCGGCTCCCTCTTGATGCTCTTCGGTGCAATTGGCTTATGGACCGGCTTGCGTGGGCTATAGTGCAATTCAGGCCACTTCCTTCTCTTTCCTGAGTAGAAGACGTCTCAAGTCGTTTGCTCCGGGTTCCCCATGTGCACCAGGATCCGGTGCTTCACCAGGCCCCGATCCAGCGGGATCACCCCATCCCAGATGCGCTGACCATCCATCTCCACCCACGACACACCCCGCTCGCACTTCTCCGGATTCTCGACCTGGATCTCGTAGATTGCTTCCCCATGACGATATCGCATGCGGAAACCATCCCACCAACCGGGGATGACCGGAGACAACTCCATGTGATCCCCCCGTACCTTCAACCCCAAAACCTCTTCAACCCAAGCTCGGTACATCCACGCCGCCGAACCCGTGTACCAGGACCAACCACCTTGACCGATCCATCCGGACAATCGGTACACATCGGCCGCGATCACGTACGGCTCCACACCGTAGCGCCAGACTGTTTCCGGATCACGCGCGCGCTCAATCGGATTGAGCATGCGCAGCACTCTCGCCGCACGATCACCATCCCCCTGGCGGGCCAGGGCCATGGCAAACCAGAGGGCAGCGTGATTGTACTGGCCTCCGTTCTCGCGCACCCCCGGAGGGTACCCCTTAATGTATCCGGGTGATGGCTCCGACGTGTCAAAGGGAGGTGCGAAGAGCAACACCAGAGCTTCGTCCTCCCGCACAAGATGTTTCCATGCAGATTCCAGAGCCATCTCTGCGCGATGCGTGTCCGCGGCGCCGCTTAGCCGGGCCCAAGATTGAGGCAAAGAATCAATCCTCGCTTCCTTACTCGCCGAGGAGCCGAGGGGCGTGCCATCATCGAAGGTCGCTCGAAGATACCATTCCCCATCCCAGGCCGCACGTTCGACACGCTGAATCAGTGCCTGCCTCGCTTGCTGATAGGTTCGGCTCAAGTCTGGCCGGTTCAGTAGGTCTGACAATCCGGCCATACCCTGAAGCACATCCACCAGGAACCAGCCTAGCCAGACGCTCTCCCCCAGGCCCCCGGCACCCACAAGGTTCATCCCGTCGTTCCAGTCCCCAGCTCCCATCAGGGGCAACCCATGCGGCCCGACAGTCAGACCACGCGTGACCGCGCGCTGGCAGTGCTCAAAGAGCGTGGCGCGTTCGAACGTGACCTCGGGCGTGGAGACGGTCTCGTGCTCATCGCCTTTCAGCATCGGAGCGTCGAGAAAGGGAATCTCCGCGTGCAGGATGTCCACATCGCCTGTGGTCTGGACGTACTGAGCCACAGTATAGGGAAGCCACAGAAGGTCATCGGAAATTCGCGAACGCATACCTACGCCGATCGGTGGATGCCACCAGTGCTGGACATCGCCTTCCTTGAACTGTCGGCTCGCGGCCAGCAGGATGTGCTCCCGCGCCAGCTTGGGATATGCATGGAGGAAAGCCGTGACGTCCTGCAATTGATCGCGGAAACCGAATGCGCCACCGGACTGGTAGAAGGCGGAACGTCCCCACATACGAGAGCTGAGGCTTTGGTACAGAAGCCAGCGGTTGATCAGGTAGTCTGCAGCGAGCTCGGGAGTGTGGACTTCGATCGTCCCTAAAAGATCATCCCACCACGCTTTCGTTTGGCGTAATGCTGTCTCGATCGCTACGCTCTCCCGGTAGGTGAGAACCAGCTCACGAACCTCATCCAACGAAGCGGCCTGGCCCACCATGCAGGTGATCTCAGCCCTTTCGCCGGGAGCCAATTCAAGCGCGACCTGAAAAGCCGCGCACGGGTCGAATCCCGCCCCTACCCGACTCGACAGCCTCATTCGCTCCATCGCCGCGGGGTTAGCCAACGAGCGGTTGCGCCCAACGAAGGAAGTGCGGTCGCCGCTGTAGGACACCGGTGGCGGATTGATGGCGGCGAAGGCGACCCGATCTCCAAATTCAGGGTGGAAGCGATTTCGGGCCAGCAGGGCCTGCACTTCGTCATCCCAGCGCGTCACGACGTGCATTTGGGAAGATTCGCGGTCCTCGCCGAGTGTCCATTCGACATAGTACGTCACAGAGAGCTTGCGATGCCTGGAAGAGTCGTTCTTCAACCGTAGCCACTGCAGCTTGACCGGTTCTCCCCCTTTCTCATCCACAGGAACGAAGACTGTCAGTTCTTGTTCAATTCCCTGACTGTTATGTTCGAAGACTGTGTACCCCGCCCCATGCCTTGTCCGATATGCGGTCTGCTCGCGGATCGGCAAGGGGGTCGGCGTCCAGTAGACGCCAGTTTCTTCGTCGCGGATGTACAACGCCTCCGACGGTGGATCCATGACGGGGTCGTTCGACCACTCCGTCAGGCGATTGCGCTGGCTGTTGCCATACCATGTGAAACCGGATCCCGATTCGCTGACTATTGTGCCGAAGGTTGGATTGGCGATGACGTTCACCCACGGCGCAGGCGTGTGGGTGTTGGGACCGAGATAGATCACGTATTCATGTCCATCCGCCGTGAATCCACCCAGACTATTGAAGTAGTTTAACGTCATAAAGGGGAGCGGAGCCGACGGTTCCCGGGGAGGACGTTTCCTGGCCAGGGGTTCGGGCAGCTCGGGAACCTCCACAGGCACGCCCAGCTGCCTGGGCAACGTACCGCGAGCCGCCACCAGCGCCACACTCGCCACGGCACGGAGCAGTGTCAAGTCTTCCTTCAGGATGTGGTCCACGCTGCGTAAGAAAACTCCGCCAGGTCGATCAGTCCCCGTCTGCATCGAGTGCGTTTGGATCAGGCGCTCAAGTTGCTCACGCAGCGGCTGCTCATAGGCGCTTGCCTCCTCGTTAAGAATCACCAGGTCCACCTTCAACCCGTGCCTTCGCCAATACGTATGCGCCTCCAGCGTCTGACGGACGAGGCTGATATCCCGCGCCTCCCCGATGGTGACCAACACAATCGGGTAGTCCCCCGAAATTCCATAGGCCCATAATCCGGATTGACCCTTGCGATTCTCTTCGATGCGCTCGGCGGGAGAGCGCAAGAGGGGATTAGGAAACAGCAGGTGGCTTGCGATTTGCTGGAAGCGGCGCGCGTCGTCAGGCTGGATGCGAAAGAGCCGTAACTCGAGCTGCGCGGAGGCCCAGGCGAAATCCATTGCGCGATCGATCGCATGGGGATCGCTGTACTTCCCCATCAGGCTCAAGACATGCTGCCGTGTTTCGGCGGCGGCGAGAACCAGGGAAACCCGGACACGCTGGCCAGGACGCAGCGTCACGCTCCGGCGCAGACTGAGGATCGGGTCGAGGACAAAACCCTGGCTGTTACCGAGCTCTTGAAATACCCCCATCGGATTCGCAAGCGTCCGTCCGCGTCCGATGAACCTCCGCCGCTCGGTCTCGAACTGCAGGACTTCATCCCCGGCTTGCTCAAGCGTAAAGCGATGGGCCACATAGAGGGGCGGTTCGTCTTTGCTCCGGGTCCGGCGGTGCGCAAGGAGAGCCTGGAGTTCGGGGACCGATTCAGTTTGGATGAACATCTTGTTGAAGGCCGGATGCTGCCGGTCTGCCTTATGCGCCGCCATCGAAAGTTCAATATAGCTCGTAAGCTCGAGGCGGCGGGTACGAACAGACCGATTGATCAACGTGATCCGCCGAATCTCTACGTCATCTTCCGGCGAGACGATCACCTCGGTTTCGGTATCAATACCATTATCGACGTGGCGGAACACGGCGCGGTCGAGCGCGAATTCGACAGTGTGAACCTCATCCCCCCCTCCAACCGGATGAAACGTGTTGGACCACAGTCGATCCGCATCAGCTTCACGGATGTAGCAGAAGGTTCCCCATCGGTCCTGAGTCCGATCCGATCTCCAGCGTGTGATCTCATAGTCGCCCCACTGACTGTATCCACCGCCTGCGTTCGTGACCATCAGACCATAACGCCCATTGCAGAGGATTTGAGCCTTGGGCGCGCCGGTATGGGGTGTATCGAACTTGGTGACCGAAGATGCAAGTTCGCCGGCACTCATCGCCGAAGGGACCCTTTCGCGCGTGGAGATGTGGTACAGGGGGGGAAGGGTCGGGACTTGTTCATGGAGCAAGGGCTCAACCGCACGCACACGCAGGTCAGCATGGAAACGCCGCTGGAAGGCATTCCCATGGAGGAAATTCGTGAGCGAAAGGAAACCCATGCCTTGATGATGGGCCATGTAAGCCCGTACGATCACTCCACGCTCACCCTTGGGACTCGGTTGACGGCTGAAGTCGATTGCTTCATAGAAACCGTATTCATTCAGAAGCCCCAGGCCCGCCAGCCGTTTGAGATTCCTCACCGTCTCCTCCGGCTCAACGTTCACTGTCAGAAGGGCTGCATAAGGGGCTACAACGATATCCTCCTCCAGGCCGCGCTTCAATCCGAGTTCCGGTACACCGAAGGCTTTATATTGATATGTCTTATTGATGTCCAGATCCCCAAATGCAGACTCTGAGACCCCCCACGGCACACGACGCCTACGACCATAATCAATTTGAGCCGCCACGGCTTCTCTCGCCGCTTTGTCAAGGAGCGAATTCCCGTAGGAGCGCTGGAATATCAGCGGCATCAGGTACTCGAACATGGTCCCGGTCCAGCTGAGCAGCACCCGACGCCGACCGATGGTGCCGTAGGGTCGGCTCATCGAGAACCAATGCTCAATCGGGACATCTCCCCGGGCAATGGCCACGAAACCTCCGAACCGCGCCTCACTCGCCAAGAGATCGTAGTAGGCACTATCCAGGTGGCCTTCAGAGACATTGTAGCCGATTGAAAACAGGTGTCGTTCGGGATCATACAGAAAGCTCATCTTGATCGATTCCGATAGTCCACGCACGCTCTTGATGAGCCCCTCACTCAAACCCAGCACTTCGCCAGCCAGCCATTGCGATTTTGCAAAGGCCTGCATGAGGCGGTCAAGCCATTCGGACAGGGGGCCTGCGGGAGAAGGAGCCGTCTCACGGATCGACCGGAGGATCTGGACACACGGGCTGTGCCCATTGGCGAGATCAAGAAGTGAAGGCGCGCGATGCAGACCCTCACGGAGAGCCAGCAGGGCATCCGGACCCAGCTGAGCAAGATCCCCTTCCCTTTTTTCATCGAGGATCTCGATCCAGGAACAATAGCGATCCGCAATCCCCAGCCAGGCCGATACCTGTTTCTCCATTTGTCCGGCCCAATAGGATGCACCCGTATCAACGTCGGCAGACTCACGCGCCTGGGCCGCCAAAATCCTTACGCTCCCCTCCACCCTGCGCAGCAGATGAATCACGTCAGCGATGCGGTCCGGAGGGGATTCGCACTGGCGCATGAGTTCCTCTAGTGCGGACGCGTCAAGACCGCCAATCCCTTTCTGCTCGGCAACCTCTTTCAGGATTTCGCCAGTGTCACGCAGGCCTTCAATGGTTCTTCCATCGAGGACAGGTCCCACGATCAGCTCATCAAGGCCATGCTCCAGCGCCCACAAAGAGCCAAGTAGGTTTCCGCTGTCGACGGAGGAAACGTAGCGCGGTTCGAGAGGAGCCAGAGTCTTGATATCGTACCAGTTCAGCAGATGGCCCTCATAGCGCTCCAGTCTTCCGATCGTCTCCATGGAATGCGCCAGGATTTCGACGACCTGATCCGGGGTCAGATATCCGAAATCATGCGCTGCCAGCGCGCTATTCATCCAGAGACCAATATTCGTTGGACTGGTGCGCGTCGCGAGCTGGTTCTGATACGCAACCTGGTAGTTATCAGGTGGAAGCCAGGAGGCTTGATCGCTGACAAAATCGGAGAAATAGCGCCAGGTTCGTCGTGCCACCTTCCTCAGGAACAGCAGGTCCTTTCCAGGGAGCAGAATTTGATCTTGCCATGGATGCGGTCGAAGGTTCAGGAGCCATCCGAGCAGAGGAGACAAGAACCACAACACAAGCCAGAGACTCGCGATCGCAAGTGCGGACGGCATCCAGCGAAAGACCGTCCAGCCAACTATCACGCTGAAGACGCTCGCCAGGCCCAAAGACGCTGCGAACAGTGGCTGCAAAGGCGTGCCACTCCAGGGGATCACCCGGGCAGGAGTCCACTCGAGCAGCTTGCGGCGGGAAACGAAGCGACGGTACCAAACGCGCACGATGGCATCCAGGGCGAGCCCGGCCTGGTGCGGGAGTAATGCGGCGTCAGCGAGCGCTCGCAGCAGGTCGTGCGCCACCTTCGGAAGAGAAAAGTGCTTCAGGCCCTTGTGCGTGGTCGCCATCGTGAGAGGCTGCGCAAGAGGATGAAAGAGCAGCTGTACGACCACGACAAACGTCGAGATCCACCCGAGCCGGGTGGAAATCAGCCAGGACGCTATCAGCAACCCCAGGCTGGTCACCGGCAGCAGGCTTCGGCGCAGGTTGTCGAATATCTTCCAACGGTTGAGCTTGGAGAGCGGGTTTGGCGCTCGCCCACCTCCCGGCATGGGAACGCGAGGAAAGACCCAGCCCGCGATTTGCCAATCGCCGCGAATCCAACGATGCTGCCGTCTGCTGTAGCCCAGGTAGCCCTGCGGGAACTCGTCGAAGAGCTCAATGTCGCTGGCCAGTCCCGCCCGCACGTGCGCTCCTTCTATCAGGTCATGGCTCAGCACTCTCTCCTCGGGGAGCCTTCCTGAAAGCACGCGGCTGAAGGCGCGCACATCATAGATGCCCTTTCCGTAGTACGAACCTTCACCGGTGAGATCCTGGTTGACATCGGAAACGGCTTTCGAATAGGGATCGATGCCGATCGCGTCGGCGAACAGACGGCTGAAGAGCGAGGCACTCGTGCTCGGCAGCGTGGGACTCACGCGCGGCTGGATGATCGTGTAGGAGCCGGCGGCAATTGTTCCGTCGGCGTTGAAGCGCGGTTGGTTCAGGGGGTGAGCCAGGGTCTCGATCATCCTGCGGGCGGTCCCGTGAGGCAGCTGCGTGTCGCTGTCCAGGGTGATCACAAACCTCACATTCGACAATTGACCTGCATCCCCGACGAATGCCAATTGACCGGCGGCTTCGGGCCGCGTTCCGTCGATCAAGCGGTTGAGCTCTTCCAGCTTTCCGCGTTTACGCTCCCAGCCGATATACTTCTGTTCGGATTCACTCCATTTGCGTTTTCGATGGAACAGGAAGAACTGTTCATCACCGTACCGGCGATTGAGACCCTCAAGGCCTTCGATCGCAGTCTGGAGCAGCCGTTCATCTCCCTCACGGTGCGCCTGATCCCAATCGGTGAAGTCCGTGAAGAGGCTGAAGAGCAAGTTCGATTCTTTGTTGGCCAGGTACCTGACTTCCAGCCGTTCCACCTCTGCCCGGATCGACTTCTCGTCCACCAACATCGCGGGCACCACGACCAATGTTCGAAATGCGTCCGGAATCCCGGAGGCCTCGAAATCCATCTTCGGAAAGGTGTGGGGTGAAAGAAGCCGCGTGACCAGGTAATTGACCACCTCGATCGCAACCTGGCTTGCGGGGATCAGAAAGAGGAAAGCCATGAAGAGCTGGATCCCGGGTGACTGCCCGCTCAGGCCGAACGCAGCAACCAGGGAGATGAACGCAAGGGTGAAGAGACCGAGCCCAACAAAGTAGAGTGCGGGGCGATGGCGGTATATCCCATGCGGGACGCGGAGACGCTTTTCAGGGCACCCGAGGAGCCGGGCGAACTCGCGCCTTCCCTCCCCGATGAGATAGGTCCCGATGTGAATCGGGCGCTCATCCTCCGCCGATTCGGCAGCGGCTCGCGTCGCCATCTCGACGACGCGTTGGGCGACCTGTTCCTCACCCTGACCGGACCTGCGGGCAAGCTCCTCAACCGTCCGACGATACCGATCGCGGGTGTCGAAGTCCATCCTGGGATAAACGCCGGCCGGATCAAGCCGAAGCAGCTGATCCACACGGCTCAGCTTCTCGAAGATCTTTCTCCAGTCCAGCAGAGCGAGCTGTCGCAAGCTGGTGAACGCATTCGCAATCGATATCTGATCCTTCGTCTGCCGGTTTTGCTCGCGCAGGCTGAGATCATTCAGGGATTTCCGGAGCGTGCGCTCAAGCCAGCTCTGGACCAGCACCAATGCGGCCGCTTCGTCATAGAGATGACCGACAAGCTGAGTGCCAAAATAGGGACTCGGGCTCGGTTGGTTTGCAGCAAGTTCCGCCACGATCGCGAACAGCCGGTTCGGATCTCGCCGATTGGCCGTAGCGAGCCTGTTCGCCCAGAAGTCGGCGACCTCCCGCTCTCGCAGGTCTGTCAGGGCTCTCGCAGAGAGGTTTTGGACGCCCTCAATCAATGCGACGCGCAGGATCTGGGGGACTGCCCAGAGCTCGCCAATCGTCAGCGTGTGCTCGGATTGATACGCCTCGATAAACGCAAGGATATTCTCGCGGTCCAGACGTACGTCCGTATGGGAGATGAGCTCCTTCGCCAGGTCGTAGATGCGCGGCAGACCCCGGCCTTGCTCGTTGGAAAGCACTGGCAGCAGCTGGTAGTAACGCCGGGGGAGGTTCAGCTGGACATCGCGAACGTTGCCCTCGATGATGTATTCATTGTCAAGGATCCACTCGGCGGCCGGAGTTGCAGTCAATTCCAATCGACTCGCCTCGGAAAGATCCAGGCAGACCTCATGGACCCGTCGACGTGCTTCTACGAGGTGCTCGAGCAGCCTGGTGTTTTTCACCGGCTTTGGATCGACCTGGTGCTCCCTGGCCAGCCGCTGGGCATGCTCCCGGATGAGCGTCAGTGAGAGCGGCACACCGGCGCTCCGGACATCTCCAGCCGGGCTCTCGCGCTTCGGATGCAGGACGAAAATCGGCGGCGGGACTTCCAGGCTTTGCCGAAGCACTGCCACGGGAATCCGCAGCCTCTCGATCGGTGCCTGGAGAATCAGGACAACCTCCTCAGAAACCAGCCAGCGTGTGTGATCCTCAATCAGCTTTCGTTCGACACCGTGCGTCGACCGTCGCATCCACGCCGCACCGAAGATGGCTCCGGCAAATCCACCTGCCAGCATCGAAGTCAGGGCGGAGAGCGTCCCGCTTGAAATCCACCCCTGCCAATGGAGAATAAGGGAAGCAGCGCCGGCAAAGCCCCCGCACAGAAGAGTCGCAACGATCACCCCAAGAGCACGGCGCCAAAGGAACGGGTCCCGAGTGTGTACATCTCCGTCGGCGGATTTGTACACCAACGCGGCGCGGCGGAAGCCCCGTTTCTCCAGCAGCCGGAGGGCCCGACGAGCTTCATCCTGTCTTGCGAAGTAACTGAGAAGAATACCTGCTTCCACGTTCCGTCCTGATCTCATCACTGTCTCCAGGCTTCCAGGCATTGCACGGGTTTCACTTGATGGGAATCCGCGACTCAACGCTCAGTTTGATTTGTCCCAAGAAACACATACGATTTCGAGAGGGCACGGTGCTGACACAAAGGATTGCACGTTCAGGCTTCGGCTTTCTCCCTAAATCGTGCATGCCCAAAGCGGGGAAGGAATTCTAGTGCAAACGTGGACCTGAGCTTGAGGTTTTGGGCCTTGTGGGCCGACTCCTCCCGATTCCGCTACGCTCCATCGGGATCCTCGAAATCGCATCCACTCGCAAAAAACACTCGTGGGCGATTTCGGGACATTACACTTTCGCCGATTTGCCCACGATATTCTTGGCTGGGCTTCTCGAAGATGTTATCCCGCTTTTTGGTTCCGCTCCCTGGAATCCCGCAAAGAGGTGGTATCCCGGACCGCGGGAGATTCCGCTTGCTGAGAGGGTTCAAAGCAGCGGAATAGTGTGGGATTGTCGCCCGATCGTGATGACCCATCTCGGTGGGAATCTGGACTCAAGGAGACCTTGACGGTGCCCTGACAAGACCGGCGGGTAAAGACCACATCACAAAGCTACTGCAGATCAGCTTGAAAGGCAAATTCTCGAGTGCTCAGTGCTCGTGCTGTGACCAAGAAAGAAATGAAAGGCGATGTGAGCATCTCCACTGATTGCGACCGGTGAGCCGTCTCGGCTTCGTGAAATGCGCATGATTCGCAGGTACCCTAGAGAGTCTTTCAAGGGGCGGCAAGCCGCCTGTGTGGCGACCCGATTCAATTCAGCAGATTCAGACTACTCGTGGCTTTTCAATTCGATTTCAGCATGCGGCGAAGAGCCGGCAGCGCACGTTCAGTCGCGCGCAGGCCAGCCTCAACGCACAGCTCTGCTTTCGAGAAATCGAGTGAATTGACGGACTCGCCGAATTCAGGCCGAATCACCAAATCCGCCAGCCGGAGATGGTGGCGCTTGTGATGGCGGGCGCCGATCTCGACCGCGCGCAAGAAAGCCTGGAGACCGTTGCTGATGTCCATCCGCATGCTTTCCTGATCTACGTCGACAGCGACAACCAGGCGGACTCCCATCTCCCGTACAACGTCGGTAGGCACGAGGTCGACGAACGCGCCATCAGCCAACAGCCTTCCTTCGTGCTTGATCGGCGGCAAAAAGCCGGGAAGTGCAGAGCTCGCTTGCAAGGCGAGGCTTGCAGGCCCCTTCTTGAAGACAACCTTGTCGCCGCTGAGAAGATCTGTGGCAACTACTGCCAGGGGTACCTTTGCTTCCTCCAGCCTTTTATCCGAAGTGAGTTTCGCCAGCACATCAGCAATCCCGGAGTCCTCAAAAGCTCCCCATCCCCACATCGTGTCGATCAGAAACCGTTCAACGCCAATGAAGCGGCGAAGGCGTTCGAGGAAACCCTCGCTGTCCACCTCGGTTGCGTTGAGAGTGAGAGGAGGTGTGATCCCCAACTCGATCACCTGCTTGGTCAGGCGCTTTCTGTCGAAATCGGGGCTCAGCGCGTACGCCCCTCCGATGATGGCTCCCATGCTGGTACCGGCGATGGCATGGATCGTAATTCCTTCGCGATCCAGAACAGTGAGCACACCGATGTGGGCGAGGCCGCGCACACCGCCGCCTCCGAGTGCCAGCCCGAGTGTGCGGGCACCTGTTATCTTGCGCCAGGAATCTCTGAGGGTTCTAAGCCAGCCAATCATGCGAATCGAACGAGGAACGTTCTTCGCTCTCCTGTTGAGTGTTGTTTGCCTCGCGTTGTGTCCCCGCCCGGCGAGGCGACCCTTCACCTCGTGAAACCGACGGGGGACGGGAGCGCGAAACGACCGGCCCGATCGAAGGCCCTTCTGTCGAGGGAATCAGGGCTACTCATGAGCAACGTTTCGGTGCTTCGGGGCAGGAATGATGATTGTGAAGAGATCGTGAGAGAGCCGGATCGTTGACTGTCGAAAAGTGACAAGATCCTGACCGTGAAGCTTCTCATTGTGATGCATTCAAGACTCTGGATGATTCTCTCACAATGAACTCTGTCTCCAAGACGACCTGTTCGGTCGGCAGGAGTGCCGGAGACTCAATGTTCCGTATCAGTATTTCTGCAGCCTTCTTGCCAATCTGATGTTGAGGGGCCCTGATCGTTGTCAGCGGAACCGGATAAATCTTTGCATAATAGATGTCATCGTTGCCGACGATCGATATATCCCTGGGCACTTGAACGCTCAGCTCTTTCAGCGCTGTCATGACTGCAAGAGCTTGTTGATCATTGAAACAGACAATTGCAGTCGGATAGTCCTTTCGCTTCCTGTTCTTGAAATACCTCAACGTGTTCCCGTAGCTCTCTTCGTGACGAGATCCGATCGGTATGATCATGTCGCTGTTGAACACCAATGTGCTCTCGCTGAAGGCGTGCCGGAATCCCTCGATCCGTTCCTGCGTATGGGACGAGTCCGGCGGGCCCGCAAAGTGTACGATTTTGGTGTGGCCTCCGTCGATCAAATACTTGACCGCTTTCTTGATCGCCCTAAGGTTATCGATCGCAACGACGTTCGCCTGTATCCCTTTCACAGCCTCGAGCAGGACAAACGGGTGGTTGATCATCTTCAACTTGAAGAGATGTTCGATCTCTGAGGCGCCCTCCACAATCGGCGCGATGATGGTACCCTTGATATCTTTTCCAGAAAAGAGATGAGTGAATTTCTTTTCGCATTCGTGATCGTTTTCTGAACTTGCAATAATCACAGAATACCCCTTGCTGTTCGCATACTCTTTTACGCCGGTGGCGATCGACGTGTAAAAAGGATAGTTCAAATCCTTGATGATCACTGCGATGCTTTTGTCCTGATGACCGTTTTTCAGGTTCCTTGCCACACCGCGGGGTCGAAAGTTCAGATCTTTCATGACTTTCAGTATCCGATCCCTCGTTCCCGGTTTGACCGTATTCTTGCCGTTCATAACAGCTGAAACCGTTCCTTTGGAGACTCCCGCCCGCTTCGCAACATCTTCGATTGTTATTTTCTTCATTCGGCTTTCTGGCGCTTGCTCAAAAGTGCCGATTATTGAAACGGTTTAATTCCTCTGATTGAACAAAATACCGAGCAAACAGTCGAAAATCAACAAGAATATATGCGAAATGCCGGCGCATCTCGCGGGTGATGGTGTCTCCGGTCCAGGAACATTCCCGGACCAGCCCTACCGAGTCTGCCCGTCTTTGGCGGCATCGACGTCCGTTCACGGAGGTCAGTTCTGCTCAGCAGCCAATTCGGCAATCCCTCCGCGTAGCTTTCACTAGGAGGTGTTGCTACCGCTGGAGAATCCCGCTGCCTGCCCGGACGCGCTGGTTCATCACAGATCACGCGTTGACGCGGACAACGCTCTCAGTCAGTTGTTGACAAGTGTAGTCTCCAACCGTTCACTGTCTCCCGACAAAGTGTGCGGCCGAGTCAATCTTGACTCAGAGAATCAACCAGATTGCCGGTCGACTACATTGAGCAGCGGGAAAGGTTTGTACGACAGCTCACTCTTGATGAGATAGAGGCGCTGGCGCAGAAGTACATCCAGCCGGAGCAACTGGTGTATGTCGTCGTCGGCGATAAGCAGACGCAGTTCGATGAGTTGAAGGAGCTGGGTCTCGGCGATCCGGTTCTTCTGGACAAGGAAGGAAAGCCGGTGACGAAATAAGTTCTCTGATGCACGTTGCATCGTGACACAAACGCCCCACGCAGTTGGGGCCTTTTCCTTTCGCTAGTACCGGGATATAACTTGGTGTCCTGCTTCCCCTGAAGTTCGCTCTTGGGGTTGAGTCCCGATGCATCTGCATCGGGACGAAATCCTGCTACAGTGTCCAAAGAAAAATCCTCATCGGGACTGTCGCTTCCGCTCCTCTTATCAACGCGAGCCATCTTAAGCATCCTGAATGGTGTTGTTTTGCCTGATTCTTGGTTGTAGTTCACCTATCACCCCAGCAGTGAAACCGTTGGTTGAACTCATAGTCTTTTGACGGGCAGGAGAACGACAACGGATTTCAGCCGTTCAGAGATCTTTGCGACATATGTACGACGAACCGGCAGGAGGATACGAACGCAGGATAGGAGGCTATGCAGCGAGCAGTTCCTCTGGTTTGATTCCTAGCTGGGGTTGGCGAACCGCGATTCTTCGAAGATTCTTGCTCTTTCGCGCTGCCCTTTGGCTATCCCTCCAGCCTCGCGTGAGGTTGCAGGCGATTGACTCGACAAGGTGTGCATTGACAGCATTGCCCAGGGCTTTGATGGCTTTTGTGTACTGTCTAGGAAGATGCCGGAGGCCAATCAGACTCTGGAGGCGAGCACACTCCCGTGGAGTCATGTACCTTCTCTCCCACGCAACAATAGGGACCTGCGTGGTTGTCATTGCGACAAGAGATGGGGAGGAGGTGCGCTTCTTTACTCGCACACCCGAGGCGCGGAACTGTATCAAGTATTTCCAGATGTCTCGCTTGCCGCTGTTGCAGTTCCATTCGAGTTTCTGAAGACTGGGCGGAAACTTTCTGATCTTCGGCAGCCATTTGTCTATCCACTTCTTGTGCTTTCGGTAAACCGACCTGTTCTTTCTGATAAACTCGATCTTCCATGAAGGGAATCGGTCGCTGCGGTTTCTTGCGTACGCGGGCAATGATCGCAATCTTTTTGGAATGGAAAGTCGTTTCAGCGCTGCCTTGCGACGTAGTTTCGACTTCGGAAGTTTCGCCTTTTCGACTGCATATGGTGTCCTTTGAGCAAAGGCATATCGCTTCCCGAACTCCATTGACCAAATTGGAAATGACGGAAACGGCTCATTCTTCGGATACAACTCAAGAAACTCCTGCCAGACATTCAAACATTTGACAACCTGTTCGCTTAGCTGTTTGGCCGACTTCGGTTTGCGATCCAAGACCTTGCTGATATTTGGCTGTCGCGCAATTCTTTTTTTCTTTGGCCATGAAAAACCGTTCAGGCTACCCTTACGACCTACGATGAATAGCCGCTCCCGAATCTGAGGAATGCCAAACTGGTGAGGTGATAGCGTCCTTCCATCAACGTCGTACATGCCGTTGCATCTCAGCTTATTCTCTATCGCCTTCCATGTTTCGCCGTCGTCATGCTTGAGGAGATTGGGCACGTTTTCAAGAATGAAGTACATGGGCTTGTGGTGACTGAGGATAGCAACAACGTAGTCTATCAAGTCACCCCATCTCGGACATTCCAGTCCGTCTTGACCGCCAGCCTTTGAAAAAGGCTGACATGGAAATCCTGCACATAAGATGTCGTGACTTGGGATGTCTTGGGTGCCCAGCATTCTGATGTCGCCATGAGGCATTATTCCAAAGTTCTTCTCGTACAAGTGTCTGAGGTCATGGTCAATCTCGCAGGCAAAAACACATTTGTACCCGAGGCGGTCCAGCGCCATGTGAAATCCTCCCAGGCCTGCAAACAAATCCGCGAAAACAGGAATTCTCTTCATGGACGTAGTTCAAGCCCTAGTCAGCGCGACGAGGCAACAATGAGATCCGTGTTTGAGACCACGCGACCAGACGGTTGTGAAGTGCGTCTGATAGCCAATTTGGTGAATTACATCCGGCAGCAAGGATACGATATCGCTCCAGCAGCATCCCCTCGACTCTACTCGCGTAGCGCACAAAGTCGTCATCAGCAAAAGCATACGGAGTGGCAAATCCCTTCCTTGGCTCAACGACGAAATCAACGATTTTTTTCCAGGTTGCCAGATCAGGCATCTTGAGCTTCTGCTCAAAGTCCGATCCGCTAGCACACTGGATAAGGTAAACTGGAACCGACACTCTGCCATCACGAAACGGACGTTGACACACAATATCTAAACCCGCGTCCTTGGCGGTTGTCTTGGTCCAGCGATAGATGTTTGCTACTTCCTGTTCACCGAGGAACGAAGCAACGGCTTGGACAACATCTCTTAGACTTTGGGTTCTTGAGCGCGACCAGCCCGTCTGCAAGAAACGCCAATCAGAAAACTGCTTGATCAAAGACTCCATAGTCATCAGTTCAAACAACTCTCCTTGTTCGCCATAATCCGTAATGCAGGTTTTCGCCCAATGACGATATCTTATCGTAAGGGAGAGGAGCAGACAGAAGGTGTAGTCAGCCGCTTCTTGCCATTCTCGAGCTAGATTAATTGTGTCTTGAGTAAGATCGAAAGGCCACGCCGAATCAATCCAAGACCTGCGGCGGGCACACTCCGCCCACGCATCGTTGACAATAACATAAGCAGACTCTTGATCCTCGCACAATTGCTCCTCGCGTAGAACATCAACAAGCAATGGAACGGACAGGGTTTCTTGGTCAAAAAGGACGGAGCTTTCGATCCAGTCGCAAAGCGCAGTAAGATCGAGAGCGGATCTTGCGAAGCCCCTGCTTGGGACGGATAGCATATGCTACTGGGTTTTGTACTTCTTGACGAGTTGGGGAAATAGCTTCAATAACTGCATTGCACCAGCCGTAAGACGGTCTGTTGCAGCGAGCAGAGTCTTCGATTTCACATGCAAGTGGGCACGAGTAAGGGCCAACTCCAGATAGTCGGCTGCTTTCTCCACGTGTTTTACGACCTCTTTTATGTCGCCTCCTGCCAATTGAACCGCGATCTCGAACTTAGGATCTTCATTCCGCTCTAGATACTTGGTTGCTTCTTTGCTCTCGAGAATACGCCCAAAGTCGTCTGCTTGACGCGAGTCGGTAAAGAGAGCTGGGCGACCGGTCTGTTCATCACCGAAAAGCCACAAGGCGAAATTAGCTAGCGCTTTGACGTGGGTCTTCGGGATAAGGGCCTTCGCCCGCTTGGGATCGGCTTGAATATCAAGATGCAGATAATTGCGCACTCCTTCTGATCTGAGAGTGAGGTACATGACACTGAATCGGTTTGCGACATTCTTTCGCTCAAATCCCTCAACGGAATCTTCCATTTGCTTCAGTAAACGATAGGTTGTGTAAGTTTGGCGCACCGTTTGCGTATTGCTCCCGATGCGCCTCATAACCTCTTGGTAACTCATTTTCCTTTCATCTATGAGTCTAGCGATGAACTCTGCCTTCTCGGCGGGTTTCCACTCCATGATTCCCGTGACGTGTCTGAACCCGAGGAAAGACTCAATTTCCCTTCTCTCCCCAACCAACAGGTAAGGAACTTTTTGGAAGAGCTTGTCAGCCAACTGCAATCCTTTGCTCATTTCAACCCATCTTCTCGACGGTGCATGCCCCTGAATAGATTTATACAGCCACTTTAGCGCAGCAATGCGTCGGTTACCCTCAACGACCACAAGGACTTCGTCACCATATGGGCGTTCTCTGACAGCCAGCACCGCTTCATGAGTCCAAAACCCGCCGCCCTCCAAGAAAGAGACAGCAAGCTCTTCCAGGTTCCATTTTAGCATGACCTTCAACAACGCCTCTTGGTCTAAACCCTTTTCAAGACTGTCAATGCCGAGTCTAGGGTTGTGGGAATCAAGAAAGAGGTTCTTGACCTGTTCAAACGCCAAATCAGTGCTGATGGCCATTTGTTCCTCGTATGCTTTGACAGATTTCGTCTGCAACAGACTCGGCTGATTTCTTTATTTCACCCTCCCACACCCTCATCACGCGCCAGCCTTCCGACTTTAGCTTATGACTGATGATTCGATCTCTCCGCTTGTTGCACTGTATCTTTGCCTTCCAGTATGAAGAGTTGTGAACACGCCTCAGTTTGCGGGACAAATGTGACCAATCGCGACCATGCCAAAAGTCCCCATCACAAAATACTACCACCTTTTCAGTCGGAAAAACGATGTCGGGATTCCCCGGGAGCCTTTTCACATTGCGGTTGAAGTGGAGTCCAAGCTGCCGTAATGCTCGCTGTAGCGTAACTTCGTGTTTTGTGCCTTGACTTCTGTTTGCCTTTTTGGAACGTGTACTGGCTTGGGATGCTGGCTTCAATCCAGCGAAAGAGGGATACTTCGTTTTGGCTGGGCTGCGTCGCCTCGCCATCTTTCTGAAGTCTGGCCGGCGTGGTTGGCGCTTGGACAATATCGTGCTTTCGGCGTGGTTTCGACTAACTGTCCTCCCTCAAGATACACTTTTTTCTCTCACATGCACGCACATATGGCACCGGTCCTTCAAGACAACAATCTGGGCCTTTGCTGATACGACCGATGTCCCTATATCAGCCGCCTTGTTTCGTTCGAATTCAGCCACAATCAAGATGCAAGTCGGGCAGTTGGCTTGTGAAAAGGATCTTTCTCACTGTGTGCATGTCACATAGATCTCACTTCAACGATTGCCCTTGCGCTGCAGTCCACCAGTTCCCTGCCCGACGCATAGTAGCTCTGGGGCAACGATCGGCTTGCAATGTGCTCTATTTCGAATTGATATTCCCCGATCGATTCCCTATGTTATTGTCCGCTGGAGCTGTGCGGGTCGAAGAAACGGAATGACCCTCCTCCGTGCTCCCAGAAGCATTTGGATTCCCCAAAATATCATTCATCAATAAAGAAAGCGTTCCCGTGAAAAAAATACTTCTCCTTCTTCTGTTGCCACTCTACCTCTTTGCACAAGGCTTCTCCAAAGAGGAAATATCCCGCTGGCAAAAGGAAGCCCAACAGGTCACCATTATCCGCGACACCTGGGGCATTCCGCACATCTACGGGAAGACTGATGCAGATGCCGTATTCGGGTTGCTGTATGCCCAATGCGAAGATGATTTCAGACGCGTGGAAGCCAACTATATCGAAAAGCTGGGAAGGACGGCCGAGGTGGAAGGCGAAACTGCGCTCGCCGCTGATCTGTACATACGGTTGATTATCGATTCCACCGATGCGATCGCTGACTACAAGAAGAGTCCGGCCTGGCTTCGAAAGTTGATGAATGCCTATGCCGACGGCATCAACTACTATCTTTACACGCATCCGTCAACCAAGCCCGCGCTGCTACATCGCTTCGAGCCCTGGTATCCGTTGACGTGGACGGATGGGAGTATCGGTGCGATCAGTACCGGAGATGTAACACCACGAGATGTTGGAAATCTCTACCTGGGCGACAGTCAGTCCATGGGTGCCATATCATCGGAACCGGACGAACCTTTGGCTGGCTCGAATGGATTTGCCATCGCTCCTTCCAAGACTCTCTCAGGGAATGCCATCCTCTACATTAATCCGCACGTGACCTTCTATTTTCGACCCGAGGTGCATGCGGTGAGTGAGGAGGGGCTGGATGCGTATGGGGCCGTCACATGGGGACAGTTTTTCATCTACCAGGGGTTCAACCAGCACTGCGGATGGATGCACACGTCAAGCTATGTCGACGTTTCGGACATGTATATCGAAAAGATTGTCAAGAAAGATGGTCGACTCTTCTATGAATACAACAAATCTGAAAAGCCGGTCACCACGCGGAACATAACGCTTCGTCACAAAGTTGGTGATGCTCTTCAATCAAAGACGATCACGGCCTACTTCACGGAACACGGCCCTGTTATGGCGAAGCGAGACGGTGAGTGGATCAGTGTGCGATCCAACAACCGGTCGCTCACCGGTCTGATTCAATGCTGGCAGCGAACAAAGAGCACAGGATTTGAATCCTTCAAGAAAACCATGGAGCTTCGTGCCAACACATCGAACAACACCGTGTTCGCTGATGATAAAGGGAATATCGCCTATTGGCATGGGGATCTTGTTCCGAGGAGAGACACTTCCTTTGACTGGACAAAACCGGTTGACGGCACAACGCCCGCCACCGAATGGAAAGGCCTCCATACGCTGGATGAAATCGTGCACGTCTACAATCCGCCGACCGGCTGGATACAGAATTGCAATTCCACTCCGTTTACCGTCTCGGGGAGCAGCAGTCCCAAGAAGAAAAACTATCCCTTCTACATGGCACCGGATGGGGAGAATTTCCGGGCCATCAATGCCGTCAGGATTTTGAGCAGCGGAGAGGGATTCACTCTGGATAAGACCATTGCACCAGGGTACGACCCTACGCTCACCGCATTTGAAGTTCTGGTGCCTGCGTTGGTAAGCTCATTTGAAAAGAATGTAAAGCCGAGTGATTCCCTTTTCACGCAGCTGCATGAAGCGGTCGATGTTCTGAAACAATGGGATTATCGATGCGGCGAGAACTCGATTGCCACGACGCTCGCCGTTGAGTGGGGGCAACAGCTCATGCGCACCGTGCGAAAATCCCGAGTTGGGGGAGGAGCCGCAGATCAGGTGGAGATGACAAAGAGATTTGCCGCGACCGCATCGATGGAGGAATTGGTGCTGCCGTTGCTGAGTGCGGTGCGTGATCTGGAGAAGGATCTTGGGAAATGGCAAATTCCCTGGGGAGAAATCAACCGGTACCAGCGCTTGACGGGTGACTTGGTAGAGCGATTTGATGACAACCAGCCCAGCCTGCCCGTGGGGTTTGCGTCTTCGCAGTGGGGGATGTTGGCCGCTTTTAACAGCCGGCCTTTTCCCGGTACGAAGAAGAGATATGGAGTCAGCGGAGCTAGCTTCGTTTGCGCGGTCGAGTTTGGCAAAAGAGTCAAAGCCAAATCAGTGCTGACCGGCGGGGAAAGCGGCGACCCTTCATCCAAACATTTCGCCGACCAAGCATTGATGTATACAAAAGGACAATTCAAGGACGTATGGTTCTACAAAGAAGATGTGTTGAAACACGCGGAAAAGACGTATCGCCCGGGAGAGTAGAAAGAGAAACTCATATCGCTCGCTGACGTCACGTCAAGACGATCCCAATTCCATTTCAAGAGTCTGAGGAGGGTGACTCGAGCGGAGTTTCTGCCTGCGCCGCTCGTTTTTATGACAGGGGCCCCGCGATCCCGCTTTGCAGCACGTGGTTCTGTTCTTTGATTCTCGCTCATAAGCGGAACTCAAAGAGCGGGGGACGCGAAGAACGCGCTGCATGCGAAGAATTGTTTCCTTATCCAACAGGACTCAACTGCTGACTTGATTCTGCTCGATCGGTTGTGATCTGTAGCAGGCACAGCGCTGCTTTGGTAGCCGTCGGAACTTCGCTCAACATTCGCTTCGTCACCTCCACATCTCCATCCGCAGCCCCACTTGCACATTTCCATCCTCAGTCACCCTGAGCGCAGTCTGCGCCAAATGCGCACCAGCCCGCTACGCAGTCTGGCGGGTCAGCCTCCCCGAGGGGTCCTTTCCCGAAGGGACCACGTGGTGGCGGACTGGCTGAGAAGGGCGCTCCTGGCTTGCGGATCACCGTGTGTCCGACGGACCGCCAGCTGGCGAGGGGCTTCGCTCTCGATTTTCACTCCACCCAACGCGATGGTGGCAAGGACAGAAACTCCTCCAGCGGTATGCCGCCCGACCCCACGAGAAGCTTACGCTGAGGGCGATAGAGCTCGTTGAACGCATCGAT
>Ga0315277_10003668_pt1 | contig 20798 bp, 16 predicted proteins | sample YL17G05_15_MG_FD_203695 | JGI IMG/M metagenome (GOLD analysis project Ga0315277, IMG submission 203695) | Sediment microbial communities from Yellowstone Lake, YNP, Wyoming, USA - YL17G05_15 | ecosystem: Environmental > Aquatic > Freshwater > Lake > Sediment | place: USA: Wyoming | collected... | reverse complement strand
GATCCATCGCGTTGTGCAGCGTCACCACCCATTCGGGTTGGTCGTACAGCTTGTGGACGGTGCCGATCGTCACGTCTTCGGCCGTCAGCGAATAGTATATTTCGTTGGCCGTGTCCTGCACGTCGCGTTCCACGGCATGGCGCCATATCGCGGTCGGATCGTTTTTCTTTGCCGATACTGCCGCGTCGCGGACGATCCTGTTCGGCCGAGAATATAGCTTGATGGCCAATACCGTGGCGACCATCTGCGCGATGGGAAGCAGGATCAATATTAAGTCCACGATGCTCCCGGGACAGTCGTCGGGAATCGTCGCGAATCTTATCATCGCGTTCGTAAAGAGAACCACGACGACTCCCCAGACGATTCCGCTCGAACCGATCAGCCAGTGCAGACGCAGAGTGCGGTCCGAACTGAGCATGCGGCGGTTGCAGCAAGATTCGAGAGCCGCCGCGAAGCATACGCCGGATGCCACTGCACACAAAATCAGCGCTATCCCAATTCCCACCGACTCCACTTCGGGGCACGCCAATACGTATATCACAGTCGTCGCGTTTTCCATTTTTTGTCTTCTGGCGTTTTTCCCGATACCTATTTTTTGTCAAATAAATATCGCCGTCGAATTCCGCGCCGGTCCGGAAGGGGTTTAAATAATATAATAGGTCCCACCGCCGGCGCCCGAGGATTTTTAAAAAATAGCAGAGACGCATAAATAAATGCAGATTAATACTACGAATATATTATCCAAAAAAAAGAAAATAGCTTTCTTGTCTGGCAGAAGGAAAAAAAGAGAGGGGAAGGAAGACAGACAAAAACGGCGGCTGGGTCTCCGGCGGAGCCTGTGATACCAAAAATAGAATACTCTTCTATTTTTCCCCCGCGCCAAACTTTGCCGGGGTGCGTCCCGGCAAAGTTTGGCGAGGGACGCTGGCACCAATATTCCGGTCCGCCGCCCGCGATGCCCAGATTTTCTGCCGGATACGATACGGCGGTTGCCACTCTGAACCAACAAAAAATGCCGGCCGCGATTCCCGTGGGCGCCTTAAATTTTCCGTCGGTGTCGACCGTCGGCGTGCTGGAGATGATGATGGCGCTGGCAAACTATTCGTTCTCGTCTCCCGGGATGCAATCTCGCGCGAGCGAACCGACGCTCGAGCGCGTCACGGTGGGATTCTGTTCCAACATGCTGCTGCGGGGGTTCGCACAGCTCCAGCGGCGCGCCGCGCCGAAAAGTGCAACCGAACTGGGTTGCGAATTGCTGTTCGCGGCGTCGACGATCTCGGACGCCGATTCCAATGCGTTTGCGCGGAACGTCGCGCGGCGACCCGGAGCGCACATATCGACGACGTCCACGGACTGGGTCGCGACGATGTCTGTGGCGTGCGAGACCGACTCCCAGACCGCAGAAATATGGCGATTGCTGGGCGGCGAGCGGCGGCAGCAGTCGCAGGTAGAGTCGCGAATCGAACTCGTGGGATCCAGTGCCGTCCCGAGTTATTACGCCTCGAGCACGAGCGCGACCATCCGTCCTGTCGTGCTCGCCGGACACGCAACTTTTTCGGACGCGCGAGCGCTCAGAGTCGAGAGCGTGCAGGGTTCGGCCGGATGGGTGCTGGCGGCCGGCGGCGTCCGCGCCGTCTTTGAAATATACAAGAGCGCCGGACAGTCTCTGTACGCGTGCGTGCACGGCGAAGAGCAACAGAAATCGACGCAGGACGCCACCGTAGAATGCGGCGCCAGAGTCCCGGAACCACTGATCTCGGAGACGCTCGCCGAATTCGCGGACCGCGTCTTGTTATCGCCATCGTCGTCGCCGCCACCGCGAGTCACGCTCGTGTACTGCGCCGTCGACTGCGCCCACCACAATTGGCGAAAGTTCTGCGGCGGAATTTCGACCGAGAGCCTCGTGGAGACGTACGCCGCGCTCGTCCGGAACAACGCAATTAACACGCTGGCCGATCCACACGCGGTCAGCATCGAGAGGTGGCAGTTCGTGCGGTTGCTGCTCCCGCTGGTGCACGCGGACGTGTGGCCGGCCTTCCGCGCTTCGATCACCGGCGCGATGCCGAGCCGATCGCCTTTTGCGTTATTGGACGGCGGAGGCGGAGACGTCTCCGCGCCGCATTTTTTGCTTCTCCGTTCGACGTAACGGGGGGAGAAGGTATGACATTTTTATGTTGTATATATTTATAATATTGTAAAATTATAAAAAATGTTTTCGCCGCCGATATTATATCTAGCCGACGAATCAGTCAGAAATTTTTAAAAAGATGTCTGGGAATAATTTCACCGACGCCAAAAAATCGTTCTTCGTCGTGACCGTACCGCACGCGACGTGTCCGCCGCGCGAAGGTTTTGCAAAACACATATTTTTTCCCTCTTCTAAAAACTGCCAAGACGAGGAGGCATGGAGATCGACGGGGAACCACGCGTGCGATTTCAGCGGGCCTCCAGCCGGCCAGCAACTGAAGCTCGCCCTCGAACGCCGCGGTCGGGTCGTAAAAATTTTAGAAGCTCCCGTGCCGCGGACGACCCTGGATATGAACAGAAAGTGGAGTCGGTCGAGCGAGTGGCGCCGCGAGGTCGCGTCGGTTTCCAGAGGCGCAGAGTGTCTGATAGATGCTCACTCGTACCCCGCGCAATATTCGTCGTTTGGCGGCGCGGACATCGTGCTCCTGACCGAGGGCGAACCGGAGACTTGGCAGCTGGAGATAGAAGAGAGACTGACCCGCGCCGCGTTCAAATGTTCGCACACCGCGCGGCACGATACCGCCGACCTCGTGGCCGACGTGCACTCGCGCGGAGTGCCGGCGGTCCTCATCGAATTTTCGGAAGGGCTGAGCCGCGAGAGATTGAAGACGGCGACCGACGTCATCGCCGAATATTTGTGCCTTCCGACGATGGTCGGAAATTGCAACGGTAAGTGCGGCCAGTTTGCCGAGATCCGGTCGGCGCTGGTGGTGCGCAACAACCTGGTGATCGGCGGCCCGTCGAATTACACGCTGAGCCGAAATTTCGGAGGGAGCGACGGGAGCGTGGGCGCTCCGTACGGCCAGAAGAGAGGGAGGAAAGAACGCGAACTCGAAGAGGAATCTCAGCTCCCCGAATCGACCACAACCGAAGAGGAAGAGGAAGTACCAGAGAAAGCAGAACTATTGTGGACGCACATCCAAATGGCGGCGGGGAAGCGTGTGTATCGATGCGAAGGCTCTAGGATGGCCGCCCAAACATTCCCGACGCAACTCTCGCTGTTCCACGACACGATCGAGATGGCGACGCGCGCCCTCGGAAATTATATCTCCGAAGTCGAGGAAATGATCAGGAGCAAGGCGCACAGAGCAAGGATGCGGATTCTCCGCCGCGGAGGAATGGACGTCGAAAGAGCCGAGGCCGCGGCCGCCGTGCTTCCGTCGCCCGAGTACGTCGTCCGCGCGTACGAAACTCTGGTTCCGACGAAATGGATCGCGGCGGCCGTCGGCTCGGACTCGATGTCGGCCGCGAAGGAGATGGGCGCGGTCGGAGTGGTCGATGCGTCCCTGAAAAAATTTGCGTTCGCCCCGCAGACAGTTTTGCCGGCCGTGCTGGCGCGCGTTCCGGATTTCGGACTGGAGATGCCGCGCCCGTGGCTGACGGCGATCGCGCCGTCACTGAATCTGGCGGCTGAGACCGCCGACGACTGGCACGGCCCGGAAACGTATCGCGAATCCAATCGCATGCGACTCTGGTCCGCGGACCTGGCGAAAAATTTTGCGGCCGTCGGGGGAAATCTGCTGGCGTACGACGAACCCTCGCGGACCGAGACGCAGAATATATTGGCGAGATACGGAATCGCCGGATCGAACCGCTCGGCGCAGCGCGCCGCCGCGGCGATCGCGTTGTGCGGAGATGGGTTGGGCGCCGGGAACAGCCTGATGCGACCGTGGCTCGCGCCGAAGTTTATTTTTTTGCAAAAACATAGATTTTTTTTCTGACGATGCCCAAGGCAAAGCGCCGGCGCAAATGCTGATACCCGGATACGCGTGACCGCAGAGTGGCTCGCGACGACCGGCGGCCTCGAGATACTGTGTTTCGTGACGCGCGATTCGCCGTCGGGCGCGATCGGCACAGTGGCGCGACTGCGCCCGAACCTGGTCGTGTTCTGCGGCGCCGGCGGCAGCGACGATTCGCTGCTGCAAGAGGTCTTGGACGCGTGCGGACGGTTCGTCAACGACCTCCACGAGATGAGCGGCGACAATGTTTTATTGGTCTACGACGAGGACGCGCGCGATCCCCGCATCGCGGACGCGCTCGGACTCGGCAAGAGCCGCGTGGAGATGTCCGAGTGCCGGACTCCGAGGTTCTTCGCGTATCGATACGAGGAGCCGCTCCTGTTCCGCGATGATCTCGCGCGCGCCGAGATTATGCAGTCGAATCTGGCAAAACTGTCGGCATTGATGCCATTCGTGGTGCGCCGCAGAGCGGCGGAAGGCAGACGCCGCCGGCAGCCCCTGGACGTCGTCGTGAAGTTCGCGAACCGCCGCGGCCAGAGACTCGCGCAGATCCTGGGTTCGGCGCGCGAATACGCGGCCATCGTGTCCGCGACGCACTGGCTCGCCGACCGCGAGCCGATGCCCGTGTCCCTCAGCGAAGAGGATCAAATATTCGCCAGCCCGTACGCGCAGATCCGGCCGCGCGCGGCGCCGTTCTTCTTCGAGGCCCTGGCATGCGCGGTCGAGAGCGGAGACGTCCCCGCCTCCGAGGACGTCGCCGCGGTGCTCTGTTCTGGTGTGCTCGGCGGCATCTCGATGGTCGAGAAACATTCCGGCATCCTGCCGATGATCCCGGAGGAATGGCACCTGCTCCACGCTCCCGCGGCAGACGACGACGCGGGCATCGCAGCGTCGCTGGGATCCAACGCCGACGAAGTCCTAATTTTGCACCGGAGAGAGGGAGAAGGAAAAATTTCTCGTCCGTGGACCGCGGCCGAAATGCGCGCCGCGGCGGAATACCACGAGAACTTCCAGCACCTGATGACCAAGCTGACCTCGGCGCGCCGCATAGATCGGCGGCTCTCGCACGCGGCAGACGAGTGCATCGCGCAGCTACTCATCCTGCTCTACAAGGCGATAGGAATAGTTTCCGAAAATGTCCGAATCCCGACGGCGGACGCAGCAGCGGCGATGCTCGCCGCGCCACTGCTGAGACGCGGCGGCGCGCTCGCGGCCACGACGTGCGTCGGACTGTTCGGCCTCGCCACCGGCCCGAGCGAGTTCGAGTACTTGACGCAGTTGTGCATCGAATGCGCGACCAGGAACGTGGCACCCGCGCTCATCGCGAAATCCACGGCGGAGAGCGCGCTTACATTGTGTCTCATGGACCCCGCGATGGAGTGGCGCGCCGGTGTGTCGGCCATGATCGAGACCTCCGATGCACCCGCGGTCTTGAATTTAGCGACTCTCTGCGCGGCGTACCGCAGCGTCGACGCTCTGCGCTGGAACGTGCCGAGCAAAATCGCGGCCGAGATCAAGAAGAACATCCCGCGCGCGACGATCTACAGAAGCGCGCCGGAGATCGCCGATCCGGAATTCGAGTTTGGTGCCGCGCAGGATCCGCACATGCCGCTGTCGTGGGCGGAAGTCGAGACAGAAAGAGAAGCGGCGGCGACGGCGGCCGGTCCCACTGTCGTCACGGTGGAAATCGCGGGGCCCGCCCCGCTGAAAGTCGTCAGGCTGGACGACGTGCTCGCGTTCGAGGGCGCCGCGGCTCCGGATCCGAAGATCGTCGGAGGCCCGCCGGACTTGTTCGAGAACGAGGAGCAGTACCGCGCCCGCATCCTCGCGCTTCGTTCCGAGGTAGAAGGAAGAGAGAAGACGGAAACTCCGACGTTTGCAAAATCGGCGCTGATCGCGCTGATCGATCGCTGCGCGGCGGTCGGAGCCGGCTGTTCGGTCGCCGTCGCGCCGTGGCTCAGCTGGCACGGCATCTCTTTTGCCAAGGTTCATTAATTTTGCAAAACACGGATATTTTTATCTGACAATGCCAAGGTCACCGGGTACACGATCCCCGGGCCCGCCGAGTGGTGGAAATCGACTGCGCTAGCGTTCTTCGTGTTGCACGACATGTCCGACTGCGTGCGCCGATGCGCGAAATTGGGATTGGTGGACGCATCAGATTTCGGCCAGACGTTTGCGGATCCCGTCCGCGGATCCGTCATCCTTGCCAAGGTGGCAAAGGAGTGGGTGTTCTCGTCCAGGAACGTTCCGTCGCACGTCATAACGCAATTTCTGGCCGGGCTGGAGGAGGGCTCGAAATCGGAAATTTTCGTCGGCGAGAAGGAGATCGAGAGCAAATACGGCCGGGAGATGCTAGATTGGCTGATCAAGTTCGAGGTGCCGGTGCGCAACGTGGGAAAGGACAAATTCTACCGCGCGCTCGTCGTCGACAGTCTCGCGGTGATCCTGGGCATACTTCCGGAATTTTAAAAATCGTCAAAATTGAAAAATTATAAATTTTTCAAATTTTACACTTTTGAAACTCCGACGATGTCGAGAGCGCGAACGTAAAACACATTGCGACCGAACCGAGAATGCTTACGCTTCGCCGGAGATTTTGTGGCCGTAACCCTTGGACGTTTCTGACCTCCTCCTTCCGCCGTTGGTTTCGCGCCGCCGAAAAACTTCTCCATCGTGAACTGGCGCTTGTTTGGTATCTCCGTGACCGCCGCCGTTTTCGGCGCCGGAGGAATGGTTTTGTTGACGACGACGTCGGCTGCCGGAGGCGGAGGAGGTTGCTGTTGTTTCTGCAGGAACGGATCGTCGCCGGCGTAATAGACGTCCACGCCTCCGGGAGCCTTGAACCTGGTCCACGCGTATTCTTCCGAGAGCTTGGTGCGCATCTGCTTCTGCAATTTCATTTCGGGATTCAGCTGGGCCAGGCCAAATTCTATATAGTATCCGTGCTCGTCACCGACGGTGCGCCGATATCCCGTGGCGAGGACGGCTCCCTTGGCATCGCGGAGATGGAGCTCTTCTTCCGTCGCCGCGGCCGATTTTCCATCCGCTTTTGCAACAGCCAGCAAAACGGTGTTGCACTGCGAGACCCGGCCCTCGGCGAGCTTTCTGTGCCACGCCGCCGCGCGAGCGGCGTATTTCGGAGGCAGCGCACGGAAAGTCCCGAGTTCGGCTTCCTGCGTCAGGCGCTCCATCATCGACGCAACGTTGTCGTCGTCGGCGATCGCACCTCCTCCCTTTCCGGATTTCTTTCGTTCCTGTTCCCATCTTGCAAATTCTTCCGCGGTCCCGCGGCCCTCGTCGCCGTCCTCATCTCCGTCCTCGCCGTCGTCCTCAAGATGACCGCGCGAAGAAGAAGATTCCTTTGCTCTCCGGCGCCGCTTTGCGGCGGACGCGCCGAAAGAATCGTCGTCGCCGTCGTCGTCCCGATCTCCGTCGAAGACGTCAAAGTCGTCGTCGTCAAAATGACCGCCGCCCGTCGCGTCCATCGTCGCACACAAAAAATGAAATTTATATCTGCAAAATTTTTGACGCAGTAAAAATATTATTTTCTGCCACCGCAAATGCGCAAAAATGATTACAAAAATGTCGAGGCTTCTTCGAACGGAGGGAGGGAGAGAAAAAGTGCCGCCCTCTCAAAAATTTTGCGCTCATGGCGGAAGAAATCGACAGCATCATCCGCGTGCTCGTCAAATTTGGCGAGAACGAAGAGCCGCAGTGCTGGAGATGTCACAAAAAAGCGCTTTACAGATGCGGTTCGTGCGGAACTGCGTTCTGCTGCCGCGAATGTTTCGCGCGAGACTGGCAGCACGGCACTCACACGAAGAAGGTGTGCAAGTGGCTCCGCCGCGGATATGGAATGTACGCATCCGCGATGAAGAAACTGGGCATGCTCGAGACGGATAACGTCGGCGAGCCAAACGGATACGGAACGCCGCCAGGCCCAGAGGACGCCAAGGTGCCAGCGCACCTCGGAAAACCGGCGGCGGCAGAGCGCAAGCGGCGACGGATGCTGGTGCGGTTTAAAGCCGGAGTCAAAGCTCTGAGGATCGCCAGAATGATCGTCGCAAAAATCATCGCGAATCAGGGTGCGCTCGATGCCGGACCCGCTCTGGATGATGTGTATAACAAGACCGAAATGGAGGAGATCAAAAAGAAAATCAAAAAAGAGGAGTTTGACCTCATCGCGGAAAATTTACACAACAAGATGCTGAAGGCGATACGGGAATACATCGCCGGCGCGAAACAACCGACGATTGACGTTGCTCCAGAATATGATCTGGCAGAGGATCAGGATTTTGTTGAGCTCGCCGAAGGCGAAATGCAAAGGTGGATCGACGACGAAAAGGCAAAAAAACGCTGGATGTATACGCCTAATACGATACAACTGCTCCGGGAATTCACTCAGGACGAAAACGTTTTATTTTACAACGCCATCTACGCCGCGAAATACAAGCAGCCGTGTTTCAAGTTCCCGGATATACAGCCGGACGAACTCATCGAATTCGCGTTGTTCTTTGGAAAGATGACGCGAGGGATGGTAGCGGATTATCTCCGGATGGTGCGCGACGACGACGAAACCTGGCCCGATCTCCGGAACCAAAGCGTCATATTCTCCGGAGTACAGATCCCTCGCGCGACGAGGAATTTCGACGAGTCCCCCGAAATACAACAGGCGGCCGCGGAAGCAAACATGCACATCATCGGCGCCGCCCGCTTTTGCATGGTGGCGCACTATTACGAATACCAAGCTGGCACCGAGCAACTCCATCACTGGTCGGCCTTCGTCTTTGATCTGCGCGCCAGTTCCGACAAGCGCGTCAAATGTCACATCTACGATTCCGCTTCTCACATCTATCATTCGACGAAATTTTTGAAAAATATCGGCAAAGAATATGCCAAACTGATAAAGCGCGCTAGGAAGGCGTATCCTCCGCTCACCGAAGACGGCGATCCCATGGACGACGAATTGCTCGCCGCGCTCGAAGACCAAAATGGATACGTATTCAAAATAGTCGACTACCCGCTCTGGTTCCAGAAAGACAACACCAGCTGCGGCGTGTACACGTGCGACGTCATCCGTCGGGTGTGCCAGAGAGATTTCCCGGCGGCCAGGCTGAACGAAGCCGTCGTGCGGAAGAAGATGACGATGGAATTACTGCGCGGATCCCTGCTCACGAAGCGCAAAACTTGAGCCGGGGGGAAGGACGCCGCGCGAATCTGAAAAAATTCGAATTTAATATATTTTTTTCAAAAAATAAGATTTTCTACAAAATCTGAGAAAAATAGCGAATTTTGCATTTTCTTCTGCGCAGAAGAAATGCCGAGCAACGTCGAGATCAAGGCCAAGGTACCCGACGGCCAGAAAGAAAACATACACAAACGGGCGGCGGCGATACGTAATCCTGGTACCGTAGTCGAGATCTTAAACCAGACGGACGAATTCTATGCGTGCGGTGGCGCGGGCGGAGCCAGGTTGAAACTGCGCAATTTCGGCAACGCGACGGCGGATCTCATCTGGTACCGCCGGCCCAATAACACTTCGGGCCCCAGGGAATCCGTCTACTACAGAGTATCTCTGCAGGGATGGGGAAACATCGCAGAGATGTCGCGCATCCTGCAGATGTGCCACGGGCAACCGACGTGCACCGTGCGCAAGCTCCGCGAGCTGTACATGTGCGGACAGACGCGCATACACCTCGACAACGTCGATCACCTCGGAGATTTCGTGGAGCTCGAGGTGGTGATGCGTCCGGACCAAGCGATCGCGGACGGCGAGGCCATAGCGCGCGACCTCATGAGCAAGCTCGGGCTGCGCGAGTGCGACTTGGTTAAAGAGGCATACGCAGATCTGCTGATGGCAAAATAAAAAAAATCTTCGTAATATATTCGAACACCACTTTTTTTGCAAAACTACTTGTTCTCTGGCTTGCGGTCGTCGGCGCACCCGACGTTGTATATCTTCATGACGGAATTGCTGTGCTCGCGGCAGTACGGACAGGTGCGCTTGAGGTCCGCGGACTTTTCGATGCACGCCTCGCACACGGCCAGGTGGCAGCAGTGCAGATACACCATGTTGGCTTCCCCGTCCATGCACACGAGACATTTGCCGTACTTGGACGGGAGCGACTCCTTCTCTTCCTCCAATTTTGGTCGTTTGGCAGGCGGAGGAGAGCAAGGATCGGACGTGGCCCTGACGGGCGCAAGTATTTCCTTCTCCGGGAGATGCTGCTGCGAAACGAGCCAGGCCCGCTGAGAAGCCGCGGAGCGGCTAACCTTCACGCCTTCGCTGGTCCATTCATCGGCTCTCGCCGCCACTCTATCGTAGTCGATCGCTGGCCTGGTGACGCAGTGCATATCGACGCGAGTCGGATCCTCGATCCAATCAAGAAGAGCGTCGTGGAAATGATAAGATTGTAAAGATAGCACATCGTCCGACGATGCGTGGCCGCGCACTCCGTATCCGATGCGCAGCGCCGTGTTGCAGTATTTCCAATGTACGCGCAATATGTCGGATGTTTTTATCTGGACGACTTCTCCAGAAATGTTGGATGCAACGTGGGTCGGCAGGTTGAGTTCGACAAACGTGCGCGTTATCATTATCGCCGGCTTGATGTTCCGTTGCGAGTTGGTGGCCTTGATCGTGTACTCGCGCGTCACCACCACGGGAATGGCGGATCTGATATGGAGGGATCTGATCTGGGCCCCGAAGGCATTTGCCTCTTCGGTGGCTTTCTCGACGGACCGGCCATTCCACACGCGCGCGTGGGGCACCTGCAGCACCACAAATTCTTTGTAGCTATGCACGGCGCATTCGTGCGATTTGGACGGTATGTACGGAGCATTGAGCGCCTCAAACGCGGCCAGCGGTCCCTTTCCGTATCCCACGAAAATCGATTTGCCGTAGAGCTTCAGCATGCTGGTCACGATGGGCATCGGATCCACGGCGACGGTGCCGGCGCGCTTGAACATTGACGGATTGAATATCACCAGCGTCTCCGTCGCAGGCGATTCCGCCGCCATCCGAGACTAAAATTAATTTTTGATTTTTTTTGTTTATCGTTGCGTCGGATCTGAAATACGATATTTTTTTATTCAATAATTATATTTTTTGGGCGGAAGCGATCAAAAACTAATTTTCTCGTCTCCGATGTCGGCGGAAGGACAGAACTGCGCGACGGTGACCGAGAGTCCCAAATTCCACAAGGTCGTCATACACGACGAGGCGTCTTACATCTTGGAATCTGACGCGCAACCGCGATTGGTCCTCCGCGACGACGGCCGGGAGGCCTCGCTGACCGCGTATTTCGAAGTGCCGGCCACCATCGCTCTGGCAGATGAATGGGAATACGCAGATGGCCTCTTCGATGACCTGCTAGGCGAGATGCATCTGCAAGACACCTGGGAAATCGACCAACTCGGCGATTGCTCCGAAGAAGTGTGCGTGCTGGATGCGGTACCGGACGGTCCCATAGACATGGTCACGTACAATAACGGGCTGAGGACCGTGGCGAACGTGACACTGGTTCGAAAACCGCCCCCGCCCCCGCCGTCTCCCAGGGACGACAGTCCGTGCAAGGTGTACCTCCACTGCCCGCCGTGCGTCGGCGTGTTCCACGTGCGGATGAAGAGGAGCGACACCGTCCTGGACCTGATGGAGGCGATAATGCGGGATCCGCACATGACGAAAGAAACAGACGTCACGGTGGCCAACATGACGCTGCGGTTGCAGGGCAGTGCGCTGAGCCGGTGCCAGACTATCAAGCAATCGGGCGCCGACGGCGGGACTCCGTTGTTGATAGGAGACAATTAGAGAATCGGACATCTAATAAAAAAAATCAATTTACTATTTTTAAATTTTCGTCTTCTTCGCGAGCCGTCCGCATTTTGCGGAGGAAGAAGAAGACGGAGCCGGACGGGGCAGCGGCGGGCCGGAAATGTTGCACTTTCCGACTTCCTCGACGTCGGCCGCGACGTCCGAGTTCTTGCACGCGCAGAAGCTGACGCTTATCCCGTGCTTGGCGGCGATCGTTTTGATCCTCGTGAATCCAGCAATCCGGCGCGCCGGGAGCAGGCAAGTCATCGTCGACTTGCCGTGCAGCGGGACCTCGGTCGTCTTCCCCGCGCCAAACTCTGCAAGCACCGCGTTCGCCATGGGATGGAAGCGCCGCGTGAGTATGATCCTGATGGGCGGCCGCAGGAACAGGTAGCTGACCGCCGCGCTGGTGACCCCGGCCGAACTGATCCCGGCAAACAGCGCCTCCAGGCGGGCGGGCGTGTCCGTGATGCCGGGCAGCACCGGATCGAGCCGCGCTGAAGTGCGCACGCCCATGTCCACCAGGCGCTTCATCTGGGCGAGCCGCTCGCTCGGCTTGGCGGCGCCCGGCTCGAACACGTCCGTCACCGTCTGGTCCAGAGTGTTGAGGTCTATCTGCGCGGAAAACAGCTCTGGATTTTTCTGGATCACGGCCATGATGTCCTCGCGGATGAGTCCCTTCGTGAGGAACCCGACGTGTTTTCCGCGCTCGACAAGAGCGGAAAACGCCGCGAGCGTGACGTCCTGGACTTCCTTGATCGGCTGGAACGCGTCGCAGGCCGTCGAGAAGTAGATGCGGTCCGGACCCGTGCCTCCGACTCTCTCATCGTGCCGCAGCTGTCGCTCGAGCAAGTCCGGCAGGGTATCGAACACTCTGATCTCCTGGCCGTCCGTGTACTGGCCCTGCCCCATGTAGCAATAGACGCAGCGGTGGGCGCAACCGACCGTCGGATTTATGACGCCCTCCGAGAGGATGCAGGGGAGATTCGGCACGGTATACGCATTGATGCGGCCGGCGAGCGAACGAATGGTGGTCTGTGCGGCGGGTCCTGCAGCCATTGGATTTTTTTGACTCGGTCAGGGAGCGCGCAGGTAGGTTTTCTGCAGAAGAGGGGGGCGCAAAATCCTCCGCGCGGCGTCACAAAGTTTTTGATAAAAACAGATTAAATTTCGAAAAAATATAACTTTTTATTTTGTTCACCCGAAGAAAATAATTTTAGATGGGAACGTTTTATATTAATTCAAAAATCGCAGAGGAGGTATTTGCAATCCTTGCGGTATTCTCCGGACGCCATCTTTTCCTGGGCGACAGCGATGATGTCGACCGCCCGGCCCCGCACCGGAAGCACGCGCCCATCAGGGAGGGAGACTCTGGTGGGCAAGGCGAGGGGGACATCCATGGCGCGCGTCTCCGTGACCTCCACGAAATCGGCGCGCACATCCACGAACGCGCGGGCTTTCTCGGGCAACTCCAGCTTCCCGATCGGCACGACGCGGTTGCCCGGGATGGTGTACACCCCAAACTGCTCCGCGAGCCTGTGGGTCTCCGCCTTTTGCCGGGCGGCGTACTGCTCGTGTTCGGTCTTCCACTCTTCGTACTCTTGTGCGGTCGTCGTCGTGGTCAACCAGCCCTTTCCCAGCATGTACTTTATCACGTCGTCGAGGTGTTGCGCGCCCCACGCCAGTTCGCGGCGGGTTGCTTTGGGCGCGTCTCTGTCCAGGGCGATGTATACAAAATTTGACAGCAACTCCTCCTTGGTGAGGTGGTAGATCCCGTCGCCGGTCATCGCTTGGATCTGTTCGCAGGCCGTCCACAGAAAGAGATCGTCGGCGTCTCCTTCCATGTGGAGAGGCTCCGGCAGTTTCATGGTCTCGATCACGGTGTAGAGAACCTCGGTGCGTGCGGTAGTCGACATGTTTGTGTGCGCGTGTCTATTTGTGTGAATGATATTGCGCGGAGAATCGCGAGTACTGGTTTTTGCCGAGTGCGCAGAATCCTGCGCGCGACGTCACCACAGCGGCGCAGGTGTTTGCGTATTGCCTGGATCTGGAAAAAACTAAACCAAAATATGTTATATTAATAAAAAATCTTCGAATTCGAAAATTCAGCAAATTTATTTGCTCGCGCGCCGCGATCAAGAAGAGTGTATTTTTTTCAGGGCGCCTTCGTACGACGAGACGAATGCGACATCTCCATAAGTCTTTGCGATCGTATCAAACGCCAAATCGAGATTCATTGACGCAGATATAACTGTGAACTTGTCGTATCCCGCGGAAGCGAAATTGGCCATCAGAGTTGTTTTCAGTAATATTAATCCTATGGGATTCAGCTTGCGATTGCTCAGTTGGGCTAGTGCGTGGGTCTTCTCCGCGAAATGAGTGAGCTCCATTTCTTCGAATATCGGTGCAAGGACGACCGCCGTCGGCAAGGTGATCATTTGCGTGCATGCCGATTCGCAGGCCATGTTGTGTGTATTATTATTGTTTGCTGCCGCGACGTACGAATTTTATGTTCGTCAAAAAAGCAAACAATAATCGTCGCACGCCGATTTTTTTGCGGAAGGGCGCAAAATCCTGCGCGCGACGTCACGGACGATTGTTTGGCGCGGGGGAAAACCAAGTTTTCGGTCGCGACCAAAAAAATAACGGAGGAAAAAAAATGTTTCATTTATTTTGCGGCGCGCGTCAACAATTCTTTGATGACGTCGAGGCTTCCGCTTATGCCCGCGGAGATGGTCTTGTCTCGGCGGTAGAAAGCGGCTGCCAGGCGGTGGTTTCCGTCGTGGACTATCCAGCGTTCGTCATCGAACCCAAAGCCGACGTCGATGCCGATCGGAGTCGGATCGGGGTTCACCACAAAAAACGCGACGCGGCGCAGGTGCTTCTCGCGATCCCACTCGACCGGCGCGAAGTGCTTGTAAGATTCCGCGCACAATTTTTTTTCTCTGATGCGCTCCGCGATCTCCTCCCGCGTTATCGGCTTATCCATGCCTCTCCAGACGGTCTCAATGAACGGATTCCAGTGCTCGAGAAGGTCCAGTTCGACCTCTGTGTTGCCGTCGTCATCACTTTTGTCGCTCCTTTTTTAAAATTGACACAAAAAATAACGCAAAAAAGCATATACTCTGTTGATTTTTCGAGAGCGCTGCCGTCGTTCAATTTGATCCTCTTGGCTTCTGGCTCACTCATTGGCGATCGGCAATATTAATTATGTTTTGTGTCCGGCGACGAGGCCTCGGAATAGATATTATATTTGCGCAAAATCCTGCGCGCGACGTCACCTTTTCTTTCTCTGGAAATTGTGTTTCGGATCGTTATATGCGCGGAAAATAATATCCGATAAAATTGTTCGAGGCATAAATTTTGCGCATGCGGCTCCTCGTTCTCTTCGTCGTTATTATCATCGCCGCTGCGGATGCGGAAATACCAGAGATTTTCGATTCGCGCGTCGCGTGGCCCGAGTGCGCGGAGATTGCGGGGGCGATTCCCGACCAGGCCGCCGAACTCTGCGAGGGAGCGTGCTGGGCGTTTGCTTCGGCGCTCTCTGTCTCCGCGCGACTGTGCATTGCCGATCGCAATTTCGCGATTCCGCCGTCCCCGTCCGCGGCACTAGTTTACACTCCGTGGTGCGGAGGATGCGACGGCGGATTCGCAAAGTGTCTGCTCGGCGAGTGGGTCGACGCCGGCTGGTGGTCGTCGCCCGCGGAAAATTTTGAAGTCTGCGAATTTTGCAGACTCCGCGGCGTCCAGGAATTCCGGCGCGATCCCGGGGCCGCCGCGCTCGCGATTTTGCGCGGAGGTCCGTGCGTCTCCGACGTTTTGCTGACCCGAGAATTTTACGAGCGCGGAAATTTTTCCGCGGAAGATTTTCTCCGATGTTCTTCCGCGGGAATTTTGCAACCCGCGCGAAAACATTCCGTTCGGATACTGGGCTGGGACGTCGACGGAACTTCCGGCGCGCGCGAGTGGATCGTCGCGAGTTCGTGGGGAAAATTTTGGGGATCGCGGAAGGACCCCGGGACTTTCCGCGTTCCGTTCGGGAACAACGACTGCGATCTCGAGCGGGAGATCATTTGTGCGATAGTGTAAATAAATGTGATTAAGCGCGACGCTGATCTGATTTGGAATTTTCGATCGGGAAGACCGGCTTTTTTTCTTCCTTCTCGCGTGCTTGGTATGGCAAGTACCACCAAAAAAAGTTCTTTCGCCGTCGCACCGCCGCGATTTTTTCTGATGGCGTTCGTCGCGCTGGCAATATTGCCTTGCCGCGGCTCGGCGGCGACAGCGACGATGCACCTCGGATCGTCTCCGACTTTTGCGCGCGCGACGAAAAATTTCCGGTCCGAAAAATTTTTGGCGTCGGACAAAATTCGCGGAGCCGACTGCGGAAATTATTTTTTGGGCGACGCGTGCAACTCGACTGTCGTGCGCGATTTTCGACAGAACGCTTCCGAAATTTTTGGAACTCCGCGGCTCCCGTATCTCGGGTACAGCGATGGGACGTGGGGATGCCTGAATCTGCGCTCCGGGGGCGAGATCGTCGCCGCGTTCAATTTCTCGTCCTCGCAGCTCCCGTGGGAATTTCTGGAAGCGACGATCGGGATCGCGCTCGTCGGCGGTCCCGCGAATGTCACTGTTTCCGTCGTGCTCTACGAAAGCGCAAATATTTCCGTGGCTCCCAACCAAAATTCCCCGCCGATCGCGATCTCGAACGCGGCGACGCTCGAGCTCGCGTGCGAGAACGAGACCGCATTCTGCGGATACTCGGCGAGATTCAATCTGTCCGGCCTCGGATTTTTTGCCGAAGAAAATTTTACCGCGGCGACAAAAATTTGGTGGCTCGGCGCGCGGTATTCCGTCTGCGACTCGGACTTCTTGGTCGCGCTCGCGCTCGTCGACGGCGCGCCGGAGATCGTGCGGAAAAATTTATACCGCGAGTATCCGCTCGTCAAGACCTGGTACGCGTCCACGCGATATTCGCCGAACGACACTCTTGCGATCGCTACCGTTGGGCGAAAGGCGTGCAAGATTCCGCCAGTCGTGCCGCTGTCCTCGTCTTCCGAAAAAATTTCGAGTTTTGAAAAATTTCCGAGCTCATCGTCGAGTTCCGAGGCGACATCTTCCGAAAAATTTTCGAGTTCAGAAAAATTTCCGAGCTCATCGTCGAGTTCCGAGGCGACATCTTCGTCTTCCGAAAAAATTTCGAGTTTTGAAAAATTTCCGAGCTCGCAGTCGACGGAAAGCAGCAACAGCGACCAAATACGCGGACTCTCGGCCGAGACGAAGATCGCGATCGGAGTTTCCGCGGCCGCGGCGATCATGCTCTCTGCCGTCGCGATTTTTTTGATACTGATATTGCGATGGCGCCGTCGCCTCTGGAAATTTCGGCACCGGTCGCCCGGAGACATTTTCGATTCCGAACTTCCGATCTTTGGCGACCGCGAAATCGTCCTCGATGCCGCCGCCGCGGCTGCCGCGGAAATTCGTCCGATGCTCGAGCGCGAGGCGACGGACATCGCAAACTCGGTTCTGTTCCACGGAATTTCCGATGACGCGGCCGCCGAAATTTCCGTGTGCAACAAATTGTCGGAGCTGCTGCGCGTCGATCCGCGCAAGCCGACCGCCGGAGAACTCGAGGTCGATTCGCCGGAACCAAAGCACGTCCAGATCGAGCTCACGAATGCGGATCCGGATGGCCGCGCGGTCAGGTATTGCATGGTCGCGTACGGCGGTCGGGCGTACCTCGCCGATTTTCTGTTTCCGCTGTTACCAGAGGCCGGCGCGACAAAATTCAAGAGGGTTGGCGTGCTCGAGCCCGGATGTTCGCAGACGGAAATCTTGGAAATCCGCGCGCGGTGCTCGACGATGGCGAAACCAAACATACTGGTGATGGCCCTCGCCGTCCCCGCCAAGTCGAAGAATAAGAAAAACAAGGACGACAAAAATGAAAAAATGGCGCGGGCGACCGGGAAGATCGAGGTGAACGCGATCGTACGACCGAACTTCAAGCTCGATCCGGACGAGATCGCGCTCGGACGGAAGCTCGGCGAGGGGTCGTTCGGGTGCGTCTACGAAGCCACGTGGCGGCGCACGACGGTCGCCGTCAAGAAATTTAAATTAGTTTCGCTGTCCGCGTCCGACATGAAGGACGTGCTCAAGGAAGTGCAGATCATGTCGAACTTGCGCAACGCATACGTGGTAACATTATACGGGATGACGGTCGACGACATGTCCATGATCACGGAATATTTCCCGCTCGGGAGCCTGGACGGCGTGATCCGTCGCGCGGCCAAGGATCCCGATCCGACGGCAAATTTGAGCTTTTTGCTCCGCGTGCGATTCGCGGCCGACGTCGCGTCGGGGATGGCGTTTCTGATGGCGTCGAATCTGCTGCATCGCGACCTGAAACCGGGCAACGTCCTGGTGACGTCGCTCGATCCCGCGCGCGACACCGCGTGCTGCAAGCTGACCGACTTTGGCACGGCGCGCATGGTCGTGGACGAGAATCGCGCGGACGCCACGTGCACCAAGGGCGTCGGCACCCCGACGTACATGGCGCCCGAAATCCTGAACCCGGGGACCGACGGCAAACCGCACTATTCCGAAAAGTCCGAGGTGTACTCGTTCGCGATCTTGGCGTACGATCTCTTTGCGACGGACGAACCGTTCCCCGCGGCGGCTTTCTCCAACAGCATGCAGATCTACAAGGCGGTCACGGCAGGACAGCGGCCGGACCTGGCGAAATTGGACGGCGTCGTCCCGCCCAAGTACATGCGCGACGTCTCCCTGTTGTTGGATGCGTGCTGGCAGCACGATCCCGCGGCGCGCCTGACTTTTGCGGAGCTCGTCGATCGGTTCCGGGGAGTTTTCCAGGTGGCGCTGCTGATGTGACGAGTGCAAAATTGTTGTAATAAATAAAATCTGGAATTTTGCTTTTTTACAAATTTTGGCATCAGCGAGTGTGTGTTCATCGTTCGCCTGCGACGGACTCGGAGACGAACTTTGCCAGCGCATCGCAGATCTGCTTCATGTTCTGTCGATTTAAATCTTCGGAAAATTCCAGCAGCGCGGAGGGGATGCCGCTCTGCTCGGCGCGGACCATGAGATCGTTTGCCAGCGATCCGTACGTCATTCCGATCGGCATTCTTGCGGTTTTTTCCACGTACTTGACCATCTCGGCCTGCCACGGAAAATTCCGCGAGTACTGTATCACCTCTTTTCCCCCGCCGATAATGATCTTCTTCCCCAGTTCGGTCGTGAATTTTTCGAGGATCATCACGACCATCGCCTTGCCATAAAAAACATCGTCGGGTGACTCGGCCGATCTCGCCGGGAACGAGTGCACGTCTAGCAATAGTTTTGGCCTCTTTCCGTGACCGCTCATCGCGGCCTCGACCTTGGTGCGCCACTCGCTCCCGCGGGATTCGTATCGGTTCATGTCAGAATACTTCCGCGGCACGTCGGCCACGAGGAGCTGGGCCGATATCCCGACGCGTTCCAGCGCCGCATAAAGTTCCTGCGCCGCGCGCGGCGCGGCCGTATCGCACGAGTGCAGCGGATCGCTCATAACTCTCGGGCACGCGGCGTGCGGAACGGTCAGCAGCACCGTCGCCATGGCGTTTTTAAAAACCTTTGGAATTTTGCTCTTTCGCTCGTTCCCTGGTTTATATGGATGATGCTCTGATTCAAAAAAGTGGCGGCGACGGGGAAAAATTTTTTTCTTCTCTCCCCAAAACCGCGGCGCCGAAACGTGAACGGAGCAATTATTAAAGTACAAGAAGAAATTCTTCGGAGAGGATAGTGAAAAAAAGGAGGAGGAACAAGAAGAAGAAAAGATCACGGAGAGTTTTATTCTGATATATAACAGTTTCGAAGAAAAAAAGACAAGAATAAGAGAGAGACAGACAGGAGTTTTTTTCCCCCCAATAAAAAATGGCGGCCGCTTTGATAAGCACGATCGCGATCGCGACCGCCGATCTCATCGTGTCAAAGATCACTGCCGTAGTCTACTTCTTCAAAGAAATCCTGAATGCCATCCGCTCGGTGTTCATGCTGCTGCTCACGAATCCTATCCTGTTCCTGTTTTTAGTATTCGTGTTGCTCGGCTCGATATTCTGGCTCCCGTACCACCACGTCGGATTCGAAGTCATACAGATAGTGCACACCGACATAGTGCGGCCGATCGCGCGCGACGTGCTTCATCCGGCCGTCGCCGCGCTCGCGCCGGTGTACGAGGAAGTGGCGTCGTGGATCAACTTTTTGTACTTTACGTTCCGAAGATTCCTGTTCGACATGCTGATACTGCCGCTGCGATGCGCGCGGCTTCCCGAGTTCGTGCGCGTGCTCATAAAATCCGTCGTACCGTTCGCGCGATTCGTGGTCCTGATCGCGCGCATGTTTGGCCGCGCGCTGCTCGGCCAGAGCGTCCCAAACGAGATGCCCTCGGTCGCCGTCGGATTGCTGTTCGACGGCATCGCAAACGTCACGGACGCGACGGGAGGGATCGCAGATTGCTACTGCGCTGCGGTCGCGTATTACTTTGATTTTGGCGTCCTGCTGTTCCGCGACCGCGATATCCAGTGCTCGGTCGCGAACATGCTCGGCCTCGCGCAGGAGATGCTGACGCGCAGCATCCGATTCTTGATATCCATACTGTATTACCTTTCCACCGTGGTCGAGTGGCTGCTGTGCCTGTTCTTCTCGGGTCTGTCGTCCGGTGCATGCGTGCCGGGCGAATTTCCGTTCCCGAACGCCACGCAAATTTTACCAGATATTAATCTGATCCTGGACCGCACCGAGGCGGCCGCGTGCTGCGGTGGCGACGCAATCGACAGCATCGTGAACACCGCCGTCGACACCGCGGTCGACATCGCCAACACCATCGGCCTGCATCCCCTGGACAAGAACATCACGCCGCCCGGATTCTGGAAGGTGTCGGCGCCGCTCAAGGCGCTCGTGCCGCATTACCTCGAGACGTTCCGCGTGTACTACGGCGT